>Ga0070697_100000567_pt1 | contig 27873 bp, 39 predicted proteins | sample KBSK1501metaG_FD_65475 | JGI IMG/M metagenome (GOLD analysis project Ga0070697, IMG submission 65475) | Corn, switchgrass and miscanthus rhizosphere microbial communities from Kellogg Biological Station, Michigan, USA - KBS K1-50-1 metaG | ecosystem: Host-associated > Plants > Roots >...
ATTAGGCTGGACTTGAACAATCCACCAACTGCCGTTGGTGGGATTCAGCCATTTGTCGTTCACTTCTCTGTAGGCTGGACTTGAACGATCCACCAACTGCCGTTGGTGGGATTCTACTTTTGTGGCAAAGCTCCGTCGGCCCGGGTCAGACCGCCCGTTATTTGCCCTTGGTCTCTTGCGTCCGCTTTGCCACCAAGTAGTGAAGCCGCACGACCCCGTCTGAAAAATGTTTGCAGGAGCGGAGGCCCAGCTGAATTTCTCGCCGCCCCGGCCCCAGCAATGGAATACCCTCCCCGATGAGCGTTGGTATTACATGAATGATGAATTCGTCGATTTGATCCTGATCGACGAATGCCCCGATCAGTCCAGCACCGCCCATCATCCAGATGTTCTTGCCCGGCTGTGCCCGGAGACGTTTCGCGAACGCTGCCGGCTCATCACTGACGAACTCCACTCCGGGAGCCTTGACCAGGCCGCTCGCATTTCGGGAAAAGACGTAGTGCCTGGTCTCGGTCCCGAATTGGGCTCCGTGCTTTAGACCAAACTCATATGTCGTTCGCCCAAGCACGATCGAATCGATGGATCGACGGAATGCTCCCATGCCGTAGTCACCAGCCGTCCGTGGACGATGCAGCCAATCAACGCTGCCGTCCGGGCGAGCAATGAAGCCGTCAGCACTGGTGGCGATGTACACAACAATCTTTCGCATATTTACTCGAGACGGTCCAACGGCCGTCGGTGGAGCGGCCGCGACTGTCTGCGGTCCGCTCGAAAGCGCGTGTTAGCCCGCTGATTATTTCGTTTTCGACGACTGCAACTTCTTCCAGGATCGATAGTCCTTCGGCACATCCAGCGTCTTCAGCGTTTTCCAGGCCTTGATCGCCAGCTCCCTTGTGGCGCTCTGCTCCGCAGCCATGAAGTCGCTCATAAAGTTGATGTATCGCCCGTGGGGAACGTGCGCGAATGGTCCTGCAGTCTGACTCAGTCGAACGTATTCTTTCACCAAATCTCGGTAAGCGATCTTGACACCATTGGCAATCCGATCTTCCCTCCAACGATTGAGCCGGTAGCGCGCACCGGACTTTCTTTTTAAACCCGGGGCGAGTTTGAGAGCCTCTCGCTCGAGAAAATCTTTGGTTTTCCTGTCGTTGGTGTAGACCACGACTCGAAGGTCGAGACTCAGCCCTAGTTCGACATCTCTAACTCCTGACGTCGAAAGGCTTCTCCTGGTAGGGCTCTCGATTCTGCCCGTGCGGAGAAACACCTTGATCGCACGTTCGAGCTCGTCTTTGCGCCGCTTGCTCGCGGATGGGATCCCGATTCTCTCTGCAAAGTCCTTGAGCTCGGTCGCGTACCAATAGCCATTGTCAAACTGGCTCAAGGTCATTGACGAGGACAGCTTCGTCTTCATTGGGGTGTGCTTAAGATCTGAACCAAGTCAGACTTGTCACCATAGACCACATTTGTTATTCGCCATCCTTCGTTACCATGGTGCATCTCAAACTTGATTCTCGTCCGCTGACCGAAGTTGCGAAAACTTACTAACACGGTAGATTGCTCACCTTGCACCACCGGCTTACCTATCTGGAAGTTCGTAATCCCCGTATCCTGCGCGTTGTAGAGCGGGTCAAAGTCGAGATTACCCACCTCCCCTTCCGGTGTCTGGGTGATTTCTTTCCAGATCAGGTCCGCAAGGTGCTGATCGAAAAATTTGTAGATGTACTTCTTTCCTTTAGCTTCAAAGACGTGGCCTCTCCCATTCCTGTGCACCCGGTATAATTCTCTGATGACACTATCGGGGGAATTAGTCGGCTTGGCTCTCTGTGCTGCATGCGAAAAAACGCTACCCAGGATTACCAGCAGAGGGATTAATGAAAGGCTGATTTTTCTCATAGTTTTTGTTCCACAAAAGTTTGGCAAACATTAAGGAAGCATATAACGCCTGGCTTCAGAGGCGAGCGCGGTGAACGAAGCGAATTCAATGCAAGCGCGTTGTTAGGCCGACGGCGACGAGATAGAAAACTGATATGCTTCTCGCAAGTATGGCTTCAAAGTTGAAAGGCCCGTCTCATCTCGCAGCATAGTTACATGCGATACATGCTTCCGATCCGCACCAATCTTGAAGAAGATCGGATCTTCCACCCGCCGGCTAAGATGAACTACGACTCGTAGAGCGTCCTTCATGACAACCAAATCAGCGAATATGCGACTGCTGCGAAAAAGCACATACCTGTCACGAGCGACAAACTCCACCGGTCCGAGAGTTCTGGCAAACGACTCAAGCGAATAATACAGTGCCACGAGTGACTCCGGCCTGCCTCGAAGCACCTCCAACTGATTACCGGTGCCGCACGCGTGCCTCTGATTCTTGCGCGTGAAACCCCGGTTACATTTTGGGCAAGACCACGTTGCGCTCATAGTTCGACTGAATCGACCTTGATGAATGATTCTTCCGTAACACCGCCGGCAACTATTTCAGCAGTAAAATAGCTTTCGACTCGAACCGGCTTGCCCGCCAGGCGCCGCAACATCACAATCTGCCCAACATGTGTCAGGGCGTCGCCAATCGGGCCTTGAATAAGCTTCTCCACCGGACAGGCCAGCGGCGAGTCTGACGCCAAATATGAATCTAACCCTTTCACGGCAGAGAAGAACCGCGACACCTCCTCGCCCCAGGGCAAGGGGGAGGACATTAAATATCTTAGTTCGCCCTTGACCAGGTAGAGCGAGCCTTCGAGTAGATCGCCAATGTGTGCCAGAAGTTCTCCCGGGGTACGCGCCGACTCATCAACGCGAAAGACGGCGAAGTTTTCCGGCGCATCTGATATGGCTATGCCGCCGCGATAAGCCACCGTCGCAACGATGTGGCGCAGTACCTCACGTTTCACATCCTCAGTCACAGTGAAAATAGAAACGGTTTCCATCTAGATCCTCAACGGTGAACTGTCTCAAACCCCAGGGCTTTTTCTCCAGTGGCTCCACGATCTTCGAACCTGACAATCGGAACTCCTCGTACGTGGCGTCGATGTCTTCAGCGAATACCCAATGGACCGCAGGTTCAAAAGGTCCTTGTCGCCTTCGGAAAAAGATCGCCACGTTTCCGCGTGAGACAGACCCGATCTCTTTCCCGGGATAAAGCCATCCGATTTCAAAGCCGAGAACATCACGATAGTACTGCTGTGCCTTTTCCACGTCTGTTACCGGCAGTTCCGGTACCGGCGGGCCAATCGTCGTCAACGAGTCCTTTGGATTCATAACCTACTCCGATTAATCAACCAGGCGCTGATTATATCCGGCCCTGACAAGCTCCTCGTAGGCAGACCAAACGTCAGGTGGTACCTCCTGGTGAATTTGAAATCCCCTCTCCGGGTAGAGTTTGATCCGCTGTAAATCGCCGACCATGATGCTGATCACATCGTCCTTCGACAACTCTTCGTTGGCGTACCCGTCCAGATATTCATCGAACGAAACCCGGGGTGAAGTGACGAGGACCTCTTTCTCCGGCCACATTTTCCTGAAGGTCGCAAAACTCCTGCGCTCCATGTAGGGTTTCTGCACCAGAATAAACTGCTGAGGGTCAATCCCCTTCTGCGCTAATAGCTGCCTGGTAAAAAGAATATTCTCGCCGGTGTTCGTCGACCTGTTCTCGATCAGTATCCTGTCACGAGGCACACCCATGCTGATGGCGATCTCGGCGAATTGATCGGCTTCAGGCTCCGTCCACATTCCTCTCGTCACCGACCCCAGACCGCCGGCGAAGATCAGCAGCGGCGCCCATCCCTCCAGGAATAACTGAGCACCGGTTTCGGCCACCTTCTTGTCGTGACTACACAGGACCAGAATTACATCCGCTTTTTCAAGCTGATGATTCATCTGGTGGTATTGCCAAATCTTCTCAGCTAGTGCCTGCGTGCGATTGTCCATCTCACTCAGTAAATGTGAAGGGCCTAAACCTCAGAGTTTTATGCTTTCGCCTCGCTTTCCCTCATCCGACTACGCTACCGTATCTCGCGAGCAAACTTACTTGCACAGAGGGGGTAGCTTGCGATGCGTGATTTCGTCGACCGGCGTTCAATCGTTCGGACAATCTGGGGCAGTCCCGATCTCATACTGCTTATCTTTGCCGGCTCGGCCGCGGAGTTCGCGCTTAACCGCGCCGTCGACTGGCTCTTCTTCACCGGTAAAATTCCCCGTGACCCGATTGGGCGACTTTTCTCCACCGTCGCCTACGCCCAGGAGATCGTATTCGCAACTGAAGAGACAGCGCTGCGTACGCTTAACCGGATAAACGCGATACACAACTCAGTCGAGCGCGATCGCGGGCAAACCATCCCGGATTGGGCTTACCGCGACGTGCTCTACATGCTCGTTGATTATTCCGAGCGCGCGTACCGGCTGCTCTACAGACCGCTCACTTCCGCCCAGCAACATGATTTGTACACAGTATTCCAGCGAATTGGCGACGAGCTACACATCCCGGAGTTACCGGCGACTTATGATGAATGGCGACAGGATCGGCGGCGCCACCTGGGCCGGGATCTGGTTTACAGCCATCATACCAAACTTCTCTTCCAGCAATACCGACGACACCTGGGCTTTTGGCGTTATCACTTATTGCTTCAGGTACAGGCGTTGCTCGCACCTGAAGAGGTGCGACGCCTACTTTCCCTCAGCCCGGATATATTGCTGTCAAGTCTCGTCCAGGCGTACGGGATAGTTGAGCAGTGTAATCTTCAATCTGTCATCCACAGTTTGTTGATACCGCCTCGGTACTGGTCTGAGGTACGGAAGTTTGAAAGAATCGCGGCCACTTAACCTGTGACGTAGCCGCCGAATATCTGAGTTGATCGGGCGGCGCGCGCCTAAGATCAGAGTTGACCAGGCGACGTCTTTTCAAATCCGCAATCCGCAATCCGAAATCCGAAATTCACAGAGCGCTGATCGTGACGTAGTACCCGTCCGGATCTCGCAGTGAGAACTCCTTAGTTCCAGTGCTTGGGTTCAGGTGCGGCTCCTCCTCGAGCTGAGCGACCAGAGCGCGTGCCCTTGGCAACGCCATATCGAAATCATCGACACGGAGAAACAAGAGGAGGCCATTGCCAGGCTGCGCGTGATCGGGGCTCGTCAAAGGGGGATGATCATGCGCACCCCACTGGTGAAGGCAGAGCAAGACCGTTCCATCCGAGTCGAGGATTTGACCGAAGTGGTCATGGGCGGGAGCCGTCTCCGGGAGGCCAAGTAACGACTGATACCACTTGAAGCTGCTAGCCACATCGCCAACACCAATGATCGTCCACATGCGTCTCATGGGTTCCCTCCTGTCGTCTAAATGTTAGGCCTCATTGACCCGTAGAAAGAGTCCGGTCTCGAGCTTCGATGGATCTTCGGTCCAGTCGCCGTAGACCTCCCAGGATTGACCGGTTAGTGCGAGCGCATGCTGAGAGCACCAGGAATTGAGTGCTGCATAAGTCCGATGCAGGTTGGCGTAAGGGCCGACATGAACGGCATGCGCCGCCCGACCAGGCGCGAGCTGTACGCATTTGACCAGATCCGTGTCGGCGAACCACCCCGACACCGGGAAGCCAACCTGGACTCGCAACGCTTGCGGAGTGCACTGGTCGTAAAGGGCGTAGTTGTGGCCCGCCTGGCGAACAGGCGCATCTCTGCGCCACGCGTAAACGATGTCAAACATCCCGCGGATTCGCGCCGATATCAGTGAGCGGGGAAGCTCTTCCTGCGTGAGGGCTAATAGTACGTGCGAAACGGATACTACGTCGCACTTGGGCTGCATATCACCTCAATCTTTTATCCATTTGTCGGTGCCAACGATATGATCAATTTGGTTTTCGAGATAGGTTAGGCCGTTCGGATAGATCGCCGTCCCGCCGCCCGTTTGGCACCCGTGATAATGAGAGATGGTTTTAGTTTTTCGGTTGATTCGGATCGACGTAATCGCAGATGGGTAATCCGTCCATTCCTCTGGGCAGCCGTCCTTTTGAGTTTGGTAACTGTCCTTTAGAGTAAAATAGGAAGCTGCTTCAAATGCCGCGACTAAACTCCCGACATCTTTGCGGCTGATATGTCCTTTTACGATATCCTTCACCTTTACATCTTGGCGACCTTCGAAAGTTACTGTTCCGTCTGATATGACGGTCACCTTGTAACTCGGGCACGAGCCGTAGCAAGCAGTCCGTTCCAATGTGATCAGCGTGTCAGCAGGAATTGGTTTTTCTTGAACGAGGCACAACCCACCAAGCGATAAAGCTAACAACAGGCACAGCAGATGAAGTCTCGAACCAAGCATAATAACCCTCCCGGAAGATGGCGAGCCGCTCAACGGCGGCCTTCAGCTGCGGCGCGCGATCAGCATCCAGGCTGAAGGAACAAGACTACTTGAAAAATGCTATCTCGCCGTCAGCCGCAAGGCTTTGTTAGACCGTCGGCTCGCTGAAGCAGAGAATGTGCCCATCGGGATCCTCGACGCAGAAATCCCTGCATGACCACGGTCTCTCCCCCAGGGACGTAGTAATTAGCGCTCCGCGCGACCGCAGTTCATCATACAAAGTCGCCACTCCAACTACGCCGATGTACGCGTCGAGATGTTCAAGTTGCTTGCGATGCGTCCGGTCGGCGATCGTCTGCGGCGCGCATTTGAGATGAATAGCAAAACCGTCCCGACTGACGCTGGCATAGAACGACTCGTAGATAAAGTCCAGGTCGAATCCGAGCTTCTCCTGGTAATAAGTGATTGCCACGTGAAGATCGTCCACCAGAAACTGCGGTGCGATCTGGGTAAGCTTTGTGGCACCGGAAACGGTCGCTGTTGTCATGTTGTTCGGCTCTCCCCACGATCGGCGTTAACGCCGGGCATCAGCGGCGCGCACTTACCGCTGCCGACAAGGCTTGCATGAGAGACACTTATTGTGCATCCGCTGCATGCGGTTGTTAGGCGACTATTATTTAACAACGAACGGCGGGGGCTTGCGCGCCAGCTCCGCCTCCCAGTCTGTCATGAGCTTCCTAAGCTCCAGGACAATGTTTCGCTGCTGGTAAGCCAGATCGTGGCGCTCGGCCCGTAGGTATTCTCACCTCAAATATATCCGCCGTTATGCCGCTTACGGCTCATAATATGTCTCCCGCATGTAAGCGTCGAGTAATTCTCCTAAAGATGGGACATCACTTTCATTAGCCTTGCGAAGCACGTAAGGCATTGTTCTGTATTTACTGCGGGCAGGTTCTTTGTCTGTTTACTTACTTCGCCTTCTCGTTCGACTAGGCGGACGGCGATAGACCGATTTGTTTGAGAAACGTGGCCAGGTCCCAGTAATCCGAACAGCGCCTGATCTTTCCCGATTCTAGCTCAAGTATAGTTGCGCCTCGAAATGAGAAGTGCTTGTTGGTAGCCGGCATCCCAGGCAAGTCGCCCTTATGCGTGCCCGAGATTATCCATTCCATGCCAGCCCAGTCTCCAGCGGCAAACCGGGCTGTCTGCTTGATATTGAAGTCGGGAAACGCCGCAAAGATACCATCGGCAAACGCCTTGAGTTCTACCTTGCCACGGTTGACGACTCCGAAGGTTACGTCCTCATAGATACAGTCATCTGTAAAGAGAGAAAGTAAGTGCTCTATATCAGGCGATGACCAGTCGGCCGCCCAGGCTTCGAGCGTCTTTTCGATCTCAGTATTCATCGTTATCTCTCTCCTTTTCTCTCCTCACGCTTCTTTGTTGTTGCTCGGGTCGCGAGATCCAAACGCTGTTACAAAACGGGCCGTCCTGCGAAGCAAGAGCAGTTAAACTCCCGGTATGTGTGATCGCAAAGGCGCCGCCGATGACATTATATATAGGAGTAAACATTCCCGCGCGACAGCAAACCTCTCTTACCTGGATGCAAATCAAAGAGTGTTTTCGGATACCGTTTATCTCACCGCTATCCCTATTGGCCGGCTGCCAACACCGATGGTGGCGACGACTGTATTGGTTACTGTGGCTATCACCGATATGTCGTTGCTATTTAAATTAGCAACATATACGCGCGTACCGGAGGGGTTGACTGCCATGGCAGTTGGGGCGAACCCAACAGCGACGGTGGCGACGACCGTGTTGGTCGCCGTATCTATCACCGAAACGTTGCCGCCACCCAGGCTGGCAACATACACACGCGCACCCGAGGGGTTAACTGCTACGGCAACCGGGTTGTACAAATTGACGGTGGCGACGACCGTGTTGGTCGCCGTGTCTATCACCGAGATGTTGGTATCTCTGATAGCAACATAGACGCGCGTGCCGGAGGAATTGATGGCCATGTCCATCGGGGAGTCCACAAGATTGATGGTGTTAACGACCGTGTTGGTCGCGGTGTCTATCACCGAAATGCTGTTGCCAAACAAATTAGCAACAAATACGCGCGTCCCGGAGGAGTTGACGGCTACGGCAGTCGGGCTATGCCCAACATTTACCGTGGCAAGGAGGGTGTTGGTCATCGTATTTATTACCGAGACGTTGTCGCTGGCGGCGTTAGTCACATAGGCGCGCGTGCCGGATGGGTTGATTGCTACTCTCTCCGGTAGGTCCCCAACATTGATGGTGGCGACGACCGCGTTGGTCATCGTGTTTATCACCGAGACGGTGTCGCTCTCACTATTCGCAACATACACGCGAGTGCGCGAAGGGTTGACGGCTAATCCACTTGGCTGCGACCCGACCGTGACGTTGGCGACGACCGTGTTGCTGGTCGTGTTTATTACCAAGACGTTGCTGCCGAATGCGTAGGAAACATAAGCCAGGGGATTCACCAGCGACTCCAGCAAAGTGACCCGTGCCTCCAGGGCCGGCAGTCCTGCTGAAGCCGTTTCCAGCGCATTCAGGCGGGACAACACGCCTGCGAGATTCGGTGTTTCACCCGGCTCGCCTTTTTCTCCCTTATCTCCTTTCGGCCCCTGGGGACCGGGCACGCCTGCAGTATTCCAGCTAGTCTGTATCTCAGTGTTCTTACACTGGCCGGGCCCGCTGACTTTACGCAGGTCACCAGTGGTCTTGTGGTAGCAGGCGTAGATAGTATTGTTGTTAGTAGTTTGTGCCTGAGTGTATGTGCTGCTCAGTACGCCGAGGCAGAGCGTCAGGGCTGCGAGCAGGGTGTACTTTTTCATCGAGTATTCCTCTTTTCATTTGAAGGCACTGCGCAGTCAAAACAGTGCGCCGGGTTATGCGCGGGGTTAAAGAAGAGACTGCGCGCGGTGCGACCTCGCTCACCCAAGCGGCCCGACTAATGCTTCGTCACCGTGCCGCTGCCTTGATTCACCACCCAGATGTTCGACCCGTCGAAAGCCACTCCGTGGGGTGCCCTATCAGTCGGAAAAGACCCAAGATTCGTCCCGTCACTGGCACGCAGCTTAGTCACCGTGTCGCTGCCGAGGTTCGCTACCCAGATGTTTGACCCGTCGAAGGCGATCCCTTCAGGCAAATTACCGGTAGGGAAAGAGCCGAGATTCGTCCCATCGCTGGCTCGCAGCTTGGTCACCGTGCCGCTGCCGCGGTTCGAAACCCAGATGTTCGCCCCATCAAAAGCAACTGATCGGGAGTCATTGCCAACTGTGAAAGATCCAAGATTCGTCCCGTCACTAGCCCGCAGCTTGGTCACCGTGCCGCCGAAGTTCGACACCCAAATGTTCGACCCGTCGAAGGCGATCCCCGTTGGGCTATTGCCGGCGGCGAAAAAGCCAAGATTCATCCCGTCGCTGGCCCGCAGCTTGGTCACCGTGTCGCCGCCGCTGTTCGACACCCAGATGTTCGACCCGTCGAAAGCCACTCCTCGGGGCAACAAACCTGTCGGGAAGGAGCCGAGATTCGTCCCGTCGCTGGCACGCAGCTTCGTCACCCTGTCGTTGGAGAAGTTCGCTACCCAGATGTTCACTCCGTCGTAAGCTATCCCTACTGGCGTATCGCCAGCGGCGAAAGAGCCGAGATTCGTCCCGTCGCTGGCGCGCAGTTTCGTCACCGTGCCGCCGCCGCTGTTCGACACCCAGATGTTCGACCCATCAAAAGCCACCTCCCAGGGGACACTGCCTATGGCGAAACTTATTCCCGTCTGGTTGGCTTGATACCACCTAAGTATTGCGACCTGCAGTGGGTTCGGCCCCGGGGGGCCCTGCGCGCCCGGTTCGCCTTTTTCCCCCTTATCTCCTTTCGGCCCCTGGGGACCGGGCACGCCGGCAGTATTCCAGCTAGTCTGTATCTCGGTGTTCTTACACTGGCCGGGCCCGCTGACTTTACGCAGGTCACCAGTGGTCTTGTGATAGCAGGCGTAAATAGTATTGTTGTTAGTAGTCTGTGCCTGAGTGTATGTGCTGCTCAGTACGCCGAGGCAGAGCATCAGGCCTGCGAGCAGGGTGTACTTTTTCATCGAGTATTCCTCCTTTAACGTAAAAGGCAGTACGCGGAAATAACGGTGCGCCGGGTATGCGCGGGGTTAAAGAAGAGACTGAGCGCCGATTGCCTCGAACTCCCCTGTAGCCCTTTACTCCCCTGTAAACGATAAGCGAAGAATAAGACTGGAACTGAGGCAGGGGAATAGAGTGATACTCACGATTTTTCTAGGTAGGAACACACAATTTTCCAGGTGTTAGTTGTGGCTTGTCGTCCGCTTTAAGCCAGGAGCGGATGGATGCGGCTGGCGGGGTAGATTCGATGTTCCGTGAGTGGGTAGGCGAGCGTAAAGCGACCCTCGATTCCCTAATCAGATTCTAAACATTACTCACACCTGAGCGTGCCATCCTTTACCGTAGGCCGGTACTCGAGGAAGCGGAGTTCTTCAGCCTTGTCCCAGATTATGCTATGCACGATGACGCCTTCTTCCCTATTCCAATAGTCAACCCAGTTGTCCGGGTGCGACCACTGAAATCGGACATACTTCTTAGGATCCAGATGAAGATCTTTAATTAGGATGGTCTTTCGGGGAATAACTTCCATCGAGATGACGACGTCTTGCGGAACATTCCAACGTTCTACACCACTTGGTTCACAAGGGCCGGCGGAATAAAGAACATCAACTCTTTCATTTTGATTCTCATAAATGTAAGTAAAACCGTGCGACATTTTTGACTTACCGAGAAGCTTTTCAACTTCTTCTCGGGTTGAACGTAGTGGCACCAGGCCGCTCCATGAATTCGTCGGCGACTGGGTCTGGGTAAGCGGGCTATTCTGCACAAGTCTCGCAGATGCTTTTCCCATAGCGTAGGTGGCATTAAAGCCTGGCAGGAATACTGGAAGGAGAAGCAAGATCAGAAAAACTGTTTGAGGAGCATTCGTTAAACTCATTTTCTCACCAAAGCGAGGACACCCAACGATTGAATTGACCGGGCGGCGCGAATCACAGCATCCTCCGCCGGACCAAGTCAGTTGCGAAACACGCCCCCGCCGCTCCGGTCGCACGATTTGTTCGGCGTCACTTTTCAGAGGTCTTACCAGAATCTCAAAACGACGGTCAGAACATTCCACGATGCCAAGTCTTGAGTATGGTAAAGACCCAAGCTTAGGGTTAACCACGTCGCGGCGGTGTGCAAGGCGCGCTCGCCGGAGCGCGCTTCGTGACGACTCTTTGCGCGCCGGTCGTGGGACACACCCACGTCGCCTTGTACTCATGTTCAGTGCGGCCGTCGGGGCTGCACGTCAGCTTGCCGCTCTGCGCCACCCACTTGCATTTCTTGCACGGTTCGTTCGGCATGACTTCATCCCAGCTCAGACCTTCCGGTCGTGGATCAAAGTTGGCCGGATTGAAATCAGCCGTACCTTGAGAGGAAGTCTCATGATAAGAGCCCGGCCGCGGCGGAGCATAGTAAGGTTGGGAATTGACGTAGTTGTCCTGATCGTTCGGCAAACCGTCGCAGTCAGCATCAGTCTCCGGATTGCAGCCGCTGCCGGCGCTCACACCTTCGCGCCAGATGTCACAACAAACTTTGCCGGGATGGTCACCCACCAGCGTGTCGTACAGTTGTGCGGTGCACTCCGAGCGCTGTATGGGCCGTACACCGATCGCGGCAAGCTGAGCCGGTGTTAGTGTGAAGCCGGCAATAGACATTGGTTCCAATTTCCCGTTCTTGTTGCTTACCAAATTGATCGCGTAGGTCAGGACCGTGTAGTTGCACGCAGTAAGTGTGAGCGTGCACGTTCCTCCATTCGCCGCGGTCCAATTGGCATTCATGCGCGTGTCCTGAAGCTGTCGGCAGCCTTCCGCGCTGGGATCGAACCAGGGCGCATCGTCCGGCCCACGCTCTTTGCATTCCGGTTTTTTGTCTCCTGGATTGGGAGGCTCCTCTTTTCCTCTGCATAACTGCGCCAGGGCTTTGAACGCCGGACATGACGCTTTCGACTGGCTGGCGGTCGACACGTTCCGGCAGATGGCGGCCCGATCCTCTTCTGAAAGACTCTTGAAGTGATCACCGGCGCCGTCGGCCGGCAGCGGCCCGCCCCAGCATGGTTTAGCGCCGAGGCTAAGCGTATTAAAAGTACCGTCGCCGCAGAACACAGTACACGCAGGTTGTTTGCGAATGTTCTCCTGCTGCTGCCCCAACGAAGACCGTTCAGCCGGTCCAAGCAGTCCTGCAATAGCAACAGCACAAACGATCGAAAGTGTAACTGTTTTCGCAGTCATGATTTCGTCTCCCCTGGTCGATAGAGAACGGCGCAGCTACGGCGTTGAAAAGATCACCCGGACTCTATTTAGTGAGTGGTTGTGCAAGTATCCATTCCAATACAACATCGCGTCCCGATGGATAGCTATCCCAGGACGGCTCGATTATCTTATCGGGCATCACCGCAGGCGTGTCTGTATCTTGAAACTTGTAATACCTGGTCGAATAAGAAACTTCCAGATTTGAGTTCGGCAACCGAAACTCATCATTCTCCGAATAGCTGTTCGGTCTTCCACCGGTCGGCTCGCCGACGAGAATGGCGTTTATCTCTTTACGGAAATCAAGTGCGTTTACCATCGCAGCAGATTGCGTGGCGCGTCCGGTGATAACGTAAACCCTTCCCCGCTGGCGAAAAGCCTCAAACTTCATTAAGCCCGACAGCAAGTAACGCCCTTTGTTAAAATCGCCGCCCGTGTTTTGGCGCACGTCAATTACAAGGCGTTTCGGCGGAGAAGCTTTAACTGACTTCAGCAAATCGTCGGCGATGCGCTTGAAAGTGTTGGTTTCGGGATAGCCTCTGAGGTTGACATACAAGGTTTCCGAATCCGGCAGCGCGGTGAACCAAAACTGCTCACCCAGCCGCTGACGATAGAGCGGAACTTCTTTCAAAGTCGAAAGCCATTCGATCTTTTCGTCCGCCGGCAAAGCGGTTATATCCAGTGAGAACTGCTTTCCTTCCGCATTCTCGAACGTCCATTGCCCGTGTTCTACGCTGCGCAGGATTTTGAGCGTGAACAATACTTCTGGAGAAGTCATAGAGCCTACACTCACAAAACGCACCCAATAATTATTTTCGTGTGGAACTAAGTGACTAACTCTTTCGTTTGCCTCCGCTACGCTCACATCGCCAATTCGCGAGACTCGCCCACCCAAAGCGGCACGATAAGCGGCAGTTGTTCTGGTCACACGAAGTTCGCTGCCGAACCATGAGAGCGTTAGCGGGTATCGACGAAATGTTTTCGGGGGGAAAGTTGAAAGAGAAGTGTGAGCATCGCCTACCATCGCAATGATTTGCTGCAAGCGAACAATTATTTCAAATTCTTGAAGAGCAGGAATATCCGCGTCGAGTTCTGCAACGGCACGCTCAAACGTCTCACGCGAAACGGTGTGAAAAGCGTTCTTGTGGCGGCGCGGCAACTCTTTGGCGAGATGTTTTAAGTCTTGCCGCCATTGTTCCTTCGTCAAAGCATCGCCAGGGGCTCTTCGAGCAGCAGGCGGCAGGGCATAAATTGTCGCTGCAGAAATCCAGCATCCAATAGACGAAATGAGCAGGAAATTTACAAACAACTTTTTCATTATTTAGATAGCTCAAACGGCGGACTTGCCGGAGCGGACGAATAGTATCGTCAACAACAAACAGACAAAAGGAAACACAAAGGCGTAACCCACAATGGCCGGGTATTGAAGCCGCAGGTCGCCTGACGCTGGTCCCGATACGCCCACCAGACAAAGCAATCCGCTGAGGGTCATGCCGGCACGAATGGCGACTTGCAATTTGTCGCCTTTGAAAATGGAGGCGGCGAAGAGTAAGCCGAAACCCAGGAAGAAATCCCATGCGGCTAAGTCCATCGCCAATGTTGGGGTGAGCCGTCCGGTGGGATCGTACATCGCAAAAACTTCGGCGATGGTTCTGTTCGCGGTGTGACGAATGGCCGTCAGTTGCACGAAGTGAACCACGCCGGTGATACCGGCGAGCAGAACGGCGAAGCCGAAGGCTGCCAGGCTGCAAGTTTTTCTGTCCGGCGGCGCATAGGCGTGGATGGCGGCAAAGAGACCGACCAGGGCCGGGGTACACAGCAGGATGAGAGTTTCGAGGATTGCCAGGAACGGCTCGCTCGGCTCAAGACCTTGAACCCCCGCGCCAGTCGTACTAAACCGGATCCAGATCACTCCGGTGATGATGTAGACCACCGTGAACAAAACAATTGCGGCGGCTGACCACATGCCGACTCGCCGGTCAGTTGTTGTCCACACGCCCACGTTAAGCCGTCCTATAAGCGTTCCCAAGATTGACGAGACGATTTCAAGTTAGTTTACCTCTAGGTCAGGAAGGGTGGCTTGCCCCCGCCCAAGTTGCGTTTAGTACAACCTTCGTCGAAGCAATGAAGCAATCCAACGCTGCTGTTCACCGGCGACGAGCGAAACTAACCAAGCAACGAGGCAAGAGGTTGGTTGAGAAGCACGCAATCGCGCCGTGAGCTCCAAGGCTTTGTTGGATTGCGTGTATCCGCAGAAAACGACCCTTATTTATCTAATCCCAGAGCCGCTCTATACGAACAACCTCACAATGATAGCAAGCACTTTTCTTCTCCTCTTGATTGTACCAATGATGATCCGCTGCAACTGATTCACAATCGGTGCCTTTATCGATTAGCCAGCAGAGGGGACGAGGCAACAACAGACGGAGATTTGTGCGCCAGCGATAGGGATGTTCATATTCAACTGAGGGATGATCCGCTGTAAACATAAGGAAGCTATCCAATGCTGGCCTTCACCCGCGGCGCGCGATCAGCATTCAAGCTAAGGGAATAAAGCCGCATCAGGCAAGGCGACGATAGAGGTCGGCGTTCTTCTTGAGCACATAATCAGCCGAGCTGCGGAATTCCTCGTCGAGCTGCGCGAGCTTCTCTTCGAGACTTAGAACCAACAACTCTTCCGGCGAAACACTGAGGCGCTCCGCAACCTGCTGCAGCTTCGAAGCGGTTTGCTCTGGCAATTGAGTTTCCAACACTTTCATGGGAATAATCTACACTAACAAGGGTCTCCCAGCCATGCTCAAGTTGCCTGCCTAACGCCTGCGCTTCACCCGCCCCCCCCCACAGCTCACCAAAGCCGCTTGACGGCGAGTTCGCTGCCAGCGCTGGTTCGATTGCGATCGCGAAACTAAGGTTCGATAGTAAGAGTGTTTGACTCTACGTTTCCCAACCAGAAGTTCATTAGCCTAATTCCCGGCATATCCAAATTGATAGCTTCCGCACCACGTCCCTGGAACCGGGCCTTTAGGAAACTCTTGCCGCGAGGCAAGGTGATTTCAAATTCCTTGCTTTCCCGACACCAGAACTGATCCAGCTTGAGTTTGAGCGTGTACGTTGAACCGGCGCGAAGTGGAACCACATAGTCATCGAGCCGGCCCGCAATGAATGAATGTTTCTTGTCCGCGAATGTGAACACCCGCGTCCGACCTTGTGAATCTGTAAGAGTGATACCGACGGAACTAGGAAGCTGCACCTTACCGTTGGCCATCATGACTCCGAGGTTCAAGGTTACGTCATGATCAGAGACGTTTCGCAACGCGACCTGAAGTTCAGAGTCATTCGAGTTAACCGGCGAGAGAGACATTTGGACACCGTCGCTTGCTTGTCCCCACCGTAAGTTTTCGCCGCTTTGGCCAGATGTTACCGGGAGCGAGTGCGATAAGCCGAAGAGAACGAAAATAACCGCGAACATTAAAGCACTTCTGTTGATCTTCATAACGTTATGCTTCGACCCTGCGTTGGGAATTCACCCTCAGCACTAAAGACATCAGCCATAAGAAAAGGAGAGCATTGATAATTTGTGGCACTTTGCGTAACCACCAGTTCGTGAATATGAGCCGGTCGATCAGCGGCAACGACAAACCATCCCTGCTCAGTTGCGCTTGAATTGGGAGTTGAATGGCGGCGGTTGAAACCCAGGTAATAAGTTGAAGCACGACCGCGAGCCAGATCGCCCACCGCGGGATAGGCGCCGGCCTAAACCACAGGAGAAGGATTGTCAGTATGGTGCTGATGAGCAGCGGAATTACCATGTAGCCTATGACCAGTGGGCCAAGAGCCTGGTGATACGTACGGAACTCGTTCGCCCCGATCAGACGCCACGTCGGGTAGTTGACGAAGCTTTCCACAAAGGACGCGCCCACGCCGTAGAAAACCAGCGCGAAGGAGATCAGGAAGAGCCAGGTCGAAGCTTTGTTTGATGTCTGCATGTCCGTCACTCTCAAATTCGGAGAAGCTTTGTTAGGCGGCACCGTTGGCTACGAGCGCACCTGCGCAAGCAACCACGTGGCCTTTGCGCCATGGTGGTTTGAGAGTCTTTCCGAGGGCGTTCAAGCGTCGCTCGAGAGTTGAAGCCTTGAGCCCGCGGACTTGGGCGGCCAACTCGAGGATCTGGGACTTGTCGAAATGAAACACGCTCAGGTCCAGTTGCGCCGCGGCGCGCGTCAGTGCTTGATGGTAGATCATGCCGTCGGCCCGGCACATAATAAAGTAATTTGCGTGAACCTCGGCTACCTCGCCGGGGAGCTCCGCGAGTGGCGGCGTTCGGATGGCGATTGCGCGACAGGTGGCCGGCGCAAGTTCGGCGATCAGGGTCGCCAGAGCGGTCTGTGCGCGTCTGTTCGCGGATGCCTTCACGGCTCTAACAAGTTTCTCCGCCTCTGCTGGTCCCATTTGCAGTGTTTCGTGGTGGTACGGAGACGCCGCAAGGTTCGGTTCGATGAGTTCCACTCGACGCTTATCAATAACGGCAATGTCGGGACCAGCAGCCGCGACGCTCACCAGGTTCGCCCAGCCGTAGTGGTCCTCAACGCCGATCGCGAAGTAAGTCATTTGAGTGTGCTCATCGGGAAGGCTGCTGCCCTAGCTCTTGGGCAAGCCCGATGAGAATTCCTTCGGGGCCCCGGATGTAGCAGAGCCGATACTTGTCTTCGTACTGGACCACATCGCCGACGAGCTCCGCGCCGCGTTTGCCGAGCCGGGCGAGCGTATCGTCGATGTCTTCCACGGTGAACATGACGCGCAGGTAACCGAGAGCGTTCACCGGGGCGCGGCGGTGATCGGCGACCACAGGCGGCGCGAGGAATCGGGACATCTCAAGCCGGCTGTGACCGTCCGGCGTACGCATCATGGCAATCTCGACGCGCATGTCGCGCAATCCAGTGACGCCGTCCGCCCAGTCTCCTTCGATTGGTGCGCGCCCCTCGAGCTCAAGGCCGAGTTCGGTGAAGAACTCAATGGCGGCGTCGATGTCTTCTATCACGATGCCGACGTTGTCCATACGCTTGACCGTCATGATGTCTCCTTGGCGTCTAACGTCAGAGTTGACGCGGCGGCGCGAATTCAGTCAAGCATCGCCGGATGAATCAAGTTGAGAAACACGCTCCCGCCGCTCGCGTCCAACGAGTTGTTAGATTGCGAGGTGAGCATCCTTAACTTCTGTTTTTCACCTCTGGTCCAAAATCATGACCTTCCGTGAATAATCGAACACGACCTTAAAACGGCGTAAGATTGCGTTGCCAATACTCCCGCTAAGATCGGGATTCGCCAGGGTTCCGTTTGTTGCCTGCGAGAACATCGTTATTGGGCTGTCGAGCTTTATGTTTCCCAAGCGTATTTCCGCAAGACTGCCCACCTGCGTTTGAGAGTCGCCGCCGATTCCGCAGGTGGTAAAGGGGGTGGTTTGATTAGGCGGGGGCAGCAACTTGTTTTCTGCAACAAAAGGACTATTGAGGACAAGGGCTCCCGCCCAACCGCTGTCAATAATAAACAGACCGTTGATTGGAGACCGGCGTGATTGAGTAATTGGTGCTCGGACGTAGATATACTTTTGTCTTACTTCAAGCGGAATCCTCTCGCCCTGACCGCGGTAATGATAACTTTGCGGATCGTATAGGTTCATTGATTTCGCCGCATAATCAATCTCGACAACAAAGTGTCTAAAAAACTCATCGCCCAACACACCGTCAAAGGATTGCCGTTCGTCCCCGCCGGCAGCCTGCGCACGCCAGGATATTTTGCCTTGCAAATCAACATTCGCTTTGTTCAAACATTCTTCTACGTTTTCCAATGAGAGGACAGCAGACTTCTCCTGTGCAATTGTCACTCCGGGAAGAGTGAAAGAAACATTTTCGGTCAAGAAGACATCAACAGAACCTTCTCCAACACCTGTTGTTTGTCCAGCCGGGTTAAGCTTCAGTCCGAGGGTTCGCGCGTGCCTGCTGTTGATGATGTTTCCCGATCCAGTGTCTAAAAGAAACCATAGGGATGTGGCATTATTCACGCTGACCGCAAGATAAACGTGATTGTTGAAGATTTTGATTGGGATGTTCAACGCGCTCTTGCCTGAAGTAAAGCGCACATCAGGCGCGCGCCCTGATGAAACAGCGCAACAACTGATTATTAAGGAGATGGATAAAATAAACCGATTCACGTATTGGTAGCTAACATCCAGTTTGGACATTTTAAACTTGCCTCATGTTACTTATCTATAAGCAAGCTAACGTCTGATTTGACCGGGCGGCGCGAATAGCAAGCCGTTAAACGCAAGGCGCAACCTGAAAGACGAGCTACCGCCGCTCCGGTCCAACGACGTGTTCGGTCGCGTTCACGGTGAGGCCGTCGAGCCAGCCCGTGCGAGCCCGTTCAATTTAGCGAGATCTTTCTGTTTTAGTTTATAAGAACGGCCGAACACCCGAAACTCAACGAGTTTCGCTGTACATATTTTCTCAAATTCGGTTGTCGGCAGCTTGACGATTATTATTTGCCCTACATGTGCGAGAAATGGACTAGAAGAGTAGTTGAGTTGGGTGTCGAACAGTAATCGATCAGTGCCGTCCAACAAAAAGATCATTTGAGGACCGCGTCTCGCACCTACCGAAGCCTTTGAGAGAAGTTGCAACGTGATTAGCGTCGGCGGTTGAAGTGTTTTTCCAGGCGAGCAATATGACGCCTTGAGCCACGCGTAATCCGCGGCGATACCTGCCGCGACGTTCCCGAGGTCAACGATGCCACAGGTAATGTCGTTGGATTTGTCATATATGACATTCACGGAACTCTTTTTCTGCGCAAAGCCGATTTGCGGCAGCAGAAGCAGTGATAGCACAAGTAACAGACGCTTTAGTTCCATATTTTTGTCTCCGAAAAATGAAAAAGAGCGACCGAACGATTGGCTTCAGCGGCGCGGCACGAATCCACGCAAGCTACGTCGCTGGAAATACCATGAAAAGGAGCCTATCGCCGCGTCCGCTGCAAGCCATTGTTGGATGCCCAGCGTTCGCGACCACGCCTACTTCAATAACTCGAACCAAACCCATCCTTCGACGGTATTGATCGCCCGCATCGAAATGGTATCCAGATGATACTCGTTCACCAAGACCCGGCTGAAACTGATCAGGCGCGTATTCCCAGGCGTCATTTCCATCTCGAGAACATCTTTTCGGTCTGCTAGGCGATAGATCCGGATAACCGCTTTCGCAGGTGATGATTCTGTGCCCCGACAACTTTGAGCCGGTATGACTTCTTTTAGCTCAATTCCTAAGTCTGCGTTAGTAGCCGACTCGCCTTTGTGGAGAAGAAACTCGCCCGCCGATTTGATTCCATTATCTAACTGAGCTTCTCCCCAACCTCGCACTCTGCTTGGGCGTGCTGGATTTGAATCAACTCTCTGACAGCAGCCTGCGCATGTGACTAGCGCCAAGGTAAGCGCGAACAACGACGCGGTTGGCTTCAGACGGGTAATCATGATTGTGGAAAAGAAAATGTGGCCATCCAACGTACGTATTCTACCGCGGATCCGCGACGCAAGTACGGATTTGGTCGTGTTATGCGGCGCCCTTTACCGCTTGAGCATTCAGTCCGGTCACAAGCTTTGCCCCAAAGTAGAATCCCACCAACGGCAGTTGGTGGATTGTTCAAGTCCAGCCTACAGAGAAGTGAACGACAAATGGCGGAATCCCACCAACGGTAGTTGGTGGATTGTTCAAGTCCAGCCTAATTCTGTTTAGGCGACACAAGGCTGGACTTGAAGTATCCACCAACTGCCGTTGGTGGGATTACAAAACAACAGCGGGACTCAGTCCTTTAGGCTGAACTTGAACCATCCACCAACTGCCGTTGGTGGGATTGGACTTTTGAGGCAAAGCCCCGGTTACACGTCTGTGTGTAGACGATGCCTCTCAAGCATGCCCACACCACAACTGCTCGACCAGGTTAGAATCGTTGCCCGCGTCAAACATTTCAGCTTGAGACCCGAGCGCGGCTTTGCACAAGAAGTGGTTCTATCAGTCCGCATCAGCGGACGATTGATAGTAGCCCAGCAGTTCACTGCTGGGATCGGGCAAGGAGGACCGAAGTCCGTGAAGCGGACGGCTGAGGATAAAAGCTAGATCACGGCCTTTTTCAGCCGTCCGCTCACGGACTCCGCTCCAAGAGACTGCCAATCCCAGCGATGAATCGCTGGGCTATTTTCAGTCGTCCGCTAAGGCGGACTGAGTGGGCACTTTTTGTGCAAAGCCCCCGAGCGCTTACGCCTCAGCTGCGTCTGTGTCTTAATTCTCTTTCACCACAAAAAACATCCCAAAGAAATGGCGGAAACGGAAATCCGGCAGTTCATTTCTCATCTCGCTGTTGATGCAAGAATTTCAGCATCTACGCAAACGGTCGCGCTCAGCGCCGGGCTAAAATGTATTGACCAAATTCAGAAAATTATTGAACTCGCCCTTAGACAAACCTATTTGCGAAAAGATTTCGTCAATCATCGCTGCATCTATCTTTGCCGCATCCTCCTAGCCGACCACGCAAGCTAAAGCTTGTACTCTATACGCCTATATTCAAACGCCTCTTGACTGGCCCCGGCTTTTCAACGCGGTGATGATCAAGAGACTCAACCCTCCCAGCGCGGCAATTGTTCGCACAGTTTGGAACCACCACCACTTCTGCGCCAGCTCCTGCCAATTAGACGGCGGAGAAGTAGCGGGCCACGTCTTGATCTGATTGTTAATCGGAATATTGCCGAATGCTGTGATAAAGGCGACCGCTATGATGCAGACACTGGCGACAATCAGAAAGTAGAACTCCGGGCGTTCACCTCGAGCGAGGATAGTTGAACCGAGGGTGAACAACACGCCCAGGATGACAACCGTCGGTAACGGAACTGTAAATACGCGAATTGCGTGTTGCATCTTCTCGGTATAGAAGGCTGGCGACATCCCGGTGGGGTTATAGTCGATCCAGATAGCGAAGGCTGCGCCGGCTACGAGAGCAACGAAAAACAGAGCCGCAAATAGAACTGATTTTCGTAACATAGACCTCCTAGTCGCAATTCGGCACTCCAAGGAAGCGTGCAGTTGTTAGCCGGCACGCACGCGCAACACCCTTCGAAATGACAAGGCTAAGGATACGATACAAGTGCTCCACAATAGGAACTTGACGATCACCACCAGCAGGTTGTCTGGCTCGGAAGCGGTATGCCGCAAGGTCTCCTCCAGCTGAGACCAGAAACTGCTTCCCATCAGACCAGCCACGTATGCCCAGGCCAGAACCAGGAACAGCGCTCCCCAATGCCGCGCCCGATACGAGGCCCACCAACCGACGAGAAGCAATGCGCCCGCGACGTAATCCTCGAACATTGTCGTGAAATCGACGCTCCAGTGACCGATACCTCGACGACAGGTTTCAAGTACCGGGAGTAGTACGCCGATAGCAAATGCAGCAATGACTTCGAATCTCAAGCTTCCTCCTTCTGCCGCCCAATGTATAGCCAGTAAGCTGCGGGCCACGAAGCGTACCGTAAAGCTTCATCGGCGGCTTAGGCTGACTCACGCGACGTAGACGGTGATGTGAGCATCCGCCGCCGGAGGCGAAACGCCAACACGCAGGCGATCGCGCTACCGGGCAACACCAGCGCGCTCGCGACAACGGCGAGACCCGCGACGGCCTTCGGCGGCGCGAGCGTTGGATCGATCAATGCTCCGGGTATGTATGGCGGCATGCGGTGAAGGTTGAAGAGGAACCAGGCCGCAGCATAGCCCAGCACGAAAGCCACCAGCGCCGCGTAGGTCACTGTGGCGCGGCCGCGCTTGATGTTTCGCTGAAGGAACCCTGCCGCCACCCAACCAGCTACCGCCGGGGGGATCCAGAAACCGACAAGGACGATGAGGCTAGGGAGTCGATCAGGGATCAGAAGAATTAGTACCAAAGCGATTGATCTGATCATGAAGCCTCCGAAATGTTGCCTAACGTTGCGCTTCAGCGGCTCCTCACGCAACGCACTAAAGAAGCCCGCCCCGGCGAGTTCGCTGCAAACGATTGTTCGGCGCCGCGGTAGATTATCCTAAGAGCTTAGCTTTATGCCCAACTTGGGAAACTATGATTTCCTTCATTAACTCTTCGTCGGAACCGTGCAAGAGAAATCTCTTCGGGATGATGATTGATTCATATTTGTTCAAAACAAAGTGAAAGTATCGCGGTCTTTCTATCACCCTACGCACGCTCTCCCAAGCAACATGGCTGAAGCTCTTTCCGCGCACAATATCAAAACCATCTCCATTCTCATTAAACCTGTAGTGTATCTTCTTTTCAGAATCGGAGAGATCCCTAAGATACCTTCGAAATGAGGCATGGACACGCAAGAACTGACCTGCGATCACTACAATCGGCAACCCGAAGAAAAGTGGCGAGAGCTGCCACAGAATCTTCTGCTCACCAATGAGTATGAAGAAATACGTGAAAGCGACGATCACTACCGCAACAATAAGACAGGCAATTATCAGCTTCGTTTTCGCGGCATCAAAGTACGCATAGAAGCAATCTTTCAATTCTATCGTCGCCTCAACTTGAAGGATTTTGTCTTTAGTCTCTAGCATCTCGTAGCGAATCCACTGCAAGCGCTGGTTGGGCGGACAGTGACACACATCGCTGCGTGTCACGGAGCTAATCTCTACGAGCTAACTCTCGATCTGAGCTTTGACCTCGCGTATGTACTGTAGCGTTTCAGGATCATCCGCCCGGTTCGCTGCTGTCATTGCCTCGCTCAGCCACTCGCGACTCCGTCGCAGCTCCCCATGACGCCGCGCAAGGAGCGCGAGCCTGGCGGCGCTTTCCGCAATGCCAGCGGACACGTTAAGAGACACATAAAGATCGTGCGCCTCCTGCCACAGACGTTCGGCCTCTGCGGTTGCGCCAACCTCATCCTTAAGGACCGCAAAACTTCGAATGGAGTTCGCGAGGTCGAGCGGCCGTCTGTCTTCATGTCGGCGGTAGATCGAAAGGGCCTCAACGTAGCAAGGTTCGGCCCGTGACGCTCTCCCCGCGTAGTAGTAGGCATCGCCGAGGTGACGAACCGCATGCGCGAACCTCAAAGGGTCGTCAACCTTTCGGAGACCGGCGACCGCGATTTTACATTTGAGTACGTAAGCGTAGTTGCCGATGGTGGCCATTTACGATCTTCACCTTTTCACTGCGCTTGTAGTCCTCCCAACGCTGGCCGTCAGCTGCGGCCCGCGATCAGCATTCAAGCTGGGGGAACAAGGCTACTTGAGAAGCAGGCTATCGCGCTGTCAGCTGCAAGGCCTTGTTAGGTGCGGCTGCGGATATTTACTCTCATAATCCGTTACGCTTATCCTCTGGTGTATTCAAGCGACGCGTCGTCCCCTCCGTTATCGAGTCTCGTACTTCCACCGCTGAGGGCAAACGGTCGGCCGGGTGTGCGGAGGCAGCGAGTGTTTTTTCACCCTGTGAATGATCGCTCGTCAACTGACCCTGTTCGTCTTTCTGTTGAAGGGCGCGCCGGGCACGTCTCAGGCGTACCATTCCGATTGTGATCGCTGGAACAGTAACGATCAGGCCAATGAGCAGGTTGATGATGACTGCGTAATTCCACGGACCGGAGTTGAGGAAAATGTTAGCGAGCGCAGCCAGGACGGACAATATTAGGAAGACACTCCCCCCGGTCACTAACCCTTCACCCCACCAAAACTTCGCCAGGGCTTCATCCACTCCTCCGTGGAGTGCAATCCGCGCAGCGGTTAGTTGGAGCCCACACTGGCGGCAATACTTCTGCTCCAAATTGTTCTCAGCGCTACACCGTGGACAGAACATAAAGAGTCTCGCATTTCCGCCAAATTATGATTCTCCTGACGGAGAGCTTGTATCTACCGATTGCGGGAAAGCACCTAACACCGCGCTTAGCGACTCGCCCACGCAACTTCGAGTAAGGATCGCTTATCGGCGAGTCTGCTGCAAGCGCTTGTTGGAATGCGATCAACCGGTAAAGCCATTCTTATAAGGCAGCTCAACTTTGCCATTCCTAAAATCAAAGATGACTCGACCGGTTATCTTCACCGGTTTGCCCGACAACGTGGAAGGTTTAAAACGTGAACCCACCGCCGCTTGAACAGATTCAGCCCATAAGTCCTCCGGACCGGACAATGGATTTGCGAATATCACTTCGCCATCTTCGTTGATGAGCAACTGAACTTCGACTCTGCCTTGAATGTTCTTGTCCTTCGCCTTCGGAGGATATGTCGGTAACACGTCATTCAGAATCTTCATATTCAAGACACCAGAGATTAGCGGGCCGTGTCGTCTCTCGTCAGCGTTGCGCTCGCCGTAGAGGATTTGAACAGGGGTCTCAGCTTTTTTGCTGGTTTGAGCAAGTCCAGCAAGCGTAAATGAAAACAGAATTATGAGGACCAGAAGTTTCATCGTTGACTCCTTGGATCGAAATCGAAAACGGGTAGCATTCCAACCTCAGGGTTGATCGGGCGGCGCGATTTCAGTCAACCTGCGCCGCATCAAATTAGTTACAAAACACGCGCCCGCTCCGGTCCAGCGAGTTGTTATATGGCGCCGTCATTACCACCCGCGTTTGCCGTTGCGGCGCTTGAATTCTGTGCGCTCGAATAGTGAGCCCTGTGGCCAAAGAAGAAAAGTGATAACAGCAAGACGTTGGACATCGTCGCCGGTTAGCCCAACGTCCTCAACCCAATCCCGCCAACGTGGCATAAGAAACGACCAGAACGGCCATGCGATTACAGAGCCAACGATCAATCCGATGAATAGAAAGCCCACGCCGTTCAGAAGCCAACCAATGAAACCAATTAGCGCGATGATTGCGACAACTGGAAGAGTAACGGTTAGATGACCGCGTGCTATAGCTCGCAGTGGGGTAACTCGCTTCATGAGAAAATGCCGTGCTACAGGAGAGCCAGCGTGCGCTTCAGCTGCGGCGTGCGAAACAATTCAAGCTGAGGGGAAAGAGACTGCTTGAGAAGAATGCTGCCGCGCCGTCAGCTGCAAGCCCGTGTTAGATTGCTCGTTAACCAAAGAAGCAACCGTCGGAATCCACATTGATTTCTTCAATCATCGCTGCCAGTGTCTTCGAATTGGAGTGTGGTTCGTACGGCCACCATTTCCCACTTGCGCGTTTCCAATAAAGCTGCCATTCGTTGCGCGTTCGCACATATCGCAGCTTAGCAATCTCCAACACAATCCATTCGGTTAATGGATCGCGAAGTGGTCGCTCCTCAGAGATAACAACTTGTTGATTGTCAATTGTGTAAGTCAGCCGAATTCTGTCCTTAACAAGGTCCGGGACGCGACGTTCGCAAAACTCACCGACCAGTCTGTGAATCAGCTGAACTTCAAGATTAGTGAATGGCATCTGGCATCACTAAAGGCAATATAACCGCCGGCCTTCAAGGACTCAGTCATAACTACTCTTCATGCGTCAGAGTAGCTCATATTATCCAGGTTTGCAGCTTTGGCCCAGAAGTAGAATCCCACCAACGTTTCTTTGCGCGTCTTTGCGGCTCTTCGCGTACTTTGCGGTGAAAAAGCCTTTAAGACAATTAACCGCAAAGAGCGCTAAGAACGCAAAGATCACGCAAAGAGTTGAACCAGGACAAGTTGGTGGATCGTTCAAGTCCAGCCTACAGAGAAGTGAGCGACGAACGCTGAATCCCATCAACGGCAGTTGGTGGATTGTTCAAGTCCAGCCTAATTCTGAGGTTAAAGTCAGAGTTGACCGGCGTGGCGATTACATTCAACTTTCGCCGGACCAGTGAAGTTAACAAACACGCTCGCGCCGCTCCGGTCCAACGATTTGTTTGGCAGGTGCGTGGATTATAACGCGGGTTAGTTCCGCGCCTGGGGTCGCGCCGAAGAGCTCCTTCGCAAAACGTTGGACCTCATCCCAAAATATTATCGCGTCCGTCTGCAGGAAATAGACCACAGTTCCCACGCGAAACCCGCTTCGCATTACGCGATCATACTCATTGACTTGAGCCGTTGCGTCCGAAGACGGGAGATGGAGATTGGCCAGGCGATAACGCGCGTCGTCTGCCGAGTCATACGTTTCCTCGAAGAGCAGGAAGCGGCAAAAGTAATCTCGTGTGCCTGGCTGTGGTTGGTCAGCGCGGAAGGAAACCGATCGTTTGCTGCGCATTCGGAATGTCGATATTTTCCAGGGCGTTGGTGGAACAATAAGACTTTCTTTGGCGTGGTATCCACGACGCTGGACTTCTTGAGCGACCGGCGTTAGTGGCGACTGCTGGCGCGTCTCTGGAGATCGTCTTACGTGACAACCCGCAAATAACAACGCGAGTGTTACACAAGTGACTTTTGGTAAATACGTGGCTGTCAGATTTCACTCCTCAGGTTGAGGCGCAAGTCAGAAGGCGTCATTCCCGAGACGAGCTAGAAACTTGAGCATAGCCTCATTAAACGCTTCGGGGTTCTCACGCGGCGAACCATGTCCGGCCTTCGGAATAATTGCCTGCTTCGCTTTTGGAAGAAGACGTGCCAACTCCTCGTTGACCAGTTTGTGAATCTTGATCGTATTTTCGCCGGTTATGATCAGAGTGGGAATAAGTAACCGCTTGACTCTCTCCTTGGACAAGTTTGGGAAAGGATCGGAAGATAAGGTGTTCGCCTTAAAAAAGCGGGAGTTCTGCATGACTGCGGCCAGCCCTTCGGGCGGGAGACGATCGAATCTCCCCGTTCCGATAATGCCATCAACAAAAAACTTCATGGCTTTTTTGTCATCTCCGGCCTTAAACGCTGCTCGGGCAGGCTCCAAAATATTAGTCATGAACTCTTTGTAAGCCGCCGCGCCATCTGGAGTATCTCTCACCCATTGGTGAACCGGGGGCTCTGCCAGAACCAGGCTGCGAACCATCTCAGGGTGTTTGACGGCTAGCACTAACGCCGTGAACGCTCCGATGGATGTACCTACGAGATGTACCGGCCCGAGCTTGAGCTTACGGATCAATGCGGCGAGGTCATCTGCTTCCGTATACGCCGAATGGTACCTTGCCGTAAGCGGGTTATTGTTCGGGTAATTGTAGCGGCGGCTGTAAGAGATGACGCGATATTTAGGTGACAATACCTTCATCTGAGGTTCCCAGGAGCGGTAATCACCCTGACCTCCGTG
>Ga0070697_100000568_pt1 | contig 27845 bp, 31 predicted proteins | sample KBSK1501metaG_FD_65475 | JGI IMG/M metagenome (GOLD analysis project Ga0070697, IMG submission 65475) | Corn, switchgrass and miscanthus rhizosphere microbial communities from Kellogg Biological Station, Michigan, USA - KBS K1-50-1 metaG | ecosystem: Host-associated > Plants > Roots >...
TTTGCCACGACCGGCACGACGGGTTTGCCGTGGGAAGCGCCTCTCCAAACACTACAAAACTCGATCAGCGGGCCAGTGGCGGTACTCATCGCAATCATTGCGTTGGCGGCGATCGGGGTCACGCTAATTTTCGGCGGCGAGTGGAACGAATTTGCTCGTAGGGGCGTTTTCGCGGTATGCGCAATCGCACTCCTGGTCGGCGGTGCCGTGATTATGACCACCCTCTTTAACGTCAGTTCGGCCTGTGTTTAGAGGTCATCAGATGGATGCGCCGAGAGAAATACCGTTTCATCAGTCCGCGAATCGACCGCATCTGCTGTTGGGCGGTGATCGGGAACTGGTGCTCGTCTTTGGTGTTTTGGCAGCGATGCTGATTTTTGCTGTCATGACTTGGTGGAGCATTGTCGCCGGATTGGTGCTGTGGCTGGCCACAGTAGCGGTTTTGGCCCGAATGGGCAAGGTCGATCCGCTGCTGCGCCACGTTTACGTGCGTCACATTCGATATCGGACGTTCTATCCAGCCAAAAGCAGGCTTTCTGCCCGGCCAACGACAACGCGGATGAGGTGGAAGTAAGAAATTAAGTCGCATGGACTTGCAGCGGAGAGGTGAGTGTTTGCAGATTACGGAACATCGTCGGCATGCAGTAGGGCTTGCGGACCTGTTGTTGTACGACGCAGTCATTGATGACGGCGTGTTGCTGCTCCAGGATGGGGCGCTTTTGGCTGGCTGGACGTTTCGCGGGCCGGACATGGCGTCGGCGACACACGAGGAGATGGCCGTCTTGAGTTCGCGGCTCAGTTCGATTCTCCGGCTTGGTGGTGGATGGATGATCCACTGTGACACCATCCGTTCTCTGGCTCCGGAGTATCCGGATCGTGGGGAGTTCCCTGATCCCGTTACCAAGATCATTGACGATGAACGCCGCGAGCAATTTTTGTCTGAGGGCGCGCATTTCGAAAGTGAATACTTTTTGACGCTGACATTCCTGCCTCCGGCCTCCAAGGAAGAGAAGATCAAGGGTTGGATGTTCGATGGAATGAAGGTTCGGAAGGCAAGTGCGCAGAAGGCACTTGATTACTTTAACGCTCGCGTGGCGACTTTTGAGGATGTCTTCAGCTCTTTGTTCACAGTGTGCCGCCGTCTTGGAGCAATACCGCACGAAGAGGAATCAGACTCACGGGTGATCCATGACTCACTGCTTCGGTACTTGCATCGCTGTGTCACGGGCCTGGATCACCTCTTCGTGCTCCCTGAGATCCCGATTTATCTGAATCAAGTCATTGCCAGTCAAGACTTCATCGGTGGAATCGAACCACAAATCGGACAAAGGTACTTGCGCGTCGTCGCAGTGGATGGTTTTCCGAAAGCAAGTTATCCAGGAGTGCTCAGTGCGCTTGACTCTCTCCCAATAGAGTTCCGTTGGAGCACGCGGGCGATTCTGATGGATCCCGAGGAAGCTGGGTCTTTCTTGGATAAATCGCGACGCAAGTGGAAAGCGCGCATCCGCGGCTTCAAAGACACGCTTTTCAAAACGGAAACTGGTCCTGTCAATCTTCATGCCCAGGAAATGGCAGCCGACGCAGAAGAGGCCATGAGCGTGGCGTCCGCTGGTGATGTTCACTTTGCGTTCTACACGACGAACGTCATCTGTTCCGACACCGACGAGGATAGGCTCGAAGAAAGTGTTGCGCTGGTCGCGAAAACTATCCGCAATCTGGGCTACGCAGCCCGAGTGGAGAGCGTGAATGCCGTAGAGGCGTGGCGCGGAAGTCTGCCGGGAGATGGTTACAGCAACGTCCGGCAGGTCGTTCTACACACCTTGAATTTGGCAGACCTTCTGCCCATCACGTCTGTATGGGCGGGTCGGTGCGACAACCCCTCGCCGCTGATGCCGAGGAAGAGTCCGCCACTACTGTATGCGGCTACGACGGGAGCGACCCCTTTCCGATTTAATGTCCATGTTGGTGATCTCGGGCACACGCTGATGGTCGGTCCACCCGGCAGTGGAAAGTCAACGTTCTTAGGCCTCATAACAGCTCAGTGGTTTCGCTATCCCCAATCGCAGGTTTTTGCCTTCGATAAAGGTTATTCGCTCTACGTGCTCTGTAGAGCAGCAAAAGGCGAGTTCTATGAACTTGGAGGGCAGGAGGCACACTTGGCATTCTGCCCGCTTCAAGATCTACGCGATTCCTCAGACGTTGCATGGGCCGTGGAGTGGCTGGAAAAACTCTGCGCGCTGAACGGACTGACTCCGATTACGCCGCAGCACCGGAACGCAATTACGGACGCGGTGAAACTTCTTCGGGAATCACATGGTCGGACGCTCACCGATTTCTGCTCGATGGTGCAGAACATGGAAGTGCGTGAAGCTTTGGAGTCTTACACGCTGGCCGGTGCCTGGGGTCAGTTGCTGGACGCCAGAGAGGATTCACTTGGCTCCAGCAGGTTCATGGTCTTCGAAATGGAGAAGCTCATGACTTCCGGCGAATCGAACGATAAAGCGGTGATCGCCGTGCTGCTGTATTTATTCCGTCGCATTGAAAAGCGCCTCGATGGTAGTCCGACGTTGATTCCCCTGGATGAGGCCTGGGTTTACCTGCGAAATGAGCTGTTTCGAGACTACTTGCGAGACTGGCTGAAAACATTGCGAAAGAAAAACGCTGCGGTGCTGCTGGCGACCCAGAACCTTTCCGACATTTTCAACTCAAAGATTCGTGATGTTGTGTTGGAAAGCTGCCCAACTAAGGTACTGCTGCCAAACGCTGAGGCCGGCAATCCAGCCTCCCGTGAGTTTTATCACTCGATCGGATTGAACAAGCGCGAAGTAGAGATCGTGCAGACAGCGCTGCCGAAGCGGCAATATTACGTCGTTTCGATTGAGGGACGACGCCTCATTTCTCTTGGTCTAGGCGGCGTAGCTTTGTCGTTCGTTGGTGTTAATGGACAGGAGGACCGGGACAGAGTGGAAACGGTGATTCAGAGATGCCCTGCTGACTGGCAGAGCGAGTGGTTGAGGGCCAGAAAGCTGGATGAATGGGCCGAATGGCTCGATGGAATGAATGGAAAAACTAGGAGGCTAGCATGAAGCGCCAGATAGTAGTGTTCGTTTTGGTGTTGTGCTTTTTAGTTGGAGGCATGCCCACCCGCGTCGAGGCGGGCGGCGTGTACGCCACGGAGTTCACTCAACTCTTAAATCACGTGGAGCTGATTCAGCAATACCTTCAGCAGGTTCAAATGGTTCGAAGCGATTTGCTCCGATATGCAGACATGCTTAAGCACGGGACTCCACTCACGAATCAGGTTTACGGTCCTGTCACTCAAGATCTGCAGCAATTGGCACAAGTGGTTCTGGGCGGACAGGCTCTTGCGTATTCCATGGCCAATCTTGATGTGCAGTTCAGGAATACGTTCAAGGGTTACAACCAGGCTTTCAGTCCCACTGCGTACTATCAGAATTATCAACAGTGGTCGCAGACTTCACTTGACACAACTCACAGCACGCTCAAAGCCATGGGACTGCAGGGAACTCAACTGCAAAACGAGCAGACTGTTCTGACAGCACTTCACCAGATGATGCAAACGCCGGTTGGCCGAATGCAGGCGATCCAGATTGGGTCGGATCTCTCTGAACAGCAAGTTGAGCAACTGATGAAGTTGCGGCAGTTGATGATTCTCGACCTCCAGAGTAAGCAGGCTTACCAGGCGGAGCAAATCCAGAAGGAACAGGCAGACGTGGCTGCACAGCAGCAGTTTTTCAACTATGTTCCGGTTCAAGGAGATGGTATTACTTTTCCACTCCCTTGAAGGAGGGGAATAAAGATGAACCGAGGCCTGTGTTGCGTCGTGATTTGCACCGGATTGCTTGTGGGATGCCACAAAAAAGAGCAACCGAGTCCGATTGTTCAGAGGCTCGAAGCTGCTGGGGCAGGGGACGTTTCCGCAGCATCGGTGAACTCGATCCAACAGTGGCTTCAGCAACACCAGAATTTGGCGCGGCAGACGAAGAAGGACTGCGATCAGATTCGCAAATCTGGTAATACCCAGGCCGCCTGGGCGGATACAACTGAAGGGCGGGTTTGCACCGCGGCCGCAAACACGTCCTTCTATCAGCCATACAAGGGTGACAACAAGACCTTTTGAGGTAGGTCAAAAGTGCTCGGGCGACTGCGAATTTCCGTTGGACGAATAAATGCACTAATCCTCCGGTTAACAATTGCGCTGGGCGCTGCGACCCTGTTCTCCACATTTGCTTCCGCGCAAGCGCCGCTCAATTCCCCGAGCCAAATACTTCAGCAATACCAGAGTCAGCAAGTCGCTTGGTTTGGAGCAGTACAGGCGTCAGCCACGAAATTGTTCACGCTGCTTGCTGGGATCGAAGTGGCATGGACTCTTACATTGGTGGCTTTGGAACGGGCTGATTTTCAATCTCTTGCCGCAACGCTGATTCGAAAGATCATGTGGATCGGCATCTTCTACGCACTGCTCATAAATGGCCAGAACTGGATACCGTGGATCATTCAAAGTTTTGGAATTCTTGGACAGCGCGCTGCTGGCGTGAATGGAACCATCGCGCCGAGTAACGTCCTGTCCATGGGTCTCAACATTTTTGGCGCTCTTCTGTCTGGCGCGAGCAATGCGGGGTTTTTGACGAATTTCGGAACGGCCGTCTCGCTCGTTCTGGCAGCGTTTGTGACCCTCCTCGCCTACGTGGTGATAACAATTCAGTTTGTGGCAGCGATGGTCGAGAGCTACATCGTGATTGCCGCGGGCTTCATCTTCCTGGGATTCGGGGGCTCTCGATGGACGATGCCTTACGTTGAGCGCTACATCGGTTTGGCCGTCTCGATTGGTGTGAAGCTGATGATGCTGTATCTGCTGATCGGCGTCGGAATGAACCTTTCCAATGGTTGGCTGAATGCGGCAGCGCAAGTTGCGAATGCGCAATCCCCCGCAATGAGTGCGGGAGACATTGCCGGCGCCTGCATCATTTTTATGGCGTTGTGCTGGATGTCCCCAAAGTTGATTTCGGGAGTGATAGGCGGGTCGCCTGCATTTTCTGGTGGCGATCTGCTGAGTCCCCAGATGGCCGTTGCGAGTGTCGGAGCAACGGGAGCGGCGATTGCCCTTGGAGCAGCTGGCATTGGATGGCGCGTTGCTGGCGGAGGAGCCGCTGGCATGGTCTCGAAGTGGGCAGGGTCAGTGACTGCTGCTAAACCAGCCGCGTCTCCTGCCCAGGTTGCTCCTCTGGGCAGTACGATTTCCAGAGGGAGCACCGCCCTCCTGAGCGCTCCGTTGCAGCCTTCGCCGCCCCGAAGTTCGGGCGGCTCAGGCTCGTCGGGAACAGGCGGTTCAAGTTCTGGGCAAGTTTCGCCGCCCTTTTCGCATGGATCATCCCAGACCCTTGCGCAGAGAGGGAGCGCGGCTCTTCGACGAGTTTCCCAAGATTTGCGACGGATAAATCTCTCGGATGGTGGACATCACCATGCACCACCGCCTGGCTTTGGCGGCGGACACGGGGAGGGAGAAGGATAGGTCGGTCCGTGTTTCAAGTGTTTGGAAAGGCCGGCGGAGGTGAGTGATGGCAAGCGCAGCAACATCGAAAATCGAGAGCAATTCTGAATCGAAGCAATCTTCGTTAAGTCCGTGGATCGCGGCGAAACACGAATGGAACGAGCGTTACGGGGATCTAATATCGAGAGCGCGGAATTGGCGTATTGCTGCGCTGCTCGCTCTTCTCCTGGCGCTCGTAGAGGCAGTGGGGCTGATTGCGCTCTCGCTGCACGCCAAGACAGTGCCCTTCATCGTCGCGGTTGACTCGATCGGTCGCGTGGTTGCCGCTGGTTCTGGTGAACAAGCGCCTGTCATTGATGATCGGATGAAGCGCGCTGCGCTGTACCAGTGGATTCAAGATTTGCGAATGGTAATAACAGATCCTCTGGTTCAGCGGAGATCGATAGACCGCGTTTATTCGATGATCGGCCAGGGCACGCCAGCCCAGGTGTTTATTACGGATTGGTACCGCAACAATACGCCGTTCGACCGCGCGCGCACCGAAACCGTTTCCGTTGATGTACGAACGGTCCTGCCCACAACCAGTCGTACTTATGAAATCGAATGGACGGAGACCACAAGGGATCATGCCGGCACCGTTGTGGGCTCGCAGAACTGGAAAGGGGTATTCACAATCGCTGTGAATCCTCCGACAGACGAGAAGCTTGCGCACGTAAACCCGCTCGGCATTTATGTCGTAGATACGAGTTGGTCAAAGGTGATGTGAAGGAGCCGAGTAATGATTAAGAGAATTCTTACCGTCGTCGCAGTTGTCGTCCTGGGAGCCGTCGCACTTCCCGCACAGCAAGATCAGTCGCCAGAGCAGAAGCCAACTCTGAAAAGTCAGGCGAGTTCCAGTCCTCCATCTGATCAAGCCGCGCCTCGCAAAGACTCGTCGGCGTTACCTTCGCCGGAGAAGTACCGATTCAGTGAGGCGCTGAAAAAGTTACAGGCCGCAGACAGCTCAGGGCAGCATCCGCAAACGAGTGTGCCACCCCTGATGTTAGGTCCTACACCGTCTGTCGGGCCCCGATCAAAGGAAGTTCCCAGAGACTTCGTGGTGAAACGCGATGTTGCATTGACAGCGACTGCACAAGAGGCCGTCGACGTGAGCCGTCAGTGGCAGAACGAACAAAACATTCCGGCACCCGGAAAGGACGGCCGTGTCGTGTACGCGTATGGTGCTGGGATGCCGATCATGGTTTGTTCTCCCCTCCACATTTGCGTGATCGAACTTCAGCCTGGCGAGAAGATTTTGGGAGAGCCGCAGATCGGGGATAGCGTGCGCTGGGAGGTCTCGCCTGCAGCAGCCGGAAGTGGCGAGGAAGCGATGCCACTCATCGTACTGAAGCCGCTTCAAGCCGGGCTGGATACAACGATGGTGATCCCAACGGATCGCCGCGCTTACTATCTTCGCCTGCAATCCAAGCCAGATGACTATCTAGCACGAGTCGCTTTTGCTTATCCGGAGGATCAAGGGCAGCAATGGCGACAGTATGCAGAGCAACAGGAAAATGCGGCTCGCCAACGTAAGGAAGAGAACCAACAAAAAGCAAAAGACACGAAGATTCTGCCAGATTTTGTGGACACAATGTACTGGGACTATCAGATCAAGGGCGGCGATCCGACGATGCGCCCCACGAGAGTTCTTGATGATGGTGTGAAAACGTATATTCAGATGCCCCTAGTCACTCAACGTACAGAGGCTCCGGTTCTCGTCGTGAACGGGGCAGATGGTGCCGAGATGGTGAATTACCGGGTGAAAGGAGATATGTACATCGTCGATCGTCTTTTCAACCGGGCCGCTCTGATTGTCGGTGTTGGTAAACATGCGCGTAAGGTTGAGATCACGCGCAAAACAGAAATAGGTGTTCCAGAGAAGAAAGCAGAAGCGAAGGGTGGCGGCCTATGACGGAAATTCAGTCACCATCAGGAATCGATCTGCACCCCGACCCGCCTGCTACCGTTCGCATCAGCAAGAGGGCAGGGCTGGTGGCCTTGCTCGCACTGGCGAGCGTCGTCGCCCTGATACTGCTCGGCATGTATTCCAGGCAACGCCGCCAAGTGGAGATGAGCAGAAGGGCCGTTGAAGAGCAGAAACCAACCGCGGCAATGCCCGCGGAAAAACAGTTGGTGAGCGAGATTGCACCTGCGGTTGCGGGGGAGCCTTCTGGAACAACTCCTGCGAGCACGCAAGCGGTAAGCGGAGATTCAGCTGAAGGTCGATCTGGAGGGCTCAAGGTTCCAGAGCTCAAAGCGCCGTTGGAATATCGACCGGGCGCCACATCTGGTCAACCAGGTGGAGTGCGCGAGCTGAGCGCAGAAGAGAAGCTTCGCGAGCGCGCCTGGCAACGCGAGCAGGACGCCATCGCGTCTCCCACGCTGATAAAGACTGCGGACTTTCATACGGCCAACATCCCAGCTGGAGATGGCTCTGCGGGTCAAAACGATCTGGCTTCTCAACTTAACTTGCTGGCTAGGTCGGGAAGTGGCCAAGGCACACCGGGTTTGCAGGATGTCGCCAATGCTCTGGTGTCGGCGCGAACCGCGACCCATGGCGTGAACAATGAGGAGCAGAACCAGCAGGACGAAAAGGAAGCATTCCTCGAAAAGGCGAACGCTCGGGCGCCGGAAAATTATCTGAAGTCTACGCGGACTGCTCCGCTTGGAAAATATGAGGTGAAGGCGGGTTGGGACATCCCAGCCATCTTGGAGCAGGCGGTCAATTCGGATCTCCCCGGTGAGGTGAAAGCGCTCGTGCGATCTAACGTATATGACACGGCCACTGGCAAGTATCTGCTCATTCCGCAGGGGGCGCGGATTGTTGGCATCTACAGTTCCAGAGTCACGTACGGACAGAAGGGCCTTCAGGTGATCTGGACAAGGATTATTTATCCAGATGGAACCTCGATCAACCTGGAAGGAATGGTCGGAACGGACATCAAAGGCAACGCTGGCTTTCGGTACGACGTGGACAACCACTACAAGCGGCTCATCGGGTTCGCCGTGTTGACCAGCTTGTTCTCAGCCGGGATTCAAATCTCTCAGCGGGGAACAACGGGCGGGACCTCTGCATTGACCACGCCCACGGCCCAAGAAACCGCGGCGGCGGCGGTAGGTCAGCAGCTGGGTGAATTGGGCGTCGAAGTGACCAGGCGTAATCTCAATGTCCAGCCAACGATCAAGATTCCGATTGGCTATCGTTTCAACGTTCGGGTGAATCGAGACATGCTCTTCGACGCGCCCTATGAGCCTTTGCAGATGTGACATTGTAGGAACCTCCAGCTTGAACGTAAGGAGGCACGGGTGTATAAATGTCCCACCCTCAGGGAGCCGGACAGGTACACATCGTGGCCAAGAAAAAATCATCTCGCGTCGTCGTTGGTGCTCGTCTTTTGCACGTAGTGGACAACTACCTCCGCCGGAAGCAGCGGGGACGTGGGGACATGTCCTCTCTAATTTATGAAGCGCTTCGAGAGGTTGATTTAGGTTCCGTCCAGTTGATCACCATCCAGGGCCAACGGAAGCAAGTGACCGCGCGGCCAACCAAGATCGTTTTGCCCACGGATGTGCGGGATCAGCTTGATCGGTGGTCAGAAACGCGCGCGTGTTCAATGAATGAGCTGCTGAACAGCGCATTAGTTTCTTCGCTTCTGAAGCCCCGGTCGGACAAAAGCGGGGAGCGGCCGCGGCGAGGTCATACGGCAATGTTGAACACGATGACGGCCAAGGAGCGCCAAGAGTTCTTCGCTCGTATGCTCTCACTGACTGGCCTGGAACCGGGACCCGAGCCCCGTTCCACCGAAGGGAACTACTATGAGTGGGACCCAAGGCTTGAAGCGACCGTCGAGGTTACGCCTGACGGCAAACGCTACCTAATGGAACGGGTAGGGCCGGGAGAAATGGTACGGTCTCGTGAGCTCAAAGGAAGCGCGTTTATTGAACGCCCGACAGAGGGACCCCGGCGTCACGCGTGATCGCACAGGAGCGTCGCATTGTGGTTGTGAAACCAGACAAAGACATTTCATCTAGCGAGAATCAAACAGAACAGAAGCCGGTGTTAATTATCCTGGCGGGCGCTGCCGGAGCAGGGAAAACAACTTTTTATGAAAGCAAGTTGAAGACCGTCTTTCCAACTCTTCTGAAAGCCAGCGCTTCCCCCCTCGAACAAGCTGAAACCAATCGAGAGTGCGCCCGCCTCTTGAAAGAAGGGCAGCCGTTTGTGTACCAAGACGCCACCATTGATTCTGAGATCATTCGCGAGGCGCATGATTCGGGCTTTGACGTCAAAGTGTTCTACATTGCCACGGAAGATCCAAATCTGAACATGGGACGCGTTCTGGTTCGCGTGAACAACGGTGGCGCCTTCGCTTCCTTAGCTCGCATCCCCGATGATTATGCACAAAGCATGAAGCAGTTGTCCGATGTTAAGAAAGTCGCTGACGACTTGATGTTGTTCGACAACACAGCCCACGGCCGAGGGCATCGGCTAGTAGCGCATTTTCAGGCGGGCGAACTGATGAAGCTTGCCCGATCTGTTCCGAAGTGGGCCGAGAAAGTCTTCAGAAAAGACTTCGAGAAATGGCTGGGTACGCGCGAACATGGTTTCGCTAGAGTCCGCTAATGATTGTCTCTCGGCTTGTGGGCCACCCGTCCCCGGGTGTGCGTCATAATATCTTCGCCCATGTGTTCAACTGTCGACCCTTAGCTTGAAGAGTCAGATAGCCCGGCAGTGCAGCGTACTCAGCCACCGTGTCTTTCAATTCCTGCTTCAACTCCTCCGCTGTCAGTTCTGAGATGTGGTCAATCTCTTTGCGACGGGCAAGCAGGAAGTGCAGGCGACATTTCTTCGCACTATCGGGCGTTTGCGATTCGCGCTGGTTGCCGACTTTGAGAACGAACTCACCGAACTGTCGGAGGTTCTTGAGGTCTCCTGCGATGACGCCTTTGCAGACCGTACAATCGCAGACCTTCTCGTGAAAATCGTCGGCGTCGAAGATTTCTAACTCAGACAGCGCACGTTCAATATCAATGATCGCTGTCCGAATGTGCAACGGTGGATAGTGGTAGTTGACGACCGGAACGATGACGCCGATGACCGGGACGACATCTTTGCTCTCGCCGTAGCCGACGCCGTGTGAGAAACCCGTCAACCCTCTTTTGCTCAACAAGGCGCTGAGGTAGCCGCCGTGCATGTTGTAGACCCTCTTACCAGCAGCCTCAAATGCGTCGATGCCCGCTGCCAACGCTTGAAGACGCGAATCGCTAATCTTTTCCTCGTTCAGTGGACTCAACCACAGCCAGAATGCCGAGAGACCTGTCTCGATAAACGCTTTGCAAATTCTGAGCCATCTCGCGCTGTCATCCAGAATCTTTTGGTCAATACAGATGACACCGTGCTTCTCGACATCCCCGTCGAGTTCACTGAAACAGTTGGCGAGTTTGATATTGAGGTCTCGCCAGTCTTTCCATCCGGCTTCTGGGCACGGGATGTAGAAATACGGAGCGAAGACGAAGGTTGGGTCAGGGCAATGGTCGGAGAACTCTTGAAGCTGGATATCGGCGTCGAAGTACGTCCGCATTCGTGTCGTCTGATACGTGTAGATGGACTGGCAGAACGCTTCCGTCATGTCGTCATCGAAATCGCTAGGCTTGACGGGTCGGTCCTTTTCGACCGCATGGGAGACGGGATTTCCGAACTCATCAGCCAGCTTGACGAAGGATTTCTTGAGACCGAACTTCGTCGTCTTCTTGCCCTTCGTTCTGTCAATCGTCTCTGACTTGATGTAGTCGAGGTCCATCCCGAAGGTGTAAGTCATCGGGTCAATTGCGAACGCTCTCTTCTGACCGATGACGTTGAGTGCGAAAGAGACGGTCGCGCCGGGAGTGGACTCCAAGAGGTTTGCGCCGACAAGGACGCCATGGAACAGTCGGAAGGTTTTGATGACGTATTGTTTTTCGGAATGGGAACCCAGACGAAGGAAGACTTCACTGCGTGGCGTGTCTGGCATGTCGTTTACCTACGCAACATCTCCTTATAAGGTCCGACGTAATGCCCCTTTGCCTTCGTGGATAGAACTGCCGGGAGAAGAACTTCGACCGCTTTGGAAATTGTATCAACCGCAAGGATTCCGACTCCCGCCGTCTTAAAGTCTTCGTGCTCGACGAGCGTCTGTGCGACCTTCTTCGGCATCGCAACATAAGAGTAATCGGAACATAACTGGTAAAGCGCAGCTTGATGCAGGGCCTTCTGCCATTTTCTCAGCTTTAACTCGACGGCAATTGTTCGGTCTTCGTCACCCCACGAGACGCCGTACATATCAATCGACCTGTCGAAGAAGGCGAGTTCACGAATGACGCGGTTATATCCCTCATCCTTGAGGAACCGTCTGACGGGGAGCCAGAGGTCACACTCCGCGACTTTCTTTAACCTACTCGTCTTCTTGGACAATCGCATCGTTAGCCCTGTGTACATGAACTTGGCGTCTCAAAGCCGAAAGGATTCCAAAGACAGCGGGAGACGCGGGGACGAAAATCGCGGACTCAGCAACTCGGTCGGACATTCCATCGTAGAAGAACCTCAGAAGCAGTCCGCCGATTGCCAGCACGGCCGTGGCAGCGAGACACCAGTAGCATATCCTATCCCACCGTGAAACCTTCATCGCCATTCCGCGAATCTTGACCGCTTTCCGCAGACAGTCGCTCTCGTCGAGACAGTCCCTCAGAGCGTCCTTCGCATCTTCGCTCAGGACGTTGGACGTTTCTTCTTTGAACTCAGGTTCCAGAATGATGCGGCTGGCTCTAGCCGACCAGTGGGGTCGCAGCGTCTCCTCGATTTCGACGATGGACGCACTCAGCAGTTGGCTGCGCTTGAGGTCGAGCTTCGACTTGAGGTCGGTCGAGGATGCAGCTTTTGAAACCGCTTCGTACAGAACAAATCCAGCGCACGATGTCGCCAACACGACATCGACCTGCCAAACAAGTTCAAGCAGCCGCTCATGCGTCATCGGGGTCTAACGCCGACGCAACACCTTGCCCTTAATTTCGGACGCCGTGGTCATGTCGGGAAATTTCGTGTAGACGTAGTGCAACAAATCCTGCAACGAGAGTGCCCCGTACTTCTCTTTGATTTTCCTGATTTTGTCGAACGCCGTTGTGTGCAACTCGCGTTCACGCACCCACTTCAAGCCCTTATCACTGAGCCGATACCGCTTCTCCTCAAAGCTGTCGCGTGACTGTGATTCTTCTTCACCCATGAGGTCGTCGAACGACAATCCATACTCATCGAGTTCTGTCTTCGACGGCTCTGACACGGGTTCACTTTCAAGAAGACCGAGGTTCTCCAGCTTCTCCAAGTCGTCGTAGAGTTCCTTCGAGACAGGTCCGAACTTCCACGCCGTGAAATCGAAATCGTCGCCCTTCGTTGGTTTGAGTTTCGCCTCGTGCTCCATCAGAAACAGGAGCTTTTGGAGCCGAGTCGTCCCCTGTATCGGCTCGCCCTCATTGCCGCGCACGCCCGGAGCAGCGAGGAGCATCATCAACATCTGACCTCTGGTTAATTCTTGTGTTGTCGCCTGCATGATCCCTCCAATAAGCTTTCGCCTTATATTCGCTACGGAGATTATGGCACGCAGTGGGCGCAGTTTCAACTGTACACTGACATGCCTTGAGTAAGCTGAGAATCCGACCGACGCCGGTTACTGAACAGTAATCGGGGAGCGCCGCATGACCACGGAGGACAGAGGAGGACCGAATAGTCCCGCTCTGTCTACCAAGGTTACTAGGCCGCTGCGCCGGCTTGGTCTTCGAAGCTGCGGTTGCTAGCGGTTTCTTCGCCTTCTTGGCCGGCTGCACCCGGCCGTAGCCGGGTGATCGTGTCGGCTTGAATATCGGCGACGTACACCGTCACATCTTCCTTGTCCTTGCCTTTGCCGACCTGCTTGTCGTATTGGCGGGGCCGGAGTTGACCCTGCACGAAGATGTGCTCGCCCTTCTTCAGCTTTTGTGCGAACTTTGTCAGATTTCCCCACGCGACCACCCGATGCCAGTCGGTTTCGCGCTTGTATTCCTGGGACTCTTTATCCTTCCACGAGCGTCCCGTTGCGACAGAGAGGACAACGAAGTCTCGGTTGTTGGTGGTGGTTTTGAGTTCAGCGTCCTTGCCGAGAAATCCGATGAGACTTACCTGGTTCAAATACATTTTAGTGCTCCTTTTCTGAGATTCTCCGCGTGTGCGGTTCACACTTGCCCGCGAGGGTGCCGAGCGCGACTGCCTCGCAAGGCGCTCGAATGTTTTTGCTGGAAGGGGACCCACACTTGCTTTGGGGAAGGAGTCCTACACCCGAAGGGCCTGAAAACATGAGAGCGAGCGAGCGTCCGCGGCGCGGCAGTGCCTTGAGCGTCTCGGCGTTGAACGCATACCAGTAGGAATCGAAGGGGAGCACGCGGTTGAGCCAGGTCAGGAGAATCTCGATGTGCAGGACAGTCACTACCGCGAACAATGAGATAGGGGTCTCACGACCGACACTAGCGCGTGAACAAGAGGCCCACGTGAGCGATCTGGCAAAAAGTGGATCAGGGGCGTACGAGTGAGCAGAAGTCAGGCGAACAGCGCATTTGTGACTTGACGCAGATGCGCGAAGCGGAGTCGGCAAGAAGGATGAAGGTAGAGTCATATATACCGATGTTATGATATTATGACAGAGACTCCTAGGACAATGTAAGAGTCGGATTATGGATCGCCCATGACCGCCGATGAATACAGCCGAAGCCAACGCAGGTTTCAGCGATGGGCGGGATATTTGCTTGTGTCCGTCCTTCCAGTTCCGGTTTTGCTTTTCAGGGCGCATGCCAAACCTCTGACGATTTTGTCAGTCGCACTGGTACCAGCATTCATGTTGGGAGTGATTGCTCCAGTCGTTTTCAGACGACGCCATCACCCCGATCGACACCTCAAGTCCGAACGCCGCTTCACATCCCTAGCCCTGGTCTGCCGTTCGCTCGCCTTCCTGTTGGGAGTGACTGCCCTGATCGCACTGGCAATGGACTCTCCCAGAGCTAACCAAACGGGTATGGCTAGCGCTATTGCAGGAGTCATCATCTTTGCCATCCCTCAATTCGTCGCTAAGCGATAGATCGGTTACGAGCCGACGGACCTGTTCCCAGAGCGTGAGGCTTTCCGTTCTGCGGCTGGGGTGGATTTCGGCGGGACAAAGCCCCGCCAGCGAGGTCTTTAATGCTGTCATTGGCCTCCAACAAGACCTGCAGGGCGACCTGACTGTACCCGACCAAGTAGACCAGCATCTCGGCAAGCATCTCTGCAGGGAGGCCACGGAGCACGGCATGGCAGCCGTGGCAAATGGGAGCAGTGGGCAGCGGCTCGTTTTCGGGAAATTCGGATCTGCACCAAGGGCAGATGCGTGGAGGGATGCGGTTCATGGGCTGGAACTCCTTCGTTGGGCAAAAATTGAACGTATTTTGCCCCTTATCTATTAAAGGAACCTCGAAACAAAAAAAGTAAGAAAAAAATATTTGGTGAATGTAAAAAGATCAGCTCTTCTCTTGACACCCATTTCCCCGGATGGCACTCTGTCTCAAAGCCAGCCCTGCCCGCCCCGCGGGCGGAATTTGTGAGGCACCGCCCGCAATGCCTAGCGATGATCCAGGCCCGGAATGGATAATCTCCAACTGTTCCCCTGCAATCTTGACCGACAGCAATAATCAAAATGAATTCCTACTCTCTGCCCGGCGTGTTTGGCCTTATGTGCAGGCCCATGCCCGCCGAGAGCTTGGCAGTCGGCACGATGACCCTGAGAATGCCACGCTAGCAGCCGAAGTATGGGAAGGTGTTCTGCGATCCGTTGCTCTGAGCCTTCACCGACTAAGAGTTTCGTTTGCAGACATTGCCAACCTGGACTCGTATTTGGTCGGCGTATTCCGGCACCGTTTCAATCGCGTCCGGCGCCGACACCAAAGGCGGGAACAAACGATACAGTTGGTTGCCTCTCTTAGCGAGCTTGACGCGATTGCCAAGCAACGTGGGTTGCACGCGGCATTCGATTGCGAACGTCATATTCTGGCGAGACAGGCTATTGGGTTTATGGACCAATGGACGAAAAGAGTATGGACTGCCCGACAATACGGCTATTCATGGAAGGATGTTGCTGTTTACGTTGGCATAACAGAAGATCGCATTAAAATGAGATTCAGGTACAGGCTGCTGAAACTTCGAGCGCGCCTTGGAGGCTGACCGGTCGCTTCCAAGCCGTGTGAGATTCCTGTATCAGACTCGGCCTTATCGTTTGTTGAAGAAAGCGAGCGAGCGGATCTCTGACAGACCGAAAACAGTCCGGTAAAGACGAGAAACGTATACTCGATGTTCTCTCGCAGGGACTGGCTACTGAATTCCCCAATCCTGATCGTGTCGGTTGTCCAGGCTCTGCAGTCCTGGAAGGAATTGCTTCCCACAAAATCCCGCTCTCAGAGGCCGAGAAGTGGCTGGACCACCTCGGCTCATGCACTCCGTGTTTTCAGGACTTCAAGGCCATTAAGCGAAAACTGGGTGCGCGCCGTGGATTCAGATTTGGAGGCGGTCTTGCAATTCTGCTTGCGGCTCTCGGTCTTTGGCTTCTTCTACGGCCGCAGCACACCACAGTCACCAACGAAATAGCGGTGCTCGATCTGCGGAATTATTCATCTGAACGGGGCGAGCCGACTTCATCAAATCAGCGGCCGCTGGATATTCCGCGGGCCACCAAGCATCTGACTCTGTACCTGCCCATCGGCAGTAAAGAGGGGAACTACGATCTCGCCGTGCTCAGTGCAGCGGGAGATGAGGTTTTGCGTGCCACTGGCTCGGCGCGACTAGAGGACCACGTCGTTGTTCTGCGCGCCGATGTTGACCTCGCGCCGGTTCGGCCGGGATCGTATTCCCTCAGAACCCGACAACCTGGGTTGGAATGGACCCGATTTCCTATCCGGGTGTTCTGAAGGCGATCACCATGAAGCAGAAACCAAAGTCAGCCAAAAAGAGTCGCCCCGCAACAAAGCCGAAAGTTAAAAATGAGCGACTCAAGAGCTGGAATGAGATCGCCAGCTTTCTCGGTCAGCCGATAACAGTGGCTCAGCGGTGGGCTAGATCAGGAATGCCTGTGACGCGGGAAGGCAGGTTCATGTACGCCTCTCGGGAGGAGTTGAGCCGCTACCTCAGTCGCGAGGCCGGTCTGGACGTGCCTGTTCACATCGCGACCGAAAACACCGATTTGTCTGCTGATTTGAAACGTGCCCTCGCTCACGCGCGAGCCGGCAATCAGGGGAAGACGCGGAATAGGAAACGATGAGCGAAGGAGTATCTTGAGTCGCACATTCACCCGCTCGCGTGGTTTACCTTGCCCAATATTTTCTCCAGCTTTTGCTTCAGCATGACTTCTGCGGGAGAACGTCCTTGGCGTCCGAGCCATGAGACAAAGTCCTTCATTTTGACTTCGTGCTTTACGGGCGGCTGTTGGACAAGCACAGTTACCGTTGCGAACCCGTGACCGATCTCTCCTACCCAGTTGTCCCTCTGTAAGGCCGCAAGAGCGGTAGCGATCGCTTCATAGAGTGTCTCCGCGGTGACCTCTATGGAGTGCTCAACGTCTCGAACATCCTTGACGGCCACTGTGCACGTTCGAAGAGCCACGCGAAAAAGCGTAGCATGTTCGCCGTTTGTTCGCCAACAGTAACCCCCTCCGGCAGTCACCCGGTTTCGGTTTGTTTTGCTCATTTTGTATGCAGTTGACTAAACATGTATAGTGTTGTATATAGTTATGCATGGATGATAATTTATTAGCAGTTGGCGATGCCGCCGACTACTTAGGCATCTCGATCCAGACCCTACGACGATGGGACGCTTCGGGAAAACTGAAATCAATACGACACCCTGGAAGCAATTATCGCTGCTACCGGCTGGTTGATCTGGAGCCGTTTCGGACGGCGTTGCTGGCTGTGCCAGCCGACAATCCCGACATCGGCAATTTGTTTCAAGCGACGCCGTTTAACATTGAGAGCAACGTGTTGCTCCGCGACCCACAAAAGGAAGCTCACCAGCACGTCAGAGAGCATTTCGCACGCAGCAACGACCCGGCTATTGTCCAGATTCCCGTCGGCTGCGGAAAAACCGGCGTGATCGCCACGGTGCCGTTCGGAATTGCGTCAGGCAGGGTGCTCGTGATTTTGCCGAACCTGACAATCCTAAAGGGAGTTTCTGCAGCGCTCGATGTCACGAACCCTAAGTGTTTTTGGCGCACAACAAAGGTTCTGAAGTCGTTCTCGAACGGTCCGTATCGGGCGGTCCTGAGTGGTCGCAATGCAAATATTCACGACTGCATTCGCAGTCATTTCGTTGTCACGAACATCCAACAGTTAGCGAGTTCGGCTGACCGCTGGTTGCCCCAGTTTCCAGAGGGCTTCTTCGACATGATATTGGTTGATGAAGGCCACCATAATGTCGCTGACTCGTGGCGCAAGGTTTTCGCACGGTTTCCGGACGCGAAGGTGCTTAGCCTGACGGCAACGCCATTCCGCAGTGACGGAGAAGCACTGGTCGGTACTCCGATCTACAGATACACATACGCTGCCGCAATGGTGAACGGCTACATCAAGCGGCTTCACGCAATAAACGTTGCACCCCAAGAAATTCAATTCACTTATCGGAATGATCAACGGCGACACACTTTACAAGAGGTGCTGACGCTCCGCGAGGAAGCGTGGTTTCGGCGCGGAGTCGCACTCGCGCCTGAGTGCAATCGTCACATTGTAGAAGCGAGCATTCGTCGCTGTCTGATGATGCGCGAACAAACCAGGTTTCCGCATCAAGTCATTGCGGCTGCTTGTAGCGTCGATCACGCTCGGCAGATTAGAACGATTTACGAGCAACTAGGCTTCAAGGCGGCAGAACTTTATAGCGAGATGCCCGATGAAGAACAGGAAGTGGTACTGAAAGCGCTACGCGATCACCGAATCGATTGCATCGTGCAGGTTGCCATGCTTGGCGAAGGCTTTGATCACCCACCCCTCAGCGTTGCCGCCATCTTCCGGCCATTTCGCAGCCTTTCCGCTTACATTCAGTTCATCGGACGCATCATGCGTGTCAATGATAAAGATCCACAGCATCCGGACAACGAAGGTTTCATCGTCTCGCACGTTGGACTGAACAACGACGCGCGATGGGACGACTTCCGTGAGATTGAATTGGCCGATCAGCAGATGTTCCACCAGTTGTTGATGTCGATGAACGCTGGTCCGGAATTTCCAGGCCAGAATGGCGGGCAGACGCAGGGAAATGGCCAGCCTCGCCGATTTGACGGTGGCATGACGGTCGTTGATGAAATTGTCAAACACTTCATTACAGAGTCTTTTCTTGATCCAAACGATGATCGCGTGTTGGAAACAATCTTGAACCAGCCGATTCCTGGAACACCCCTGACGGTGCGTGACATCACCGAACCGCAAAAATTGCGGGAGCAAATTTTGCAGAACCAGCAGCGCCTCCGTGAGCAAGAGCCTCAGGAGATGTTCATTCAGCCGCAAGATGAACGCGTCGGCCTGCAAAAACGGCTAAACGAGCGCACCAGGTCGGTCGCAAATCGGGTCCTAAACGATTTGAAGCTTGCGCGGGCTGGTCGCGACATTGGGAAGGTTTTTCAAGATGCAAGGGGAAAGTCGAACGCCGATGCACTAATCATATTGATGGCAGTTGAAGTGAATGCCTTCATGGGCATACCGGAAGGCAAACGGAAAGACACACCTCCCGAAAAGTTGCGATCTGCTTACGACCATCTCGATTCCATCGGCGACAGTCTCAGGGAGAAGGTGAGGATACAGCTCGGTCAAAAGAAAGGAAAACGCTAAATGCCTGCAGTTAAAGACATCCTCGTTCATGTTGAAATTGAAGTAGCGCAACGCGTGCGCATTTGCCACCGTAAGCGCCAAGGTTGCGGCGTCGCACAAAATCAGCGGTGCTTGGTAATCTACGAGGCGAGCGGCGGACGCAAGAACTACTGCCAACCGCATGCTTTAGAGATTTTGACCGCAGCTAAAGCAAAATTGGCCGCCATGGAGAAAGCGCTCCAAAGCTAATCGTGCATTCCGGACTGCTCTGCGGATGTGGCTTGGGCGCTTGCGCCAGTCCCCGGTTTGCGTCATGATTCGAACAGTTTTCCTAGAGGAAGTGTTCAAATGGAACCTTTCGGCACGGATGGTATGCAGCTGTATGACCAGGGCGGACGGTGCGGAATCACACCGGTAGGAATAGATGCCTGAGACGAAGAAGATCGTGTGTCTTGCGAACTCTCGGAAACATTCCGGGCGATGCGTCGCTGGCAAGGAAGTGTTGCCGAAGGGATACGGCGATTGGATTCGCCCAGTGAGCGCGCGCCCATCTGCCGAAATATCTGAAGAGGAGCGACGCTACGAGAACGGTGTGCTGCCCGAAGTCTTGGACATCATACGCATTCCGATGATCGGGGCTACACCCCAGCTGTATCAATCAGAAAACTATGTCATCGATGCTGAGTACTATTGGGTCAAAAAGGGTCAGCTTTCCTGGCCCGATATCAAGGAGCTCGTTGACAAGCCGGCACCTCTCTGGACGAGCAATGATTCAACGTACTACGGTCTCAATGATCGCGTAAAAGTAGATCTTGCGGCGAAATTACCGAACTCGCTTATGCTGATCGCACCTGAGGATCTCACCATCAAGGTGGTGACCGAGGGTGCTGAGTTCGGGAACCCGCGACGGCGGGTCAGAGCCGATTTCAAGCACGTTGGTACGAGCTATAGTTTGATTGTGACTGACCCGGTTGCCGAAAGAGAGCTACTTGCTAGGCCCAACGCGGAGTACAAGCCGAAAGACACGTATCTTTGCATTAGCTTAGGTGAGGCCCATACTGACGGATCGTGCTATAAGCTTGTGGCAACTGTGATTAGCAAGAAACCGCTGTAATCATGCAAAACACCGTATTCACTATCGGACACTCGACACACCCGCAGGAGCACTTCATTGGTCTGCTACGCCAGCATCGCATCACTGCGCTTTGCGACGTTCGCTCGAAACCCTACAGCCGAATGAATCCGCAGTTCAACCGCGAGGAGTTGAAAGAAGCCTTGCTTGGGCAAGGCATCGAGTATCGCTTTTTAGGCAAGGAACTGGGCGCGCGCAGCGACGATCCCAATTGCTACGAAAACGGAAAGGTGCAGTACGATCGCCTCGCAGAAACTGAACTGTTCAAGTACGGGCTGAAGCGAGTTCTTCGAGGGATGAAAGAAGGTTTTCGCATTGCCCTTATGTGCGCGGAAAAAGAACCGCTCGAATGCCACCGCACGATCTTGGTAGCACGACATCTAGTGGCACTAGGTATCACAATCGAGCATATTCTTGCAGATGGCAGCCTGGAGAACCATGACGCGGCACTGACCCGGTTGGCGAGAATGATCAATTTGCGGGAACCAGACTTGATTCACTCGCGCGAACAGTTGTTAGCTGATGCGTACCGCAAACAAGGGGAGCGTATTGCTTATGAGGTTGTTGATCCTGCTGATAGCTCGGCAGTGAAGGGTCTGGCTGGATGAAGCTTTTTACGATTGGATTTACGAAAAAGTCAGCCGAGACCTTCTTTACGCGATTAAAGAGTGCTGGAGTCGAGAGGCTAATCGATGTCCGGCTTAACAATGTTTCACAGCTTGCAGGCTTCACGAAAAAGGATGATCTCCGGTATTTCACAAAAGCAATCTGCAATATCGAATACGTGCACCTTCCCGAGCTCGCGCCAACTGCAGATATTCTCAACGCGTACAAGAAAGCAAAGAACGGAGATTGGCAATTGTATGAGCGGCAGTTCCTTGAGCTGATCCGCGCTAGGCATATCGAAGACACAACCCCGCGTGAATTGTTGGACGGTGGCTGTCTGCTATGCAGCGAAGAAAAGCCAGACCATTGTCACCGTCGCCTCGTCGCGGAGTATCTGAAAGACAAGTGGAGGGATGTTGATGTTGAGCATATCCCTTAGCCTGTAAGTGCGAGCTCGCGGTGTGTTCGTTGACCAGCAACACAACCACCCGTGAAAACGCTCGCCAAGTACCTCCCTGGCAATGAGCATAGATTTCTGGACGAAAGTGGATCATCGCACTGTCCGCTGGATTGTTACTCCCGCAATTCGTAGGCGACAAATGCTTCGTTTGACGGAAAAAAGATCGAGAGTGCCGATATCGTCGTAAACTCAGCTTCTCCGCGAACAACTGGTTGGGCTTCGTGCGGTTCTTCGTAAACGAACGCACAACCGCCGACGGATAGTGACAGATTACCGGAGCCTCCGTCGAAGACAACAATCCCCGCCTTCGGCCCTTTTGCGCCCGGAGAAAACGTGACTTGGGATACGTTCGCCCGCATGCCCATGGACCAATCGACGCCGGGTTCATGGATGCCCCGAAAATGCTGCCGAAAAGGGCATTCGGCAACGACTAATATGGCAGCGAATTCGTCCTTCCACTTGTTAAGAATGGTGAAGGCGTCTTCTAGCGTGACGACCACTTTTCGTCTCCGATCCCCGACTGGCTAGAGATTTCTGACCACCTCAACTGCTTTCTCTAGTTGAGTGTCTTTGCCTTCGCGCAGTGCTTCTCGCGACAGGTCAGCAACAATCGAAGGAACGATGCCGTTGTTTTCCAACATCCTCCCCTGCCACGTCAGATAGGCAGCAACGGGCAAACCGAGAATATACCCGTGACCCACCTTGTATGCGCTGCCGCTCAGCAGCCGGCCGGGTGTCTTGGTCCCCACGATGGTTGCCAGATTGTTTTCTTCCGCGAATGCTGAAACCATTTCGCCGGCACTGGCAGTGTGCTCGTTAACTAGCAGCACGACTCGACTGTGGAATTTGCGCACGCCCAGTCCTTCGGTGACTACAAGAATGGATTTTTCAACGAAAGCATATCGCGCCGCCAGCCACACGAGAGTTGCCTTATGTGATGGAATCCGGCCGAAACGGGTGAGTTCTTCACGCTTGTACCCGCGCTCACGACGTTTCCGCGTCAGGCTGTATCCGACTTCAAGCTTTCCGGGCGTTAGATAACTCATCAGCCGAAGCCCGCCGATTCCTCCTCCCGTGTTGCCCCGCAAATCCACGATCAACCGCCCACAGCAATCGAGTGTTGCGATTCCGCGGTCGATGTCCTTGGCTACATCAATTCCGATCGCACCTGGAAACATCGCCACCTTTAGCAAGCCAATGTCGTCGGTCAATTTCCTCGCGTGTACCGCTTGGGGAGCCGTAACGGGATGCTTTTGAGACTTTGGGATCGGCAGCTGAATATTTACCTTCTGTTGTCCTCCATGCAGTTTTTCGATGAGCAAGCTCGCGAATTCACCAACGGAGAATGTCAGATCATCCGGTGGCCGAATTTCCCGTCCACCACATTCGAGTAGCAGATCGCCGGGTCGTATTCCTGCGGCGTACGCCGGACCGCCTTGATGCACATCCTGAAACATCCAGCGCTCTGTTCCATTCACGCCGATCCGCTGAAGAGTGGCATTGATCGCATGACGCGCTGGTATGTTCCGCATCCCGGCATGTCGAAACCCGGTGTGGCTGGTCTTGAGCTCCGCCACTAACCTGCCGACTTCCTTCTCGAAGGCCTCTGGTTCGGTACAGGCAAGGACCTGGTCTTTTCGGCTCTGAGCCAAAGCATTCCAATCCACTCCGTTCATGCCCGGATTGAAATGCTTGGTCTCCACCAAGCGGCGGACCTTGTCGAATATTTTCGTGCGCTCGTCGAGGTTCAGATTCATTGCTCTCTAATTCCAATCGGTGTCGAAGTCTCTCCGACAGAGGTGAATGCTGCCCAATAGAATGGGCTCACCTGGTCGCCAAACTTTGTGAGTAAGTCCAGCTTTGCATCCCGAAGAGCCGAACTCGTATCTTCACCCTGAGCCAGGCGTTTGTAAAACTGTTCCATCAGTGCACTCGCGAACGTATCGTCAGCACTCCAGAGGCTCGCGACAACCGATTTTGATCCCGCTACGAGAAATGCTTCCACCAGATTGCTGATTCCTTCCTGTCCCTGCAGTTTGCCCACTCCAGTGTCACATGCTGAGAGAGTTGTTAGGTCGGCATTCAGCCGCAACCTTATAATCTCGCGCACTTGCAGCAGTCCGTCATCACCAGATTTTCGGCCCAGGCCCAGGACCAAAGCCGATCGTTCCGGGTACTGAGTATCTGCGAATCCATGGACCGCTAAATGCAGGACACGAAACTGATCAAGCGGCTCTTTCTTAAATGCAGTTTCGGTAGCGTCGTTGCCGAGCAAAATCACCGCGTCCGATCCTACAATTTTACCGATTTCCTCGACTTCTTCCCGCGTCTGGGGAAGGTCATGAAGTCCAATGCCTGACAGGTCCGCCATGCCGCGTTCAATCCGCCCACGAAGCGAAACCGGGGTCGGAATTCTCCGCCCCGCGCCACCTTGGTTTTCGTAGGCGACATCGCCCACAGCAAGAAGGGGTCGGGGTGCCGATTGCTGTTTCTCGGTGCGCCGGAGCGTATCCAGAATCGTGCCGGAAGGAACGTAGTTTATGACGCGTGATTTTAGAAGGTACTCGCCCTGGTCGTCTCGAAGTGCTTCAAATGGCAGCAAGTTTAATTTGCCGTCTGGTGCGATGATGAATCGTGTCGCTGTGGCTGCTTCCGGAACGGGTTTAACCAGTACTGCGTACAGCCGCTTTGAAACTTCGGCTCCGGTTCCCTTTGCGCGAATTTCGTCGATGAATTGCTGCGTTAACTTCTCGACTTCCTTGCGTCCGGCCGGCAGCATTCGGACGTATGCGGCTTTTCGCGAGACCGAAACGCAGAAGGAAGTCGGGTCATCGAGAACGTACTCCAGGAGCACCTCGCCTGGTTTCAGGTCCTCCTGCACTTTGGTCAATGACGCCGGCTGCACTGGCAGACCATGGTTGGCAGCGTCTCCCTTCGTCCAGGCCAAGCCAAGGCGCCGCTCGTATTCGACCAGCTTATCTAGCAGTGGTTCACGTTCTCCGGCTCTACTGGTCTGCATCAGCTGAACTTGAAGACTAGCCACATCGTTTTCTAGCGACGCGGTTTGTTCCGATTCCTCTGTCGGGAGCGGGAGTGCCTTCCTGTCTTCGAGCGCCCAGGCTAGAGTTCGTCCGCGAACGCGTTCCAAAACCCGGAAAGCACCTGGCACATTGCCGCTTTTGCTGACAAGTTCAAAATGCTGCAAGTAGGTCTGACTCATGGACGCAGCAACCGAACTGTTCCAATACGGCTCATCCACACTGATCAGCATGCCTTCAATCACGTCTTCCGCTTGTTCGTAGAGGGCGTCGGCTTCGGCAATACGACCGCGGCGGGCCTTCAAATCGGCAAGAATGGTCAGGTTGCGAGGCACATAATAACGATCACCGACACGTTGACTCGCGGCCAAGCCCTGCGTAGCACGTGCGTCCGCGGTGGCGAGATCCCCAATGTCGCGATACAGCTTTGCCAATTCGAACATCGCATCGGCTTCCATTCGGAAGAACTGCACTCGTGTTGCGAATTGTCCTGCATCTTCCAAATAGGCGATGGCCTGATTTCTGTCTCCCGTTTCCGAGGCTAATTGTCCAAGCAGAATCAGTAACTGTGCCTCGTGGCCTCGCTTGTGCTGTGATCGCGCCTTGACGAGTGCATCTTGAAGCACATCCTTCGCATCATTCGGCTTGCCCATTGCGACGAGCGCCTGTGCTTTTCCCTCATAAGCCATGAATGGCAATCCGGAATCCTTTTCGCCTTCTGCAAGCTTGATCGCCCGGTCGAAGAACCTCATCGCCTCGGCATGGCGATTCACTTCCTCGAAGCCTCTACCCAACAACTCCAAAAACCTGATCTGCCCACCGACATCGCCAGACGCCATCGTGGAAAGCAGTGCTCCACCCATTAGTCGCGCCGCTCGTCCGGGATTTCCTTCAAGGAAGCCGACGAGGCCCAATTCACCAGAGGCCCGAGTTACCCATTGATCCTCACCCAAGCTTTTCGCAATCTCCTGTGCTTCCAGCCAGTCCCGTTTCGCCGCACGATAATCGATTTCGATGTCGGTGTAACCCTTCGCAATCAGGCACCAAAGGCGGAGTTTCTTATCATTCTGCGCAAGCGGATTCTGCAGCTGTTCGTTCAGAAACCGTGAGAGCTCGACAAACGACATCGTTTCGGCTTCTGACCTGAGGCGGCCCACTTTGGCGTGAAGTTCGTTCGGCGCGTCGCCCTGCTGCGCGAACAGCTTCTCGGCCCTGGCATAGAGTGGCCCGGCTGCAGTCCCGTTATTTAACCAGTAGAAATGATCGGCGACAGCAAGCAGCGCCTGGGGATCTGTCGAGCGCTGTGCATCCGCAGAATCAATGCGGATTGCGGCAGAACCAGTGAGAGCCGATAATCGATGGTGACCGGTGAAGACGTAGTACAAGCAACTAGTCAGGATTGCGAGAACTAGGGCGACAGCAAATGTCGCCCGCCTTGGGACACGAATCCTCACGCGAGATTCTCGTCTGCTGCCGTCTTTCTCAGAAAACTGAAGTGAAACTGCGACGTAGCGGCTTCTGAAATTGTACTCAGATTTGAACGTATTGGCAGCACCAGTTCACTTGGGCTAGGCCATAATGTCCTGTTAGCCCTCATCCACAGCAATCGGCCGGTCCTCTACAGAGGCGATTCTTTCTGGGACTGGGCGAGATTCGTGCAGGTCTTTTCCGGGCTTCCCGAAGTATTATTCGGTCTCTTGTTCTTCAGGCTTAACGCAGTCGAAATGGCTTAATTCGTACTCCGCATCCAGCTTGCTCACGTGGTCGGAGGCAAGCTGGCACTTTTTACAAATCCATTCCTGCTTGGTCTGGTTCCACTCGATATCATGCTGGCTCATGCTTTTTTGCGAGTCTTAGCGTTGCCCAAGACCTCATCAGCTAGCTTAAGCCAATGCGCTACCGCTGGATGGTCAGCATACTCCCCGGAGTCATGTCGTAATTGGACGATCTCTGTCGGAGGAGGCTTGGAAGGCGAGTCTGGCGCGGCGTTGCCCTTTGATTTCCGATAGTCGTCTCGCTTGGGCATTTGCTTGGGCGACCCTAATCAGCAGCCATAGGTTTGGATTCGCCATGGTCGAGTTTCGCGAGTGCTAGCACGACGGCTTTCTTGAGTTCTTTTATGGCAGGATCAGTTGGGTCGGCACCTTGCAGTTGCCGGATCGTTTCTTCTAGGGCATTAACCAAGCCGCGGTAATAAGGTTTGCGCGCCATCAACCCTTGAGAATGACATAAACCTCACGAAGCGTTCGATACAGTAAATCCTGTATTCACGTTGTCTTGCAAGGATACTTTGCCGCCGGCTCGTGGATTTTTTCGTTCTCGCGGCGAAATCGCCGACCGCCTAAAAAACCTTACCTTGGGATTACTTCATGTTTGCCCGTAATACGCTCAAAAAGAGGACCTGGTCCCCACGATGAGTGTAATCGCCGACTGTTAACAACAGTCTTCGATGTCGGCGTATAATCCACGGCCATCCAGAGGTTGTCAGGGCTGACGTTGAACTGTTGGCTCACGACTCAAACCAAGAAATCCCAACCTGTTCAAAAGGAGGCCACCATGACCGAAATCAGTACAACAAAAAAGGGCAGCAAGCAGGCGGACGACAAGAATACAATTCGTCCGTTTCCTCATGTGAATGTTGCAGAGGCGGACTTAACCGAATTGCGCAGGCGCATCAACGCAACGAAGTGGCCTGAGCGGGAGACGGTCACGGATGCATCGCAAGGCGTGCAGCTAGCGACCATTCAGGCACTCGCGCGCTATTGGGCGACAGAGTATGACTGGCGCAAGGTTGAAGCAAAACTGAACGCCCTGCCGCAGTTCATCACCGAGATCGATGGGCTCGACATTCACTTCATTCACGTCCGTTCGAAACATGAAAATGCATTGCCGCTCATCGTTACTCACGGATGGCCCGGCTCGTTCATCGAACAGATGAAGATCATCGATCCGCTGACCAATCCCACGGCGCATGGCGGCAGCGCATCCGATGCGTTCCATCTGGTGATTCCGTCGATACCAGGCTACGGGTATTCAGGCAAGCCGACCACCACAGGCTGGGACCCCGCCCACATCGCGCGAGCATGGGTCGCGCTCATGAAGCGCCTTGGCTACACAAAATTTGTGGCGCAAGGCGGCGATTGGGGTGCGGTCATCACCGAACAAATGGGTGTGCAGGCGGCTCCGGAA
>Ga0070697_100000569_pt1 | contig 27841 bp, 21 predicted proteins | sample KBSK1501metaG_FD_65475 | JGI IMG/M metagenome (GOLD analysis project Ga0070697, IMG submission 65475) | Corn, switchgrass and miscanthus rhizosphere microbial communities from Kellogg Biological Station, Michigan, USA - KBS K1-50-1 metaG | ecosystem: Host-associated > Plants > Roots >...
GAAGAAACGCGATAAGTAATTGCCGGAAATTTCCGTGGCTGTCCGCTTTCAGGATCGACAATCTGCATCAGGCTGAGTTGCGGCAACGCAAATGATCCATCCTTGTGCGGATCGAGCGCAAAAGCGTATTTGAGCAAGTTCGGTAGGCCGTCCGCGGCGGGACTCAAGGCAAGCTCACCGCTGATCGCCGGGTCTGCCTGCTCGGTGTCGGTAAATACGCGCGCTTTCCAAGCCGAGTACGTATCACCGCTTACCGAAACCGTAAGACCGATCAAAAACGCGAGCGCTCCCAGGAACAGTAAACGCGAAGGAACGGGAGCGAACATAGCGAAGTGAGCGCGTTGTAGGTGACAGCCTGATATGGTGTCAAGATATTATCCTACAGAAGTTGCGGCGCGAGGGGGACGATCGCGGGTCAGCGATCGGTGGATCGTGCTCTCCGAGCGCGATGTTAAATCCGAAGCCGCGAAGCGGCTCATATTTGATCGCTCAGCGGTTTTGTTTGCCATCGCGCCCGGAGGTCGCGATCCACCCAGGAACCGTTCGAGCTGTCGTCCTTCAACTACTACCTATTTTGTCATCGCCCGGCTTCGCCTGCCTGTGCTCTCGGGACGCGCGCAGTTGTAGGGTCAGCGTCTCCGCTTCCTCCAGCCATTCCAGTTTTTCGCGAAACGTGGTTTCCAGCCCGATGAGGAGAGTGTGCAGTTCCGCGCCTTCGGCCGTGCACCATTGCCAACCAGGGTGGGCGTAGAGTTCCTCTTTCGTCATCGGTAGGGATCAAGTTTTCGCAGCGACTCCACATCAAGCAAATCGCGCTCGCGCCCGGCCTCGGTTTTCATTTGTAGCCGCGCTTCATATGCAAGCACCGGCGCGCGGAGATCTGCGGTCAATGACTGCCATTTTGCTCGCGCGTACTCAGCATTGAGATCAAACGGTTCGTACACGAAGACGTCAACCGGCGTGCGTCGATGCACGTCGCTCCACAGCTTCAAGACGATCATGTTCTTTTCTCTCCGCCACGACTCGCGATTCGATTCATCGGCAACCTGCTCCGGAGTGACCGGAATGGACATTTGATAACCAATGCCAAGCAAGGCTTTCAGGGCGCGAATAATATTCTCCGGCTCAAGACCGATTACCAAATCGATATCGCGCGTCAAACGCTCGTAGCCGTGGGCATTTACCGCCAAGCCGCCGACGATCACATATTTTACTTTCGCGTCATTCAGTGCACGAACAATGGCCTCAACGCTCCGGACTTCCATACTTCACCCTTACAACGAGTAACGAATAACCGGTAACCGATAACTAATTTTTTCTTTCCAAGAAAAAATTCTCCAGCACGAGCAAGTCCATTTTGGTGCGCAGGAAGCAGTCGAGCGCTTCTTCCGGATAACAAACGACTGGTTCGTTCTCGTTGAACGACGTATTCAGCATCATCGGGACATCGGTCAGACGGCAGAACTCAGAGATGAGCGCGTAATAACGCGGATTGGTTTCTTTGTGCACCGTTTGCAAACGCCCACTGCCATCGACATGGGTGACTGCCGGAACCAGTTCCCGATGTTTCGGGCGAATCTGGAAGACTTCCATCATGAACGGGACGTCGTCGTCCTGCTCAAACCATTCGCCGACCGCCTCGCGCAAAACTGACGGCGCGAAAGGCCGGAACGGCTCACGCCGTTTTATTTTCGCATTCAAAATACTTTTCATATCGGCTCGGCGCGGGTCAGCCAGGATGGAACGGTTGCCAAGCGCGCGCGGGCCCCACTCCATCCGGCCTTGAAACCAACCGACCACTTTGCCGTCGGCAATCGCCTGGGCGGTTCGCCTAACGAGTTCTTCTTCGTCGCCAAGGTATAAAATCGTGCAACCCGATTTTTCGATTTCCTTTCTCTTCCAATCTAAAAGAGCGTGAATTTCTTCCTCCGACGATTCCGGACCGAGGTAGGCGGAGAGCAGCCTCTGGCCCAGAGTGGCCGACGGCCCGGCGGGAGGGCCGACATCGAGTGATTGGTAACCGGTGATTGGTGATTGGTCTCTGACCTGTGATCTCTGACTTCTGACTTCTGTCAGCTGTGCTTGCACAACTGCGGCTGCACCGATCGCGCCGCCGGCATCGCCCGCTGCGGCCGGCAAATACATTCTTTTAAACGGTGTCCGCTGATAAACCTTGCCATTGGCAACCGAGTTCATCGCGCAACCGCCGGCGAGCGCGAGATTGTCGGACGGATGTTGCTTGTGCAAGGCCTGAAGCAATTCGAAGAACGCTTTCTCGTAGATCGTTTGCACGGAACGTGCGATGTCCTTGTGCTTCTGTTGGAGCGGCTCATCCGGCTTCCGCGGCGGTCCCAGAAGATCTGCCAGTTCCTTTCGATAAAGCGGGCCAACTTCCGGCGCACAATCCTGCCAGGTGTAAGAGACATCGCCGGTATGATGCCGGAAATATTTCAGGTTCAACCGGAATGTGCCGTCCGGTTGGATTTGAACGATCTCACGCATCTGCTCGAGAAAAGCCGGTTCGCCGTAAGGGGCCAGGCCCATCACCTTGTATTCATCGCCGTAATGCGGGAAGCCGATGAACTGGGTCAGCGCCGAGTAGAAAATGCCTAACGAGTGCGGAAAATAAACGCGCTTATCTATCCTGAGGTCGCTGCCGGAGCCGAACCCGAATGCGGTGCTGGCAAAATCTCCGAACCCGTCAATGGAAAGGCAGGCCGCTTCCTTGAAGCCGGAAACCGCGAATGCCGAGGCCAGATGGGCGAGGTGATGTTCGACATGATGGACCTGGGCACTGATCGCAAGTCCATATTTCGCTTCGAGCGTTTCCTTGACTGAGGAAGCGCTGCGAATGTTTTTGATTTTTTGCCACATCAGTTTCGGATGCGGCTGATGCCTGAGCACAAAAAGCAGTCGGCGCCAATTGTTCACGCCCGGCTTGCGGTTGATCGCGATATGTTCGACGTCGCGCCAGGTCAACCGTGCCTCGCACAAGCAGTAATCGATCGCCTCAGTTGGCAAACCAGCCCAATGTTTAATTCGGCGAAAACGCTCCTCCTCTGCCGCGGCGACCAATTTTCCATCGACAAACAAACACGCCGCAGAATCGCCGTGATAAGCGTTAAGACCGAGAATAGTAGGCATCAGAGGACAGAAGAGAGACGTCGGAAGTCGGAAGTCAGACATCTGAGGAGGCTTGATTCGATGAATCGACCGGGCCTAGAGAGCTGGTAAGCCGCTTTGTAAACGTTGAGATCTTTCGCCGATTCGATGCAGCTCGTCATGAGTCCTCTCTTCAAACTGTTGCGTTTAATTTTGTTCGCAAGCGCACTTTTGGATCGCCGGCGTCCTCCGGTCGATCCCTATCTGACGTCTGACCTCCGACCTCTGACCTCTGGCTGCGCGCGGAGCGGCGGCAAATCTCCGCCGTAGCGCAGTATGAGCCAGGGCAACTCGAGCGCACGCGTGAGACGCGGAATAAAGATGCGCGGCTGCGCGAAGAGGCGAAAGAGCCAACCCAGGTAGAACCGGTCGGCCCAGTCAGGAATTGCGATCTGATCGCCGGTTAAGAATCCGAGCGCCGCTCCGATGCAATGGATCGCGGGACGATACGACAAATTATCTCGCAAAAAGATCCCGAGTTTCTCCTGTGGACCGTTGCCGATTGCGATGATGATGTGGGCGGACCGGCGATTGTTGATGATGGAAAGCACCTCTCGATCTTCTACTACCGCTGTATAAGCCGGCGCGACATAGCAGTCATCGGACGTAATCCGTAAACCTTCCCTTGAGGCCCAATTCAGAAGCTTGGTCTTTCCGGCATCGGTCGGTAGCACAAAAAAAGAGCGCTCGCGTTCACGAAATGCGACGTCCGTGATTAAATGTTTAAGATAAGCCAACCCAGAAATGCGGGTGAGGTCTTCGCGACGTAGAATTTTCCAAAGCAAAACCATCAAGCCGCTATCCGGAATCGCGAGATCGGCTGAGACCATCGCTCTCCGATACACTTCATCAGATTGAAGCTTGACCATGGCCGGCGCCGCCGGCACCACCACGACCCCGCCTGTACGCGACATTTCCTCAACTGCACGACTCGCCGATCCGTCAAAAAACCGAATACCGAGAATTTGAACTGCGCCAGACATCAACGAAGTAAAAATTAGAAATTAGAGATTAGAAAACGAAAAAGACACGGGCCAAGAAAGGCTGTACAATTAGCAATACCTAGCAACGCTCCGAGCGTATAGTAGTCCAATCTGATACCCGTTTAATTTCTACTTTCTACCCTCTACTTTCTAATTTAATTCTCCCGTGCCTTCTTCCGCAGTCGCGCCCCCCTCTTCGGTTCAGCACGCCACTATTAGGAATCGTCATTTCTACCCGCTGGCGTTAGCCGGACTCACGCTGGGTGCGGTCTGGTTCGTTATCTGTCGTTATCTCAGTGTGGAGTGGGCATTTAATGAGCAATATAACTACGGATGGTTTGTTCCGTTTTTTGCCGCTTATTTGTTTTGGCTGCGCTGGGAAGACAGACCGGAGCCGGAGGTCATCCGCCTACGCCAAGGCTACGGCGCGACAAGGAGGTCAGAAGACAGAGGTCAGCCGCCTTCGCGCTCTAGCTACGGCGAGCCGAGGAAGTCAGTCGCCACGGCGACCAGGAAGGTCGGTAAGGTTGTCGCCGTCTTGTTGATTGTGGGCGCGGCACTTGTTTTGTTGCCGTTGCGCGTGTTTGAAATCGGGAGCGCAGATTGGCGACCCCTCGGCTGGATTCATGGGGCCGCGGTGGTAACGATCACCTTGTCGATGATCTATTTCGCGGGCGGAGCCAGTTGGCTCCGACATTTCAGTTTTCCAGTTTTGTTCTTCTTTGTCGCGGTGCCGTGGCCGACGCCGATCGAAGGACCAATTGTGCAAAATCTGATGCACGTGATCGCTGCCAGCGCGGCGGAAGTGCTGGCGCTCTTCGGAATCCCGGCCGAAGTGCAGGGCAACTTAATCCGGCTCCCCAGCGGAATGGTGGGAGTCAATGAGGCATGCAGCGGCGTGCGCTCGTTGCAAACGTCGCTCACCATCGGTCTGCTTTTCGGTGAGTTAAGGCGCCTGCGGGTAGGTGCCCGGCTCCTCCTCATTGGTGCCGCAGTGGCAATTGCCCTGGTCGCGAATTTTTTGCGAGCCAGCTTTCTCGTTTGGCTCGCGTCGGCGCGAGATATCGCGACTGTGGGTCACTGGCACGACATCGCCGGTTACGCCGTGGTGGTGCTCGTCTTTGCCGGCACGATGTGGATTGCGTCGCGTTGGAAAACGAATCGCGCGCGGGAAACCGCGGTGCCGCACAGGCGTCTCGACCTTGGAATGTTTTCCGGCCCGGCGCTCGGCGTGTTGCTCTTGTGGATTGTCGCGGTGGAAATCGGCGCCGAGTTTTGGTATCGGGTGCACGAACGGAACCTCGTAACTCGAGCACCATGGTCGGTGCGATGGCCGAAAGACGTGCCGGGTTATCACGAGATCAAAATTAACAACGAGGTGCGTAACATGTTGCGTTTCGATTCCGGCCGCGAAGTCAGCTGGAGCCCGGTAAAAGAGGGCCTGGGCGCGTCACCCCCAGGCGCGAGTTACCTTTTCTTTTTCCGCTGGAGCGCGGGCAGCGGAACGATTTTGCGCGCGCGCGCCCATCGGCCCGACGTTTGTTTGCCCGCAGCCGGTTGGCGGCAAGTGGGCGGCGATCAAGTAGTGAGTTGTCGTATCGACGTGAACCACTCCCTGCCATTTCGCACATTCCATTTCGTCAAAGAAAACGGAGACGGCAAGCCGGTACGGGCGACTGCACTTTTTACCCTTCATGAAGATGTGGTACATGAGACGGAAGGCGATAGCGGGGCGGGATTGTATTCAAACTGGGATTGGAGAGACCGATGGCGCGTCGTGCGAAATGGAATTCGCAACCGTGGCCAGCAAGTGCTCGAACTAATCATGGTAATTCCGCCGCAAATGAGTGATTCCGCCGCTGAAGAGCAATGCAACCGGCTGATGCAGGCGATTGTTGTGCCGAATGAAACTTCCGATTGAGCGAGACTTTGAGAGAGCAAACTGGAGGTCACGCCCCGGCTTTTCGCGCCTGCTAATTTCTAATTTCCAATTCAGATTTTCTCGCCATGGCGCGCGACGACGAAATCACGTTCACTCCCGAAGAGCTGCGTGACCGGAAACACAGGCGTCGCCGCCGTCTCCTAATCGCGCTCCTCATCTTGCTGGTGGTGATTGCCGGAGGTTTCGCCGCGCGGCCTGCGCGCAATTCTGTTCGAGCCTGGCAGGCTCGTCGGCATGCTGACCGCGCTTTCGCGTTTATCGACGAACAAAAATGGCGCGAAGCCCGCGATGAAGCGGCGGCTGCCTATCAACTTCAGCCTAACGAACCACAAGCCAATCGCGCCGTGGCCCGCCTCCTTTCCCGCGCCGGCCAAAGCGACGCGCTCAGTTTCTGGAAGAACCTCGCCTCAATGACGACACTTACCCGGGAAGATTTGCGCGACGAAGCCGGGATCGCATTAAAGGCTAACGATCTCGCCGTGGCTGAAGAGGCGACGCAGCGTCTCCGGGAAAACCGCGACGGCAAGCCTGCCCCGGCAGACTTCGTCCTCGCGGCGGAAGTTTCATTGCGTAAACGGCAATTCGATAAGGCCGGCGAGTTCGCCGAAAAAGTATTGGCCGATCCGGCAGCGACGCGTCGCGACCAACTCACGGCGACCCTCACTCTGGATGCGGTGGTTCGAAATGGCGGCGCCAGTTTGGTTGGCGACGTCACGCAGGTCGACGCGCGTCTGGTTGAAATCGGGAAAGGCAACGACGAGGCGGCACTGGGGGCGCTGGTCGCGCTAGCCGAGCGCATTCTTAGTGTGCCGTCAGCCGATGAGAAAAACAGGCCGGCGCTGGCAATCGACGAACTTATTGCCAGAATCGACAGTCACCCGCTGGCCGCCAGCTCACATAAGCTTCTGGAGGCGGACTTGGAAATCGCGCAGCATCCTGAACAGCGGGGGCAGATCGAAGAGCGCACAATTGATCGCTGGAAAAATGGGAGCAACGAGGAGCTTCTTGCTCTCGGCGCGTGGCTCTATCGTCACGGCGAATATCAGCGCGAGCTTGAGGCCATTCCGCTCGAGCGCGCCACGCAAACGCGCGATCTTTTTTTACAGCACGTGGATGCGCTCGGTGCGCTCAATCGTTGGGACGACATTCGCAAGATTCTAGAGAGTGAGCGCTTTCCGCTCGACCCAGTCATCCAAAATATGTATCTGGCCCGTTGCTACGCTCAGCAAGGCCAGCAACAAGGGGCCGACAACAACTGGCAGCGCGCGGTCCAAAATGCGGCTGGCGATCTTGGCAAATTACTTTTGCTTGGCGATTACGCAGAAAAAAACGGTGCTGAACGAGTGGCCGCAACGGCCTATGACGCCGCTGCGATTGTGTCCCCGACATCGCGGTCGGCGCAACTCGGGCGGCTGCGCGCGACCCTGGCCCGTGGCGATACCAGGAAACTCCACAGGCTTCTGGTTGATCTTTTGAAGATCTGGCCTGACGACACCAGTCTGCAAAATGATGAGGCCTACGCGCGATTGTTACTGATGCCGCCCGATACCACCCCGGATTCGAGCGAGTTGAAATCGATCGAATCGCTTGCGGAAAAACTGGTGCAAGGTGAGCCGACCAGTCTTCCGCACCGCACCTTGCTTGCGCTCACGCTCCTGAAACAAAATCGGCCTTACAGTGCGCTCGCGCTTTATCAAAACCTGAACGTGCCGCAGAACGCCGTCAGCGCTTCAACCATCGCCGTGCATGCCGCAGTGCTCGCCGCTTCGGGCCAGATCGATCCAGCCAGGAGCGAAGCCGAAAAGATTGCTCCAGATAAGCTCCTGCCCGAGGAACGATCGCTCATTGCAAACCCGTAGAAACAACCGCCCAGGAGCCACTCATTTCTCAGCTCTATCAGCCACGTCCTCGACGCCCATGATGCGGAAAACAGACATTTTCTGCCGGTAAAGTAGGCCCCGCTGGTTTTTTGCTGGAGGCAGACGGGTCGAGCGCGCTGAGTTGGATATTAAACCGTTAACGGCGCAATATCTTTCCCATTGCGCGGGTGTGAAGTGTTAATGCCAACGGTTTGCCAGCAAAGCCGCATGTATTTAGCAACGTGCCCGGCCGCCTGTGCCAAGGCTTCGGCGCGCCGTGGAGGGTCACGTTCCACCGACACGCAGGCAACGCGACTGACGGCCGTGCGACACAGCGGAGCGTCCCTACCCTTTCCTTGGCTTGAGCAAGGGAAATAAGATCACATCACGGATTGATTCCGCGCCGGTCAGCAACATCGTTAATCGATCAATGCCGAGCCCGAAGCCGCCGGCTGGTGGCATACCGTGTTCAAGGGCGCGCAGAAATTCCTCGTCGATCTTTTGCGTTTCCTCGCCAGCTTGCTCGAGCAAACGCTTACGCTGCGCGTCAGGATCGTTCAGCTCAGTATAACCAGGTGACATTTCCACCCCATTGATAATCAGCTCGTAAACGTCGACCAGGGCCGGATCGACCGCGTTCTGCTTCGCCAGCGGGACGAGCTCTTTCGGGCAATGCGTCACGAAGAGCGGATCGAATGTCTTTTCTTCGACAAGTTTTTCAAAGACGTGTTGGGTCACTTCGAAATCAGCGAGCTGCGGAACAATCTCCAACTTGAATTCGCTCGTCGCCCGCTTGCGCCGCTCGTCACTTGTTAACTCGAACCAATCTTTGCCCGCCACTTCGCGGAGAAGATCGACGTAACGCGCGCGCCGCCAAGGTCGCTTCAAGTCGATCGTCCGAGCAACATTTCCATCGGGACCTTTGTGTTGAATCTGGAGTGAGCCGCAGATTCTTTGGGCCAAATGGCAAATCAGTTCTTCCACCAGCTCCGCTACCTGCTCGAAATCGGCATAGGCCCAGTAAGCCTCGAGCATGGTGAACTCAGGATTATGCTTCCTCGAAATTCCTTCGTTCCGGAAATTTCGGTTTAATTCGAAGACCTTATTGAAACCGCCCACGAGCAAGCGCTTCAGGTAAAGCTCCGGCGCAATGCGCAGGTAAAGATCGAGATCGAGCGCCTTATGGTGCGTTTGGAATGGCTCAGCCGCAGCGCCGCCGGGGACGGTTTGCAAAATTGGCGTTTCCATTTCTTGAAAACCGCGCTCTTCGAAGAATCGACGGATTTCGCGCACCATCACTATGCGTTTGGCAAAGTTTTCACGCGACTGCTCGTTCGAAACAAGATCGAGATAACGCTCGCGATAGCGCGCCTCGACATCTTGTAAACCGTGCCATTTTTCCGGGAGCGGCCGGAGTGCTTTTGCCAGCAGTTCGAATTTTCGCGCTTTCAACGTTGGTTCCCCCGTTTTGGTCAGGAAGCAAATGCCCTCTACTCCGATGAAATCCCCAAGGTCGAGGAGCCCGAAATTTTTCATCGCCTCGGCGCCAATCTCCTTGTCGTGGAAATAGACCTGGACTCGTCCGGTCGCATCCCGAAGATCGACGAAGTGGCTTTTGCCCATGTCGCGATGCGCGGTCAGGCGACCGGCAGCGTGCAGAGTCTCTCCCTCACAGAATTTTTCGCGAATTTCTGCGACGCTGCCATCCGTTTGGAACGCGACACCGAACGGATCGATACCCTTCGCGCGCAAGGCTTGGAGTTTCTCACGCCGTTGTGCGATCAGTTCGTTTTCGGGCTCCATGCTAGCTGTGGTGGCAGGCGTGTCGCCTGCGTTTTTTATTTTCGGCAGCGAATGTAAAGCGTGGCTATTAAAAGAACAGTCCGAATGCGGTGGGGAATATTCGTTTGCAATCAAAACATCGACAATGAGATAGTATAGGAAGCACAGTTAAACACCGTCCCCGAAAGCATTCGGAGCGGATCCACCCTTTATGCCATTAGATTTCCCGGAAACCACTTCCAAAATAGGCGGGCCCCTGGTCAAGCAGTTTTCCGTCTTTTTGCCGAATAAGGTCGGGGCAATGCTCGAGGTGGTGAAGCTGCTTGATTCCCACCACAGCCACGTGGTAGCAGTCAGTGTTTCGGAATCAACCGACTCCGCGATTGCTCGGATCATCGTAAGCGATCCGGAGGGCGTGGAGCAATTGTTCCGGAAAAATAACGTCGCGTTTGGGATGTGCGAAGTCGTGGTTGTGGAATTGCGTGAAGTAGCGACCCAACTGGCGAAGCTGCTGGCTTCCCTTTTCATGGCCGAAGTGAATGTTCATTTCACTTATCCATTGCTGACACGACCCCGCGGTCTGGCCGCGCTGGCTTTACATGTCGATGATAACGAATGTGCGTCTTCGGTTTTAAACGGCGCGGGCTTCAAGCTCTTGAGTCAGGGAGAGATCTCGCGCTAGGCGTGCTCGAGGTTTTTCGAGCAGGTGTAAAGTCGCATAGTCTAACAAACAGCCGCTGCGCGACCCGACTACTGAATTCGCGGGCGCGCCAGCGGCACATGGCTACAGCTCAGTCAGTTTTGCGCGGCCAAGAAATCAAACTATAATTCATCTCTCATGCGAGCTTTTACCTTTTATTCTTCGCCGCGCGCGGATCGCAGTTTCTATCTCGGTCTCGGATTGGTCATTCTTTTCGCGGCAGCTGAGGTTTTGAGTTTGAGCGTTTACTATGCTGGCCGGATACGCGCCAGCCGTAGAGCATCAAGTCCGAAGCTGTCAGCGGTGACGGCGCCGAGTGTCGCACCTGCGCCAGCAGCAACGGCAGCACCAGCAGTGACAGCCGTGACGATCCCTGCGCCGCCTCCACCGGCGCGCTCTTCTTCGACGTCGGCCTCGTCGGCAGCAGACCGGCTTTTAAAGGAAGCAACTGAACTCCATGAGCGCGGCGATACGACCAATGCGCTGGCGCGTTTGCAGGAAGCATCGGAAAAGGATCCGAACAACGCACAGGTGTTGGCAGAGATGGCGGCGATTTACGAGGCGATTCAAAACTTTGATCGCGCGAACGGGACCTGGGAGCGCATTCAGGAGATTGGCCCTTCGGCCGGGCCGCTCTACGAATTAGCGACCGCAAAATTAAAAACCGGGGCGGCGGTGAGCGCGTCCCGCGGTCCCGGGCTGGCTGGCGTTTCTCCGTTGGATGCGGGAACATTGCGCAGCCCAACCGAAGGAATTCCAGAAGGGTCGGTGCTTGCAATCTCAGAAGCCGCAACGACAGACACACCGGACCCGGATGCAGACACGAATCTGATCCTGCGGATCGGCGTCAAGAAACGCGCCAATGTGGTGATCGACCATACGAAAGTAAAAATCCAGGTCTTCTTTTACGACTCGGTGGACGATAAGGACGTCAAGTTGACCGATGCAGAAGTGAATTACGAATGGCTCACACCAAGCCATGATTGGGCTGGCGCCGATCCCGAACTATTGGCCGTAACCTATGTGCGCCCGAAAAGCAAAGCCTTCTCTTCGGAAGCAGCTCTAACGGCCGCGGCCGCGGCGGTGAATCCAGCCAAAAAAGGCGGACCGGCGAAAGCGAATCCGCCCCCGGAAGCGGGGCAGCGAAAATATCTCGGCTATATCGTGCGGGTTTATTATAACGACCAGCTGCAGGATAAACGCGCTCAACCAACCAAGTTGCTGAACCTGTTTCCACCGCCTTTCACCGCTCCTTCGCAGTAATGCAATTGCTCATTGTGCACCGTGACGTCGAGATGGGCGTAGAACTGGTGCGAATGGTGCGAGATTACACAAGACACGAGTGCGATCTCGTCGGGAGCGATGTGGCCGCCGTCGATTGGGCACACCGCCATGCCCAGTGCGCACTTCTCCTGACTCAACTGGTGGCCGAAGGGATCGATGGTCTCACCCTTGGCGGTACGCTCAGCCAGATCTTTTCGGGCCTGCAAATTTTGTTCTTTCCGGCATACGCCGCTTCCGAGCGGCGGCTGGAGATCGCCGAGACAAAAGTTTTCCCGGAGCCGATCGATGGTGACACTTTGCTTGGCGCCATTGAGCGGGCCGACAAGGCCGGTTCGCTGCCGCAGGACTCATTTCACATCGTCGATCTAGTGCAAATGTGCTGTCTGAGCCGCAGGAGCGGCGCACTACAAATCGTGAAAGAGAAAAGGAGCGGTCTTCTTTTCTTGCGCGATGGGCGGCTGTTGCACGCTGAGACGACGGCCGCCCATGGCCCTGACGCATTATTCGAAATGCTCGAATGGGAGTATATAGAATTTGCCTATAATCGAAACGTTCGCGCGCCGGCCGAAACGATTGCGGCGCCATGGGATGAAGCGCTGATCGAGGCGGTGACTTTCACAAACAACAGAATATCCTGAGGTCAAGACACCGGCACAGCGCCTTAACTGGAACGTTTGACCACGTCTTTTCTATGCAACGACTTGCGTTACTTTATCGCGCCATGAAATCCGCGCCGATCTGCGCGACTGTTGCTTTGCTCGCAAGTTCCGCATTCGGCCAGATCCAAGTCGATCTCAGATTCGCGCACTTGCAATACATCGCCTACGAACCGGTCTTCGCCACCGTCGGAATAACCAACCTCGCGGGGCGAGATGTCGATCTCCACGATCTTCCCGGACAACCCTGGTTCGGATTCGAAGTCACCGGCCAGGACGGCCAAATCATCGGACCACTTAAAACGGGCGTCAGTCAACCGCCGCTCAAAATCGAATCCGGCAAGCGCGTCACGCAAAAGATTAATCTCACTCCGCTCTTCCCGGTGCACGATTTTGGAGCCTATCACGTCCGCGCCCACATTTATTTCCCCGATCTCGGCAAATACTTTTATTCGCCTACCAAAGTCTTCGAAGTCACCGACGCGCGTCCGATTTGGCAGCGCACCGTCGGTATACCGCAAGAGCAGGCCGGCCCTGGCGATGTCCGGACCTACTCTTTACTGACAAACCGTTTTCCTGATCACACCTCGCTCTACGTGCGGGTCGAGGATAAAGACCGTGGCATTGTATATGCAACCTACTCGCTGGGCCCCATTATTGCTTTTGATGAGCCGCATGCGGAATTGGACAGCGCCAACCAATTGCACGTCCTCTTTTGCGCCGCCCCGCGTGCCTGGGCTTACGATCGGATTGGATTAAATGGAGAACTTCTCGCGCATGCATCTTTCATGGAAACGAAAACGCGACCGCGCCTGGTCCGGGCTGGCGATGGCAACGTCAAGGTGGCCGGTGGAATGATGGAGGCGCCGCTGACTCAGGAATCGCGCAACGCCGCGCCCAAGCTTTCCGAGCGGCCCCGGATCATGCCGAAAAGCCAGTAAAGATGCCGAGACGCTTCTTCCATCCCGTTCTCATTATTGCAATCTGGGTTGCGCATCCGGCCACGGCCCGAATGGCTCCGGCCAAGAGTACGCAAAACGTTCGCCCATCTACTACTGTAGTGATCGATGCGGGTCACGGCGGTTTCGATCGCGGCGGAATTCCGGGACAGCGCATCTCCGAAAAAACAATGACCTTGGATGTGGCCCAGCGCCTCAAGCAGGTGTTGCAAGCCAGCGGTTATCGCGTGGTCATGACCAGAGACGGCGATGTTTTTGTCCCATTGCCCGCACGCGTGGCAATTGCAAATTCATACCGGAACGCCATTTTCGTTTGCATACATTTCAATGCTGCGCCGCGCGGCGGCGCAAACGGCGTCGAAACCTACTTTTACAGTCCGGAAAGTCTGCCGCTTGCTTCCGCGATCCATTACTACGTTTCGCGAGGTGCACCTTCGCCAAACCGGGGCGTGCGCCGGCGAGGCTATTACGTGCTGCGCAAAAGCAGCGTCCCAGCCGTGTTGGTGGAATGCGGATTCCTCACTAACCCAACCGAGGCACAGTACGCGCAAACCGTTACCTACCGGCAACAACTGGCGGAAGAAATCGGGCGTGGAATCCGCAATCGCTCGCTGGTGAGTGCCCCGGGCTCGCGATGGCCCGAGATCGCCAATGTCGAGACCGTCCCATTGCAACCCTTCATTGATCAAACCCATATCCAGCACTACTCGAAGAGATCACCCAGGTCATCGAAGCGCCGAAAATCATCCCATTCACCCCGCACAGCCACAGCAAAGACAGCATCCGCCAACAAGAGAACATCGACATCGAAAGATTCGGAGGATTGATTGGACTCCCCAATCTTGAGCTCAGCGCAAATTCGCGCCGCAGAAGAGGCCGCTTTTGCCCGTGGCGTTGATGTCGAAACGTTGATGGACCAGGCCGGTGCGGGCGTCGCGCGCGCGGTCGGGCAATTCTTTTCCCGCCCGCAAACCTGCGTTGTTTTCGCGGGCAAAGGACACAATGGCGGCGACGCACTGGTGGCGGCGGCACATTTGAAGCGCAACGGATGGAAGATAGACGTTCGGCTTCCATTTGCGGAAGAGGACTGTAGCGAGCTGACACGAAAAAAGCTGCGCGCTTTGGGCGATGCTGAACGCAGCAACGGCTCTAACACCGCGAACCTTGGGCCACATTTAATCGTTCTTGACGGGTTACTTGGGATTGGCGCCAAGTCCTTCCTGCGCGAGCCGATCCGTGCCGCCGCCCGCGAGATTAACCGGTCGCGTCGCGAACAAAATGCCTTCGTCTTTGCGGTCGATCTTCCAACCGGCCTCGACGGCGATACTGGCGAAACCGACCCAGAGGATTCGGTCATCGCCGACTTCACCGTCACCATCGGTTTTGCCAAGCATGGACTGATTGTCGATTCCGCACTCGACTTCGTAGGGCGAATTGTTGTCGTTCCGCTGGCCGATCTCGTCTCAGAGGAAGGCATTCCTAACGAACTGGCTGCGACAGCACATTTGCTCAGCGCGCTTTTGCCCCGGCGGAAATTTAGCAGCTACAAAAATCAATTCGGCCGTATCGGTGTGGTCGCCGGCTCAAAAGGCTTTGTCGGCGCCGCTCTCATGACAACGCGGGGTGCGCTCCGCGCCGGCGCTGGACTCGTAGAAGTTTTCGTGCCGGGAGAAATCTACGACATCGTCGCGGCTGCCGCGCCGGTAGAGGCGATGGTTAAACCGGTGCGCTCCTACAAAAATCTCCTTGAGGAAAAGATCGATATTTGGGCGGTTGGCCCCGGTCTGGGAAAATCGCGCGCAGCCGAAATTTTGAGTCTAATCGAGCGGGCGGAGCAACCGATGGTGCTCGACGCCGACGGACTGAACATTCTCGCGGAAAAGGTCGATTTGTTAAAACGTTGCCGCGGTGCGCGACTGCTCACACCACATCCCGGTGAAATGAGCCGCCTGTTTGAAGTTGGAAAAATGTCGCGGGCTGGCATTGCCCGAAATTTTTGCGATCAATTTCCGGTCGCGCTTTTGTTCAAAGGCAGCCGCAGCATCGTTTCCGAGCGAGGCAAACCGCTCAGTTACAACACTACCGGAAATCCGGGAATGGCAAGCGGTGGAATGGGCGACGTTCTGACCGGCGTGTGCGCGGGATTACTCGGACAGAAAATGTCCTTATATGATGCCGCGCGGGTCGGTGCATGGGCGTGCGGCCGCGCCGCCGAGATGTCGATCTTTGCCGGAGGCGCAAGCGAAGAATCGCTGTTGGCCACCGACGTGCTCGATCGACTCGGGGACGCATTTAACGAAATTCGCAATCCGCCCGACTAACCGTCGATGAACGGCCCACCTATTACCGAGTTTGCCGCGCCGCAAGGGGGGACATTTTGGGGCCGCGCAAAGAAGGCGCTCGCGCCTCTGGCCGTGATCGGTGTGATGATCGCGAAGTTCTTCGCGAAACTGAAATTTCTCATTCTCCCGGCGCTCAAGTTTCTTCCCATTCTTCTAAAGTCCGGCGGCACCATGTTGCTGATGATTTGGGTTTACACCGCGATGTGGGGCTGGAAATTCGGCGTCGGTTTCGTCCTGCTCCTGCTCGTGCACGAATGCGGACATCTGATCGTTGCGAAAAAATTCGGCCTTAAAGTCGGTGCGCCCGTGTTCATTCCGTTCATGGGCGCGTTCATCGCGTTGAAGGAAGCACCGCGCAACGCCTGGATGGAAGCATGCGTCGGCCTCGGCGGACCGATGCTTGGTTCGTTAGGCGCGCTCGCTTGCAATTCGTTGGGCGAAGTCTTTGACGCCCCGGTTTTCATCGCCCTAGCATGGTTCGGTTATTTTTTGAATTTGTTTAACCTGACGCCAGTAGGGATGCTCGACGGCGGCCGGATCGTTACTGCGCTATCTCGCTGGCTTTGGATTCCCGGGTTTGCCTTGCTGGTTTGGTTCGGTTGGAAATATCCAAATTTCGTCGTCTGGCTGATGGTGGCCTTGTCTCTGCCCCGGATTGTTTCGCTTTTCCGCAAACGCACTGAAGAAGAGAAACGCTACTACGAAGTCACACCGATGCAGCGCTGGATGATGTCGATCCTGTATTTCGGTTTGATCGCGACACTGCTTTTCGCGATGCATCTTGCGCAGAATGATCTGCATCAGCACGGGGTGCGCGCCCATGGTCACGGCCGCGATACCATCGTGCAGTAGGTGGATCCAGCTCTCCGACCTATCCGCCGGGGCGGAAGCTCGATACCAAAATCAGCCGCCGAAGGCGCAGAATGATTGTTCGCAGGTATGGACTTGGTTGCCTATGCTCGTTCAGTAGCTGTATCGCGCCGGAAAACATGACCGTTTAAAGCGGTCAAGTTTGCGCGCCACGATGTGTCAGCGTTTACGAGCCGCGGTTCAGACTACGGCGAAGCCGCATTATTTTACCAACGCGCTCGCCGCCTTAACGCAGCTACGGCGTGCCAAGGGGAGTTCGCGTTCCGCCTGTGCTCGGAGATTGCGTTCCCGTGCTGGCGAAGACTTTCTCCGGTTCCAGTCCGATTTTTTTCAAGAGTGACCTGAAACGTCGATCGGAGCGCAGCGGCGCGAACTCAGGCGCTATCCCAACAAAATGCAACGATGATGATCGTTCCTCGCGCGATCGTTCCAACTCGCGAATAGCATCGTCATGCGCGTGCAGTGCCACGTGCACGTGGGCGATAGCGTCGCCCGGTGTGTAGCGTCGAATAGCGGTAGCCGCCTCGAGAGCTCGCAGCGCTTCATCGCGCCGGTTCATCCGTGCGTAGGTAATAGCCAGACCAAACGCTGGTCTGCCGCTGAGGCTCTCCGCTTTTTTATAAAGCGCGATCGCTTCCTCGAAGCGTCCCATCTCGCGATACAATGCCGCCAGCAACGGCTCGCCATAAACGAAGGCCGGGTCGAGCTGCAAAGCGCGTTGGCCAGCCGCGATCGCCTCACCGTAGAGACCGAAGTATCGGTAGAGCTCGCAGGCGAAGTTGTTCACCCAGAGTGACGCCGGATCAATTTTGGCTGTTCGACGCAAGTAATCCAGCGCCTTGTCGCGGTCGCCTCGTGCCGCATAAAGCGCAGAGATGAAATAATTCGACGGCGTCGAATTTGGCTCGATCTCGACAGCCCGATTGAATTCCACTTCGGCACCATCGAGGTCCCAGTCGAGTATCCGTTTTGCCTCGGCGAGATAGACATGCGCCTCCGCTTCGTCATGGTCGATTCTGAGCGCGTTTAGCGCAGCGTCGCGCACCTTAGGATAAGCCTCCAGCGGCGGCACATAGGCGTCTGCGAGCCAGAGCCAAGCCTTCGCGATCCCGGTCCAGGCGCCGCTTAGTCGCGGATCTTTCTCCAGCGCGCGCTCAAAAAATTCGAGGCTGCGTCGTAGCGCTTCCTCGGTGCTTTTGTCGGAAAAAAACAGACCGCGCAGGTAGATATCGTAGGCTTCCGTGTCGCGCGTCGGCGCTGGTTTCGAAATGTCGAGTTTCAATCGCAAGGCATCGAGAATCGCGCGCGTGATCTCGTCCTGAACGGCGAAGATTCCCTGGAGCTCGCGCTCGAACGTTTCCGACCAAATGGTAAATCCGTCCCAAGCATCGATGAGCTCCGCTGTGACACGGACGCGGTTGCCATCGCGCCGAACGCTTCCCTCGAGAACGCTCTCGACATTCAACTTCTGCGCAACTTCCCTCAAGTCGGCCTGCTTCCCTTTGAACCAGAATGATGAGCGCCGCGCGGCGACGCGCAGATTGTCGATCTTCGAGAGTGCGGTCAGAATTTCCTCGGCGATTCCGTCGCTGAAATAGTCGTGGTCCTGCCCAGGGCTCAGATCAGCGAAGGGTAAAACTGCGATCGAGCGCTCACTCGAGTGGGTTGGCGGTTGGGTGCCCTCGGTCTCATGGCGGTCCACATTCGGCGTTCGGACGATTCCGTATCGAGTGAGATCGAAAAACCAAGACAGCATCAGCGCGACCGGGAAGCCGAGCACGATAAGCAACACGATGAGACGCACCACCCAGTTCGGGATGTCGAACACCGGAAAGACCTGGGCGATGCCCTGCGCCAAAGCCCAACCGCCGACCACGTAAGCAATCGCGACGCTGTAAACCTTCCGCCGCTTCAGTTCGGCGAAGAATTTTTTTGGATTCACTCGTGTTCCTGCGCAATCAATTTCTGAAAACGTGGATCACTGCGCAAAGGGTCCCATTCCCAGCGAAATTTTAAATCGTTGACTGTGATGCTATAACTCGCGCTGTCCACCGCGCCAGGTACGGCCAGTAGATGCTCAAGCAACGCGAAGGCACGGTCGTTCTCGCCTACACGCGCATAAATGAGCGCAAGCACAGCGCTGAAAACTGCACCGTCGAGCGCGTCCTGTGACTCTGGACGCAGTTCAACCGCGCGCATTCCTTCGCTGATCGCGCGCGATTTCTCTCCGAGCAAAGCGCAGACCACACCAAGGAATGCATGGCGCTCCGGCACATCGGGAGCTTCATTCATCGAAGCGGCGAAAATGTCACGCGCATGCGTCAGTTCGGCACCGGCCGTAGTATTGTCGCCACGCAACAGTGCGATCTCGCCCGCGAAAAAACTCCGCGGGGTATCGACGCCATTGAAATAAGAAAGGGTGTCAAGCGGCGATGCGAGCAGCACACGTTCGGCCGCGGCGGCGTCGCGATCGATCATGCTCGCGTCAATCCGGAAGGCGGTGACGGCACCGTCTGGGTCCTTGCCGGTTGGGATCGTCGCCATCTCGCTTTTTAACCGCGCTGTGCTGCCTTTCGCCCAAAAGTCGACATATCCAATCTGCGCTTTTGCGTTCAAGGAATCGGGCGTGAGCGCGATGAGACTTTGTGCAGTGCCTTCGGCATTAGGCCAATCGCGCATCGCAGTGTAAACGTAGAGCAAGTCACGGATGACATTCGCGTTCTGCGGATCTAGCCGGAGAATCTGACGATAATCAGTAACTGTCTCCTGCCAGCGACCCTGCCGCCGTTTAATGGCAGCGATATCCCAGGGTACCGTGCTGTCGTTAGGCAGAAGCGTTTTCGCGATATCAAACTCGCGCAACGCGTTTTCGTAATCGCGGTTGAACCAATAATGGCAGAGACCGAGGGCGTGATGGGCTTCGCCGAGATTCGGCTGCAAGCGCAAAGCGATGTCGGCTTCAGCGCGCGCCCGCTTCTGCCATGTGTCGGTCGGCTCGTAAAAATGGTAGATGCGCGCGCAGGTCGCTGCGAGCCGTGCATGCGCGAGGGCAAAATTTGGATCGAGCGTGATTGCCTGGAGGTAAAGCTGCTCGGCCGTGCGATAGTCTTGCAGAAACGTATCAGGTTTGAATTCGTACTGTCTGGCTTGAAGATAAAGCTCGTATGCCTGGGGATTACCCGTTGGTTTGCGTCCGACCCGGGCCTTCTCTTCCGGCGTTAATGTCGCCTTAAGGGCAAGTGCAATTTCCTGGGCAAGTTCACCTTCCATCCCTAACGAATCGCCAATTGTTTTGTCGTAACGATTGGCCCACAGATGTCGATCTTGCAGCGCGTCGATCAGTTGGACGTTCACTACCATGCGATCCTTTTCCCGGCGAACGCTGCCTTCGAGCACATTGGTCACTCCAAGTGCCTGCGCGACTTCGCGGAGACTGCGGGCGTCCTTCCCGCCACGATAGGGTTCGACTGAGGTGCGACTGATCACCCGGAGATCGTGAATCTGGGCAAGACTGGTGAGGATGTCGTCTTGAATTCCATCGGCGAAAAACGCGTTCGCCTTATCATCGCTAAAATTTTCGAACGGAAGCACGGCAATCGATTTGTCGGGTGCACGGTTAAGCCGTTTCACTTGCCGGCTGTGCCAGAACCAGCCAGCTAAAGAGAGAGCGGCGAGGATCAGCACAGCTGCCGCTGCCCAGCGCGACAAGCGTGACCGGCGCAAGTTCGATGCTGCCGCAGTCGCCTTCTCTACCTTTGAGGGCACCGCCGAATTTCCAAAATCGGCGCCATACAGGTTAAACAAATGAATTCTTAACTCATGCTTTACACTGCACTCGCCGATATCGTGTAGAAGTGGTGACCATTCGCGAAAAGAGCCGATGTCCTCCGCAACTCGATGCGACAGAAGAATATGGCCGGCATCGCCACAATCCATCACTCGTTGGGCAAGATTGATTCCCGCGCCGGCAACGTTCGTTCGTTCATCAGCATCTTCTACATAAGTGACCGGACCGCTGTGGATCCCCATTCGCACCTGGAGAGAGGGATCGCGTGCTCGAAGCGCCCGGGTGATTTCAAGTGCGCTACGCACTGGTGCTTCCGGCGTTGTGAAAAAAATAAGCGCTGTCCCGTCGCCTGTCGGCAAGCGGATCAGCTTTCCGGCCGCATCGGCTACTCGAACTTCGTTGCTTCCACGCACGACCGCGTTTAATTGCCGAACAGCAGCCTGCTGATCGTCGATGAGCAATTTGGAATACCCGACGATGTCGGCGAGCAAAACGTGAGCGATCTCCAGTTTCGCACCCGATGAGCGCTGGTCGGTCATTTAAGTGAAACGTCGGCTGCGAGAGTACTTAAGGCGGCGACCCACCCTTTCACAAGCGGAAGCTCGTTTCGAAGCGATTATCGATCTTGTGCTAGATTGGCGGATGCCGTTTCAGATCGAATCCAGTTACAAACCGCGCGGCGACCAAGGGCAGGCAATCGCGAAGCTGATCAAATCGGTCGAGGCTGCCAATCGGCACCAGACCTTGCTTGGTGTGACCGGTTCGGGCAAAACCTTCACCATCGCAAATGTGATTCGGGAGATGGATCGACCCACCCTCGTCATTTCGCACAATAAGACGCTGGCGGCGCAGCTGTACTCGGAGTTCAAGCAGTTCTTTCCAAGCAACGCCGTCGAGTATTTCGTCAGCTACTTCGATTATTATCAGCCAGAGGCTTATATCCCGCGCTCCGACACCTATATCGAGAAGGATTCATCGATTAATGAAGAGATCGAGCGTCTGCGGCTCGCGGCTACGAGTGCGCTGCTTTCCCGGCGCGACACCATTGTGGTCGCGAGCGTCTCGTGCATCTACGGAATCACGTCGCCGGAAGATTATTCAAATATGTTGTTAACGGTAAAACGCGGCCAGCAGATCAGCCGCGAGGCGGTGCTCGGCCGTCTGATCGATATGCTATACGAGCGAAACGACATGAACTTCGGTCGCGGAAGATTCCGGGTGCGTGGAGACGTGGTCGAGATTTACCCGGCGACAGCTGATGAAGAAGCGATCCGGCTTGAATTTTTCGGCGATGATCTCGATGCAATTACGCGTTTTGATCCCCTTACCGGTCATGGGCACGAAGCCCTGACCGTCATCACCTTCTATCCGGCAAAGCAGTTCGTGACCCCAGCGGACAAATTGAACCGCGCCTTGCGCACGATTCGCGAAGAGCTTGAACAGCGGATTATCGAGCTTGAATCACAGAACAAACTTCTGGAAGCGCAGCGGCTCCGTATGCGCACGGAGTACGATCTCGAAATGTTGCAAGAAATGGGGTTTTGCAACGGCATCGAAAATTACTCGCGTCATTTGTCGGGGCGTCCGCCCGGTTCAAAGCCATATACGATCATCGATTTTTTTCCGAAAGATTTCCTCGTTGTGATCGATGAATCGCACGCCACCATTCCGCAACTTGGTGGAATGTACGAGGGCGATCGCTCGCGCAAAACCGTACTGGTGGATTACGGCTTTCGTTTACCGAGCGCGCTCGACAATCGCCCGCTCAATTTCGATGAATTCATGAAGATAACAAACCAGCTCATCTACGTCAGCGCAACGCCGGCGGAATTTGAAATTCAAAACAGTATCGTCGGCAATAAGGGATATGTGCCCCACAAACGCCAGCGCATCGGGGAGGAGGAACTTGTGCCGTTTGTCTTGCCAGGCGGAAAACGCTCAACGTCCAACGCTCAACGTCCAACGCCCAATTCAATATCCCGCACGGACGAGCCGCTGGACAAATTTGATGTGCACGCGCCCGGCGCGCCTCTCGTTGTCGAGCAAATCATTCGGCCTACTGGACTACTCGATCCCAAAATCACGATCAAGGCGCTCAAAAACCAAATTGACGACACGATTGAGCTTTGCCGTCAACGGGTGGAAAAAGGGGAACGCATCCTCATCACGACACTGACGAAGCGCACGGCTGAAGATCTCGCTGATTACCTGCGCGATGTCGGATTAAAAGTGCGCTATCTGCACAGTGACATTGACACGATCGAGCGGGTTGAGATTCTGCGCGGCCTACGCGCGGCTGATTTTGACATTCTGGTCGGGATCAACCTCCTGCGTGAAGGCCTCGATCTCCCCGAAGTTTCGCTGGTCTGCATTCTCGACGCCGACAAGGAAGGTTTTCTGCGCAGCCAGACCTCTCTCATTCAAACTGCTGGCCGCGCCGCGCGCCATGTCAACGGCGAGGTCGTGTTGTTCGCTGATCAAATCACCCAAAGCATGGAAGCGCTCATCTCGATTTCCGAATATCGGCGCACCAAACAAATGGAATACAACGAGGAGCACAACATCACACCGCAAACCGTGCGCCGCGCCGTCCAGGAAAGTTTGCACACGATTTTACGCGGCCGTGAAGTCGAATCAGCAGTTATCCGCGAAGCCGGCGGCGATTTCAGCGTGACCGAGTTGCTGCGCGAATTGGAACAGGAAATGCAGCTGGCTTCGGCGAATCTGGAATTCGAACGTGCCGCGCTCCTGCGCGATCAAATCCTGGAAGTAAAGAGCGGCGCCGGCATCAGCAAAATCGAACCGAAACGGCGCGCGGTAAAATACACGCGTAACGCCGGTCGCCGCAGATCGCGAGTTTAGGTGGGTCGACTGCTCCGAAGGCGATGTTAAATTAGGCGGCGCAGCCGCAAATAGTAGCAACGCGCTCGGAGAGCACGTTCCACCGTTCGCTCGCACGAGATTAGCTTCAACAACAAGCGGATGCGCTTGATGTCGATCTTTGCCGCCGTAATCACAGGATCAATCTTACCTTTCGCGACGGCGGACGATTTGCCGGTGATCGGACTCAATTCCCTTACCGAAGTGGAATTTGAATCGTTAAGTCAGCGTGATCCCAACCCGCTCGGCGAAAAAGCCCTCGCCATTCATCCCGAGCAATGGAAACACGCTGAATCGGAACATTTCATTTACCATTTTGTGCACAGTTACGTCGCGACCCCGGTCTCAGTGGAGGCTGAGTTTCATTATCGCGTTATTGCGAAAGAACTGGAGCGGACGCAACCGACGACCGATATCAAATCACACATTTATATTTTCGAACGCCCGGAAGAATGGCAGCAATTCCAAATCTTCGGAAAGTTGGAACCTTGGAGCGGCGGCATTCATTCGGCCGGTAGCCTTTTCATTCAGCGCAATCCTGCCTACAAATTCAGTAACAATCTTCTCGGGCACGAGATTGTTCATCTGGTCCTGCACCGGTTTTACACAGACGCGATTCCCTGTTGGCTCGACGAAGGATTGGCGCAATTCATCTCCAAAGACGCGCATGCGAGTTACGAACGGGCGCGCGGTTATATCGCCAAACCGCACTCGGAGGCAATCTCGCCGCAGGAATTGATTCCTCTAACCGCCCTGGTGGCGATGACGCATCCCCCTTCCGATCGTGTCGGAACATTCTACGACGAATCGGAACGTCTCGTCCGGTTTTTCGCTCTCACGGACAAGTCGAGCTTTCTGGCTCTGCTGGATGCGCTTGCCCGGCACCAACCGCTGGAGGCAATTCTGCCGCGCGTGTACGCGGGAAGATTCGCAAACGTCTCGATGCTCGAGGAAAAATTTCGCGAATACGCCACGAAGGATTTCGGAACTGCTCTGCAACAGGTAAATGACTGAGAGGGGGCGTTCAAAGGATACGTTGCGCCCGCCGGGTGGCGCACCCGTCTCGGGTGTTTGGCGATCGCGAAATCACGCGGGAATTGCGAACACGAAGAAAGATCGTTTCGGCGGGACGCCGAAAGTCCGAGCCGGACTGGCGTAGCACGCGAGACGCCCGCACATCGGTGGGCAGGCTGTGCGCTACCCAGAGGGACGGTCGCTCGATCCACCTTGTCGATCCTTCTCGAGCATGCGAAAACATCCGGATGCCGAAAGCCAAAACCCAGGCGGCGGGTGCGAACATCCACGCGGTGATGGGCTCGGATGAAGCGGAAGTGAAACGGGTCGCAGCTGAGTTAGCGGCAAAATTGGCGCCGCCGGACGCAGGCGATTTCGGATTGGAGGTGATCGATGGCGCGGCCGATAATGCGGAACAAGCGGCGGCGCAGATCAGATCAACAATAGAAGCGCTGCGGACGTTTCCGTTCTTCGGCGGTCAAAAATTGGTTTGGCTGAAAAACGCCAATTTTTTCGGAGACGATGCAAAAGCGCGCTCGGCTGCGGTGCAGTCTGCGCTCGAAGAGTTAAGCGAATTGATCGAGGGCAACTTGGGCCCGGAGGTCACATTTTTGCTCAGCGCGATCGACATCGACAAACGGCGATCATTTTACAAATCATTGGCCAAACGCGCGGAGTTGCAACTGATCGACCGGCTCGATTCGAATCGGAGCGGCTGGGAGGAAGAAGCGACCGAATTGGTCCGGGCGCGAGCGAAAAGACGCAAATTGCAGTTCGATGAACCGGCGCTCGAGCTTTTCGTTTTGATGACAGGCGGCGACACGCGTCAAATCGACAATGAGCTGGAGAAGATCGACGTCTGCCTTGCGGATAGTCGCCTCGTAGGCGTCAACCTCGTCCGCGAGCTTGTCCCGCTCGCACGCGCAGGCGTCATTTTCGAATTAGGCAATGCCCTGGCTGAACGCGACCTCGAGCGCGCGCTCAGACTCGTAAGGCGATTACTCGATCAAGGCGAAACCGCCATCGGGATATTGCTGGTCGCGATTTTGCCGACGGTTAGAAATTTGCTCTTGGCAAAGGATTTGATGGAGCGGCACCGATTGCCGCGCCCGCAGGCGCCGTTTCATTTTATTTCCGCGATCAACCGGCTGCCGGCAAATGCAACCGAGCATTTGCCCCGGAAGAAAGATGGTTCCATCAATGCTTATGCGCTCGGGATCGCCGCCCAGAACGCGCATCGCTTCACAATCGGGCAGCTTATCGCCAGCATGGAATCCTGCTTAAAGGCAAATCTTCAGCTGGTAACGACACAGCTCGACCACGAGCTAATTTTGACCGGGATCGTGGTAAGGTTACTTGGCGAGTCGTCATCCTGAGCGAAGTCGAAAGCCTGCCCTGAGCGCAGTCGAATGGGGATCCCGTGGCAACAACTGGAAAGTATCGCAACGGGATTTCTCGACTTCGCTCGAAATGACGGAGCTTAGGGCGCGCCGCCTTCCACCTGCCTCCGCGCTACTGGGCCGATGTAGGGTATTTCCCATCGCACGCCCGTAAACGCCTTCACGGTCGCAATGATCCAAAACACGATAAAGGCGATATGAATCAGCGCGGCAATGATCGCCCAAAGAAATACGAGCATGACGCCAATTGCCGGGATCGCGCTGAAAACGGCGTGAACAACGGTCGAGACAATGTTAAACAGCAACCACGCGCCACCGAAGATGATCGACTGCATTGCGTAGAAACGCACAAATCCATTTCGTTTCTCCAAGATGTAAAAGACAATCCCGCCAACGAGCGGGATACAAGCAATCGCAGCTGCAACATTGGGCGGCAGATCCGTTGACGAAGGATCACTGGTCGGCGCGCTTGCTGGAATCGGTGGAGGCGGAGAGGGCGGAGGCGACGGGCTAGGCTCGGTAGGGTCCGGCATGTATTACTTACACAGGATCGAAGCCCACCTTGTCAACTCCGAATGCTTTTGGAGCCAAATGAGGTTCGATTTTTCTTTCGCGATCAATCTGAAATTATTAAGATAGATTGACGAGGCCAAGATGGGGGAAAAAGCTGTCCAGAGTTTTACGATAATGGAATTGCTGGTGGTGATCGTGACCATCACGATTCTGGCCTTAATCGCCTACCCGTCTTACACGAGTGTGCAAGAACGCGCGAAAGCCACGGCCGATCTGAACAACCTTCGCCAAATCGGCCTCGCTACCCAAATGTACTTAAACGACAACGACGGTGCGTTTTTTCCACCGTCTGATATCTGGATGAACGATCTTCATCCGAAATACCTTCCTGCTTGGAAGGTCTTCCTATCGCCGTTCGATACTGGCCCGACGCGTGCTCCCGTGGAGGATAACACGAATGCCCCGGTTAGTTACGGGTTTAACCCAAATGCGAAATCGGGCAGCGCCTCACTGTTGAGTAACACTATCACCAATCCGAGCGTCTTTATTCTTTTTGCTCCGGCTCAAGCATCACCTACACCATCGCCAGGCCCAGTGACATTCCAGGGCAAGGCCGGCGCAACTGTGCCCGGAGTGACGGTTTTAGGACAAGGCAATAACAAGGCACAGAGCAACCCGGGCGGAATCGTCACAAGCGGTGACCATAGCAATCGCCAGCGAGTCGATGCTTGCATGGCAGACCTTCATATCGAAAACATGCTGTGGAGCACATTCACGGACAATGGAAGCGGGGCAAGCACTGACAAGTCAGCTCCACAACGCTGGAATCCAACGGCCACTCCCGCTCCGTGATTGCGGTTGAAATCCGCGGATCTAATCACGGCTACAGCGCGCTCGTCGGCAGCGGGCTGCTCCATCAAGTCGGACCCACAATCGCGAAAGCCCTCCACGGCCAATGCTGTGCAATCATTTCAGACGCGAACGTCGCGCCGCTATTTGGTGAACGCCTCATGCAAAGTTTAGCGTCGTCTGGATTTCAGCCGACGCTCATCACTATCCCGGCAGGCGAACAATCCAAGACGCTCACGCAAGTGGGTGCGATTTGCGATCAAATGATTGGCGCCGGCCTGGATCGACAATCGTTTGTGATTGGCCTCGGTGGCGGCATGGTGGGCGATATCTCAGGATTCGTTGCGGCCATTTTTCACCGCGGGATTCCGCATGTGCAAATCCCAACGACGCTGTTGGCGATGGTGGACAGTTCCATCGGCGGGAAGACCGGCGTGAACACGAGCGTGGGAAAAAACCTGATCGGCGCATTTCATCAGCCAGCGCTGGTGATCGATGATGTCGATCTCTTGAAAACATTGCCGCGTCGCGAATTCAATCAGGGGGTCGCCGAAATCATCAAGCACGCCATCATCGCGGACGCAGAAATGTTCTCCGATCTAGAGAACGAACGGGCAAGGTCGCCGCGGCGACCGCTTGCCCTACAATCGTTGATTCGGCGCAATATCGAGATTAAAGCGGGCTTTGTTGCGAAAGACGAATTCGATCGAACAGGCGAGCGCGCACTTTTGAATTTTGGTCACACCATTGGCCACGCGATCGAGCGCGCGGGCGATTACCAAACGTTTCTCCACGGTGAAGCGATCAGTCTCGGAATGGTTGCTGCGTCCACGATCTCAGCGAAGAAAGCCGGTCTGCC
>Ga0070697_100000572_pt1 | contig 27763 bp, 26 predicted proteins | sample KBSK1501metaG_FD_65475 | JGI IMG/M metagenome (GOLD analysis project Ga0070697, IMG submission 65475) | Corn, switchgrass and miscanthus rhizosphere microbial communities from Kellogg Biological Station, Michigan, USA - KBS K1-50-1 metaG | ecosystem: Host-associated > Plants > Roots >...
CTGATTGGTGGCGCCGGGCTTCTGTCTGTAAATACGCACATCGCTAATCTTCGCTTCCTTTCGCGCGCCGCCCACCATCGCCAAAGCTCTGCTAAGCGTAAGCTGATCGCGAAGGAAAATGCCCTGAGGCGCAACCACGCTACCCATAATGTAAACAGGTTCCGCTTCCGTCACCATGACATAGTCGCCGGGGCGTACTGTGGGATTCGCATGAGGGTTCCCGCTACGCAACTCTGAGATTTTGACAATTTCGAAAGCCGTCTTGGTGTCGTCAAGCGGCGCCGCCAGCGCTTCCTCGCCAGGCAGCGGGCACATCAGCGGCTCGGTGTGGAAAATCTGAATCGTACCTGAGGCACGATCGGTAAAACCGCCCGAAACGACTACCAGCTCATTGAGTCGAATCCGGCGCTGCATCTGAACGCGGGTTGGTTGTCGAACGGCGCCAAACACGGTCGCCGGCTGCCGACTCTTTCTCTCAGCGACGTGAACACTTACTTGTGGGTTCTTGAGATATTTTCCGTACGCCTTGACTATGTCCTTTTGGACTTCTTTTTCGGTCCGGCATTTTGCAGAAATCGGTGTTTCCTGAAAGGGCAAGGAGCTGATGTTCCCGTCGCTGTCGATTTCGACAGTCGCGTTGAGATCAGACTGTCCGAAAACTCTGACGTCCAGGACGTCGCCCGGACCGAGCAGGTAATTCTTAATTCCCTGAGTGTCTATCCCGGATTCTCCTGAAGACGAACGCGTATTGGAGACTTGAGGGACGTCCTGACTGCTGGTGCTCTGTGACTCCTGAGGTCGTGCCACAGCGGGACAGATCAAACTAACGGCGATCGCCACGAATAGGAAACTCTTTTTCATACAAATACCTCACAACGCTGCCAAAACTTAAGCCAACCGACCTCTCAAAGATGTATCGGCGGAAGGAATCGATGCCTTCCGGGGGTCAGAAAAATCAGACCTTGGTCGCGCCTGAGTCACCCAAATTCGTTGGTTGCTCCTGGACGCCCTCGGAACCACGCCGCGCTGGGGGTTTTCTACTGGAGTGCCCGACGGTCCCCGGAACTGCGAAACCGGTGAAAAGCAAGTTGCAATGATTGCATAAAAGGTAGTGGATGCCAACCAGTCGAAAAAGCAAAGGCGTGGGTTTGTACCCTTTCCTGATGCGAGAACTACGACACTTCGGACACTTCTGCGAAATCATTCTGATAGGCCTCCCCGATCATCCATTCCTTCGTCTCTGGCGACTTCGGCCTTCGCACCTTTCTGGGACCGCACCCGAGCCTTCAGTGATTCTATCTCGCGCTCAATTCGCTCCGTGCTCGCAGCTCTTACCTCTTCCTTCATCGCCCCGCGGTCCAGGTAGAACAGCGCGTCTTTGTAACGATCTATGGCGCGACGGTAATGGCCTTTGAAGGCTGCCCGTTCTGCCAGCTCAACCCAGTGGGCCACTTTGACTGACGAGCTAAACTCGCGAATTGCCGCGCTGGATTCCAGCAGTTCAGTCTCCTGCGGATAAAACTGGAGTGCGGTTTCCAGACAATGCAAGGCTCTATTCGCTGCTTCAATCCGTTCAGAGGTTCGCGCACGCTGCTGCGCCTCGTAGGTCAGCGCCCTTGAAGAATCCCTGGCCCAGGTTAACAAGTGGTGTTTCTGAAGCACTCGCGCGCGCTCCTGACCAGCCCGGATTGAGTTCCTTCTCTCGGACGACAGCGTGTTGGATCTCAAAGTGTCGTCCGCGGCGGCGAGGTAGTCCTGACAGAGATGAAAGACTTCGAAGTGCGCTTCCGGACTGGCGCCTGCGTCCGCTTCTTCTGAATGTTTCTGAACATTCTGCAAGGCCGCCGACATTCCAGAGCTCGCCTTGGTCTTTTGCTGCGGCCGTGTATGCTCACCGCTGGTACGCGCGGACTTTTCGTTGCCCTGGTCCAAAAGATAACGCGTCCAGGCACGCCGCATGACAACTTCACGTGCTGACAGCGCAACTAACAGCACCACAATCGCCCCTAGTCCGGCTGGAATCCACGGAGCCTCGTCGCCGACAAGTGTCCACCATAGTCCAAAGAACAAAGCTATTGCCGCTACAAAAGCAGCCAGAAGATAACCGAGGCTGGAAGGCATTCGCGTCCGGGCGGCTCGCCGGCGCGCAGCTTCGCCGGCGCTGCGCTCGTTTGTGCGAGCGGTCCGTTGGAAAAAATCATCCGCGGAGTTGTTGCGCAATTCCCTTACTTTCTGGAGGTTGGTTGAGCGGCCACTTCAGTCTTAAAACTGGCATGCCCGGCCTCGCGGACTGAAAACAAACTGCACCATACCTAAAACAGACGCAATAGTCGGCTTTTTGCTATTGTGCTGTCAATATATGATGGCTGGCAACAGGCGTCAGGCCAGCGTTTACCAATCCGGAGCGCAAAGGAAACCAGCATGGAAAAAGACTTGGCAAATAAGGTTCTGCTCGTTACGGGCGCCACTTCGGGCATCGGCAAGGCTACTGCTTTGCGATTTGCCCAGGCAGGCGCAAGCATCGCCGCGGTCGGAAGGGACCAACGGGCCTTGCTGGAACTCCAGAATCAGGTCGAGAGCGCTGGAGCGCAATTTCTCTCCGTCCCAGCAGACCTATCGCTCGAAGGCGAGACCGAAAGCGTCGTTGCCAAGACTGTTGAACGATTTGGCGGGATCGATGTGCTGGTTAACTCGGCCGGTCATATTTCTTCCGGGACCATAGAACACACTTCTTTATCCGCCTGGGATTCAATGCTCGAGATCAACCTGCGCGCGCCCTTCGTCCTGATACAGAAAGCCCTACCAACCATCATTAAAAGACGCGGCAATATCGTCAACGTCTCGAGTGTGACTGGTTTGCGAGCCTTTCCCGGCGTGTTGGCATACTGTGTTTCCAAGGCTGGTCTTGATCAACTGACGCGTTGCGCAGCGCTCGAATTGGCGGCCCAGGGTGTGCGCGTGAACGCCGTTAATCCCGGGGTGGTAGTAACGGAAATTCATAAACGCGGCGGCATGACTGAAGAACAGTATGATGCATTCCTGGACCACTCGAAGACAACTCACCCTCTCGGCAGGGTTGGTCAGGCGCAGGAAGTTGCTGAGCTGATCTTCTTCCTCGCCTCAGACCGCGCCTCGTGGATAACCGGGGCGACATATTCAATCGATGGCGGTCGCGCCCAAACGTGCGCCCGGTAGATCGAAACAACAGTCATACGAACAAGTGGCGGTCAAACACAAAAGCTCGCGCTTGAATCGTTCTCTGTATATACTCTGCCGCAACCAAATCGTCGCCAGGTCACCGAACGAGTTTCCTGTTCCAAGCAAGTAGAGTTATTGATCGGATCTAACACTCTCTCTGGTGAGGCAGTTCGCCATGATTAACGATCCTCGAACTCCGAATGCCTTTGTACGTCCTCTTCCCGCCAGGTCTTCCGGCGGGAAGACCGTCATCAAGATAGTCGCCGGGGTCATCGCAATTCTTGTCGCTCTCCTGCTTGGTCTCATCGTCCTTTTCTTGATCGGCGTGGAGACCGGACTCGTCCCACTCTTGATCGGAATGGTATCGGCCACACTGCCAGTTCCCATCTACCTCATGCTGGTACTTTGGATTGATCGTTACGAAGCAGAGCCGGCCTGGATGTTGGCAACCGCGTTCTTTTGGGGGGCGCTCGTGGCCGTGTTCTTCGCCTTCCTGATTAACACCGCCAGCGATGTGGCGGTGCAGTTGATGACCAACAGCGCCAGAGCGGGCCACACCTTTGGGGCGGTCGTTTCCGCTCCGATAGTTGAAGAGAGCGCCAAGGCCCTGATCCTTCTTATCTTCTTCTTCGCGAAGAAGGACGAGTTCGACGGCGTGATCGATGGCATCGTATACGCCGCTATGGTTGGTCTGGGCTTCGCGATGACGGAAAATATCCAATACTACGGCAAGGCGGTAATGGAGGGCGGCGGAACGCTGACCTTCGTTTTCATCCTGCGTGGGTTCCTAGCGCCCTTCTCCCATCCGATGTTCACGAGCATGACTGGAATCGGACTCGGGTTGGCCCGTCAGTCACGAAACACGTTTCTCAAGTGGGTGGCCCCACCTTTCGGGTTATTGGCGGCCATGTCAATGCACAGCATCTGGAACGGTTCCGGAGTTCTTTTTGGCGGCGGCGCATTCATCCTTACCTATATCCTAATTATGATTCCGGCTTTCTTTATCATGCTGGTAGTAATCGCTCTCGCTTTGCGCCGCGAGGGGCAAATTGTGCGAGAGAATCTCGTCAGCGAATTTCAGGGTGGGCTACTTACCCAGGACGAGTACCGGCGCCTCGGTAGTGTTTTTGGCCGGATGGGCATTTCCTTTGACGCTTTGACGCGAGGAGGTTTCGGCCAATGGCAGACCGCACGGCAGTTGAATCAAACGGCTAGTGAACTGGCGTTCCATCGAAATCGCGTTGCCCGCGGCATACAGGCCGCAGACGCGGTCCAACGTGAAGCCGCTTATCGAATGGCGCTGGAGGATCTGCTAAAAAGACTGCGCAGTAAATAAGCAGCGTCAAACAAAGTTCGCCCATTTTGCTGCGATTGACTTATACTAAGCAACTACCGCGAACCATCGAACACGAGTCTCTTCCTCGAGCTGATGAGAGTCCAACTCCTACCAAGCACGTTTGATAGTCAGGGCCACGCAACCTTAGAACAACGTCTGACATGTTTTCTGATAGACGAGAGTGTTGCTGTTGACGCCGGCAGCATCGCGCTGGCGCTGACTACTGAACAGCGCCGGAAAGTGCGCGACATCATCGTGACCCATCCGCACATGGATCACATCGCCAGCCTGCCAATTTTTATCGACGATCTTTTTGAAACTCTGAAAAAGCCCGTACGCATCTATGCGACTCAAGAAGTGATTGACCTATTGGAGCGCGACATCTTTAACTGGAATGTTTACCCGCGCTTTTCCGAACTAAAAAACGAGTTTGGACCAGTCATGGAATACGTTCCGATTCCCAAAGGCGAGGCGTTTAAGGTGCGCCATCTCACAGTAACCGCCGTCGCAGTTAATCATATTGTCCCGACTGTGGGGTTGGTCGTATCCGACGGGAAAAGCACTGTCGCCTTTAGTTCCGATACCTCTGAAACCGACGAGTTTTGGAGCGTAGTTAATCGGGTACCTCGCATAGACGCATTGTTAATTGAGGCTTCCTTTCCCAATTCGATGGCGAACCTTGCGGAAGTCTCGCGCCACTACACACCCGCCTCTCTCGAGCGCGATCTACGCAAACTGAATCACAACGGCCTGGATATTCTTGCCGTCCACATCAAGCCGGCTTACCGCCAAATGGTTATCGATGAACTTGAGGCGTTGAATATTCCGAAGCTGGGTGTGATGGAGTCCGGCAGGACTTATAGCTGGTAAGATAGTCGAAAGTCCAAAGTCCAAAGTCGTACGCAGAGAACTGAATCGAGTTTCATTCAGAAAGACCTTGGACTTTGGACCTTCGACTTTGGACTTTGCTTAGTTAACCGGATCGAACTCTCCCTGCCCATGTTCGCCTTCAATCTCGTGCAACAGCACGCGCCCGCTGGGAAGAAGTTTCTTGACGCTCGCGGTCCTTTGCTCGCGATCACGCCCGGGCATTAATTCCGCGCGAAATGTAACCGTCATTCCCGGGCGCGCCCAGACGCTGGCCGGATTGTCTTTCGCTCGGCGTTGTTTTTTCCCCATTTGGTTCTTCTTCCTCATGAAGGTACCCGCAGCGCCGACCGCTCCAGCAGCCAAAGCCAGACCGCCGAGCAAGCGTTTAGTACTCTTCTTCATTGCTTGATTAGTGCGTGGGCGAAACTGATTCGCAAAGCGGATCCAGCCGCGCCGTTATCGTCGGCAAACCGCTGAGAGCTTTCTCCGCGTTCATCTGGGTGAAATGTGCCCACTCGGGCGGAACATTGGCTTCAGCGAAAACTGCTTCCACCGGACACTCGGGAACGCAGGCATCGCAGTCAATGCACGTCTCCGGATTGATGTGCAACATATCGTCGTCGAGATGAAAAGCTTCAACGGGACAAACGAGCGCACAGTCGGTGTAGCGGCAGTTCACACAGGGTTCAGCAACCACGTAAGTCATTCAGATGCGTTCTCCTTGATGACGTAGGACAAACATTGATGTTTGTCGATTACGATTTTAGAACAACACACTATATTAAGCATGAATCGCAGACTTTTGAAAGAAGCGAGGAGATTTTGGAGTGCGGTGACTGTCACCGCTTTGGTCGGTCGCGACCTGTCGCGACGCTGCTAGCGACAGGTCGGCGTACTCCAAAACGGCTGCTGCGTGTTGGTACTGACCTCAAGCAGCTACGATCGCTTGGCCTGGTGCCAGGTGTGAACCGGTTTGCCGCCCGAGAAATCGTAAAAGACCAAATCAACGCCAGCCAGCATTTTCGTCAGCAGGATGATTTGTCCGGTGTGCATCGAGAAATGTTCCGTCACATGAAAGATTGCGGCCAGGGCGGTCGAGGTAGTGCCCTGTATCTGATATTCATCCAGCAGTCGCGACGAATCGAATCCGGCCAGCACTTTGTCTATCTCCGAAACTGTTTTCCGAAGCTTTGCGAGCAGTTCTTCACGAGGAATTCCCTCCCGCTGATCAAACTCACTCTGGCGTTGACGCTGGTCGGTTGCGGTTCCCAAACCGCAAACAATCCATTGCCTTGCGTTCCCGGAAATGTGCAGCAGAAGATTCCCGATACTGTTCGATTCAGGATTCGGCCGCCACCATACCTGCTCGTCAGTTAGCTTCTCGAGGCAGCGCTCAATCTTGGGAAGGTACTCTTCCACCAAAAGTCGTCGGGCTTCATCGATGAAGGACCCTGAAACGCCGGCGGTCGGAATCTCTGCATTCGGGGTTGTCATGGCCAAAACCTATAGTCACTCGACTGCGGGTGTCAATGTATTCACACACAAATACCCCCACAATATTTCGTGTCGGTTAGGGTCCTTGCGTGGATGGCCGTTTTGAGTCTGGGAAGGTCGCGGTCGAGGCTAGGCTTCGTTGCCGCGCCGGTCGTCCCGCAGCATCAATTTGATGGCGTTGGCAGTTTCCGTGCGGCGCTTCTGCTGCAGTTCGTTAACCCAATTAGTTACGGTTTTGACCATTTCGCGCGCGGTCTGCGCGGTCGTAGTTCCCTTAGGCGCGGGCTTCTGCTTACGCGTCCGCTCGACCTTTTTGATGATTTTGATAGCTTTCTTTTCTGACATTTTAAACCAACTTATCTTTTGGCCTATCTGTAACGCGTGGTTCACACGCGAAAAGGGCCACCTTGTTGAGCGCTTGTTTTGATTAAACGATATTTCCTGAATAGAGTTCCCAGTTATTAACTGAATTTTTACCACTCTGGAACGAGTATTACTGTCCGGTCTTGCATCTGATTTGCTACTCGCAAACAGCACCTAGCAAACACTAAGCCACGAATTCAGGAACAGCTGACGCAATTGAGTGGTTTTGCTGGATATTACGAAGGAACTCAGGAAGTCGGATGTAAGTTACCACAGATACGTTGGCCGGCGCTATTAATAGGTACACTCTTTTGCTGGCACATACTGTTGATCCAGGGGCTGGACAGCTTTTGCGATCGGCTTACGGTCTTTCATGTCACGTTGCCAAATTCGCTTGTGAGTTCCATAAATCAGGAAAACCAGGCCAACTACCGCGCCGGCGTTGACCCACTTTAATCCGCTAATCATGTATCGCGTACCAAATGAAATCAGGAGTCCGTTGATGATGATTAAGGCCACTCGAAACTCGGTCGGGCCGAATTTTAGATGACTAATCTTTAGTTCATCCGTGGCGGAGAATGCGAGAAAAGTGCTGAAGTCGTAGGCGGCGAAGAGCGCTAACATTAACAGCAACTGAAAACGCGAACGCTCGGGCAGGATAAACGCATAACCAATGATGACGGAACAGAGAAAAAAGTAATCTAGCAGGTGATCCATATAGTATCCCCAACGCACCAGGCCCGAGTTGCGATACTTGCCGATTTTGCCATCGTAGTGATCAGTCACCCACTGAAGCGCGATCATCACTGAGACCATCCAAAGCCAACGAATATTGCGCGAGGCGAGGAAACTGAAAAGCAGAATCCCGAGCGACCAAACCAGGGTCAACATTGTCAGGTGCTGCGTCTCCAGCCACCCGGGAATGCGCGGGATAACTATGGGCGCGAGGCGGCGTTCGAGTGGTGCAAGAAATGAATTGTTGGTTTTGTTTGCGCCTGCAAACTCTGATGTCTCTATCATGTTTTGTTTAATCCCTCCTTTGATCAACGGGTTTCAGAGCAAAGTTGAGGCCGCCGCGGATTCTACTATGAGTTTAGGCCTGCGCTCGTTTCTCCGCCAAAAACGAAGGAATAGCGCCCGCTTGACCTTCTGCCGATCGCAAAGGGACTGGAACAAAAGCCGCTATGTCTTTCAATAGTAAGATTTTTGCGACTATCCAGGATTGTCAGGGAGAAAGATCCGGCGCCGCCAGTCCGCTCCAGGTTGTGAGGGTCCTAGAGGAATACAACTGACTGCGAACTGGGAATGTCAAAACGGCGGCGACAGCTTTTACATGCCAGCATATCGTCAATGCGTACCATATAGTCGCGCGACTTCTGAAAGCGCATGCGATCCTGCTCATTAGCGCCTCGCGGGGCCGCTTGCTTTTTGGTGCGCTTCAGCCAGCGCACGTCGTATTCCCCGCGTTCGCGGCAATGGGGGCAACTGTAGGTCGCCTTCTTGGATTCCTGTTTTTCGTTGAAGAAGTCTTGTTCGTTCATTGTTACCCAAAGTGTAAGTCAAACTGGTAGCTTGCGCTTACGCCAAGCCCTATCTTTCCCCTAAGTCCCGTAGATATCGGAAACTGTAGATTCCTGTCTCGTGCGCATCGCTCCAGCGAAAATTGAGCGCATAACGTCCCACGATGCTGATGTCAGCTATCGTCAGTTCTTCGGAAACTGCTTCCGGCTTGAGTACACGCTGACCAGTCCATTCGTTAACGCATTGCGCGCAGGGACAAGCACGCCGCAGCTCAGCAGCGGTGTAACGGCAGACGCAGTCGTCGGCCCAGGTGATGCGGAGGCCGGAGTCCCCTTCCTGTTGGATCTCTCGCGGCTCAATTGCCGGGCCTCGTCGTTCAGTCGCTTCCATCATTTATTCGTCTTCTATGCAGTGCCCACTGCTCACTGCCCACCATCGGCGGCGGCACGCACCGCAGCGGCTACCGCATCCGCGGTGATCTTGAAGTGCGAGGCGTTCCAGGCAACCTGCCCATTGCGCAAAACGATTACCTGCGGCGATTCATGAGCTACACCCAGACGGTCCTCGATTTCACGTGAAAGTTCGCGCGCGCGCTGCACTTCAACCAGCGCAACTTCCCCCTCGAATTCAGCCATCTGATCGTAAGCCGCCGCACTGATGGGACAGGTCAGACTGTGTTTGAAGATAACTACCGGCCGTTGCTTTGAACGGGCGGCAAGATCCTCGAGTGACTTAGTATCTGTTACTTTTACGAAGTGATTGTCCATCCACCCACCCTGGTGCGGCATGATTTAAACAGGATTTGATAGTAGCGTATCGGTCTGATTACGACAAACACCGCCAATCCAACATAGTCAGAACCGGGAGCGGTAGCGACCGGGTAATCCTTACGGGTGACGCGCGCGGGTCGCAACGTAGACCCGGTCGCTACCACCACCCCCACGCGGGCTGCCCGCGCGGGGACCCCGGTCGCTCCCGGTTCTGATTTTGTGGTCGCTGATTCGAGTTTGGTTGCAATAAAAAGCGGGAATGAAGACCGTAGTCTCCACTCCCGCTTTTGTTCTTAAGGCCGCTGGGGCTTTGTTCTTAAGGCCGCTGGGGCTTAGTAACCCCTGTAGCCATCTTCGTAACCGTTCGCAAACCCCTCGCGGAAGTAGCGCTTGTAAAGTTCCCGGTCACCAAGACGCGAACTGTAGTCTTCTGTGGCCCTCTGGAAGTCGCCTTCGTCACGATAGTCGAAACGGTCACCGCGGCGCCGGTCCTTGCGACCTTCCTGGATGCCGTTATTGTAGCCGGCGTTCAGCGCCGTCTGGCGAAGCTGGAAGGAACCACCGTAGCCGCCATAACGGTCCCAGTTGCGGCCGCGCCGATTTCGATCGTACTGATCGTTGCGACCGTAGTTGTCGTTACCGCGACGCTGGCCGTTGTTCTTATCCCAGCGACCATCGCGGGCATCGTGCCCATTTACGAAAACATCTGTGGGCTTGCCGCGCCCTCGGCCATTGTTCTGCGCGGAAGCGGTCAACGGCAGCGCCAGAAAAGCCACCAATGCCAACATGCCAACTCGCGCGAAGAATTTTTGTCTTTTGTTATTCATCTTGTTCTCCCTTCAATTTCCAATAGCCCGATTGCGCAACCTTGTCAGCGGTCGAGCGATATCCCGCTGCTTACCCAACAACCGCCATGCCAACCGTAAAATGCGTGCAAAAACGTCCGGAAAACGACAATTCTGCGTCCAGGGAATGGTGACCCTACCCGAAATAGTATTGTGGTCTGCGCATTGAGAGTGTGGGGTGGGCTGAGGTGATGAGTGCCAGGTATAAACCATCCAAGAGATTTGCTGGACCGCGGTCGCCCTTGCCCGCAACGCGCGCGAAGCGCGAAAAGATTGAATACAAAAAACTGCGCGCCTGACGGCGCGTTGGCGGGCGGGGGCGCCCGCGGTCCCAGCAAATCTCTTGAGTGGCTATCGCCAGTCGCCGACGAGGACAAACGGCGCCCAGTAAAACGGCGCGCTATATTTCTTACCGGCGATCATGGCTAGTTGAGCGTCGCGCATGGCAGCGGAAGGTGAGAAGGCAGCTGGCCCAACTGGGGAACCAAGTAGCCGTTTGTAAAAGTCCGTCATCAATTCGGCCGTTGATTTGTCTGCGACTGACCAGAGGCTGACTCCGACGGTGGGCGCCCCCGCATACATAAACGCGCGCGTCAGACCCATCACTCCTTCGCCACGTTTCTCTTTTCCTAATCCGGTCTCGCACGCCGAAAGCATGACCAGCGGTGAACCTAGACGCAGATTAAAGACTTCATCGGTGCGGAGAAATCCGTCTTCGGTCTTATTACCGACCAGCGAAAGCACCAGGCCGGTGAACTGCGGCCGTTCAGCATTCAACAAGCCGTGGGTTGCAATGTGCACGACACGATACTTAGTGACGTCGCGCGTTTCGATATTTCCTTCGTTGGCATCGAGGTCGAGCCACATGTCCGCCTGGGCACCCGAAGACTTCGCCAGTTTGACGATTTGTTCTGCCTCAGTTCGCGTGCCGGTCAGGCGCGCCAGAGGCAACCCTTGCATCTTGGCCGGGCCGGTGGTTGCCGCTGCGTCCTGGCCGGTGACATCGGTCAACGCACTTTGAATTCCCAGGCCGCGCGTCTCATTCGCATTTGCGGAAGGTGCAGCACCTTTGGCGCGCGTGTCATTCGAATTGAAAACCGGATCCGCCAATATCAACATTGCCCGGCCTTCACGGTTGCTGTTCTGTTGCTTGATAACTCCGACTACTGACGCCGAAGGCGCATAGATAACTTCATTGGATTTGATCAAGTAGGGCAGCGAAGAATAGTCTGCGCTTTCCGGCGACTTCACCAGCGCTTCGAAAGGAACATAATTCAGCGCGCCATCGCCGACGATTAGTAGACGCTTCTCTCCTAACACCTTTCCGGCCGGCTCGACGGCCGCTTTGTAAAGGGCGCTGGATGCGGTGACAAAAGCGGCTGCGTCCTCCGCAAAAGGCGTGGTGCTCACGCCCAGCCCGCGCTGGCTGTCCGCCATCACATCGATGCCGACAATCCGGCGCTGAAGTTTCGAGGGGATCAACTGGCCGCGCAGATCGGTAGCCAGCTTGTCGAGCACCTGTCGGGCCGGCAATTTGTATAGCGACACCGCAGACTTCGTTACCGCCCAAAGATAAGAAGCATCGCTTCCCAAACTGTATTCGAGCAGCACAGTTTGATCATCAAGCACGCCGCTCTGGACTTCGGCAAGTGACAAAGGTTTGCCGGCTGTTAGACTGGCATACCTCGGGCTGGCAGTTCTGATTTGATTCTCGATTTCCTCAAACTCTGTCTGCAATTTTTCAAGCGCTGACTCGAGATCGGACGGCTTCTTCTTATCGCTGTCAGCAGCCAAACTAATTCCGGTCAACGCTTCGGCAATTTCCTGCTGCCGGTCGAGGTTGTCCTGCTTTCGCTTCAGCAATTCGGGCGGGATGCCTTCAGTGACCGCGGCATTGGTCTCACTTAGCAGGTCCAGCAGCGAACGCGCGCGCGATTGCTCGCTAATTCTAAAAGCCGCCGCTGCGTATTCCAGGGCTTTTCCGGACAACGCCTCAGCGCTGTTACCCGTGGTTGGTGCGCTCAATAAAGCCATCTCAGCAAAGGCGTTGGCCGCATCGTCAAACACGTCCTTAGTCGTGCTGAGAAAAATTGTGCGCGATTCGTCGGCGCGCAAACTGCCGGCTCGGAGCGTTTCTACTGTGGCAATAGCGTCCTGAAAGTTAGCGAGGGCCGATTCCCTCAGCTTGGTCGACTTTTTGGCGTCTCTTTCCTGACCGGCCTGAGCCCACTGACTCCGACCCATTCCCAATTGAGCGGGCCACATCAAGTCCAGACGCTTGTCATCCCTGGCGCCCTTTGCGGCCTGTTCGTAGAGCTTGAGGGAGTTTTTGTAATCGAGTTGACGCAAAGCGACATCAGCGAGACTAGTACGGGCGGCGGTACGAAAGCGGCGCGTCTGGCCCAGATTCGCGATCATTGGCAGCGCGCCTTTGCCGGCGTCCTCTGCATTCTGAAAATGTTTGCGTGCCGTCTCGAGGTCGTTCTCGGCAAACGCAATGCGGCCCATACCCAGCTCGTAGGTCATGTAAATGATTGAGGTGCGATATTGCTCCAGCTCGCTTTTTGCGACCAGCGCGCCGCCAACCGCGCCGGCTGCCGAGCCTATCGTGGTGCTGTCGGTGGCGTTACCGAGAATGACTGAAGGAGCCAACTTACCAAACATACCGCCGGCCTTCTTGGCAGCGCTCTCCGGCTTTGTCGGATTCATCAGACCATACGAGGCGGCGGCAGTGCGGAGCTCGCCGAGTTGAAAGTTTGTGTCACCAATTTTGGCGAGAAGGAGTTTGGCGTTGAAGCCTGTGTCGCTGGCACTCGCGGCAGTATCGACTGCTTCGCCGGCTTTGGCGCTGGGTACCATTCGAGCCGCGGAACCAGCTGCGGCTGCGTTTCTTTGCTCCTGCCCAAGCGCGCCAGTCAGGGCATCGTACGCCTGTTGATAATGATCGAGTGCAGTCTTGTTTTGTCCCTGCCGCAGATACAGATCCCCCAGCTCATTGTGCGCGGCAGCGATTCCCTTTCGATGGTTCGTCGCCATGTAAAGGTTAAGAGCTGTCTGCAGTTGTCCCAGCGCCTGGTCTGCTTTCCCGCGCTTGAGGAGTCGCCTTCCTTCCTGCAATGCGGTGCCTGCCTGGTCTGGTTGCTGCACCACTGAGTTCGTTGGACTGGAGGTTTCGTGAGAAAGGGCCACCAGAGCCAGTCCGAGCACCAGGTTGGTACTAACCACAAAAGCAATGAGTTTCCTCGACGTTGCGTTCACTGGTACCCCTCCCACTCACTCTACGTCGTTATTGGAATCGCCATCGGGGGATTTGTGGATCAAATCCAGAGACACCACGAGCATTTTCTTGCTTGTCGACCCCGTCAACATTATTAATGACGGCTCCGGGTCGTCTCGATTTAGACCGATGCCACGCGTGGCAGCGCGGGTTTCGCTCGCAGTTTGCATCTTCCCCAGGCCATCACCTTTGGCGCTCTTTACCGGCTCGCTCATCTCTTTCTGAATCTGGGCCCAAACCTCGGCTCCGGGAGACCAGGGGCACTTCCCCTCATTCTCACGACAAAAAGTGATGAGATCATCTTCGATGGGCACTGCGCCCAACGGCTCGCGGGTAAAAACAAAATAGATTCTTTCAGCACCGGGGTGTGCGTCAAAAGTTAACCATCTAAGTCTTTCTTCGGCGGCCAGACTCGAGGGAATCTCAAACGGGACGTGAGCTTGAAAGTAATTGCCCGCTTCATCCAACTGCGGGTCGGGGTAAAGCATCGTTGGCTGCCCGTTGTCTGTGGTGTTGAAAACGTACAGATAACCATCCGCATTAGTTTCGATCAAAACGCGGACATGATCGCCCTTGTGAAAGACATGCGACGGATCGGTCCGGACTGCCAGACCGTTTGAATCGCGCATGAACAACGTTAAGCCCAGACCAATTCGGGGCACGTTTACTTTGGTTGGAGTACTCGGAGCATTCGGAGCGGTCGGAGTCGGACCAGGATTCGGCGCCGGCGCTTTCGGATGGCGTCGGCTTGGCCTTGCCGACGAGGTAGACTTATTGCCACTGGCACTTCCAGTTGCCTTGGGCCGCGTTGTCATAAAGGCGCCGCGCACGTCCTCGTCCTGAGCTAGCGCGACTGCAGGAATAAAACCCGCCAGAGCCAGTAGGAAAACAAGAAAAATAGTCTTCATTTTCATTTCGGAATCTTCTCCTCCAAAACCAATACGACCCCCGAGAACGGATGGGATTTATTTATGTTCGATTCGAACGTCAAAAACTACCGGCGCGCCCGCCCCATTTGAAGATTGGGGCACTTTTACCTTAACAAAAGGCCGGGCTGCATCCTTGTTGTCCACCTCGGTTACCAGCTCGCTCGTTTTATTCCTGGTCAGAAAGTCGCGCAATTCCGCCTGTTCAGTATCGCTCAGGGGTTTCCCGGTTGCCTCGGAACGCAAAAAGTCAGGCCCCGCCAGCTTCTCCCTGGAAAAAATTATCCTGTAGTCTTCAGTGCCCGGCTTCTTGTCCAATTCCAGCCAATGTTCGAATCCGCTAGGAAAACTGAAGTCACTGCCTTTAGCCACCTCATTAGATTTCAAACCCGAAATGGCCAGGGGCTTTTCAGTCAGAAACGCGGTCGGCTGATTTTTGTCGCCTGGTCCGATAATGTAGAGATACCCACTCCCTCCAAACTCGAAATGGAACTTGAAAGCCTGGCCGGAAACCAACGGTGCGGGACCGGCAACTCGCTGCGTTTCTACCGCCAAGGCATTTGGCAACACTTCCAGCCAATACCGGCCAAAGTCGGTGGCAACAGCGGCTCCCGAGCCCTCAGTACCACTGCCTCCTGTCTTACCTTTGCCGGCAGCACCGGTTGAACCCTCGTCCGGTTTCGTCTTGAACCAATTAAGCGCAAAGAATCCGCCAACGCCGACCACAAGTAAGACCAGAATAAGAACGCCGGCGCCGGCAAAAACCAACGCCTTGCCCCGAGATTTTTTCGGGGCAGCCTGAGGCTTCGGAACCTGTATCCTCGTTACGCTGGATGACAAGTCAACTTCACTCGAAGGTTGCGCCCGCGCAAAATGAGCAGCTGGTTCGAAGTGCGCAGCAGGCGGCGGCTCAACTTGTCGGGGGACAGGTGGCGGACTTGTCTGCACGGCATCAACTGTAACGATAGTCGCTGCGTTCACGTCTGATTGAGTGGCTCTCCCGCCCGGTGATCCTTGCGTGTGTAAGTTAGGACTGCCAGCGTGAGGAACATCTGGAAAGATTTTTCCTGTAGGCACATGGCCGGCGTTATCGCCAAGTCCGGCGCGCAACTGCGCGGCTAGTTCACCGGCAGTTGCCTGCCGATCGTCACGGTCTTTCGCGATAGCGCGATCGATTGCTGCACTGAAGGCGGGTGGCACATCGGGAATTTTTTCAACTAACGGCGGGGGCGTTACGGCAATGTGTTCTCGTCGCAACTCGTGAAGCGTTGTGGCAGCATAGGGACGCTGCCCACTGATCATTTGATAGGCGACCAGCCCGAGACTGTAGATGTCGGTGCGCCCATCGATTTCGGGATTGCCATCGCGCGATATTTCACCCCATTGCTCCGGAGACATGTAATAGGGGGTGCCTAGCACCTGCCCGGCCATCGTCAATTCTGTCGTGCCGCTACTTTCAACGCCGGCAATCTCCCGCATTTTGGCGATACCAAGATCGAGCAATTTGATCGGCGCTTCCCCATTCTTTTGCGCCTTGCCGATCATTATGTTTTCAGGCTTGAGATCGCGGTGAACAACTCCCATCGCGTGAGCCGTGTTCAAGACGCTCATGATGGGTTCGAGAATTTCAAGGGCTTCGGCGGCGGTAAAGCGTCCGCGTTTTTTCAGTTCGGCGTCGAGGGTCTGACCTTCGACGTATTCCATCACCATGTAGATCGTGCCGTCGGCAGCGGTCCTCAGATCGTAAACCGTGACGGCGTTTTCATGACGAAAGCGCCGAGCGGCCTGTCCTTCCCGACGAAAGCGGCGCAACCACTCGGCGTTGTTTCGGACTTCAGGCGGCAAGATTTTTATGGCCACTCGATCGCCCAGCAGGATGTGCCGAGCCAGGTAAACTGCGCCCATCCCGCCCTTGCCGAGCAACGATTCGATCTGGTACTGGCCATCAAGCACGGAGCCAACGAAGGAAGACGGATCGTCTTCCAGCACCTCGCCATCAGTGGCGCAGAAGCTTATGTTGTCGTCATATTTTGCCTGGCAGAGAGTGCAGTATTTCATGCGGGTCTGGTTCCGAAACCTCGTTAGTTTAGCATACGAGCCCGAGGCTAGGCGTGTCTTGCAACGGCGGCTTAGCGGGAACGGTATTGTTAACCGCAACCCCCGTGTTTACCGATTTCCGGTAGTCGTTCTTACGGTTTTAGAAAGGCGGGGCCTATGACAAAAAGTGCAACGTCACAAGTGTAATGAGCGATCATTGCCGCCTCCAGGCCATGCTCGCGGTAGAGATAGCCAAAGGCGATTCCGGCGATTCCGTTAAGCGTCAGCGCGGCAAAAACCACCAGTGGAGTAATGGGCATGAAGAGCGAAGCCGAGGGAAGATGACCAAGACCGAAGATTATCGCTGCCGAAATATTGGCAAACCAGAAAGCGGAATTAGAGAGTTTTGGAGCTGATTTTTGCCAATTTCGATTGGCGATCCAGGCGATTAGCGTTAAGAGAAAGAGTCGAGTGAAAATCTCTTCATAGATACCGCCATAAAAGCAGGCCAGGAACCTTTTCCAAATTGGCAGCTTTGCTGCGATGACGAACGGGAGGTTCGGCAGTTGTGGCGCTAGCGCCAATAAAGAGATCACCAGTGCAATTCCGAGCACCACGCCTGTCAGTAAACCGGCCTTGAGCGATCGAGCTAAGCTGGCATTCGATTCCGGTTTGCCAGTCACCCAGGATTCGAGCAGCGGGGCTCCCAGACCAAGGCTTCGCGAAAGCTTCAACCCCGACCAAACTACAAGAGCTAACAATGCTAGATTTTGAACCACACCAACCAGAATCAGAAGAGGGAGAGGAATACTGGGGCGTTCCAGTTTGGAAAGAACTGCACCCAGCATTTCCCACGCTAACGGAGAAATTGCCAGTGCGGCGAGTATCCCTGCCGTGAGCAACAACCAAAAGAGGCGCCAGGGATATGGTTGTGTCGATAAGGACGGATTCATGGAGAGCGCTTTCTGAAACAACTCAGCACGACGCGATCTACGAAACGACACGAACTAACACGAAATGCTTGTCTACGTATAGATGCGTCGCGCGTATTCCTCGACCATTCGATCACTATTGAACTCGGGAAGCAACGTGGCGATCGAGTTTTTCATCAGCGCAATCCACTTGCGCGGCAAGCCAGCGCTATCGCGGTCATAATAAAGTGGCACAACCTGCTGCTCGAGCACGCGATAAAGTGATTCGGCATCGCTGGCATCAATATCAGCGTTCTCCGTCGCCGCCACTTCGTTGCCCACCGCGAAGCCGTTGGTTCCGTCGTAGCCTTCGAGCCACCAGCCGTCCAGTACAGACAGGTTAAGTCCACCGTTCATCGCTACTTTTTCTCCGCTGGTTCCAGAAGCCTCGAGTGGCCGGCGAGGAACATTTAGCCAAACGTCTACCGACTGTACTAACTGGCGCGCGATCTCATGGTCGTAATTTTGCAGAAACACTGATCTATTACCGGCGCCGTCTTTGCTCTCCCATTGAGCGACTTCCTGCAAAATAAGCTTCGCCTCCTGGTCCTGTGGATGGGCCTTTCCCGCGAACACAAACTGGACTGGCCGATCCGCGCTATTAATAATTCGGCGAAGACGCTCAGGGTCCTTCAATAAGAGGTTCCAGCGTTTGTAGCCGGCCACTCGTCGCGCGAAACCGATCGTCAGTGAGCCAGGCTCGAACATCTCTCCGGCTGCCTGCGCCGACTCCGCTGGCTCACCGCCGTTTAGGCGAGCGAGCAGCGAGCGTAGGCGAATGAAAGCGACCAAACGGTCCTTCAAGAGTAAATGCGCGGCCCACAGTTCTTCGTCCGGAATTTGAAAGACTGCGAGTGCCCAACCGGCCCGGTCATGCAGTTTTGTCTGCCAGTCAGCGCCGATGTGCTTCTCATAGAGCGACCTAAGCAGAGGAGCGATCCACGTTGGTGCGTGGACGCCATTCGTAACGTGCGTAATTGGAACCTGATCGACAGTGTCGTGAGGCCACAACTTCTGCCATAGCGCGCGCGATACTTCGCCATGCTTCCTGCTCACGCCATTGGTTGAACGGCACATTCGAATAGCCAGCGGAGTCAGACCAAAGGCCTCGCGCGTATTCCTAAGGTCGGTGCGACCCAGGGCGATGAATTCTCCATGACTCAAGCCAAGCTCATTTTCAAAGCTGGCACCAAACGACCGGGTTAATAGATCAACGTCAAATTCATCGTTTCCCGCCGCGACCGGTGTGTGAGTGGTAAACACGCAACGCTGTCTAACGCGTGCCGCTGCTTGAGCAAAACCGAGCCCTTCAGTTTGAATCAACTCGCGGGCCAACTCGAGCGTGAGAAAAGCGCTGTGTCCTTCGTTAAGATGGAAAACACTCGGCTGAATGGCGAGTTTTTTTAGCAGGCGTACGCCGCCGATTCCCAGCAGCATCTCCTGGACGATGCGGGTCTCGCGGTCGCCACCATACAAGTGGCCGGTAACCCAGCGATCCGTCTCTTCGTTTGCGTCAATGTTGGTGTCGAGCAGGTAGAGCGGCACACGACCGATGTCGGCTCGCCAAACCTGGGCCCTCACCATGCGATCGCGAATCAAAACCTCCACGAGCAACGGCGTCCCGTCTTCGGCCTTCACGGAATGTAACGGTAGCTGTGTGGGATCGGTCTCACCATAGAACTCTTCCTGCCAGCCCACCGGATTCAAACGTTGGCGAAAGTATCCGTAGTGATAAAGCAGACCCACGGCCACGAGCGGCAGGTTTAGATCACTGGCCGACTTGAGATGATCTCCGGCGAGCACCCCAAGCCCGCCTGAGTAGAGCGGCAGCGAATTGTGAACGCCATACTCCGCGCAAAAATAGCCGACCGGATGTTCCCTGGTTATGGTTTTTTGAGATCTAAAATCTGAACTCAAATTTGAAGTTTGAAAAGTGGGCTCGGTGTTTCCCATGTACTCATCAAACTGTTCAGCCAAATTGCGGATGCGGGCTACGTAAACCGGATCAGTAGCCATCTCGGCGAGGCGGTATTCAGAAACCTTCGTGAGGAGCAACCGAGGATTGTGCTCAATTTCGTCCCAAAGCTCGGCGTCGAGATCGCGATAAACGCCAGCGCCATCGGATGACCAACTCCACCAGTAGTTCCAGGAGAGCCGCTCGAGAGCCTGGAGGGGAGTCGGTATTGTCGAGGTTGCGGTCAATGTTTTGGTGGTCAACGGTTCAATTGTTTCAATCATCAAAATAAGCCTGTAGTGCAGATTAGGACTCGCACCGGCGAACAGGAATGCTTCTCGGTGATGCCGGGTGAAAACAAAGCGGTTCTTATAACACAAGTCGGCGTTTATCTGAATTTGTGATGTTTCAGGAACGAATTCGCGTGGCGAGGAAGGAAGAAAATCAGGCGCACATCCGTGACAGTTGTGTCGGCGTGAAGAAACTCTGCGATCGAACGCGAGGAGACTGCAGCGGCCTCATCTGATGGATAACTGAAGGCCCCGGTCGAAATGGCTGGAAAAGCTATCGATCTCAGAGAATGCTCTGCTGCAAGTTGCAGCGATTTGAGATAACACGACCCCAACAGCTCTGACTCGCGTCCTTGATGGCGACCGTAAATTGGCCCAACCGTGTGAATGACAAATCGCGCGGGTAGGTTCCCTGCAGTTGTGATCACGGCCTCGCCAGTTGGCAGCCCCTGCGGATACTGTGTTCGTCTGATTTCGCGACAAGCTGCGAGAATCGCTGGCCCGCCGGCGCGATGAATCGCACCATCGACGCCACCACCGCCCAAAAGAGTCGAGTTCGCTGCGTTTACGATTGCATCAACATCCAGACGTGTGAGGTCTCCGACGACGACAGCCACGCGCCCGTCGAGAAACGTTGCTTCAGTTCTCTTCACTGGATTCGGAGTCAGGTGGGGATTCTGTTTGAAGTAACTCTGCCGCTTCGTCACGAGGCTTAACCTCGATCTCATCAAACATGTCCTGCCGCTTGAGGGCTTCGGCAACGCCCTTTGCCTTCAACTCCGTCAGCGGATGATGTTCATCAACGCTGGCGATTTCAAACAAGCGCTCGTCGAGCATTACTACGCCAAGCGAGCCAAGCGTAACGCCCGCAGTCACCTGAATCTCATTCATGTTGTGGATCTTGAAGTGGCCGGTCTGTTCAACCCAGTCTTCGATGAAGGGATCGCGCAGGGCATGCTCGGCATCGGTCTCCGTAAGATAGGCCCCTTCGACTATGAGACAATATTCGCGCACGTTGCCAGTATATTCACCAGTAGAGTAGGGTTAACTCTATCACCGTGGTCCGTAACAATCCAACAAAATAATTTGAGGCAAACTGTTAGTTTGTGGATAAAACAGACATTTTTTGGTACTGGTTCAGTTTGGAATGAGAGTTCTTGCATTGTGGGTCGAGCAATACAGAACCGGGAGCTGTAGCGACCGGGTTCAAGTTGCGATATAGACTACCGCATGACGAGATAGACTACCGCATGACAAGCGCATTCGTATTAGTCGACCTCACTCTGGTTTGTTGAATCTAAGGCAAGTTGAACCCGGTCGCTACAGCTCCCGGTTCTGTATTGCTCGACCCACGTGCAAAACTTTGGGCTGCGTGCCTCAACTTACGGTGCATGAACAAGCGCGCTAGCTCCCGTTCTATTTTTTGTGCGGCGTACACAAGAAAACACCGCCGGGAATATCCCGGCGGCGTCTTAGTTGTCGCAAACCCGAAGGCCGTATCAATGTTCCGGCGCGCCTTAGGTGAGTTCGTTTAGCGTTTGTCTCAGGTGCTTAAAATAGGAATCGAAGGTAACGAAGCCCGTCGTTCCCTGGAAGAAAGCCTTCCCGCCGGTGTCATCTGCCAGGCGATTTAGTGAGTTCTGACCATAGCTCGCCGCCAGACGGCTGCGGCTAGTCAAACCAACTGAAGGCGCGTAAAACGCATAAACCGCTACGTTGCGCTGGTTGGCTTGCTTAATCGCTCGTTCGAGGTCGATTGTATGCCCCGAGCTCGAGATGTCGAATCCTCGCGAAGTGTCGAGTCCATCCGAGATAAGCAGCACCGCATTCTTACCCTTCCAACTCGAGTCGAAGTTACTTAGCGCTTCGATCACTTCCACATAGGGGTTATACGGCGAAGCAGCTGTGCTTGAAAGCGGTATCCGCAGTGAACGCGCAGCCTTGTCTAAATCGGTCGTGAAAGACTGCCGCACCTGCAGTGTCCCGGTCGTGATATAGCCCACCATTACCCTTGAACCGCTGGGAAGTGAGCGAATGAATTCGCGCGTCACGCCCAGCTCATTGCCCACCTGCGAAATGAGATCATCCTGAACCAGTACGGCCAGGTTTATAGGTTCCGAAACCCGTGCGTTCCTTTGAGTTGTGTCCTTTTTGTCCGTGGGGATTACGTTGGTTGCGCCCGTCGCAAAAATCGCCGCGCTTAGCGCCAGCGCAATTGTTGCAATAGACGTAATAATTCTGCGATAAAACATTTTCTTCTCCTGTCTACATAGCCCAATGCTCGTAAACCTTCGATGCCAAATCAGGTAAAAAAGATGGCCTAATATGACAGTACAGGGATTCAACGTGGGCCACGCACAATCAACCATTGCTTGGGCCTAACTTGCCATACACCTTTCCGCTCAGATAAATTATCCCTCACCTAATATGCAGTTGTAGGACAGGCCTTTCCTGACCTGTTCCAGGGCAGCGCGAATGACAAGCACGGATGCCTGTCTCACCGTCTCGCCAAAATTAGCTCTCTGAAAGGATTTATCTATGAAAGCCTACGCCACGGAGTTTATTCGCAACCTTGCGGTCATCGGACACGGCGACGTAGGGAAGACGCAACTGATCAGTTCGCTTCTCTACGTCGCCGGAGCCACACCGCGCTGGGGTAAGGTCGAAGAAGGAACCACCGTTACCGATTACGAAGAAGATTCCATCGCCCGCCGGATCACCCTCAATACCGCACTCGCTCATTTGGAACATCGGGATAACAAAATTAATTTTATTGACACACCGGGATATGCAGCTTTCGTTGCTCACGCGCGCCCAGCTATTCGAACAGCTGATTGCGGCATCGTCGTTGTTGACGGTGTCAAGGGAGTCGAAGTGCAGACTGAGAAAGTCTGGGCCTACGCAAATGAGTTCATGCTGCCGCGCATGATGGTGGTTAGTAAGCTTGATAAAGAACACTCCGATATTGGTATCGCGCTCGATAGCGCTCACAACATTTTCAAACGCGCGATCGTTCCTTTCACGCTTCCTATCGGTAAAGAACACAACTTCAAGGGCGTCGTAGACGTAGTCCACTTGAAAGCTTACCAATTCGACGAGAACGGCAAGGCCAAAGAAATTGACATACCAGCGGAAGGCCGTGACGTGGTTGATAAAACCCGCGAGCGCCTGATTGAGCTGGTGGCAGAATCCGATGACGCTTTGATGGAGAAATATTTCGACCAGGGCACGCTGGAAGATTCAGATGTGCTGCCAAACATTGGTAAGGCGATCGCCAACAGCAAGCTCTGCCCGGTGTTCGCAGTTTCCACCACTACACTCGTCGGTCTCAGCACTTTGCTCGATCACATTGTCGAGTTTGCTCCAAACCCGGCTGCTCACGAAGCGGAACACGGCAAGAACGATAGGGGTGAACCGGAGTCGCGAAAATATTCCAGCAGCGAACCATTCTCAGCTTATTGCTTCCGGACCATCGCCGATCCGTTCGCGGGCCGTATCAACGTAATAAAGGTTATCAGCGGCAAAGTTGCTACCGATGCAACTGTTTACAATTCTTCACGCGGAGGCTCGGAACGTTTGGGTGCGCTCCATTCGATACAAGGAAAACAACTCGACAAAGTTCCCGAAGCGAATGCCGGCGACATCGTTGCCTGCGTAAAGTTGAAGGAGACGCAAACGGGCGACACCCTTTGCGATAAGGCCCGCATAATTATTTACGATCCAGTCCAGTATCCCGAGGCGGCGATCGCTTTTGCGATTGAACCCAAATCACGCCAGGACGAGGAAAAGATCAGCGTGGCCATTCACAAGATTCTGGAGGAGGACCCGGCGCTGCATTTCACCCGTGATGCGCAAACCAAGGAGTTTCTACTTTCCGGCTCTGGTCAACTTCACGTTGAAACCATTGTCGACAAACTGAAGAAGCGCTACAGCGTGGAAGTAATGCTGCATCCACCTAAAGTTCCCTACAAAGAAACCATCACGGCGCGTGCCGAGGTGCAGGGCCGTCACAAGAAACAGACCGGCGGTCGTGGTCAGTTTGGCGACTGCAAGGTCATCTTCGAGCCGATGCCGCGCGGTGGCGGCTTTGTTTTCGAAGATAAGATCTTCGGCGGCGCGGTGCCGCAACAGTTCCGGCCGGCCATCGAGAAAGGCATTATCGAGGCTGCACAATCGGGTGCCATCGCCGGCTACCCGTTGGTGGACTTCAAAGTGCAATTGATCGACGGTTCATATCACAACGTCGATTCCGATGAACATTCGTTCCGCGCCGCTGGTCGCAAGGCGTTTCGCGCGGCGATGGAGAAGGTCAAGCCATCCATACTCGAGCCCATCATGGATGTTGAAATCAGTGCCCCACAGGAATACAGCGGCGACATCATGGGCGATCTGAATTCCCGGCGTGGCCGCGTGCAGGGCATGGAAACGAGCGGCAAGAACCAGTTGATCAAAGCGCAGGTGCCGATGTCTGAAATGCTTAACTACCAGTCAACACTGAACTCGATTACGGCCGCCCGCGGATCATTCCACATGCAGTTTTCGCATTACGATCCGGTCCCCGGAAATCTGGCCCAAAAGGTTATCGAACAATCAAGGGCTGAAGGAAGAATTCGCGGCGGCGACGACGACGAGTAAGTGATCAGCAGACGGATACGTACAATGGGGTCACGAGATCAACTCGCGGCCCCATTTCTTTCCCTTAGTAAAGGTCGGCTTGAACTACAGATCTAACCGGTCAAGTGATTTGCTGGGACCGCGGAGGCGTATTTCACCTACTGCGCAACGAAGTTGTAAACCAATATTCCATTCACCTTCACCGCCTGGCCACTCACCTTGGCTGGTGTAAACCTTGCTTGCCTGGCCGCCGTAACCGCTGCTGACTGCAGCAGCGGATGCCCGGATACGCTACGGGCGGCGATAACGTTTCCGTATTCATCGATAGTGATTTCCACGGTCACGGTTCCCGAAGCCTTCGCGGCCTTCGCCACGGCCGGATATTCCGGAGGCGGAAGAGTAATGGCTTTTCCATTCAGGACTCCGCCGGAAATCCCCTCCACAGGGCCGTTCGTCCCAAAACCTGAGAGGCCGGAAGGGCCTGAAGTTCCAGGCGGACCCTGCACCGTGTAATCAGCGGGCACTTCAAACAGTTCACGCGCCGGCTCGGAGCGGTTGATGTTCGTCAGCCGGTAGGTGGTTTCACCAAAACGAGGATCGGAATGCTTCGTCATCACCACCACCTGCAGTTCCGGAGAGTACCAACGCTCAAAAACGATCTCAATCGGACGCTCGTTGCCGATCTCGCCTGCGGGAATCTCGATAGTCTTGCGCGTACCTTCCGCGTCGACACCCTCGATTGCCTGTTTCCCCAGGGACTCGTTTCGGGCATTGTCTTCTCGCGCGCCCTGCCACTGAAACACCATTCCGCCTTCGCCTCCTGGAGGCGGCGTAGCCGCACGTTCAAAGACTGTCGCCGGACCTTCGCCTGGCAAACCGGGCGGTGGTGGTCCACCGACTCGCACTCCCGGCGGAGGAGCCTCGCGTTCGAACACCATCGGCGCGGACATTCCCGTTGGCGGCGGTGTGCTGGCGCGCACACCTACGCCCCCTCCAACGCCTGTGCCTATACCTGCGCCTGGGCCTTCTCCCTCCGGAAATCTCATCTTGAACTCAAACCGCATCGGCGGCAATTTGTGCGCTACCTTTGAACGCGTGTCCAGTGCGTAGTTCACACCGGCGACCGGATCGTTAATGAAGATTGTTTGCGGAGGTTCGCCGGCAGTTGCAAAAGGACCCATGACTCTTAATGTTTGCTCGCGTCGAGTCCGCCCTTCACTGTCCCGATAAATCGTGGCCGTAGACTTGTTGATTATGCGGTTGCCATCGCTTAGGGTTTGCGTTGTTTCAGTTACGGCCTGTGCAGAATAGGGAGCGCCTTTCACCACTTTGCCGTCAGAATTCATTTCTGATGCTACAAAGATAAAGTTGTCGCCCGGCGGCGGCGTGCGCGGATCATCCGGTCCCGGCAGACGCTCGCGTTGAATCATCTGGCGTTCCTGCCCCGGCTGTTTCTGCGCGTAGATCGAAATCGTGCTCGCCGGCACTAACGTGCTGAGCAGTAGGCTTGTAAGTATTCTCCATCGTCTGGTCATAATCTTTTCCTTTTCTGTAACGCAAAGAGTTAAGTTTGCGGTTTAAGCAAGAATGCGCGAGACAAATGGTTCACTGCACAAAGCGGATTGCGCGAGCCATGCCGTCCGCACTAAAAAACACGTCCGCCTTAACCTTCTCGTCGTACCGGTTGAAGTTCATCGGCAGGCCGAAGGCGACGAGCGCGGAGCGCGGCAATTCAACGCGCACTAGCTGGCCTCCATCCTGAAGGGTCGTGGCGCTGGCGTAACCAACCGGCATGAAGTCAGTCGTGATTTCGGCTGCGGAGTCGGGAGTAACACTCGTGGGTGTATCTTTGGCTGTGACATCTTTACTCGAAACACCAGCAATAGACTGAACGGGCTCGACGATTGGGTTCAGGTTCCTGCGTCTGTTTTTTCCTGCAGTCCTTCGGCTCTCCCGCTCCGAATTCTTAATCGGCGCCGGAGCGGGAACGTCCGTCGGTTTTACGTTGGCGATCTCGGTAGGTGGCAGACTTTTAGGGCTTGTTGAATTCCGCTGACTTTGCGCAGTCGGAGTGACGGAGCGTGAACGGATGACTGTCATGGCAATCACAATCAAGACCATGGCAGCCACTGCCATCGCACCTGCGACTACGCCTGCGACTTTCGCCCGAGAACGACCCTGCGCAACTCTCGCCGGCCGGGTTTTCAAAGCCTGCTGGCTGCGTAACGCGGTCAGCAACTCATTCCCCATGGGCGGCACCTTCGCGGAGTTCGCCTCTCTTGCCAGCGCGCGCAACTGAAAGCTCAACGAGCGCTGATCTTCCAGCTGACGAGCGCAAGCTTCGCATTCCTCACGATGAGCGAGGATCTGAGCGTGAACACTTGCTTCAATTATTTGTTCGCGAGCCAGCTCGTTTATGTTGCTTTCAAAATCTTCACAGTTCATGCAAAACACCTCGCCGATTTGACGTCGACGGCTTCTTCTTCCTGTGCCGGACGCATCTTTTCAATAAGCAGCGCGCGGGCCCGGTGCAACCGTGAGCGAACCGTTCCAACTGCACAGCCCAGAATCTCCGCCGCTTCCACATAACTCATTTCCTGCAAGTCGCAAAGCACGACCACTTCACGATATCGTTCAGGCAACGCCAACACTGCTTTTCTGACGGACTCGATCGTTTCCGTGCGTGATAGTTCATCGAGCGGACTCTCACTTGTTCGCGAAACGTGTGTTGCTGTATCGTTTTCCGAATCTTCTTCCATTGAAACGTAGAACCGTTCGCGCCTCAGGCGTCGCAGCACATGATTGCGGGCCACGCCCATAAGGAAGGCGTTTATCGAACCGCGTGCAGCGTCAAACTTGTGGCCTTCTCGAATCAGAACCATAAAGACCTCCTGAGTGACATCGTCAGCAAGTGCCCGCGAGCCGCACATCTGCAGGGCAAAGCGAAAGATGTCGCGCGCGCGCCTTTGATACAACGCCGCCAGTGCCGCTTCATCTCCAGCCATCATCGACTGGAGTAAGTCGCTGTCAGAAGGGTCTGTGTTTGCTGACATTGCGGTAACGGGCCTACCCGAACTGTCTTAACTAGTGGCTTCTCTCTGTTAATTCGCCCGAGCGGACAATAAGGTTCCAAAATGATCCTGGACTGCGCTGTATCTGAAGAGCGGGGGCAAGCCCGTGTAGTGCACCCCTAAAATGACGCAAAAAGTTAAGCTAAGGTTAAAGGTTGAAGCGACGCTTCAAATTCAGCAGGCGGCAGATAACCGATAGCCGAATGAAGTCGCTTGTGATTGTAGA
>Ga0070697_100000574_pt1 | contig 27709 bp, 25 predicted proteins | sample KBSK1501metaG_FD_65475 | JGI IMG/M metagenome (GOLD analysis project Ga0070697, IMG submission 65475) | Corn, switchgrass and miscanthus rhizosphere microbial communities from Kellogg Biological Station, Michigan, USA - KBS K1-50-1 metaG | ecosystem: Host-associated > Plants > Roots >...
GGTCTGGGCGACGCCACGCAGCACGAAGGGCTGGGAGGGGCTGTTGCGCTACGATTACTTCCAAAAGGACAAGGACGCGCCGGCCAAGATCCGCAAGATCGCCGGCGTCGCGTACTGGTTCAAGACCCAGTCGGCGCCGGCCGCCTGCGCTCTCCTGGCGGACGTCGAGAGGGTGACCTATGCTACGGCGCTGGCGACGGACAACGAGAAGCGCTACGCGCTGCACGCGCTGTTCAATTTCTGAGGTGACACGTGAAAACACTTAGACGTCTCCTGGGTTCGGTGCTCGTCGCCGCGGCCGCCTGCGCGGTTCCGGCGGCGGCGCAGGCGGTCCAGATCGACGGGGCGGGGGCGACCTTCCCGTACCCGATCTATTCGAAGTGGTTCTCGGAGTACAACAAGATCCGCACCGACGTGCAGATCAACTACCAGTCGATCGGCTCGGGCGGCGGCATCCGCCAGCTGACCAACCAGACGGTCTTCTTCGGCGCGTCCGACGGGCCGATGACGATGGATCAGCTGCAGGCCGCCCCGGGGAAGATCCTTCACTTCCCGATGGTCCTGGGGGGCGTCGTGCCGATCTACAATCTGCCGGACGCCGGCGCCGATCTGAACTTCAGCGGCACCGTCCTGGCCGACATCTTCCTCGGGAAGATCACCAAATGGAACGACCCGGCGATCGCCAAGGACAACCCCGGGGTGACGCTGCCCGGGAGCGACATCACGGTCGTGCACCGCGCCGACGGCTCGGGGACGTCGTACATCTGGTGCGACTACCTGTCCAAGGTCTCGCCGGAGTACAAGAGCAAGGTCGGCGTGGCCACCTCGGTGAACTGGCCCACCGGGCTCGGCGGCAAGGGGAACGAGGGGGTCGCGGGTCTGGTGAAGCAGACGCCCGGCTCGATCGGCTACGTCGAGCTGATCTACGCCCTGCAGAACAAGATCGCCTACGGCGCCGTGAAGAACTACGACGGCAACTTCGTGCGCGCCTCGATCGAGTCGGTCTCCGCGGCCGCGGCCGTGGCGGCCGACAAGATGCCGTCCGACTTCCGGGTGTCGATCACCAACGCCCCCGGCAAGGACGTCTACCCGATCTCGTCCTTCACCTGGATCCTGCTGTACCAGAATCCGAAGGACAAGGCGAAATCGAAGCTGATGCTCGATTTCATGAAGTGGGCGCTGAGCGACGGGCAGAAGCTGGCCGCCGATCTCGGCTACGCGCCGCTGCCCGCGAACGTCGCGACCATGGTCACGACCGCGCTCAATACCGTCCGTTAGCCCGCGCCTCGCCGGGACCGAACCGATGCTCACCGTGAAGCCGTCCCGCCCGCGCGAGCGGGGCGGCTTCCGGATCGGCACGGGGGCGGTGGCGGCCGTGGTGCCCCTTCTGGTCGCGGGGATCGCGGTCGTCCTGACCTGGGATTCGATCCTCTCCATCCGGCAGTTCGGTCTCGGGTTCTGGAGCCACAGCACCTGGGACCCGGTGGCCGGCGTGTTCGGCGCCTTCCCGTTCATCTGGGGGACGCTCTACTCGTCGCTCCTGGCGCTGATCCTGTCGACGCCGATCGCGCTCGGGATCGCGGTCTTCCTGTCCGACCTGTCGCCCCACGCGCTGCGGCAGCCGCTGGTCTTCCTGACCGAGCTGCTGGCGGCGATCCCGTCGATCGTCTACGGGCTGTGGGGAATCTTCGTGCTCGTCCCGGTGGTCCGGTCGATCGAGACGATGGTGCCGCCCTGGCTGCGGCGCTTCCCGCTGTTCGAGGGGCCGCCGCTGGGCGTCGGTCTGCTCGCCGCCGGGCTGATCCTGTCGGTGATGGTGATCCCGTTCACCGCCAGCGTGGCGCGCGAGGTCCTGAAGGCGGTGCCGCCGAGCCAGCGCGAGGGGGCCTACGCCCTGGGCGCCACGCGCTGGGAGGCGATCCGCATGGCGATGTTCTACGGCCGGCAGGGGATCATGGGCGCCGTCATGCTCGGTCTCGGGCGGGCCCTGGGCGAGACCATGGCGGTCACCATGGTGATCGGCAACACGCCGCGCGCCTCGCTGTCGCTGTTCGCGCCGCAGTACACCATGGCCGCGGTCATCGCCAACGAGTTCAGCGAGGCGGCCGACGATCTCTACCTGCACGCGCTGGTCGAGATCGGCCTGGTCCTGTTCGTGATCACCGTCGCGATCAACACCATCTCGCGTCTTCTGATCTGGCGCGTCGGCTCGGAGCGCGCGTGAAGGGAACGATGCTGCGGCGGCGTCTGGTGTCGGCCGCGGCCGTAGGGTTCTGCGTCCTGTCGGTCGTCCTGGCGCTCGTGCCGCTCGGCTTCATCCTGTTCTTCGTCCTGAAGGAGGGGCTGCCGGCCCTGACCTTCGATTTCCTGACCCGGCTGCCGAAGCCGGTCGGGGAGCCGGGCGGCGGGATGGGCAACGCCATCCTCGGGTCGTCGATCCTGATCGGCCTGGCCGCTCTCATCGCCGTGCCGGTCGGCATCGTCTCGGGGATCCACCTGTCGGAGTTCCGCGGCGGCCGTCTGGCCACGGCGGCCCGGTTCGCCGCCGACGTCCTGAACGGCGTGCCGTCGATCGTGATCGGCATCTTCGCCTACAGCATCGCGGTCATGCCGTTCAGGCGCTTCAGCGCCCTGGCCGGCGGCGTGGCGCTCGGGATCATGATGATCCCGATCATCGTGCGCACGACCGAGGAGCTGCTCAATCTCGTGCCCGGCACCCTGCGCGACGGCGCCCTGGCGCTCGGGGCGACGCGCGCCCGCGCCGTGTTCACCGTCATCCTGCCGGCCGCCCTGCCGGGGATCCTGACCGGCGTGCTGGTGGCGCTGGCGCGGATCGCCGGCGAGACCGCGCCTCTGCTGTTCACCGCGTTCAACAACCATTACTGGTCGGTGCGTCTCAATCAGCCGATCGCCTCGCTGACGGTGCAGGTCTATACTTACGCGATTTCACCGTACGACGACTGGCACCGCCAGGCCTGGGCCGGGGCGACCGTCCTGATCGGGGCGGTGCTGCTGTTCTCGCTCTTGTCGCGCGCCGTGATTCGCCGCCTGGAACGGATGCATCACGCATGAGAGGTCTGGCCTTGAACGAGATCTCGATCGCGCCCCCCCTGAGAGCCCGCCGCCCCGCCACCCCGTCGGCGCAGGAGCCGATGATCGAGATCGAGCGGCTGTGCCTGTTCTACGGGGTCAAGCCGGCGCTGAAGGACATCTCGATGTCGATCCCGAAGAACCGCGTGACCGCCTTCATCGGTCCCTCGGGGTGCGGCAAATCCAGCCTCCTGCGCTGTCTCAACCGGATGAACGATCTGATCGACGGGGTCAAGATCACCGGCGCGATCCGCATCGCCGGCGCCGACATCCAGGGGCCCGCCGTCGACGTGACGCACCTGCGCAAGCGCGTCGGCATGGTGTTCCAGAAATCGAACCCGTTCCCCAAGTCGATCTACGACAACGTGGCCTATGGTCCGCGCATCCTCGGCGCGCGGTCGCGCAGCGAGATCGAGGGGATGGTCGAGACCAGTCTGCGGTCGGCGGCCCTGTGGGACGAGGTGGGGGACCGACTGCACGAGAGCGCCTTGCGGCTCTCGGGCGGCCAGCAGCAGCGGCTGTGCATCGCCCGCGCCCTGGCCGTCGAGCCCGAGGTCCTGCTGATGGACGAGCCGTGCTCGGCCCTCGACCCGATCGCCACCGCGAAGATCGAGGAGCTGATGGACGAGCTGAAGGTGCGCTATACGATCGTGGTGGTGACGCACAACATGCAGCAGGCGGCCCGCGCCTCGGATTACACCGGATTCCTCCTGCTCGGTGAGCTGATCGAGTTCGGCTCCACGCCGGATCTGTTCACCACCCCCGGCGACCGCCGCACCGAGGACTACATCACGGGGCGCTTCGGATGACGCAGCACACCAGCCGGCACTACGAGAAGGATCTGCAGGCGCTCAAGGAGAAGATCCTCCTCCTGGGGGGCAAGGTCGAGGAGATGATCGCCTCGGCCATGAAGTCCCTCCTGAGCCGCGACCCGGCCCTGGCCCGCCGGGTGATCGCCTCCGACCGCGAGGTCGACTCGGGGGAGCTCGAGAGCGATCACCTCTGCCTGAGCCTGCTGGCGCTGCGCCAGCCGGCCGCGTCGGACCTGCGCTTCATCGCCACGGCCCTGAAGATCGTGACCGACCTCGAGCGCATCGGCGACCTGGCGGTGAACATCGCCGAGCGCTCCATCGAGCTGAACGAGGAGCCGCCGCTCAAGCCGTACATCGACATTCCGCGCATGGCCGCCCTCGCCTCGTCGATGGTCGGCCGGGCGCTGGACGCCTTCGTCCGGCGCGACCCGGTGCTGGCGCGCGAGGTGCTGGGCTCCGACTCGGCCGTCGACCAGCTCAACGTTCAGCTGTTCCGCGAGCTCCTGACCTACATGATCGAGGAGCCGAAGAACGTCACCCGCGCCCTGCGCATCACCTTCATCGCCAAGTACCTCGAGCGCATCGCCGATCACGCCACCAACATCGCCCAGATGGTCATCTTCATGACCGAGGGGCGCGACGTGCGGCACCCGGCCGCCCGCGTCGGCGAGGTGGAAGAGGGTTGAGCAAAACGGGCGGCCAACGCCCGAGGAGGACCCCATGAGCACGATCACGACCAGGGACGGAACGAAGATCTACTACAAGGACTGGGGCAAGGGGCAGCCGGTCGTCTTCAGCCACGGCTGGCCGCTGAGCGCGGACGCCTTCGAGGACCAGATGTTCTTCCTCGCCTCCCGCGGCTACCGCTGCATCGCGCACGACCGCCGCGGTCACGGCCGGTCGGATCAGCCCTGGAACGGCAACGACATGGACACGTACGCCGACGATCTTGCGGCGCTCGTCGACAAGCTCGACCTGAAGGACGCCGTTCACGTCGGTCATTCCACCGGCGGCGGAGAGGTCGCCCGCTACATCGGACGGCACGGCACGAAGCGCGTGGCCAAGGCGGTCCTGATCGGCGCCATCCCACCCTTGATGCTCAAGACACCCGCCAACCCGGGCGGCACGCCGATCGAGGCGTTCAACCAGATACGCGCCGGCGTCCTGGCCGATCGCTCGCAGTTCTTCAAAGACCTCACGATGCCGTTCTACGGCTACAACAGGCCGGGCGCGAAGATGTCCGAGGGCGTGCGCGAGTCGTTCTGGCAGCAGGGGATGATGTGCGGGCTCCCGGGCGCCTACTTCTGCGTCAAGGCGTTCTCCGAGACCGATCTCACCAAAGACCTCGAGAAATTCGACGTCCCGACGCTGGTCCTGCACGGCGACGACGACCAGATCGTCCCGATCGCCGACTCGGCCCTGCTGTCCGCGAAGATCATCAAGAACGCCAGGCTCAAGGTCGTCAAGGGCGCCCCGCACGGGTTGTGCACCACTCTCAAGGAGATGGTGAACGAGGAGCTGATCTCGTTCATCAAGGGATGAGCGAGGACCGCATGCGCGATCGAGCACGTTCCTCCCGGCGCGGTCGCACGACCGCTGCGACCGCCGTCGGTCTTGCGTGGCTCCTGTCCGTCTCGGCGCTCCTGGCCGCGGGCGCGGCGGCCAGCACGTCCGGCTTCTCGGATCGCTTCGCCGATGTCAACGGCACCCGGCTGCACTACCTCATCGGCGGCCAGGGGAGCCCGGTCGTGCTCCTGCACGGGTTCGCCGAGACGGGCCGCATGTGGCTGCCGATCATGCCGCTCCTGGCGAAGAGCCACACGGTCGTCGTTCCCGACCTGCGCGGGGCGGGGTCATCGGGCAAGCCCGAGACCGGCTACGACAAGAAGACGATGGCCGTGGACATCCACGAGCTGATGGGCTCTCTGAAGCTCGACCGCGCGGCGATCGTCGGCCACGACATCGGCCTGATGGTGGCCTACGCCTACGCCGCCCAGTTTCCCCAGGCGACCGAGCGTCTCGTGCTGATGGATGCCTTCCTGCCCGGGATCGGCAACTGGAAGGACGTCTGGCTGATGCGCGATCTGTGGCACTTCCACTTCTATGGAGAGACGCCTCTGGCGCTCGTCAAGGGGCGGGAGCGGATCTACCTCGAGCACTTCTGGAACGACTTCGCGGCCGACCGCACGCACTCGGTGCCCGAGGCGGACCGCCAGATCTACGCGAAAGACTTCGCCCAGCCCGGAGCGATCCACGCGGGGTTCGAGTACTTCCGCAACTTCGAGCGCGACGCGCAGGACTTCGCCCAGCTGGGGGCCACGCGTCTCGGCATGCCGGTGCTGGTGCTGACAGGGGAGAAGGCGTCCGGGGAGTTCCTGATCGAGCAGGCGCGCATGGTGGCGACCGACGTGCAGGGAGTGGTCGTCAAAGGCTCCGGGCACTGGCTCATCGAAGAGGCCCCGGACCAGGTCATTCCGCAGCTCGTCGGGTTCATCGATCGACCACGCTAGGAGGCGGGCCATGACTCGCAGGACGGTCGTGCTGGCGGGCGCCCTCGCTGCCGTGTTCCTGTACGCGGCGGGTCGGGCGCAGGAAGCCGGGTCCCAGATTCGTCTGGTTCCGGGCGAGATCGAGGCGCTGAGCCAGACCGGGCCGAGCGCCGGGACTTCGGGGGTCTCGGGGATCCAGACGCGCGTGCTGAAGGGCGACCCGACGCGGTCCGGTCTCTACACGATCCAGCTCCTGGTGCCGGCGAACACCCGCATCGAATCCCACGTCCACCCGGACGATCGGGTGGCGACCGTCGTCTCGGGCACGTGGTATTTCGGGTACGGAAAACACTTCGACGAGTCGCGAGTCAAGGCCCTGCCCCCGGGGAGCTTCTATACGGAGCCCCCGAACGAGCCGCATTTCGCGCGCACCGGGAGCACCGCGGTCGTCGTCCAGATCACCGGATTCGGCCCCACCGGCACGCGGTACACTGAGGCACGGCCGGCGGAGTCGCCGAAGCCTTGAGGGGAGCCCCGGCGTGGCCGCGGAGGGCGCGATGGAAGTCGAGAAGTTCGGAACGTCACGAAAAGGAGAAACCGATATGACGAGCGAAGACACCGATCGGTCCGTGCGCAAGCACATCGAGGAACTGGTGGGTGAGGAGCACCGACTGTACGAGCAGAAGAGCCTCTCGGAGGCGGATCGCCAGCGGCTTCAGGTTGTCAAGGTCGAGCTCGACCAGTGCTGGGATCTGCTGCGCCAGCGCCGGGCGCTGCGGGAATTCGGCGACAATCCCGACCAGGCGCATGTCCGTCCTCCGAGAACCGTCGAAAACTATGAGCAGTAAGGAGGCCTAGCATGGCCAACACGCCACTCGCGGCCGGGATGAAGGCGCCCGACTTCACGCTGCCGTCGACGCCGGATCAAAAAGTCAAACTGTCGGAGCTGCGCGGACGGCCGGTGATCCTCGCGTTCTACCCGGCCGATTGGAGCCCCGTGTGCGGCGACCAGATGGCGCTCTACAACGAGCTCCGGGAGGAGTTCGCGCGCTTCAACGCCTGGCTCGTCGGCATCTCCGTCGATGGTGTCTGGTGCCACGCGGCGTTCGAGAAGGATCGTAAGCTGCATTTCCCGCTGCTGGCCGATTTCGAGCCGAAGGGCGAGGTGGCGCGCAAGTACGGCGTCTATCGCGCCGAGGACGGATTCTGCGAGCGAGCGCTCTTCGTCATCGACGCCGACGGCATCATCCGCTGGTCCTATGTCTCTCCCGTCGGCGTGAACCCGGGCGCCGACGGGATCCTGAGCGCTCTCGAAAAGCTCGGCGCGGGGAAGGAGAAGCGATGAGCCGTCTGACGACCGCCGTTTCCGATTCCGACCATCGCGCCGGGCCCGACGACGCACCGGTGACCCTCGTCGAGTACGGCGACTACGAATGCCCCCACTGCGGGCGGGCTCATCCGATCGTCCAGGAGGTGCGGCGGCGGATGGGGCACCGGTTGCGGTTCGTCTTCCGGAACTTCCCGCTCGCCGAAGCGCATCCGCACGCCGTCCACGCCGCGGAAACCGCGGAGGCCGCGGCCGTCCAGGGCAAGTTCTGGGAGATGCACGACCTGCTCTTCAAGCGGCAGGAGGCCCTGGAGGACTCCGACCTGATTCGCTATGCGAAGGAGATTGCCCTCGATGCGAGCCGGGTGAAGGAGGAGCTTGCCGCCGGCACCTACGCCAGCCGCGTGCGCCAGGATTTCCGCTCGGGAGTTCGAAGCGGCGTCAACGGCACGCCGACGTTCTTCATCAACGGCGCGCGTCACGATGGGTCGTGGGATCTGGAGCCCCTGCTCGAGGTCCTCGAGAAGGCCGCGGAGCGGTGAGGAAGGCCTGACCGGCAGGCTGGCGCCCCGGTCGGCCCCCGACGATGCGCCGGAGTTGTTTCTTGGCGCGCATCTCGATCAAGCGGATCGCCTCGCGCGACAGACCGAGTGCCGCGCCGATTTCACGCAGCGACCGCACCCGCCCGCCGCGCAGCCCGAACCGGTCCGCCAGCACACGGCGCTCCCGCTCGCCGAGCGTCCGCAGGGCGGCGCGCACGCACGCGCGAGCCTCGGCGCGGATCAACGCCACCTCCGGGCTCGGCGTGCGGCCGTCCGCGATCCGATCGCGCAGCGGGATATCCGAGCGGTCGCCGGTCGCTTCGTCGAGCGACAGCTCGATCATCTTGCCCTGCAGGATCCGGTCGACGCGGGCGACGGTCAGGTTGAGATGCGTCGCCACCTCGTCACGCCCGGCGTCGCGGCCGAGATCGCGCGACAATTGACGCTCGGCGTCGATCACGCTCCGGATCTTGTGCCGCTGCGTGTGTGGCAGCCGCACGGCGGTCGACTGGCCCGATAGCGCCTCGAGGATTGCCTTGCGGATCCACCAGACCGCGTACGTGATGAAGCGCGTCCCGCGCCCCGCGTCGAAGTGCCGCGCCGCCTCCAGCAGCCCCAGGTTCCCTTCGCTGATCAGGTCCTCCAGCGCCACGCCCAGCCCCGCGTAGCGCCGTGCCACGCGCACGACGAACGCCAGGTTCGCGGTCACCAGATCGTCGCGCGCCGCGTACCCGCCGATCTCACTGAGGTAGATCGACAGTGACGACCGCGCGCGCCGCGGATCCTGCATCGGTGTCGACATGATGTCCCCTCCCTGCGACAGGAACATCATGACCCGACCGGTCGAACGACCTCGTGCCGGTCGTGTGACTATGAGGTGACCGCGGCCGGCGTCGAGCGGATCGTACGATTCTCTCGAGATCGCGCCAAAGCGGACGCAGGTTGTTCGTGTAGAATATGGCCACATTCTCACAACAAACCACCGGCTGGACGGAATATGGGATCGCCTGATCGCTCGAAAGGCGCAGGCGCTGCCGGTCATCGAGAGCACACTGCGCAAGGAGATCGAGAAGCCATCGGCGGATAACTTCCTGCTGCTGGATCTGGGATTCTTCCTGGCTCTCGATGCCTTGACGAAGGTGGACCCGGACAGCCGGGTCATCCAGGCGAATTTCAAGCAGCTCTTCGAAGACGTCTGGAGGCGATGTTCGCCAATGACGGGAAGGACGACACGACCTTTCCGGTCGACATCATCGGTTCAGGGCTCGCCCCAGATGAGCTGATCGACTGGCTGGTGAAGATCACGGGCGGACGTTCTTCAGGCTCTCCGACGAGGCGCTTAGCGACGTCGAGGTGACCAACACGATGATCAACGCAGCCGCCTACGCCAGAGACGAGCGAACGAAGTAGAGCCTACGCCGTCGACCGGGTCATGTGCTGCCGGTCAGCGACCGGAGAACGCGCGGCGTCAGGTGAAAAATCAGCCGCCCGGCCGCGGGGCGCGGCACGCCCTCGAAATCGATCCGGCACAATCCGCCCTTCTTGAACTCGAGCGCCAGGTCCGAGCGCGGCTCGACGATCATCGCCCCGGCCAGGCGCGACAGGTCGGGCTCGTGGCCGACCAGCACGACGGAGGAGTCGGCGGGGAGCGTGGCCAGCGCCGTGAACACGCCGCCGGAGCCGCTGCCGGGGGACAGCGGGCGCAGGGCCCGCCGCGGCGGGCGCGGGCTCATCGACGTCGCGACGATGCGGGCGGTCTGGCGGGCGCGCACGAACGGCGAGGTCAGGACGAGATCGAAGCGCAGACCGAGGGCGCGCATGCCGCGGGCGGCGCGGGCCATCTTGCCGCGTCCCTCGCGCGTGAGGGGACGGTCGGAGTCGGCAGGGTACTTGTGCGGGTCGCGCTCGCCGGCAATGGCGTGGCGCAGGAGGTAGACGCGCATCGCGGCGGGCGGCGGGGGCCGGGCTCAGTCCTGCGACAGTCCGCGCGCGGCGCGCGCCGGGGCCTCGTCGGCGGCGATGCGCGGGGCGGTCTCCGGCTCCGGCTCGTCCTCCTCGGCCTCGAACAGCAAGGGACGGATCGTCTCGAGGCTGGTCGACAGGACCTGCATGCGCCGGTCGTCGAGCAGCGCCTGCACGCGGCGGCGGATGCGCGCCTGGATCTCGTCGACGCCCAGGGTGGCGTCGACCGTCACGAAGCCGAAATCGCGGGACATCTTGTTGTACTGGCGGATCAGGCGCCACTGGTACTTGCGGAACGACTCGAACAGGTCGGTGCCGAGGTGCATGTCCATTCCCGACTCCCAGTAGTCGATGCCGCGGCTGCCGAGGACGCGGCGCACCAGGGTGTCGGCGTCGACCCTCAGGTAGAGCGTCAGGTCGGGGACCAGGGCGAAGCCGAAGACGCTGCGGATCCAGGCGGGGTCGGCCCCGCGCACGACGCTGCGCGCGAAGGCGGTGAACACGTAGCGGTCGGCCAGCACCACGAAACCGGAGCGCAGCGCCGGGAGGATGATCTTCTCCAGCCGGTCGGCGAAGTCGGTGGCGTACAGCAGGCTGAAGGTGAGCTGGTTGAGATTGTGACCCGCCTTGGCGGCGCCGATCGTCTCGGACATCAGCTCGGAGCGCGTCCAGCCGGTCTCGATGACGCCGTACCCCTGCACCTCGAGCCATTCCTTGAGCAGGGCGACCTGGGTGGTGCGGCCGACGCCGTCGGTGCCCTCGATCGTGATCAACGTGCCCTTGAGATCGCGCACGTCCGCGTAGGGCAAACCGTGGCCGAAGTATTTCGCGCCGTCCTTGCCGGGATTCATGAGGCCTCCGCCAGGCCGGGCTCGTTGTAGAGCCGGGCCACGATGGACCTGACCTGTTGCTGCTGGCTGTCGATGTTGCGCGTGCCGTCGATGACCCGGAAGCCGAACTCCCCGGTGATCCGGTCGTACTCCTCGATGACGCGGCCCTGGAAGCGGCGGAAGCTCTCCACCGGGTCCGGGCTCAGACCGAGATCCATGCCGGCCTCGTAGAACTTGATCTTGGCGCGCGAGCCGAGGATGCGGTCGACGGCGACGTCGATCGGCACGCGGAAGTAGAACGCCACGTTCGGCTTCACCGCGAACGAGTAGAGATCGCGCGCCCAGCGCGGGTCGACGCCGCGCGCGATGTCACGCGCGAACGCCGTGTAGATGTAGCGGTCGGCGAGCACCGTGATCCCCGACTTCAGGTACGGGATGATCCGGTAGGTGAGCCGGTCGGCGAAGTCGGTGGCGTGCAGCAGGCTGAAGGTCGTGGGCGTGAGCAGGTTCTTCTTCTTGCCGCGCTTGGTGGCCTGACGCACCAGGTCCGAGGAGTTCCACTCCGTGAACACGACCTGGTGGCCGCGCGCCTGCAGCCACTTGTGCAACAGCTTGATCTGGGTGCTCTTGCCGGAGCCGTCGATCCCTTCGACAACAATCAACTTGCCGCGGCGAAGCGCTGGTCGGCCCTGCGACATCCTCATCCCGGTGGTTGTGAGGACCCTACTATACACGAACATTCTTCCGCCGCCATGTGACGGATAGGTGACAAATGGGAAAAATCGACGTAGAGATCGATCGCCGGCCCGCCCCTAACCCCAGACGATGCTGTATGATGCGCTCATGAGAGAGCCGACCGGATCGCCGCGGGGCAGGTCGACCGCCGGGCCGGTCGTTCCCGGCCTGCAGGCCCGCGACATTCTCGCGGCACGCGGCCGCATCGTCTTGAAAGCGCGCCGGCGCGTCCTGCGCTCCGCCGATGCCGAGGCGATCCACGTGCTGCGCGTCGCCACGCGCCGGCTGCAGGCTGCGCTCGACCTGTTCGAGCGACATCTCCCCGAGCGGCCGCGCCGGCGGCTCGAGCGGCGGGCGCGCGCCATCCGCAGGAGGTTCGGGGCGCTCCGGAACGCCTGCGTCGTCCAGGACCTGCTGGCGCGCATCGCGACCCGCCTGACATCCGACGAGAAGAAATACGCGGCCGGTCTGAAGCGCCGTCTCGACCGGACGATCGCGGAGGGCCGGCGCGCCGGGCGCCGGGAGGGCCTTCCGGGTCTGCGCAAGCGCCTGCGCAGGGTGCTGCGCGCGCTCGGCGGCGGCGCGGCCGCGCGGCGCGGCTCGCCGGTTCTCGCCGTCGCTCTGCCAGCGACCGACGGGCTCGTGGGCGCCTGCCGCGAGGCGCACGTCGGGGACGTCGAGGCGATGCACCGGCTGCGCCTCGCGATCAAGCGCCACCGCTACGCCCTGGAGATCCTGTCGGAGGCCGGGCACGAGGGGCTTCAGAGGACCATCCGCGAGGCGCGCGCCCTGCAGGGCGATCTCGGCGGTCTGCACGACCTGGATCTTCTGATCGACCTGGTGCACGGGGAGGCCTATCGGCCGGGCGCGAGCCCGCTGCTGCGCCGGCTGCTGCGGCGCCGCACCCGGCAGGCCGAGGGCGTGATGCGGAGGCTGATGCGATACCTGCCGGTCGGTCAAAGCGGTGCCTCGGACCGGAGGACGCCGGACCGCGCCGCGAAGCGCCCTGCCGGGTCACGCTCCGCCGGGACGCAGCGCGCGGCCGGTTCGCGTCCCGCCCGGACGCCCCGCCGTGCGGGGCCGCACCCGGCGACGGGCCCGGAACCAGGCTCGCTGTCTGGTCCGGTGGCGGCGGCATGAAGAGGACCGTCCTGGGCGTCGTGGACATCGGCTCCAACACGATCCGGTCGCTGATCGTCGAGGCGGCCCCCGACGGCGCGCTGCGCACTCTCGACGACGAACGGGAGGTGGCGCGTCTGGCGGCCGGGCTCAACCGCCAGGGGCGTCTGTCGCGCGGCGCCATCGGGCGCGCGGTCACCGCGCTGCAGAGGATGGCGGAGATCGCGCGCGGGCGCGGCGTCGAGGGCATGTCGGTGGTCGCCACCAGCGCCATCCGCAACGCCGCCAACCGCCGGCAGTTCGTCGACCGGGTGCGCGCCGAGACCGGTCTTCGGGTACGCGTCATCTCCGAGCAGGAGGAGGCCGAGCTGGCGTTCGAGAGCGCCGCGCGCAGCTTCGATCTCGGCGACCACCCCTGCGCCGTCGTCGACGTCGGCGGCGGCAGCACCGAGGTGATCCTGGCGCTCGGCAGCCACATCCAGCAGGTGCACTCGCTGCACCTGGGGGCGGTCGTCCTGACCGAGGGGTGCCCGGCCTCGGACCCGATGCGCCGGCGCGAGTTCAAGGCGATGCGCCGCCGGGTGCGGAGGGCGATCGACGAGGCCGGCATCGAGGCCGAGCCGCCGCCGCAGTTCCTGATCGCCTCGGGCGGGACCGCCGCGACGGTGGCGCAGATGGCGATGGCGCGGCAGGGGCTGGCCGGGCGCCCGGTCCAGGGTTTCGAGATGACCCAGGCCGAGCTGCTGCACCTGCGCGAGGCCCTCCTGCGCCGCTCTCTCGCCGAGCGCCGCGGGATGCCGGGGCTGTCGCCGGATCGGGCCGACATCATCATCGCCGGCGTGATCATCCTGTACGAGCTGATGGCCCGATTGAAAGTCAACGCGCTGCGCGTCAGCGCGCACGGCATCCGTCACGCCCTCCTGAATCGCATGATCACCCGGCGCTTCCCGGGCGCGGGGCCGCCGGCCCGGCCGCGCCGCCTGGCCGCCGCCGAGGCGTTCGCGCGCTCGCTGCACGTCGAGGAGACGCACGGCCGTCAGGTGCAGCGTCTGGCGGTGTCGCTGTTCGACCAGGTGTGCGGGCCGCTCGACCTCGACCCCGGGGCGCGGGACCTGCTGGCCTCGGCGGCGCTCCTGCACGACGTTGGCTACGTCGTGGCGTTCCGCGGGCACCACAAGCACACGTACCGGCTGATCGCCCACGCCCAGCTGGACGGCTTCACGCCGCGCGAGCGCGAGATCATCGCCCTCGTGGCGCGCTACCACCGCCGGACGGGACCGAAGAAGAGCCACCGCGGCTGGGCCGCCCTCGGGCGCGGGGACCGGTGGCTGGTGCGCCGGCTGGCCGCCATCCTGCGGATCGCCGACGCCCTCGACCGGCGCCACTCGCAGAGGGTCCTCGACGTGCGCTGCCGGCTGACCCGTCAGAAGGCCCGCTTCGCGGTCCTGTCAAACATCGAGCCGACGGTCGAGATGCACGCGGCCGAGGGGAAGTCGAACCTGTTCCGCAAGGTGTTCGACCGCGACGTGCAGTTCGTGGCGCTGCGGGCCCGCAAAGCCGAGCGGGAGCCAGCCTCGCCGCCGAAGCTGCGCCTGCTGCGCCGTCTGACCGCCTGACCTGGCGGACCTACCACCCAATCAGAACTCCGGCCGTCATCCCGGCGCCGTGCTGTGTTCCGTTCCGGAAGAGAAGACCGTAGCCGGGCTCCAGATACCAGCCGACTTTGTCGCCGGGCCAGAACATGAAATCCAGCACGGCTTCGGCCCCGACGAACGTCCCGCCGCTCTCCTTGCCGGAAGCGTGCGCGATCTCCGGCCCGAGCCCGATCATGAACTCGACCCGCGGGGAGAGGCGATACGGCTTCTTGAACAGGACATCCATCGACGTTTCGAGTCCCTCGTCCGCGTCCAGCACGGTCACGCCGCACTCGAGCTCGAGCACGTTCTCGATCGGCGTGACCTCCACGGCGACGGTTCCACCGAAATGCCGCGAGTCCTCCTCGATCTCCCACTCGCCGGCGGCCCCGATCTCGACGACCACGGCATGGTCGATGCTCGGCGGTTTCTGGCCCGGCTGCGTGTCGCTTCCGAAGGCGTGCACCGCGAGGCATGGAAACGAAGCGCAGACGAGGAGCATCCGCCAGGCCGGTCGTCCGATGCAGCGCGATACGAGGCCCGCCGTGACGTGAACGTGATGAGGGTGCGTCATTCGTGTGTCCAGGTCATGGCGCGGGGCCGCTCGCGGTCCGGCGGCCCGGTTCGCTGTCGCCCCGGGTCCGCCGTCCCATACGGGCCGCATTGAGCACGAACGCGGTCTCCGACGCCACGTGGATGAAGGCGGCCACGACCGGGCTCAGGTACCCGAGGGCCGCCAGGACGACCCCCGTCCCGTCGAGCACGAGCGTGCCGGCGAAATTGGTCAGGATGATCGAGCGGCAGCGCCGGGCGATCCGGACCACCTCGACGAATTTCAGGAGGTCGTCGCCCAGAAGCACCACGCCGGCGCTTTCCCGCGCCACGTCGGCGCCGGAGCCCATCGCCACTCCGACGCTCGCCTTGATCAGCGCGGGCGCGTCGTTGATACCGTCGCCGATCATGGCGACCCTCCGGCCTGCGGCGACCAGATCCTCGACCCACTCCAGCTTGCGCACGGGAAGGAGCTCCGAGCCGATTTCGTCGACCCCCAGCGCCATCCCCACCCGTTCCGCGACCGCCCTAGAATCGCCGCTCAGGAGGACGGTCCAGACTCCCATGCTCCGCAGCTCACGGATCGCGCCCGGGGCTTCGCCGCGCACCACGTCCTCGAAGCGCAGGAGACCGAGGAGACGGCCGCTCCGCGCCACGAACACCTCGGATGCAGCGTCGGACGCCGGAGGGAAGTCTCCGACCGCGATGTGACGATCCGCCAGGAGCCGCCTGCTGCCGACGACGATCTCCTCGCCGCCGATCGAGCAGACGATCCCTTCACCCGGCAGGTTCTCGAAGCGGTCGGGCCGAGCGGTCGTCAGGGACGCCTGCAGGCCTCTCCTCACGATCGCGCGCGCCAGCGGATGCTCCGAGGGGCCCTCGGCGATCATGGCCGTCCCGAGCAGGATGCGCTCCGACACGTCCGGACACCGGCGCAGACTGGCGATGCGGGGCTCCCCGTAGGTCAGCGTGCCTGTCTTGTCGAGGAGGACGGTGTCGATCGCCGCGAGGGTCTCGAGGTGGATCCCGCCCTTCACCACGACACCGTGCCTCGCCGCCCGGCCGATCGCCCCCAGGATCGCCAGGGGCGTCCCCGTCGCCACGCCGCAGGCCCCGGCGACGATGACGACCGAGATCGCCGAGCGCACGTCGCGCGTGATGGCGAGCGTCAGCGCCGCGCTCGCCAGGGCGAAGCCGACGATGTATCCGGAGAGCCGGTCGGCGGTCTTCTGGACGGGCGCCCGAGTGCGTTCGGCATGCTCGACCGCCTCGATGATCTTGCCGAAGGTCGTGTCCCGGCCGACGCGGGTCGCGCGGACGTCGAGCGCGCCCGACTGGTTCACGGTTCCGGCGTGCACCTCCGCTCCCGGCACTTTTTCCACCGGCAGGGACTCGCCCGTGATCGAGGACTGATCCACGAAGGAGTGACCGCCCACGACGACACCGTCCGCGGGAATCCGCTCGCCCGGCTTGATCTCGACCCGATCCCCGATCTCGACCGATCGGGTGTCGATGACGCGGGGCCGGCCGTCCCGGATGACCGTCGTCGAGCGCGGACCGGCGTCGAGGAGCTCCTTGATCGCCCTCCGCCCTCGTCCCACGGTCAGCCCCTCGAGGACCTCCGCCACCAGGACGAAGAAGAGGATGGCGAGCGCCGTGACCGTCTCCCCGATCGACAGTGCCGCGAGGATGGCGATGGTCATCGACAGCTCCATCGTCATCCGGCGCGTCCAGAGGCTCCGGGCGGATTGGCGGAACACCTCCCATCCGCCGATCAGAGCGCCGATGGCGCCGATCGGGCTGAAGCCGGGAAACGGCTCCCACAGGCGGATCTCCACCGCCCCCGCCGCCAGCGCGACGAAGATGATCCGCGCGAATGCGGCGGCGCGGGGTGCCGCCGCTTCGGGCGAGGCCCGGGATTCGATCATCGTTCTCCTCCGCCGCCCCGGCCTAGAAGCGGTACCGCATGCGCGCCGCCAGCGTCCGCGGCGGAATGACGTGCGTCCCGCCGAAGACCGACTCGATGTTGTAGACGCCCTCCTTGTCGAAGGCGTTCAGCAGATCGACCTGAAGGGAGATCGGGGCGTGGTACCTGTCCAGATCGAATCCGGCCGAGAAGTCGTAGATCGTCCGGGCCTTGATGCGGTTCGGATCGAAGCGCGCGCCGCTGTGCACGCTGACGAACGGCGCCGCGAAGGCGTTGTCCGGATCGGCGGCGAGGGCGGCCGGGTCGGCGTCGGTCACCAGGCCCGAGTCGTACCGGACGTTCGTCCCGACCCAGACGCCGCTCTTGTGGAAATCGTAGGTCCAGCCGGTCTGGACCTGCAGATTCTGATCGTGGTCGATCAGGAACTCACCCGCGGTGAGATCGCTGACGGCCCCCTGGTCGAGGAAGAGGCCACCCACCGGCGGAGCGCCGTAGATCGCCCGCGTGTGGCCCGCGGACACGAACCCTCTCACGCCCGCCGTCTCCGCCAGATCGAGCCGGATGTTCCAGCCGTGGAAGCGGCCGTGCGAGAAGGCCAGCGGGAAGACGATCCCGGTGTTGAGAAACTGGTCCTGGTCCCCGGCGAAGTGCCCCTGCCGCTGCCAGAAATCGATGTCGAGCCTCAAGCGCGTGCCGAGCGCCTGCTGGAAGCCGGCGTCATACGCGTTCTGCCGCTCCGAGCGGACGGGGAGGACGCCGCCGCCGAGGGGCTGGGTGGCCTGGACCGAGGGCGGGACGAGCGCCGCCGCCTCCGCCGAGGAGCTGAACAGGATGTTCTCGTACTCCGGCGTGTAGAGGACCCGGTTGTACGATGCGCGGAAGACCGTGCGCTCGCCCGGCAAGGTCCAGGCGACGCCCAGGCGGGGCTCGAGCTGCGAGTCGGAGACCGGCAGGTTGTTGTGATCGTAGCGCAGGCCCAGGTTGGCCGTCACGTGCTTGAGCCGGATGTCGTCCTGGACGTAGCCCGCATAGTAGGTCCCGGTGAGCTTGCCGCGGAACTGGAACATCGTCCCGTCGCATGACTGGGTCCTTCCAGGGGGGTTGCAGGGCGTCAGGTCGTACGGATTCAGGTTCGGGTTGGAATCGGGGGACGAGGGGTCGTTGAAATTCGGATCGGTGATCGCGAACTCGAACCGCTCGTCGACCGGCAGGCGCTTGAAGACGCCGCCGACCTTGAACTCGTGCACGCCCGCGATCCAGGTCATCGACGGGCTGATGCCGTAGTTGTCGAGGGAGCGATCCGAGAGGGCCGTGACCGGAGTGTCTCCCGCCGACGGGTCGAGACGGAAGTTCGAGAAACGGCCGAACACGTCCACGTCGAGGAAGCTCTTCGCCGAGTGGATGTGCTGCCAGCCGAAGTTGACGTTCTGGTCCTTCGTCGTCACCCGCTGGTCCTGGCCGTTCGCCTCCTGCGTGAAGGTGTTCGGCACGCCCCGCCTCGTCTGGCCGGCCAGGACCGTCCAGCGGAACTTGTTGATGGCGCTCGGGGCCCAGTCGAGCCGCACGAACCCCCGCCCGGTGTCGCCGTCGTTGTTCAGGTTCCCGGGATTGACGGGATCGAGGAAGCGGTCGGATTTCGAGCCGTTGAACGAGGCGAACAATCCGAACGTGTCGGTCCCGTACGTGGTCGAGATGCCCCCCTCGTACGTGCCGAAGCGCGAGGTGCCCGCCAGGACGTCCCCCTTGAAGTCACCCGAGCCCAGGCCGGACTTGGTGGCGAGGTTGATCACGGCGCCGACCTTCTCCCCGAACTGCGCCGGGACATTCCCGTAGATCACTTCGATCGCCTGGGCGATCCCCGGGTCGATCGAGTTCGAGAAGGTGAGACCCGTCTGGTCCGAGATCGTCTGGCCGTCGACGACGTACTCGTTCTGGCTGTGCGCCCCCTGGAAATGGAACCGCCCGTTCTCGTCCTTGGCGAAGCCGGGTGTCGACGTGACGATCTGCTCCATGGCGCGCGAGGCGATCGGCGCGGGGGCCTTGGCGATGAACGACTTGTCGATGTCGATGTGGCTCATCGACGTGTCGGTCTCGAGCTGGGCCTCCTTTTCCGCCGTGACCTTGACCGATTCGGTCAGGGTGGTCGTGAGCTCGATCTTGACCTCCATGGGAATGGGCGAGCGGACATCCAGCTGCTTGTAGACCGTCTGGAAGCTGGTGGCGTCGACGCGCAGCATGTAAGGATTGAAGGGGATATTGAAGAACTGGAAGGAGCCATCCTGGCCCGTCTTGACCTGCGCGATGAACCCGGTGACGGCGTTGCGGAGCTCGACGATGGCGCCCTCCTTTCCCTGTCCGTCGGGCCCGACGGCCTTGCCGCGGATGGTGCCCACGTCGCCGGCGATGGAAAGGGAAGTCAGGGTTCCGGGCAGCACGAGCCAGAGCACGAGAAGACCGACACACTTCCTGATGAGTGACACGAATTGCCTCCGTTGAATGAATGGTGGCTACGGACTCGATCCACGGGCCGGCGCGTGCGACAGCGTGACCGGGCGCCGAGGGACGAATCCCCGAACACGCGCCGAGCGGCACGTGGATGGGAATCGACCCCCTGAGCGCGCCGGGCGGACGCACACATCGCCTTCAAGGCGCGAGCGCAACCACTCCCGACAGCGTCGGGTTGATTCAGTTATGAGATCGGATCAGGCAGCGGAATCGACGGAAGCGGGTGGAGCGCGGCAGGAACGTGTGGTGCTGAACGCGAGCCGGACATGAAGCCGGCAGACGGGAACGATCCCGCTGCTTTCGACCGGCGACGAGAGGACGAACGGCCCATCGGGGGCCGGAACCGGGACGTGGGACGCCAGACACGCGGGACACGAGGTGACCTGCAGCGACCCCGCCACCGTTTGATCGAGCGTGGCGTGCGCTGCCGAGAACCCCAGGATCCCGTGGTTGTGGACCGCGGACACGACGGCGAAAATCGCCATCCAGGCCGCAAAAAGCGCCACCACGCCGCGACGGAGAGAACGCGAAGTCCCGTCACGTATCATGATCAACCTCCACGATTGCCGCGAAGTATACGTCGAACCCCCTTCACGGGCCACAGAATAGAAGGCTCTCCCTGTCTCAGGGCGTGGAGGGCTCGTCCGGAGCGAGTGCCGGCTTGTCGGGCGACTCCGGGTGCAGCGTCAGGTTCCCGGAGATCCGCCGGATCACGACCCGGTTGTTCTTCGCCCTGTCCTCGGGCGTGTCGTTCGAGGCGACGAACTCGACCGCTCCCTTGCCGACCGCGTCGATCCGATCGGCCGCCACGCCGCGCGAAACGAAGATCGACTTGATCGTCTCGGCCCGCTTCTTCGCCAGGCTCTTCTGCGCCGCGGCCGGGCCAGCGTCGGTGTAGACGTCGATCTCGACGCGCAGGTCGGACCAGTACAGGAGGGCCTCGGCGGCGAGACCGGCCCAGGAGTCGGCGCCGGGGTAGAGCTCGACGCCCTTCAGGAAGACGACGTTCTCGAGGACCTGCGGCTCGTCCCGATCCAGGCGCACCTTGGGGCAGCCGTCCTTGTCGTGCAGCCGCCCGGCGGGCGAGTCGGGGCACTGATCGAGCCCGTCGAACACGCCGTCGCCGTCGGAGTCGATCGGGCAGCCGGTGGCGTCGACCACGGCGCCGGCCGGGGTGCGCGCGCACTTGTCGAGACCGGCCGGAACGCCGTCGCCGTCCAGGTCGTGGGTGCAGCCGGGCGTGTCGCTGCCGAGCGCGTCGACCTGCGCCCCGCGCTCGGTGCCGGGGCATCGATCGAGACCGTCCGGGATCCCGTCGCCGTCCTCGTCCGACGGGCAGCCGTGGGCGTCGACCGTCGAGCCGGGGATCGTTCCCGGGCAGGTGTCCAGGGCGTCGACCACCTTGTCGCCGTCCTCGTCGGTGGGGCAGCCGCTCGCGTCGACCTTCCACCCCGCCGGCGTCCGGGCGCAGAGGTCGAGCCCTTCGGGGACGCCGTCGCCGTCGAGGTCGTAGGGGCATCCCGCGGCGTCGACCAGCGCTCCGGCCGGCGTGCCGCCGCAGCGGTCGGAGAAGTCGATGACGCCGTCGCGGTCGGTGTCGGGCGGCTCGCGGTGGTTCAGCTCGAAGGCGATGCCGACGCTGGCCTGCTGGTTGATCTGGACCTGCTCGAACGGCGACTCGCCGGTGTACTCGAAGCGCAGCGCCACGTAGCGCGTCAGGGACTGCCGCAGCCCGGCGCCGAAGATCAGAGTGCCCTGCGACACGCTGCCGCGCTGCGACTGCTGCAGCGTCGGGCTCGAGTAGAAGCGCAGCCGGCCCACGCCGGCCACGACGTAGGGCGAGAAGCGCCGGCCGTGGGCGTGCGGCTCGATCAGAAGACGCGCCTGCAGCGACTCGCTGCTCACCTCGAGCGGTCCCGTGGCGGAGGCGATCGACGTGTCGCTGAACAGCGTGCTCTTGCGGTCGGTCAGCTCCCCCTTGGGGACGCGCTGGAAGGAGATCTCGAGATTCACCAGCGGCGTGAGACGGGTGCCGGCCCGCAGGCCCCACGGGGCGCCGCCGGGCACGCCGTACGTCCGGTCGTACCGGTAGGACCCGTAGAAGAGGGTCACGGTCGCGTCCCCTTTCAGCCAGGTGTCGTCGGCGCCGCCCGTCTCGGCGGCGCTCGCCCCGCCGTCCCGAGGCGAGCCGGCGAGACCCGACAGCGCGGCGCAGAGCGCGGCCGATCCGAGGAGCCGGGCGGCGCGCCGCATCAGAACGACACCTTCATGCCGAAGCGCAGCGAGCGCGGCGCCTGGCGCTCCAGGCTCAGTCCGTACAGGTCGTAGATCCCCTTGCAGGTCGTCGGGTCGTCCGGCAGGCCGGCGGGGCAGTTGCTGAAGCCGGGGAAGGCCGCGACCTGCTCGTCCATCCCGGTGAACGGGTTGCGGTAGGGGAAGGTCGTGGTCTTGAAGTAGTCGTACAGCGCCTCGACCGAGTGGAACCGTCCCTCGATCGAGCGCGCCCAGGCGTCCCACTCGGAGGCGTCGGCCTTGCCGTTGTGGTTCCCGGCGCCCGGGATCTGGTCGAGGAACTCCGTGGTCGGCTCGCCGCCGAACGTGGTCGCGTCGCTGTAGCCGCAGAAGCCGGGGACCGAGCCGCACGTCAGGTTGTCCGCCGAGCCGGCCTGCAGGAACTGCTGCTCGAAGCGCGTCGGGGTCTGCCGGTTCAGCAGATTGAACACGTCGAGGAACAGGACGCTGTGCACGTGATCGGACATCTTCCAGTCGTAGGTCAGATGCAGGTCGAGCTGCTGCAGCGACGGCGTGCGCCCCGCCGACCCCTGCGGCATCAAAAAGATGCGGCCGTAGGCGAACGGGTTGTTGAAGTTGTCCGGGTCGGTGGTCGCCGACAGCGGCGTTCCCGAAAGCCAGCGGTACGTCCCGCCGAGCTTGAAGCCGCGCGGAAGAGCGTACATGCCGTGGAACTTCAGCTGGTGCCGGCGGTCCTGCGGCAGGAACCCCTGCGCGTTGTAGGTCAGGATCGGGAAGTCGAACGCCTCGGTCGGATGCGGGTCGCGCTCCTCGGACTCGTCGATGTAGCGGCCGCGATAGTTCCCCTCCGTCTTCGAGTACAGGTAGGAGGCGCTCAGGTCGAACCCCTTCGAGAAGGTCTTGTCGACGCTCACCTCGGCCCCCTTGAAGTCGCGCGTCGGACGGGGGAACGGAGAGAAGCCGGCGGCCACCAGCCGGGAGTTGTCGATGGTGCACTCCTTTCCGGGAGCGCAGCCCAGCCGCTCGCCGGTGCCGCAGAAGTCGTAGGTCGAGGGGTCGCCGGGGACGCAGCGCGCGTCGCCGCCGAACCAGGCCTTGTCGTTCGGGTCGGGCGTGATGTGGTACGGCCTCCCGGGGTTGCCGACGATGTAGGTGCGGCCGTTGTCGAGCGACAGGTCCTCGACCGCGTCGTTCAGGCTGCGCCGGATCAGCCGGGTGCCCAGCGCCCAGTGCGGCGTGAAGGCCCACTCGAAGCCGAGGATCGCCTCGTCCTGGCTGCCGGCGCGCAGACGCGCGTCGACCGGCGAGGGGAACAGGGTGCCGAAGTCGATCGTCTGGAACGGCGTCAGGACCCGGCCGAACGGGTCGTGCGCCACCGGGTCGGACGGGCTGCGCTCGAAATCCCAGCAGCCGAAGCCGCCCTTCTGGACCCCGGCGTTGTCCGCCGGCGTGTCGGTCGAGCAGAGCCGGCCGAACGAGGGGTCGACCGAGAACAGCTCGCCGACGAACTGCTCGTACGACTTGTACCCCTGGCCGCTGGTGCGATAGAGACGGATCATGGTGATGCGCGGGTCGAAGACGCGGCTGGTGATCTCGAGCGGCAGCGTGTCGCTGAAGCGGCCCCAGGAGCCGTGGATCTTCATCCGGCCCTCGCCCCTGGGGTCGAAGGTCACGCCGATACGCGGCGAGAAGGTGTCGTTCACCTTCGCGACCGTGTGGCCGTCGCCGTCCTGCAGGTCCTGGCCCTCCAGGCGCGCGCCGTAGGTGACGCTGAATTTCGGGCTGATCGTCCAGCGGTCCTGCAGGTAGAGCGACGAGCTGACGGTGCGCGACGAGGGCTGGATCTGATCGGGCCACTGCAGGCACCGCCCCGTCCCGTCGCCCCAGCAGCGGCGGATGCCGAGGACCGAGCTGGGCGTGCCGATGGCGCGGCCCTGCGCGTCGGAGGCGCGCAGATCGGTCCAGTCGAGGGCCATGCCGGTGCCCCAGCCGTAGTCGAGCGCCTGATCGAGATGGTTCTCCTCGCGATCGAAGCCGCCCTTGATCTCGTGCCCATCGACCAGGTGCTCGACGCTGACGCGCGCGAAGTCCCGGTCGGCGTCGTCCTGGCCCGAGTAGGGGTACGGTCCGGCGGAGAGATACCGCCGCTCGAACGCCTGATCCTGGGTCGGGTCGTCGGGGTCCTGCGGCGGCGCCGAGCCGACGTTGGTGCCGCCCGGGTTCTTGCGCACGGACGGAAACGAGGCGCGGCGATCGGCCCCGATCGGAAACTGGATCGGCAGCGGCTCGACGCTGCGGGACTCGCGGTGCGTGCCGATCTGCCCGTCGAGGATGTAGCCGTCGCCGAAGATGCCGGTGTATTTCAGGGCCGTGTCGGTGCCGCCGGTTGTCAGCCTGACGTCCTCGCCGAGGCCCCAGCGCTCGGATTGTCTCTGCCACTCGGCGGGGTCGGAGAACGAGGTGAGCGTCAGACGCTGCGCCGGCGTCACCTGCCAGGTGATCTTGCCGCTGAACAGATTGGACCGATTGAACTGGGCCGCCTCGTTCCGGCCGTTGGTCGCCGCGTTGAACTGCGGGTGGGTCGTGTCCTCGCGGGTCGGGTCGTAGGCCAGGAAGAACCAGGCGTGGTCCTTGACGATCGGTCCGCCGAGGCTCATGGGAAAGGTGGCGGTGTCGGCGAGCCTGGTGAACGTCAGATCGCCCGCCGCCAGCGGTTCGGAGGTGTCGTTGCGCCGGCTCCATTCGGTCGAGAACAGACCCTGCAGCTGGTCGGTGCCGCTCTTGGTGACGACATTGACCACCCCGCCGAGCGCCCGTCCGAACTCCGGCTCGTAGCCGCCGGTCTTGACCTGGATCTCCTCCACGAAATCGAAGTTCAGCTCCTTGCCGGCCTTCCCGGTCATGACGGCGGTGGTGTTGACCCCGTCGATGACGTAGGTCGACTCGAGCCCGGACGCCCCGTAGATCGAATGACCCCCGGTGCCGTCGTCGCCCGCCGAGCCGCTCACCATCTCGACGACCGACTCGTACGAGCGCGCCGTCGGCAGGGTCTCCAGCGTCTTCGCCCCGAGCTTCTGCCCGAGGGTGGTGCTGCCCGGCTGGATCAGCTCCTCTTCGTCGGTCTGGGCGGTCACCTTCACCGTCTCGATCGTCATCAGGATCGGGGGGATGGTCGTGGTCTCGCCGGCGCTGGCCACGATCCCCGAGCGCGACACCGGCGGGCGGTCGCCGATCCTGACGCTGATCGTGTAGGCGCCCGGTGGCACGGCGAGGAAGCGGAACTTCCCCTGCGCGTCGGTGATCGTCTGGGCGCCGGCCGGCAGACCGGGGCCGGTCAGGCCGACGGTCGCGCCCGGCACCGGACCGCTCTGATCGACGACGGTGCCGGTCAGGTTGCCGGTCGTTCCGGCGAAGACCGGCGGACCGACGCCAACCGCCAGCAGCAGGACGAGCCAGGCCGCCGGTCGGAACCGTTTCGTGGCGTGCGCTCGAGACCTCATGACGTCGGTTCCCCCCGGCGCACAGGCGCGCCAGCACGGCAGGGCGCGGCGGAGAGGATCGGCTCCCCGCCGCGCCCGTCACGCCTGGCGTTCCCCACGCCCTTCTACGGACAGCTCCTGACGACGATCTCGGCGCCGGCGGTCGTCTTGCCGGCGCTGCCGGCGCCGCACAGGTTGCGCGCCCGCACCAGGTAGTAGCCCGCCTGCGGGAGCGGCGGCGAGGTCGCGTCGGTGGCGCTGGCGCCGCTCACACCGGTGGCGACGCAGACCGCGGACGCGCCCGCGAAATCGGTCTTGACGGAGCTGCGGACCAGGTCGTAGACGGTCGCCGACCCGCCCGGATCGGCCGGCGCCGTCCAGGTGAACGTGACCTTGTCGGCCCCGAGAGTCAGGGCAGGGACCTCGGTCGGTACGGCGTACACCCCGGCGTTCAGCGGGCTGCAGTCGCACGCGTCGCCGTGCAGATCGCCGTCGGAGTCGGTCTGGGTCGGGTTGGCGACGCCCGGGCAGTTGTCCTGGCCGTTCAGGATCCCGTCGCCGTCGGCGTCGACGTTCGCCGGGATGTCGAACGACAGGGTCCCGTCGGGAGCGAGGATGAACGCCCCGACCAGGCCCTGCCCGAGGGTTCCGGTGTTGGTGCGCGTGCCGAAATAGAACGGGATCGTCGCCGCGCTCGATCCGATCGGCGTCTCGCTGCTGAACGGCACGTTGCCCCCGAGCGAACCCTTCTGCGTGCCGTTCAGGGTGTTCTGGTAGGAGAACTGGTACGAGCCGGCGAAGGTGCCGGCGAACGGGTTGCCGCCGACCGGACCGGCGAGCTGCGCGACGTTCGACCCGAAGCCGTAGATCTGGTTGCACGCACCGAAGGCGTTGCCGATCGCCAGCGTGGTGGCGTCGGCCGGGCCGCGCGTGGAGAAGTACGAATCGAACGCCGCCGGGTTGCGGATGCCGAAGATCGTCGCGAACGCCGTGTTGGGGGGGGGCGGCGAGCCGGCGTTGAGGACTCCGGCGACGTCCTGGGCCGAGAAGCGGGTGATCGCGAAGCGGCCCGTGGCGCTGGTGAACTGCGACTGCGGTCCCAGGTTGACGATGATCTCGTTACCCCCCGGGACGTAGGCGACGTACAGGATGTCCTGCGTGTAGTCCCAGGCCGGTCCCGCGGTGGCGACCGCGGTGCCGGCCAGAAGGGACGCCACGAGCACGGACGCCCCTCTCTTCCAGCCTGAGAACCGGTGACCTTGACTGCGCCGTATCATCGAGTTGACCTCATTGGCTCTGTCATTCGATTCGATGGAGTGCGGCGGCATGCCGGATCGCGCTTCCGGCGAGTCGGACTGTATCCGCCGGGTCCCGACCAACAGGTGAGCGATCGGTGACGAACGCGTGACAACCCGGGCTTGATCCGGGCCCGGCACATCGGGGTATCATGGCGGCGTCATCCACAATGGAGTGGTTTTAACGAACGGTTCCACCGGGAGGTGCATCATGGCTGTGCGTATTGGAGACGAGGCCCCTGACTTCACGGCCGAGACGACCCAGGGGCCGATCAAGTTCCACGAGTGGATCGGGGACGGCTGGGCGATCCTGTTCTCGCATCCGAAGGACTTCACGCCCGTCTGCACGACCGAGCTCGGCTACATGGCGGGGCTGGCGCCGCAGTTCGAGAAGCGTCACGTCAAGGTGATCGGTCTGAGCATCGACTCGGTCGAGGACCACAAGAGATGGTCCAAGGACATCGAGGAGACCCAGGGGCACGCGCCCAACTACCCGATGATCGGCGACACGGATCTCAAGGTCGCGAAGCTGTACGACATGATCCATCCGAACGCCAGCGGGGAGGCCAAGGGGCGCACCGCACAGGACAACGCCACCATCCGCTCGGTGTTCGTCATCGGACCCGACAAGAAGGTCAAGGCGACGCTGACCTATCCGATGAGCACGGGCCGCAACTTCGACGAGGTCCTGCGGATCGTCGATTCGATCCAGCTCACCGCCAAGCACAAGGTCGCCACGCCGGTCAACTGGAAGCAGGGACAGGACGTGATCATCGTCCCCGCCGTCAGCGACGACGAGGCGAAGCAGCGTTTCCCTGGCGGGTGGAAGGCGTCGAAGCCGTACATCAGAACCGTCCCGCAGCCGAAGTAAGGCACACGCCGAACGGCCCCTCCCGCCCTCCGCAGGCTGATGGCGGGCGGGAGGGGCGGCGGGGCAGTTAACGCGTCCTCTTGTTGTTCACTCTCGTCGAGCCGCAGGCGCCGACCGTCTCGCCCAAGATCGGCGACTTGAAGCAGATCGACACGTCGGTGCCGTCCAGGGCGTCCGCCAGAAGCGCGGCGAGATCCTGGCGGCCGCCGTCGATCGTCTGGCAGTTGCCGTCCGACGGGACATCGAAGTAGGCCGTGAACTGGCTCGCCGACAGATTCAGCCGGTGC
>Ga0070697_100000575_pt1 | contig 27699 bp, 28 predicted proteins | sample KBSK1501metaG_FD_65475 | JGI IMG/M metagenome (GOLD analysis project Ga0070697, IMG submission 65475) | Corn, switchgrass and miscanthus rhizosphere microbial communities from Kellogg Biological Station, Michigan, USA - KBS K1-50-1 metaG | ecosystem: Host-associated > Plants > Roots >...
CCGAGAAATTTCAGCGCGTCGTTGTCGAGCGATTGCACGCCGAGCGATACGCGATTAACCCCGGCCGCGCGATAGCCGCGAAAGCGCTCGGCCTCGACGCTCGTGGGGTTGGCTTCGAGGGTGATCTCGCACGCGGGCTCAAGCGGCCAATGCCGGGCGATCGCATCGAGGATCGCGCCGACGGTCGAAGGCCCCATCAACGAGGGCGTGCCGCCGCCGAAAAATATGCTGGTGACTGTGCGCCCACCCGCCGCCGCCGCGGCATCTGCGAGTTCGGCGGCGATGGCGCGGGCGAACCGCGCCTCATCGGGCCTTTCGTGCCGCACATGGCTGTTGAAGTCGCAGTAGGGGCATTTCGACAGGCAAAACGGCCAGTGCACGTAGATGCCGAACCCGGCGTCATCGCCGCGGCCGCCGGTTGCTTCGCGCGCAAGAACGGCTGCGTCACTCAAGGCAGCTCTCCGCGAGTTTCAAAAACGCGCGCGCACGATGCGACAGGCCCTTCCCGCGCGGCGGCAGCCCGTGCTTCTCTTCGGAGCTCATCTCGCCGAAGGTACGGTCGAAGCCATCGGGAAGAAAAATCGGATCGTAGCCGAATCCCTTGTTTCCGCGCGGCGGCCATATGATCGTTCCGTCGGCGCGGCCTTCGAACGTCGTGGCCTCGCCGTCGGGCCACGCCAGGCACAAAACGGAGACGAAGGCGCCGCGCCGCTGCTCCGGCGCCGTGGCGCCTTTCGCCTTCAGCTTTTCCTCGACCATTTGCATCGCTTGCGCAAAGTCTTTTTTCTCTCCGGCCCAGCGCGCCGAATGGATCCCCGGCGCGCCGTCGAGCGCCTCGAGCGCAAGCCCGGAATCGTCGGCGAGCGCCGGCAGGCGCGATGCGCTCGCCGCGGCCGCAGCCTTGATTTTCGCGTTTTCGGCGAAGCTCAAACCGGTTTCGAGGGGCTCGTCCAGTCCGAGATCGGCCGCGGGAATCGTTTCAATCCCGTGCGGCCGGAGCAATTCGCCCATCTCTTTCAGCTTGCCGGGATTATGGGTCGCGATCACCACCCTGCCTCTGAGCTTGCGCCCCATCAGCCGACCGCGAGCTTCTGCAACTCGATCAGTCGCTGAACCCCCTTGCGCGCGAGCGCAATCAGCGCGGCGAGCTCCGCATCGGAGAACGGGGTCTTTTCGGCCGTGCCCTGGATTTCGACGATGCCGCTCGTTCCGGTCATGACGAAATTCATGTCGGTATCGGCCTCCGAATCCTCGGCATAATCGAGGTCGAGCACCGGATTTCCTTTGAAGATGCCGCAGGATATGGCGGCGACGTGATCCTTGAGCGGGTTTTTGCTCACCATCGAGCGCTTTTTCATCCACTCGATGCAATCGCGAAGCGCGATCCAGGCGCCGGTGATCGCGGCCGTTCGCGTGCCGCCGTCGGCCTGAATGACGTCGCAGTCCACCGTGATTTGCCGCTCGCCCAGCGCCTGCAGGTCGGTGACGACGCGAAGCGAGCGGCCGATAAGGCGCTGGATTTCGAGCGTGCGCCCGGAGGGACGGCCGGCGGAGGCTTCTCGCCGGGTGCGCTCATGCGTCGCCCGCGGCAGCATGCCGTATTCGGCGGTGACCCAGCCCCGGCCCTGGTTCTTGAGCCAGGGCGGCAGCTTTTCTTCCAGCGTCGCGGTGACGAGCACGTGGGTGTCGCCGAACTTGACGAGACACGAGCCTTCCGCGTGGCGCGCGAGGCCGCGCTCGAAGCTGACAGGCCGCATCTCGTCGCTGGCGCGCTTGCTGGGACGCATGAATCCTCCGTCGGGTTAACCCTTCTAGAGCATGATCGCGGAAAGTGGGAACCGGTTTTCGGAAAGATCATGCTCCAGTAAAATGCTAGGGACACGCGCCGATTCCATCTAAAGCGATAGAGTTCTAGGAGGGACCCCTACGCGCCGACAAGCCCGCGCTTGCGAGCTGTTCGGCTGGGGCAATAATCGGCGTACACTGCTCAATCGTCGCTTTTCCGAGGCAGGCATCGTGTCGGTCAATGCTCCCATCGGTTCCGCCCAGGTCGGCCTCGCGCAGCTCGACGAGCGCTCGCGCGAGATTTTTCGCCAGATCGTGGAGTCTTATCTCGCGACCGGCGAGCCGGTCGGCTCGCGCAATGTTTCGCGCCTGATCCCGATCACCCTGTCACCGGCTTCGGTGCGCAACGTCATGGCCGATCTCGAGGCGCTGGGGCTCATCTACGCGCCGCACACCAGCGCGGGAAGATTGCCGACCGAATTTGGCCTGCGCTTCTTCGTCGACGCGCTCCTGGAAATCGGCGACCTCTCCGGCGGCGATCGGCAATCGATCGAGGCGCAAGTGAAGGCCGCCCGCGGCGGCAGTCTCGACGCGGTGCTGGCCGAAGCGTCGCAGTTGCTGTCGGGCCTGTCGCGCGGCGCCGGCGTCGTCACCGCCGCCAAGAGCAATCCGCGGCTGAAGCAAATCGAATTCGTCCGGCTCGAGCCCGGCCGCGCGCTCGTCGTCCTCGTCTCCGAGGACGGTCAAATTGAAAATCGTTTGCTGACCCTGCCGGCCGATCTGCCGGCGTCCTCGCTGGTCGAGGCGACCAATTTTCTCAATGCGCGCATTCGCGGAAGAACGCTGAACGACGCGAGGGCCGAGCTCGAGCGGGCGCTCACCGCCGCGCGCGCCGAGCTCGATGAGCTCACCCAGAAAGTCGTCGCCGAAGGTCTTGCCAGTTGGTCGGGAGGGGAGGCGTCGGATCGCCGGCTGATCGTTCGCGGTCAGGCGAAACTCCTCGAGGATTTGAAAGCGATGGAGGATCTCGAGCGCGTGCGGCTTCTGTTCGACGATCTGGAGACCAAGCGCGGCGTGATCGAATTGCTCGGCAAGGCCGAGGACGCCGAGGGCCTTCGCATCTTCATCGGTTCCGAGAACAAGCTCTTTTCGCTCTCCGGCTCCTCGACCATCGTCGCTCCCTATCGCGATAGCGCCGGGCGCGTCGTCGGCGTGCTCGGCGTGATCGGTCCGACGCGGCTCAATTATGCGCGGGTCATCCCCATGGTGGATTACACCGCCAGGGTCGTGAGCAGGGTGCTCGGCCTGCACGGTAACGCTTGATTTTTTGGCTCGCGGACCTGATATCCACGGCGATTATACTTTCATTGGGACCATGATGACCGACGATACGAAACGCGCCGAAAATCACGAAAACAACGCCGTTACCGAGTCGCAGGCCGCGAACGAGAACAATCCCGTCGCGGTGCTCGAGGCGCAGGTGGCGGAATTGCGCGACAAGTTTCTACGCGCCGCTGCCGAGGCCGAGAACGTGCGAAAACGCGCCGAGCGCGACGTCGCCGATGAGCGCGTTTACGGTATTACCGGCTTTGCCCGCGATATGCTGGTCGTCGCCGACAATCTCGCTCGCACGCTCGACGCGGTGGGAGCGGAGGCGCGCATCTCCGCCGAAGGTCCATTGAAGGCGCTGCTCGATGGCGTCGAACTGACCAGCCGCGAATTGCAAAAGGCGCTGGCCAAGAACGGCATTCGCCGGATCGACCCGCACGGCGAAAAATTCGATCCCCACTTCCACCAGGCCGTGTTCGAGGTGCCCGACGCGAACGTGCCGGCGGGCATGGTCGCGCAAGTCATCCAGCCGGGTTACGCGCTCGGGGAGCGCGTGCTGCGGCCGGCCATGGTCGGCGTCTCCAAGGGCGGCCCCCGGACGGCGCCGGTTCAGGAAACGGCGCGACCGCAATCGCGGGACAATTCCGGCAATTGAAGGTTCCCTCGGCTTTCGCCGAGCGGCGCTTATCTCCGCGGCAGAGGCCGCGTTCGCCCGAAAGGGCTTATTAACACTGCAACTTTACGCTCAATGGCGATCCAAGCATGGGCATTGCCATGAGCGCGCAATCCGACGGTGGCGTTCAATACAGCATCGTCATTCCCGTCTTTAACGAAGAAGCCGTCCTGCCGGTTCTGTTGCGGCGCATCGACGCGCTGCTCGACGGGCTCGACGCGCCGGCCGAAGCCATTCTTGTCGATGACGGCAGCACCGATTGCAGTTCGATCGTGCTGGCGGCGAAATCGAAGAGCGATCCTCGCTACCGCTACATTAAACTCGCGCGCAATTTCGGGCATCAGATTGCGATCACCGCCGGCATGGACGCCAGCGCCGGGAAGGCCATCGTGGTGATGGACGCCGATCTCCAGGATCCGCCCGAAATCGTCGGCGAAATGATCGAGCGCTGGAAAGAGGGCAACGACATCGTCCATGCGCGCCGGCTCTCGCGCGAAGGCGAGGGCACGTTCAAACGCTGGACCGCGGGCATCTTCTACAAACTGCTCGGGCATCTCGCCTCGATCGACATCCCCGCCGATGTCGGCGACTTCCGCCTGATCGACCGCAAGGTTCTCGAAGCATTCCGTTCGATGCCCGAGCAAGATCGCTTCGTGCGCGGCATGTTCGCCTGGCTTGGATTCCGGCAAGCGGAAGTCGCCTTTCACCGTCCGCCGCGCGCCGCGGGCGAGACGAAATATCCGTTATGGAAGATGATGCGGCTCGCCGTGAACGGCGTGCTCGGTTTTTCCGATGCCCCGCTTCGCTTGGCGATCTGGATCGGCCTGGCCGTATCTTGTCTGGCGGTGCTTTATGGAATGTACGTGATTGGCCTTGGGCTCACGCACAGCCATCTTGTCGAGGGCTGGTCTTCGACCATCGTAGTGATCTCGTTCCTCTGCGGCGTGAACATGCTGATGACCGGAATCATCGGCCTCTATATCGGCCGCATCCATGCCGAAGTGAAACGGCGTCCGCTCTATGTTGTCGATAAGCGGACCGGTTTCGACCGTCCTCTCGCATCGGCGGAAAAAACTGAAGAAGATCGAAAGCGGATGAGCGCGGCATGATTTTGCGCTGCGGCGCGAAAGAAGGCGCCTCTCGTCATTTCGTGCGACGCGAATTCTCCCGGCGGTCGAGATGAGCTCGACCGTCGACGAGCCGCGCGCGTTTCGCCGCCCACGCGGGGTTCCCGCGCTCGCAGCGCGCCTGCACCCGGTCCTGGCGCTGATCGCCGTCACCATCGTGGCGATCGTTCTTCGGCTCTTGATCGTCACCGCGACGGACGTGAGCTGGCTGATTACGCTATCCGAAAAAGTCTTGGACGGAACGAGGCTTTATGTCGATTTGATCGAGGTCAACCCGCCCGCTTCGGTCTTGCTCTATCTGCCCGCCGTGGCGCTCGCGCGCTTGATCGGGCTCGCTCCGGAAATCGTGGTCAACACGCTCGTCTTCTTCGCCGTGGGCGCGAGCCTTTGGATCACGAGCCGTATCTTAAGGCGGGCACGACTTCTCGACGGTGTCGATGGCTGGGCCTTTGCGGCTTTCGCCGCATCCCTGCTTCTGATCTTCCCCGCCCGTACCTTCGCGCAGCGCGAGCATATCGCGGTGATCGTTCTTTTGCCGGCGCTTGCGGTCTACGCTGCGCGAGCGCAAGGCATCTTTCCCGATTTTGCCGCGACTGTGATCGCCGGCATCGGTACCGGTATCGCGCTGTCGATCAAGCCGCATTTCGCGCTCGCAATCATTCTCGCCGCCGCCGCCGCGGCCTATCACGCGAAATCCTGGCGTCCGACTTTTGCGCTCGAGCACTGGATCGCGGGCGGCATCGTCGCGGTCTATGGTGCAAGCGTCCTTATTTTCTATCCGCAATTCGTCGCGGACGTCTTGCCGCTCGTGCAAACCGTCTACGTCCCCATTCGCCTGCCGTGGCTTGGAATCCTGACCCACGCGGCGGCGATCCTCTGGCTGATATCGATTTTTCTGCTCGCACGACAGCAGCAGGAGGCGATATTTCAGCCGCGCTTTTCCATTTTGCTGCTGGCGTCTTGCGGCTTTGCGCTCGCCTATGCGGCGCAGGGCAAAGGCTGGCCTTATCACAGCTATCCGATGCTCGCGCTCGTCCTGCTTGCGCTCGCTATTCTTCCGGGCACGCGGGAGAAAATGACGCCGGAAGGTATCGCGATCAAAAATTCGCGGACGGACCGCCTTATTTCGCTCGTCGTAACGCTTTGCCTTGTCGGCGCGGGTTTTTACTGGATGACGCGCGCAGTCGACTTTACGCCGCTCGCCGAAATCATTCGCCGCAACGCAGTCCAGCCGAAGGTGCTCGCCATCTCCTCCGACATCGGACTCGGACATCCCCTCGTCCGTCAGGTCGGCGGCAAGTGGGCGCAGCGGGTCGGGAGCCTTTGGATCACTGAGAACGCGGAATGGCTGCTGAAAACCGAAAGGTCGCCGGCCGTCGCCGCGCGGCTTGAGCGCTATGCGGCCGGTGATCGCGCCATGTTGCGCGAGGATATTCGCCGAGAACGGCCCGATATTATTTTGCTGGACATGGACTGGCAGGCGCGTGCGCGCTCGGACCCCGCCCTCTCGGAGCTATTAGGGGCCTATAGCGAAGTGGGCCGCGACAAGGGGATTATTATTTTGGGACGAAACGACCGCGATAAGCCCTGAAAGGGATCGGTTCGCCGCAATTAATTAATTCCACCCCGCCCCGCAGGCGGTCGAGCCTTGCGGGCCTAAGACCCCCCTCCTATATCCACTCGCGAGCTGCGATATTGCAGCCAATCCCCGAACGCGGGGGCCGACGGGGCGGTCCGGGTGCGACGCCCGGCTGTTCTTCCGGGCGCTGAACAGGGCCCGGGCGGCCTGCTGAAAATGAGAGGTAGTTCTATGTCTAAGGTCATTGGCATCGACCTCGGCACCACCAACTCGTGCGTGGCCGTCATGGAGGGTTCGACCCCCAAAGTCATCGAGAACGCGGAAGGCATGCGCACCACGCCTTCGATTGTTGCTTTCACCGACGACGGCGAGCGTCTGGTCGGTCAGCCGGCCAAGCGCCAGGCGGTCACCAATCCGGAAAAGACCTTTTTCGCGGTCAAGCGCCTGATCGGCCGCCGCTACGACGACCCGATTATCGAGAAGGACAAGAAGCTCGTCCCCTACGCCATCGTGCGCGCCGCCAATGGCGACGCCTGGCTTTCGGACGGCAAGAATCAGTATTCGCCTTCGCAAATTTCCGCTTTCATTTTGCAAAAGATGAAGGAGACGGCGGAATCCCATCTCGGCCAGAAGGTCGATAAGGCCGTCATCACCGTTCCCGCCTATTTCAACGACGCCCAGCGCCAGGCCACCAAGGACGCCGGCAAGATCGCGGGCCTCGAGGTTCTGCGCATCATCAACGAGCCGACGGCGGCCGCGCTCGCCTACGGGCTCGACAAGCAGAAGCAGGGCACGATCGCGGTCTACGACCTCGGCGGCGGCACCTTCGACATTTCTATTCTCGAGATCGGCGACGGCGTGTTCGAGGTGAAGTCGACGAACGGCGACACCTTCCTCGGCGGCGAGGACTTCGACATGCGCCTTGTCAACTATCTCGCCGATGAATTCCAAAAGGAGCAGGGCATTGATCTGCGCAAGGACAAGCTCGCGCTCCAGCGCCTGAAGGAAGCCTCCGAAAAGGCGAAGATCGAGCTTTCAAGCGCGACGCAGACCGAAATCAACCTACCCTTCATCACCGCCGACAAGAACGGCCCCAAGCACATGACGATGAAGCTCACGCGCGCGAAATTCGAGGCGCTCGTCGACGATCTGGTGCAGAAAACGGTCGAGCCGTGCAAGCGCGCGTTGAAGGACGCGGGCCTTTCGGCCGCCGAGATCAACGAAGTCGTCCTCGTCGGCGGCATGACCCGCATGCCGAAGGTGCAGGAAGTCGTGAAACAGCTCTTCGGCAAGGAGCCGCACAAGGGCGTGAACCCCGACGAAGTCGTCGCGGTGGGCGCCGCCATTCAGGCGGGCGTCCTGCAGGGCGACGTCAAGGACGTGCTGCTGCTGGACGTGACTCCGCTCTCGCTCGGCATCGAAACGCTCGGCGGCGTGTTCACACGCCTGATCGACCGCAACACCACGATCCCCACCAAGAAGTCGCAGGTCTTCTCGACCGCCGAGGACAACCAGAACGCGGTGACGATTCGCGTCTTCCAGGGCGAGCGCGAGATGGCGGCCGACAACAAGTTGCTCGGCCAGTTCGACCTCGTCGGCATTCCGCCGGCGCCGCGCGGCGTGCCGCAGATCGAGGTCACCTTCGACATCGACGCCAACGGCATCGTCAACGTCCACGCCAAGGACAAGGGGACCGGCAAGGAGCAGCAGATCCGCATCCAGGCGTCGGGCGGCCTGTCCGAGGCCGACATCCAACGCATGGTCAAGGACGCCGAGGCGCACGCGACCGAGGACAAGAAGCGCCGCGCTTTCGTCGAGGCGAAGAATCAGGCCGAGGCGCTCGTGCATCAGACCGAAAAGTCGCTGAAGGAATACGGCGACAAAGTCGCGGCCAACGATCGCTCGGCGATCGAGAATGCGCTCTCCGACCTCAAGGAAGCGCTGAAAGGCGAGGATGCCGGCGCCATTCAGGCCAAGGCCCAATCGCTGGCGCAAGTCTCGATGAAGCTCGGCGAGGCGATGTACGCGGCGCAGCAGCAGGGCGGCCAACCCGGCGGCGATGCCGGCGGCTCGCCCGGCGGCGACGGCGGCAAGAAGGAAGACGTGGTCGACGCCGAATTCACCGAAGTCGACGACGACAAGAAGAAGTCCGCCTGATGCTCCGCATGCGGCGGCAATCGGTTGAACGGGTTAAGACGGCTGCCTCCGGAGCAATTCCGGAGGCGGTCTTTTAATGGGCGCTTCAAGCGCGGCGGACGGAAGCGTCATGGCGAAGCGGGACTATTACGAGGTGCTCGGCCTCACGCGCTCGGCGGGCGACGACGAGATCAAGGCCGCCTTTCGCAAGCTCGCGATGAAATGGCACCCGGACAAAAATCCGGGCGATCAGGATTGCGAGCACCGCTTCAAGGAGATCAACGAAGCCTATGACATCCTGAAGGACGGCGAGCGCCGCGCCGCCTATGACCGGTTTGGTCACGCCGCTTTCGAGCACGGCGGCGGCGCGGGCTTCGGTACCGACTTCGCGTCCGCTTTCCACGACATCTTTGACGATCTCTTCGGCATAGGCGGCCGCCGCGGCCGCGCGTCCGGCCGCGAGCGCGGCTCCGACCTTCGCTACAATCTCGAAATCACGCTGGAAGAAGCGTTTGCCGGCAAGACGGCGCAGGTGCAGCTTCCGACCAGCGTCACCTGCGAAGCCTGCTCGGGCACCGGCGCCAAGCCAGGTACGCAGCCCGTGGCCTGCCGTAACTGCGGCGGCACCGGCCGCATCCGGCACACGCAAGGCTTTTTCACGCTCGAACGCACGTGTCCGGCCTGTCAGGGACGGGGCTCTGTGATCGAGCAGCCGTGCAAGGCTTGCAGCGGCGCCGGCCGCATGACGCGAGAGCGCACGCTTGAGGTGCAAATCCCCGCCGGCGTCGAGGACGGAACGCGCATCCGGCTCGCGGGAGAAGGCGAGGCGGGCCTGCGCGGCGGCGCGCAGGGCGATCTTTATATTTTTCTGTCGATCGTTCCGCACCCGATCTTCCAGCGCGAGGGCGCCGATCTCTTTTGCCGCGTGCCGATTGCGATGACGACCGCTTCGCTCGGCGGCGAGTTCGAAGTGCCGACCATCGACGGCGGCCGGACGCGGGTTAAAATCCCGGAAGGAACGCAAAGCAGCAAGCGCTTCCGGCTGCCGAGCAAAGGTATGCCGGTGCTGCGCTCGAAAGCGCGCGGCGACATGTACGTGCAGGTCACGGTCGAAACGCCGCAGAAGTTGACCAAGCGCCAGAAAGATCTGCTCAAGGAGTTCGAAAAGGAAAGCACGAAGGATACCCATCCGGAATCGAGCGGTTTTTTCGCCAAGGTGCGGGAACTCTTCGAATAGCCCTTGCCGCGGCGCACGTTTGACGCTGGCGCGGGCCGAGAACTGTGCGATAATCGCCCGTTATTCGTTTTCCCACCGGTATCCATGTCCCGCTCTTTCGTTGCCAAGAAGCCGAAGCTCCGTCTCGACGACGAAGTGCGATTCCTTTCGACTTGGTTGCAGAGCCCGATCAAGACGGGGGCGCTGTCGCCGTCGAGCCCGGCGCTCGCCAAGGCCATGGCGGCCGAAATCGATCCCGGCGTGCCCGGCCCCGTAGTCGAGATCGGCCCCGGCACCGGGCCGGTGACGGAAGCGATCCTCGCGCGCGGGATCACACCGCAGCGGCTCGTGCTTGTCGAGTTCAACCGGGAATTCTGCGCGCTGTTGCGCAAACGCTTCCCCGGCGTGACGGTGATCGAAGGCGACGGCTATGCGCTTGCCGAAACGCTGGGCGACACCGCCGGCAAGCCGCTCGCCGCGGTGGTTTCGAGTCTGCCCCTGATGACGCGTCCGATGCCAGTACGGCTCCGCACGCTCGTTGCAGCGCTTCGCTTGCTTCGTCACGGCGCTCCGTTCGTGCAGTTCACCTACGCGATGACGGCGCCGATTCCGCCGCGCCCCAGTCGCTTCACGATTACTGCCTCGCCGCGCATCTGGATGAATCTGCCGCCCGCCCGCGTCTGGGTCTATCGCGCCGCTTAGAGCATGATCCCGAAAAGTGGAAACCGGTTTTCGGAAAGGACCATGCTCCGGCTAGGGCATGATCCCGAAAAGTGGAAACCGGTTTTCGGAAAAGATCATGCCGCGGCAAAAATGTTAGGGGCTCGCCGTGATTCAACTTAAAGCGAGCGCGCTTTAATCAATGGCGAAACCGCGCATTCTGGTTTTCGCCGGCTCCATCCGAACCGGCGCGTTCAGCGCGAGGCTCGCCGCGCTTGTCGCCAAGGAGCTTTTGCTGCTCGATGCCGAGGCAAGCCTGATCTCGCTCGCCGATTATCCGATGCCGCTCTATGACGCCGATTTCGAAGGGCGCGAGGGAGCGCCGGAGACGGCGCGCAAGCTCCGCCGCATGATGCTCGCCCATCGCGGGGTATTCATTGCGACGCCCGAATACAATGCCTCCACGCCGCCGCTTTTGAAGAACGCGCTCGATTGGGTTTCGCGCGCCAAGGAGCCGTCCGCCGATCCCTTCAAGGGCCGCTTTTTCGCGATCGGTTCGACCTCGAACGGCCGTCTCGGCGGCTATCGCGCGCTGATCGCGCTCCGCCAGGTGCTGGAGCTCGGCTTGGGCGCGCTCGTGCTGCCCGAGCAGGTCGCCGTCAGCGAAGCCGCCCAGGCCTTCGACGATCACGGCGGGCTGAAGGATGGCCGCGTGGCGGATTTCTTGCGCGCTTCGCTGCGGCGGCTGATCGCCTTCGCCGAATCCGAGCTTTGAGACCGCCGGTGCCGATCCCGCTCCGCGACCGTCTGATCGTCGCTCTCGACCTGCCGGATGTGCGAGCGGCGGAAGGTATGGTCGAAAAACTCGGCGATGCGGTTTCTTTCTACAAAGTCGGCTTCGAGCTCGCTTTGGCGGGCGGCCTTCCGTTCGCGCAGGCGCTTGCGCGTTCCGGCAAGAAGGTCTTTCTCGACCTGAAATTGCACGACATCGCCAACACCGTCGCGCGCGCGACCGAGCGGGCGGCCGAACTCGGCGCGACGTTCCTCACCGTGCATGCCTTCCCGCCGACCATGCGCGCCGCCGTCGAAGGCCGCGGCAAAAGCGCGCTGAAAATCCTTGCCGTCACCGTGCTCACCTCCTGGGATGACAACGATCTCGAGGAGGCGGGCTATTCCCATTCGGTGCGGGATCTGGTGCGGATGCGCGCCGAGCAGGCGCGGGAAATCGGCATTGATGGCCTCGTCGCTTCGGCGGCCGAGGCCGCCGACTTGCGAAAGAAGATCGGCGCGATGCTCTTGGTGACGCCCGGCATTCGTCCGGCCGGCGGCGCGGCGGGCGATCAGAAACGGATCGTGACGCCAACAGAGGCAATCAAAGCGGGGGCCGATCATCTCGTCGTCGGGCGGCCGGTTTTGGGCGCCGATGATCCTAAAGCCGCCGCCGAGGCGATTGTCGCCGAAATCGCCGGCGCGCTAAAATGAGCCAAACGGGGAGGAACGGATGCCGAAGGGTTACTGGGTGGTGCGCATGGATGTCAGCGATCCCGAAAAATACAAAGGTTATGTTGCAGCGAATGCGGCTGCATTCAAGAAATATGGCGCCCGCTTCCTCGTACGTGGCGGCAAGTTCGAAATTCTCGAAGGGTCGAGCCGCGCCCGTAACGTGGTGATCGAATTCCCGAGCTACGAGGCGGCGCTCGATTGCTGGCATTCGCCGGAATACAAGCACGCGCTTTCCATCCGCGCGGCGATCTCGCAAGGCGACATCGTCATCGTCGAGGGCTATGACGGCCCGCAGCCGTCGTAAACCAAAGCGCGAACGTCGCTTTCCCGCCGGCAGCCCACGCGTTATATCCCGCACGGTATTGGAGATGGATATGGCCGACTTGCGCCTTCTGATCACGGGTGCGGCGGGCCGCATGGGCCGCACGCTTATTCGCGCGATCGGCGAAAGCCCGGGCCTGGTGTTGGCGGGCGCGGTCGAGCGCGTCGGCGCGCCGGAGCTCGGCGAGGACGCCGGCACGCTTGCGGGTTTGAAGCCGATGGGCGTGCGGGTTGCGGGCGACCCGATGGCGCTGATCGCCAAGAGCGACGCGATCGTCGATTTTTCGAGTCCTCAGGCATCCGTCGGCTTTGCGGCGGCCGCCGCCGAAAAGAAGATCGTGCACGTCATCGGCACCACCGGCTTGTCCGCGGCCGACGAGCAGAAGATCGAGGCCGCCGCGCGGCACACGGTCATAATTAAGTCCGGCAATATGAGCCTCGGCGTCAATTTGCTCGCCGCCCTCGTCAAGCGCGTCGCCAAGACCTTGGGTGATGACTACGACATCGAAATTCTGGAGATGCATCACAACAACAAGGTAGACGCCCCCTCGGGCACGGCGCTGCTGCTCGGCCGCGCCGCCGCCGAAGGCCGCGGCATTCCCTTCGACAAGCACAAGGTGAGCGGACGCGACGGACATACCGGCGCCCGCAAGGCGGGCGCCATCGGCTTTGCGGCGCTTCGCGGCGGCAGCGTCGTCGGCGATCACAGCGTGATCTTCGCCGGCCCCGCCGAGCGCATCGAGCTCGTGCACCGGGCGGAGGATCGCATGATCTTCGCCCGCGGGGCGCTCGCCGCCGCCAAGTGGGGCAAGGGCAAGAAGCCCGGCCTCTACTCCATGCTTGACGTGCTTGGCCTCTCCGATGTCTGACGGCTCAAACCATGACTGAACGTCTCCTCGTCCTCGTCCGGCACGGCCAGAGCGAATGGAATCTGAAAAATATTTTCACCGGCTGGAAAGATGTCGATCTCACGCCCCAAGGCATCGCCGAAGCCAAGCAGGCCGGCGAGAAACTGAAGGCTCGCGGGATTAAATTTGACGTCGCCTTCACCTCCGCGCTCAAGCGCGCGCAGAAGACGCTCGACCTGGTACTCGTCGAGATGGGGGAGCGGAAAATCCCGATTTTCAAGGACCAAGCCTTGAACGAGCGCGACTATGGCGATCTCGTCGGCCTGAACAAGGACGATGCGCGCAAGAAATGGGGCGACGAGCAGGTGCTGAAATGGCGCCGCTCCTACGACATCGCGCCGCCCGGCGGCGAAAGCCTGAAGGACACGGTCGCGCGCGCGCTGCCTTATTTCGTGCAGGAAATCCTGCCGCGCGTCCTGCGCGGCGAGCGCACCCTCGTCTCCGCCCACGGCAATTCGCTCCGCGCGTTGGTGATGGTGCTCGAGCGGCTCTCGCCGCAAAGCATTCTGAAGCGCGAGCTCGCGACCGGCGTGCCGATTCTCTACCGGCTCAACGCCGACTCGACCGTTTCCGAAACCGTCGACCTCGCGGCATGAACGCGTTTGCCGCGGCGATCCTGACTTTTCTTGCCATGGCAGTTTTCGATTCGCCCGCCCACGCCGTCGATCGTCCGCCGCAATTCGTCGCCATCGCTTTTGACAACTGCACCGAGCTTGAGCGCTGGCAGGAACTTTCGGATTTGGCGGGCGAACTGAACAGGGACGGCGAGCGCATCCATTTCACCTTTTTCGTGAGCGGAATCAATTATCTCGCCAACGACAAGCGAAACCTCTACGAAGCTCCGCACCAGCGCCGCGGCGCCTCCAACATCAATTTCGGCGGCAGCGCCGAGGAGGTGGAAAAGCGCATCGCCTTCATCAACGACCTCTACGCGCGCGGGCATGAAATCGCTTCGCACGCGGTCGGCCACTTCGACGGCCGCGGCTGGTCCGCCGCCGATTGGCTAAAGGAATTCGCGAGTTATGCCGACCTCGTCGACAATGCCGGCCGCAACAACGGGTTTCCCGAGGCGGTCAAGCTCGCCTTCCCGGCTTCCGCGGTGATCGGTTTTCGCGCCCCTTATTTGTCGACGAGCCCGGGTCTTTATGCGGCGCTCCGCGAGCGCGGCTTTCGCTACGACACCAGCAGCACCAGCGAGGCCTCGCTCTGGCCGGAAAAAAAGGACGGCCTGTGGCGGTTCAATCTGGCGGATCTGAAGCTGCACCGCTCCAAGCGCCACACGCTTTCGATGGACTATAATTTTTTCATCGTGCAGGCGTTCGGCCTCGACAATTCGGCGACGCGCGCGCCGCACCGCGACGAAATGCTCGAGACCTATATCGATTATTTCAAGGCGAGTTATGCCGGCAATCGCGCGCCGATTCACATCGGGCATCACTTTTTCAATTATCACGGCGGCGCCTATAACGAGGCGCTGAAGGCCTTCGCCCGCGCCGTCTGCGGCTTGCCGGAAGTGCGCTGCACGACCTATGCCGGGCTCGCCGATTTCATGGACAAGCTCGATGCCGCGAGCCTCGACGCCTATCGCAAGGGCGACTTTGAGCACCGTGCCGCGCCGGAGATCGATATCTCGAACGCTTTTGCGCGATCGTCGAAGCCCTAGAGCATGATCCCGAAAATGCCTGCCCCGGACTTGATCCGGGGTGGGCACCGGTTTTCGGAAAAGATCATGCTCCCGTAAAGCCTCAGGCCGCGACCTGCGCCGCTTCCCAGCCGAGCATCGCGCGTTTGCGCGTCAAGCCCCAGTGATAGCCGGTTAGATTTCCGCTTTTCCCCACTACGCGATGGCAAGGCACCACGAACGACACCGGGTTCTTCCCAACCGCCGCCCCGACGGCGCGTGCCCCCTTGGGATTGCCGAGCTTCTTCGCGATATCGGAATAGGTCGCCGCCTTGCCCATCGGGATCGACAGCAGCGTCTCCCACACGCGGATTTCAAAATCGGTTCCGATCAGCACGACGCGAAGCGGCGTGTTGGGCCGCCACAGTTTTGAATCGAAAATGCGCTGCGCATGAACCACCGTGCGCGCGCTGTCTTCGGCATAGCGCGCATTGGGCCAACGCCCGCGCATGTCCGCGAGCGCCGCCTGCTCGCCGCCCTGGTCGGCAAAGGCGAGGCCGCACAGGCCCCGCTCGGTCACCATCACCAGCGCGGAGCCGAACGGCGAGGGATGAAACCCGTAGTAGACCGTCAGCCCTTCGCCGCCCGTCTTCCATTCGCCGGGCGACATCGCCTCGTGCACCACGAAGAGGTCATGCAATCGGCCCGGGCCGGACAGCCCGACTTCGTAGGATGCCTCCAGGATATTCGGGCTCTCGCGCAGCACGCGCCGCGCGTAATCGAGCGTCACCGATTGCAGGAACGCCTTCGGCGACAGGCCGCACCAGCGGCGGAAGAGCTCCGTGAGCGTGCGGGCGTCGATGCCGACCGCGCGCGCGACTGTTTCGACTTCCGGCTGGTCGCGGAAATGCTCGGTGACATAGGCAATCGCGCGTTGCACGATTTCGTAGTCGCTGGCGGCGCCACCGAATTCCACCGGGGCTAGTTTCACAGGGGTCAATCTTTCAACGGCGAGCATGGGTCATCTCCATGCTCGCAAGATAAGGCCGGCCACTGCTAAAACCACCCGATTTCGCGGGTCCCTTCAGCGTTTGGCCGCGGCGAGTGCGGCATCCAGGCGTTTGGCGAGTTCATCCTTGTAGAGCGGCGGCAGGAAAGCGCCCACGATGAGAAATATGCCGCGCGAAATGAGCGCCACCCGGGTCACGCCATAGAGCTCGTCTTCGGTCTTCTCTAACCGCACCCAACGCGGGTTGAACGCGGTTTCGCGCGCCGCTCCCTTGGCCGACACCTGCCGGACCGACAGGAGGTTCGGGGTCATGCGGATATCCTCGTAGGCGCGCGCGTCGCGGTAATTGAGGCGGAAGGCGAGCCAAACCAGCGCCACGTCCAAACCGAAGAACCCGAACACGGGCCAGGCGCCGATCATCAGGAACGAGACGCCGACGGCAAAGCTGACGGTGGCGAGCGCGCTCATGACGATCGCAAAACCGGCGGGGCTCAGCGAGCGGTGCGGCGAAAGCCGCGCTTCGAACAAAACCGCTTCGTGAAACGGGTTGCTTTCCTGCATCGACGCTCATTATACGGGAAAGATGCCGGCAAGAAAAAAGCAAAATCGCGGAATACGGCCCGCGCCGGCCAAAAAGCCGGGCCGGAGCCGCTCCCCGCGCGCTTGGACGGCGGCCGAAATCGAGGAGGCTTTCACGCGGTTCGCGCGGGCCAATCCCGAGCCGAAGGGCGAGCTTGCCCACGTCGACCCTTACACCCTGCTGGTGGCGGTGGTGCTCTCGGCGCAAGCGACCGATGCCGGCGTCAACAAGGCGACGCCCGCCCTGTTTGCCGCCGCCCGCACGCCGGAAAAAATGGTGGCGCTCGGCGAGGAGAAGCTGCGCGACTACATCAAGACGATCGGGCTCTATCGCGGCAAAGCGAAAAACATCATCGCGCTGTCGAAAAAGATCGTCGCCGAACATGGCGGAAAAGTTCCGGGCATTCGCGAGGCCTTGGAGAGCCTGCCCGGCGTCGGCCGCAAGACCGCGAACGTCGTGCTCAATATCGCCTTTGGCGAGCCGACGATCGCGGTCGACACGCATCTCTTTCGCGTCGCCAACCGCACGGGGCTCGCGCCCGGCAAGAATCCGCTGGAGGTGGAGCTGGGCCTGTTAGAGCGCGTGCCAGACCGCTTCAAGCGCCACGCGCACCATTGGCTCATCCTGCACGGACGCTATGTGTGCAAGGCGCGGGCGCCCGAATGCCCGCGCTGCCTGATCAACGATCTCTGCCGCTGGCCGGAAAAGACAGTTTAGTCGGCGGTCCGCGCGGCAAGCTTGGGCCGCGCGAGGTTTTCCCGCGAAATCTTCTTGTGCATACGAACCATGAAGGCGGTGGCGAATACCGGCGTGATCAAATTGAGGATGGGAATGATCACGATGGCCGCGATCACGAGCCCGGCCAGAAAAACGCGCAGCGCATTGGCGCGGCGTAACGCTCGCGCCTCGTCGATGGATCGAAACCGCATCGCGGCAAGCTCGAAATATTCGCGGCCGAGCAGGTAGCCGTTGGCAAAAAAGAAAACGGCGATGTTCACGCCCGGCAGAATCAGGAGAACGAGTGCGATCAGGTTCACGGCCAGCACCAGGCCGAAGAAGCGGAGCGACAGCAAAGCCGAAGTCGTGACCGGCAGCGCCTTGCCGACGGAGTCGGCGGGATAATTTCTGCGCTCGACCTGTTCGGCGATGTCGTCGAGAAAGAGCGCCGCCACGAGCGACGTGATCGGCGGCATCAGGTAAATCGCCCCCGCGATGATTCCCAAAGCGGTGAAGATCGCGAGCGCCATGTCGAACGGATAGGGAAGCGCGACGAGGTGAGTGATCGCCCCTTGCAAGATCATGCCGAGAACGATCAACAGGAGGAAAGCGAGCCCGATCGATTTCAGGAGAATTCGGCGCAAAGGCGGCGAGAAGGTTTCGCCGAACGCTTGGATGGCCGTTTCGATCATGGTGGGGTCCGGATTTCGTCGGGGCAGACACCTAAACGGCGAACGACGGCCATGCAAGCTCGATCGTGGGCCGAACCCAAAGTTCGTATGAGAACGTGCCGCGAAGTCTTACGAACTTCGGAATCGGGACACTAGCGGCGTTCAAGTCTGTCGCGCAGCGTCCGATGCGTGGTATTCAATCTGCCTAATCGCTGATCATGCCCCGAACCTTCACCCGTAGAGACGTTCTGACCGCAGCCGCGGCGCTGGCGGCCGCCCCCGTTCTTCCGGCGATGGCGGCATCGGGCGATTACGATATCGCGATCGTTGGAGCGGGTGCGGCCGGCATCGCCGCCGGCCGCCGGATCGCGCAGGCGGGCAAGAGCTACGTCATTCTGGAGGCGGGCAATCGCCCCGGCGGCCGCATCGCGAGCGCAAGCCTGCCTTCCGGCACGGTCTACGACCGCGGCGCCAATCGCTTCTCCGCGCCCGCGCGCAATCCCCTGGTCGCGATCGCCCGTGTCGAGCGGTTGAAGCTTTACGAGCCTTCGCCCGGGCGGCGGCTTTATGTCGGCGCGCGCGAGGCGCGCGACGGCGAATATGACGATTTCACCGCTTCGCTCAGGCGGGCGAACCGGACGATCGCGGCGGTGGCGGAACTCGGCCGCGACATCGCGGCGGCGCGCGCGCTGCCTGAGCTTGGCGATTGGCTGGGAACCGTCGCCTTCGTGCTCGGTCCGCTCACTTGCGCGAAGGATCTCGAGGACGTCTCCACGGTCGACCTGGCGCGCGCCGAGGACCGCCCGGACGACGTGATGCTGCGGGAAGGAACGGCCGCGCTCCTGGCCGCCGCGGGAAAATCTCTTGCCATCGAGTTCAACACCGCCGTGCAGCGCCTCGACATGGGCGGCCGCGGCCGCATCGAGCTCGGCACGGCCCGCGGCAACCTCACGGCCCGCACGGTGATCGTCACCGCTTCGACCAATGTGCTTGGCTCCGATCGCCTGCGGTTTTCCCCCTCGCTTCCGGCCCCGGTGGCGGCGGCCGTGGCGCGCCTTTCGCTCGGCACTTACGAGCGGGCGGTATTCGAATTGCCCGGCAACCCTTTCCGCTTCGGCGCCGACGAGCGGATCATCTTCAAGACCGACAACGCCAAGACGATCATGCTGCACACCCGCGTCGGCGGCAGCGATCTCGTCTATGCCGATCTCGCCGGCCGCTTCGGCCGCGAACTGGCGAATGCGGGCGAGGCGGCGGTGGCGGGCTTCATCGCCGACGAATTCGCCGCGCGTTTCGGCGGCGGGACAAGGCAGGCGCTCGGCAAGATCGAACTAACCCGCTGGAGCAAGGAGCCGTGGGTACAGGGCGGCATTTCCGCGGCGGCGCCCGGCGCGGCGGCAAGCCGGCGCACGCTGATGCAGCCGATATACGATCGCGTGTTTCTCGCGGGCGAAGCGGCGCATGAGACGCTGTGGGGCACGGTCGCGGGGGCGGCGCTTTCCGGCGAACGGGCGGCGGACGCCGCACTTCGCTATCTCGGGCCGAGCGCTGCCCAAGAGCCGCAGCCGCCGAAGCCGGGTAAGCGAAGGTAGAGCGGCAAAGCGTCACGAGCGGAGCAAGCGAAATGGCTGCCAAGACCCTGATCGCCTGGTCGAGCGGCAAGGACAGCGCCTGGGCGCTGCACGAGGCGCGGCGAAGCGGCGAGCACGAAATCGTCGGGGCGCTGACCACCGTGACCGAGACCTTCGGCCGCGTGTCGATGCACGGCGTGCGCGCGGAACTGCTCAGCGCGCAACTCGATGCTATCGGCATTCCGCCGATAATCGTGCCGATCCCCTTTCCCTGCCCGAACGAGATCTACGAGGCGCGCATGGCGGCGGCGCTTTCGCAAGCGAAGGCCGAAGGCGTCACCGAGGTGATCTTCGGCGATCTCTTTCTCGAAGACGTGCGCGCCTATCGCGAGGCGAAAATGGCCGGGACGGGCGTGGCGCCGGTATTTCCGCTGTGGGGACGGCCGACCGATGCGCTCGCGCGCGCCATGATCGACGGCGGGCTGAAGGCGCAGTTGGTCTGCGTCGATCTCAAGGCGATGCCGAAGCCCTTCGCCGGGCGGAAGTTCGACGCGGCCCTCCTCGCCGACCTTCCCGCCGGCGTCGATCCGTGCGGTGAGCGCGGCGAGTTTCACACCTGCGTTCTCGCCGGACCGATGTTCAGGCGCGCCATTGCGGCGAATGTCGGCGATGTCGTGGAGCGCGACGGCTTTGCCTTCGCCGATCTGGTTGCAAGCCGCTGAGCGCGCACCCGCTTTAAGCGCGCAGCACCGCTCCCGTCCGCTTCTGGACTTCCTCGACGATCTTGCCGGCCACCGCGTCGATCTCGGCGTCGGTCAGCGTCTTTTCGCGCGGCTGCAAGGTCACCGCGATCGCGATCGATTTCTTGCCGGCCTCGATTTCCTTGCCTTCATACAGGTCGAAGACGTCGACCGAAGTCACGAGGTTCTTGTCGACGTTCTTCGCCGCATAGATGATTTCGGCGGCCGCCACCGCGCGGTCGACGACGAAGGCGAAGTCGCGCAGAACCGGCTGGAGCGGCGAAAGCGCGAGCGCCGGTTTCGCCTTGCTCGCCTTCGCCTTCGCCGCCGGAATCCGGTCGAGGATGACCTCCGAAACCGCAAGCGGGCCTTCGATGTCGAGCGCCTCCAGCGTGGCGAGATGCAATTCGCCGAAGACCGCGAGCACGAGCTTGGGTCCGAGTTGAATCGTTCCCGAACGCCCGGGATGAAGATAGGGCGGGCCGCCCGCGACGATCTGCAGCCTGTCGACGGCCACGCCGCAAGCGGCGAGGACCTCCAATGCGTCAGCCTTGGCGTCGAACACGTCGACGGTGCCCGCGGAGCCCGACCAGTGGCGTCCGCTGCGCGAAACTTTCGCGCTGCCGCGGCGGACGGCGGTGGCGGCAATCAGTTGATCCTGCGGCCGGTCGCCGGTGAATATCTGGCCGACCTCGAACAGCGCGATGTCGGGATAGCCGCGATCGGCGTTTCTCTGCGTGGCGAGCGCCAAACCCGGCACGAGGCTCGGGCGCATGTCGGAGAGATCGGCGGCAATGGGATTGGCGAGCGCGAGTGCGGGCTCGCCGCCGCCGAAAAGCTCGGCCTGTTTCTTCGAGATGAACGACCAGGTCACCGCTTCCACGAGCCCACTCGCGGCGAGCGCGCGTTTGGCGGCGCGCGTGCGCCTTTGCAAGCTAGTGAGCACGGGACGCCGGGCGTTCGCGCCGCGCTCGAACGGCGTCGGCGGCACGCGCTCGAGGCCGAGGATGCGCACGATCTCCTCGACGAGATCGGCCTTGCCTTCGACGTCGCCGCGCCAGCTTGGCGCCGCCACCTTCACGGTATCGCCGGAGCCCGCGACGATGAAGCCAAGCGCGGAAAGGACGCGCTTGATCTCCCCCACCTTGGTCTCGAGCCCGGCGAGCCGGCGCGCCTCGGAGAGCGGAAAATCGATCACCCGCCCGCCGTCGGGAATGGCGCCCGCGAGCACGATCTCGGAAGGCTTGCCGCCGCAGAGCTCAAGGACGAGCTTGGTGGCGAGTTCGAGCCCCGGCACGGTAAAGGCGGGATCGACCCCGCGCTCGAAGCGGAAGCGCGCATCGGAAGCGATCCCGAGCTTGCGCCCGGTCTGCGCAATATTGGCCGCATTCCACAGCGCCGATTCGATCAAGACGTCGGTGGTCGCCTCCGAGCAGCCGCTCGCTTCGCCGCCCATGATGCCGGCGAGCGATTCGACGCCGGCCGCATCGGCGATCACGCACATGTCGGCATCGAACTCATAAGTACGGCCGTCGAGGGCGAGCAACGTCTCGCCCTTCTTCGCGCGCCGCACCACAAGCCCGCCCTTGACCTTGGCCGCGTCGAACACGTGCAGGGGCCGCGCGCGGTCGATGGTGACGAGGTTGGTGATGTCGACGAGCGTGTTGATCGGCCGGAGCCCGATCGCGCGGAGCCGCCGCTGCAGCCATTCGGGCGAGGGGCCGTTCTTGACGCCGCGCACGAGGCGAAGCGCGAAAGCCGGACAGAGCGAGGGATCTTCGGTTTTCACCGCCACGGGGCAGGGGAATTCGCCCTTGATCGGCTTGATCGCCGAGTCCTTTAGCTTGCCGAGCTGGGCCGCGGCGAGATCGCGGGCGATGCCGTGAACGCCGAGACAATCGGCGCGGTTCGGCGTCACCGCGACGTCGAGCACCGGATCGTCGAGCCCGATGACGGCGGCGAACGGTTTGCCGAGGGGCGCATCGGCGGGAAGCTCGATGATGCCCTGGTGGTCGTCGGAGATTTGCATCTCGCGCGCGGAGAGGAGCATACCGCGGCTCTCGACCCCGCGGATCGAGCCGACCTTCAGATCGAGGCCGGTGCCGGGGATGTGGGTGCCCGGCCGCGCGAACACCGCCATCATGCCGGCATGCGCGTTCGGCGCGCCGCAGACGACCTGCACCGGCGCGCCGTCGCCGGTCTCGACCATGCAGACTTTCAGCTTGTCGGCGTTGGGGTGCTTCTCGGCGGAGATGACGCGGGCGACCGTGAACGGCGCCAGCTCCTTCGCCTTGTCCTCGACGCGCTCGACCTCGAGGCCGATCATGGTGAGCTTGTCGACGATCTCCTCGAGCGAGGCGTCGGTGTCGAGATGCTCCTTCAGCCACGAAAGGGTGAGTTTCATTCGCTCAATCCCCCGGCGAGCGTCGGAAAGTCGAGCGGCCGGAAGCCGTAATGCGCGAGCCAGCGCACGTCCGCCTCGAAGAACGGACGCAGATCCGGCATGCCGTATTTCAGCATCGCGATGCGGTCGATCCCCATGCCCCAGGCGAAGCCCTGGTACTCGTTCGGGTCGAGCTTGCAGTTCCGGAGCACGTTGGGGTGCACCATGCCGCAGCCGAGAATTTCCAGCCAATCGTTGCCCTCGCCGAAGCGGATCTCGCCGCCGCGCCGGTCGCATTGGATGTCGACCTCGAGCGAAGGCTCGGTGAAGGGGAAGAAGGACGGCCGAAAGCGCATCTTCACCGATTGCACCTCGAAGAACGCCTTGCAGAATTCCTCCAAAATCCACTTCAGGTGACCGAGGTGCGAACTCTTGTCGATGACCAGGCCCTCGACCTGGTGGAACATCGGCGTGTGGGTCTGGTCGGAGTCGCAGCGATAGGTGCGGCCGGGCGTGATCACCCGGATCGGCGGCTTGACGCTCTCCATGGTGCGGATTTGCACCGGCGAGGTGTGGGTGCGGAGCAGCCTCCGCTCGCCGTCGGGCTTGGGCGGAAAGAAGAACGTGTCGTGCATGTCGCGCGCGGGATGGTCGGCCGGAAAATTCAGCGCGGTGAAGTTGTAGAAGTCGGTTTCGATGTCCGGCCCTTCGGCGATGGAAAACCCCATGTCGGCGAAGATCGCCGTGATCTCGTCGATGACCTGGCTCACCGGATGGATGCGCCCGCACTCGAGCGGGCTTTCGCGCACGGGAAGCGTCACATCGACCTTATCGGCGGCGAGCCGCTCGGCGATCGCCGCGCGCTTCAACGCATCGCGCCTCTCGGCGATCGCCTCGCTCACCCGATCGCGCAGGCCGTTGATGCGCGGGCCCTGTTGCTTGCGCTCCTCCGGCGTCATCGTGCCGAGCGTTTTCAGGAGTTCGGAGATCGCCCCCTTCTTGCCGAGCGCGCCGACGCGGACGGCCTCGATCGCGGCATCGTTTTTGGCCGTGGCAATCGCCGCCAAGAATTCGTCTTCGAGTTTTTTGAGATCGGGCATTGGGTCGCTGGGCGGTTGAGGGCGTTAAGGGATTTACACGAACGAACGCGGCGCGGCGCCGATCATCGGCGCCCCGCGAAATTTGGCCTCGGAAGGAAGATGCCGGCTCAGTTGAGCGCGGCGCGGGCCTGATCGACGAGCGCCTTGAAGGTTGCCGGCTCTCTCACCGCGAGATCGGCGAGCACCTTGCGGTCGACCTCGACCCCGGCCCTGCCGAGGCCGTTGATAAATCGGCCGTAGGTAAGCCCTTGCTCGCGCGCCGCCGCGTTGATGCGCTGGATCCACAGCGCGCGGAACGAGCGCTTGCGGTTCTTGCGGTCGCGATAGGCGTATTGGTTCGCCTTCTCGACCGCTTGCTTGGCGATGCGGATCGTGTTCTTGCGCCGGCCGTAATAGCCCTTGGCGGCCTTGAATGTTTTCTTGTGCTTGGCGTGGGACGTAACGCCCCGTTTCACGCGGGCCATGATGATCTCTCCTAAGAATCAGTTTTCAGCCGTAGGGCATGAAGATCTTGCGGACGTGCCGCGCGTCGACCTCGTTCATCACGGTGGTGCCGCGCTGCTGGCGAATCTGCTTCTTCGTCCGCTTGATCATTCCGTGCCGCTTGTTGGCCTGGGGAGCGATCACCTTGCCGGTCGCGGAGAGCTTGAATCGCTTCTTCGCGCCGGATTTGGTCTTCAGTTTGGGCATTTGGCTCGTCTCCGTGGATGGGGCGCCGCAGAAAACCCCAGCGCCTCGACCCCTGATTGGTTCGATTGAGCTTCATGAGCCGCCACGGCAGCCCTTTGGCCGGGCAGCTCGAAGGCCGCTTCGATACTAGACGCGGCTCTTATTGGCAACCCGAGATACTTAGCGCGGCGCCAGAATCATCACGATTTGCCGGCCTTCGGACATCGGCTCGGCCTCGACCTTGGCGATCGGGCCGGTGTCCTCGCGCACGCGCTGCAAGAGCTTGTAGCCGAGCTCCTGGTGCGCCATTTCGCGGCCGCGGAAGCGAAGGGTGACCTTCACCTTGTCGCCTTCCTCGAAGAAGCGCTTCATCGAGCGCATCTTTACTTCGTAATCGTGCTTGTCGATGCCGGGGCGGAGCTTTATTTCCTTGACCTCGACCGTCTTTTGCTTCTTGCGCGCCTCGGCGGCTTTCTTCTGCGCCTGATACTTGAACTTGCCATAGTCGAGGATTTTGCAAACGGGGGGGCTGACGTTGGGAGAAATCTCGACCAGGTCGAGACCGGATTCGCGGGCGAGAGCGATGGCATCATTGATCGGGGTTATGCCTCGGTTCGTTCCATCCTTGTCGATCAGCTGAACCTCGCGAACGCGGATATCTTCGTTGGTGCGCGGCCCGTCCTTCTGGACCGGCGCAGCGGCTCTCATGGGGCGACGAATGGCAGTGTGCTCCTCTCCTGTTGACACGGCGCTTCGCGAGAAGATCGATACGCGAAGCAGAGCGGGAGGATTGAAAGAATTGCGGTTGAAGTCAATGGATATCGGATATGGCTGAGGAAACGCTGTCGCGGATGGACGTTGGAACGGGCGCGGCCGCCCGTGGAATCGCCATACGCGCGCGGGCCGGAAGGCCGCCCGGCATTTTCTGGCTTGGCGGTTTCAAATCCGACATGCGCGGCACCAAGGCGGAGGCGCTCGCGGCGCACACGGCGCAAACGGGCCAGGCCTATGTCCGCTTCGACTATTCGGGCCACGGCGAATCCGGCGGCCCGTTCGAAGCGGGAACGATATCGCGTTGGCTCGAGGAAGCGCTCGCCGTGTTTGAACGCGCCGCGACGCTATCGGGATCGCTGGGGCCGCAAGTCGTGGTTGGCTCCTCCATGGGCGGGTGGATCGCGCTTCTGCTCGCACGCACGCTGGCGGCCAAAGGAAAAAACGGTGCGGCGAAACTGGCCGGCCTCGTCCTGATCGCGCCGGCGCCCGACTTCACGGAAAGCTTGATGTGGGCGCAAATGTCGCCGGAAGTCCGCCGCGAGATCGAGGAAAAAGGCGCTTGGCTCCGCCCCTCCGCGTACGGCGACGGGCCTTATCCGATCACGCGCGCGTTGATCGAAGACGGCCGAAAACATCTTCTGCTCGATCGTCCGATCGAGATCGGCTGTCCCGTGCGCATCCTGCAAGGCGTGCTCGACCCGGATGTTCCATGGCGTCACGCGCTGAAGCTCGTCTCGTGTCTCGCCCAGGACGACGTCGTGCTGACGCTCGTCAAGGACGGCGATCACCGGCTGTCGCGGCCGGAGGACATCGACCGCTTGCTCCGCGTCGTCGACGAGTTATCGGGCGAGGCCTAGCTCGCCGCCGCCTCCCACTCCTCGATCACCGCAGCGTCTTTTTCGCGCGCGCGATGCGCGGCCGCGGTCTTCGCAAAAACCCCGGGGTCGGCGAGCCGCGACAGCGCCCAAACCGCGGCTCCCCGCACGAGCGGCGAAGGGTCATCGAGCCGCTGTTCGGCGGCGGGGACGAGCGCCGGATCGCCGCTATTTCCGATTGCGATCATGACGTTGCGCACGAACCGGTCCCGCCCGGTGCGCTTGACCGGGCTCTTCGAGAAGCGCGCGCGGAAGGCCGCCTCGTCGAGTTGCGCAAGCTCGGCGAGCGCGGGCGCGCGGTTCTCCGCCCGGGCCGCGAGCCGCATTTCGCGCCCCGCCTGCGCGAACTTGTTCCACGGGCAGACCGCCAGGCAATCGTCGCAGCCATAGATGCGGTTGCCCATTTTCGCGCGTAGGTCGCGCGGGATCGCGCCCTTGTGCTCGATCGTGAGATACGAAATGCAGCGCCGCGCATCGAGCTGGTAAGGCGCGGGAAAAGCCGCGGTCGGGCAAATGTCGAGACAGGCGCGGCAGTTGCCGCAGTGATCGGACTCCGCTTCGTCGCTCGGCAACTCGATGGTGGTGAAAATCGCGCCGAGGAAGATCCAAGAGCCGAATTCGCGCGAAACGAGGTTGGTGTGCTTGCCTTGCCAGCCGAGGCCGGCGGCGGCGGCGAGCGGCTTTTCCATCACCGGCGCGGTATCGACGAACACCTTGATCTCGCCGCCGGTCTCGCGGACGAGCCACTGTCCGATATGTTTGAGCTTGCCCTTGATCAATTCGTGATAGTCGTCGCCGCGCGCATAGACGGAAATTGCGCCGCGTTCTCGCCGCTGCAACAATTCAAGCGGGTTTTCATCCGGGCCGTAATTGAGGCCGAGCACGATCACGCTTCTGGCTTGCGGCCAAAGTGCGTTGGGATCGGCGCGGCGCTCTCGCGTGCGCGCGAGCCAGTCCATGTTGCCGTGCGCGCCTTCGGCGATCCAACCTTCGAAATGGCGGCCCGCATCGCCGATGGCCTGTGGCTTTGTCACGCCGAAAGCGTCGAACCCTTCCGCCCGCGCTTCAGCGCGCAGCGCCGCCTTCAACGCGTCGGCATTCAAAAGTCGAGATCGGCGTAACTCGGCGCCGCCGGCAGCCCCGCCACGATCTCGGCGAGAAGCGGCCGAAAGCTCGGGCGCGATTTCACCCGCGCGTACCAGTTCTTGGCGGTCTCGTCTTCGCTCCACGGCACGTCACCCAGATAATCGACCGAAGACAGATGCGCGGCGGCGGCAAGATCGGCGTGAGTGAGCTTGTCGCCGGCGAGCCAATTCCGCGCCTTCATCAGCCAGCCGGTATATTTCAAATGATAGCGGATATTGGACCGCGCCGCATGGATGGCCGCCGAGTCGGGCGGGCCCCCGCCCAGCGCCTCCGGCAAGCGGCGCTTCAAAATCTTTTCCCGCACCAGCGGCTCGCTCACTTCGGCGAAGAACTTTTCATGAAACCACACCATCAGCCGGCGCGCCTCGGCGCGGCTCCTGGCGTCGACGGGCATCAGCCGGCTCGCCGCCGTCTCCCCGTGGGTCTCGTCGATATATTCGGCGATGACGAGGGCGCCGCAGGCCGCAAAATCGTTATCGACCAGCACCGGCGTGGTCCCCGCCGGATTGAGCTCGAGGAATTTTGATCTGCGCTCCAGCGCATTCTCCTCGATCAAATCGACGTTGATCCCGTATTCGCCGAGAACGAGGCGGATGAAGCGCGAAT
>Ga0070697_100000576_pt1 | contig 27675 bp, 21 predicted proteins | sample KBSK1501metaG_FD_65475 | JGI IMG/M metagenome (GOLD analysis project Ga0070697, IMG submission 65475) | Corn, switchgrass and miscanthus rhizosphere microbial communities from Kellogg Biological Station, Michigan, USA - KBS K1-50-1 metaG | ecosystem: Host-associated > Plants > Roots >...
TTAATCACGCTATTCGAAGCTGGAATCACGAATGTGGTTGCCCCCCAAGGCACGGCATTTACGGAAGAGCAGGCGCGTCTCCTCAAGCGCTTTGTCGATGAAGTGGTGCTTTGTTTTGACGCCGATGAAGCCGGGCAAAAGGCGGCGGAACGCTCGCTAGACGCACTTTTGCAGAACGATCTGGTCGTGCGGGTGGTCGAAATGCCGCCCGGTCAGGATCCGGACTCCCTTCTGCGACGGGATGGGAAAGAGGCATTTGAAAAACGCGTCGCAGAGGCGCGCGATTTTTTCGATTACTGGATCGACCGTGAAGTAACAGACGTCGATCTAAATTCGTTAGGCCCAAAGATGCGGGTGGCGCGAAGCTTGGCTGGGACGATTTCGCATGTGCGCGACCAGTTCATGCGGGGAGAAATCGTGAGTAAAGTGAGCGCGCGTCTCGGCGTTCCGGTTTCTGACTTTGAGGCTCTGCTTGTGAAACAAGGGCGAGAGCTGCGCGCAACGCGCGTGACTGCGGGTGCGCCTGAGCATCGTCCGGCAGCGGGGACGCCAACGCAACACAACGTCGCGATGCTCTGCCTGCTGGCGTTGCGTGACGATCCGGCGCGTCGTTTCCTTCTCGAGCAACACTGGCGTGAAGTGTTGGAGCAAACTTCGGGGGCCGACTTGCTGGTCCGCATTCTGGAAAGCGGCCTGCGGCCGGAAGATCCCGCGTCGTTGAACGCCTTTATGGCGACGCTTTCGCCGGCGGAGGAGGCAGTAGTGTCTGGCTGGCTTTTGCAGCGGGTGCCGCCAAAGGCGCTGTCCGTGGCCCAAAGTTGGTGGATGGGATTGCAGCAGGCAGCATTGCGGCGGCAGCTGGAAGCAACCGAAAGCAGGATGAGGCGGCCTCAGCTGAGCACTGGCGAGATCGTGAATTTGCAGAAAGAAATTGTTGACCTCCGGGAGCAGCTCCACGAAATTTCCAAGCTTTCGCCCACCCGCGAGTCTGGCAGTTAAATGTCATGGCTGGCAGGTAATCGAAGGTCTAAGTCAAATCTTTAATCATACAGTCTTGGCCAGGCATTCGAAACGAAAGGCGCGAATTCGGCATTCAGCGGCGAAGAAGCCGCCGAAATTCAAGCGGACTCCGCTGCGTGCGGGAATAAAGACTGCTGAGTCGAAGCTTAGCTTGAAAGGTTCTGGGAAGATTTCCTCACTCAAATCACGGGGCATTCCGTCATCGGTTCATCTGCGCGAATCAAATGGCGATTCGCCGAAAAATACGACCGAACCGTTTGATGAAGCGCCCGTCACGAACGAGCTCCAGGCACGGATTCGGGAACTAATCAAGCTGGCCAAGGAGCAGGGCTATCTCACGTTCGACGATCTGAACGAGGCATTGCCGGAGGGTGTCACGGCGGCCGACGAACTCGATGCCATTTTGACCCGGTTACGACGCATGGAGATCGACGTCATCGAAGCATCAGAAGTCGATCGGCATAAAGATGTAAAAAAGGAAGCGGAGGAGGACGAAGAGGAAAAGTCCGAGGTGAAGCTCGATATCCTGGACGACCCCGTCCGGATGTATCTCAAGCAAATGGGCCAGGTGCCGCTGCTCACGCGCGAGCAGGAAGTAGAGATTTCCAAGCGAATCGAGGAGGCCGAAAACACGGTGCAAAAGCAAATTACTCGTTTCGGTTTTACGGCTCGCGCTCATCTCGATCTCGCGCAAAAGTTGGCCGAAGGCCGGGAGCGGTTCGACCGCGTGATTCTCGACAAAAAAATCGAGAGTCGCGAGCGCTACATGAAGATGCTGCCGCGATTGTGCAAGCAGGTGGACAAACTAAGCGTTATGATTACGACGCACTATGCTCAGGTCAATGCGGCAAAAAAGGAAACGAGAAAGCTTAAAGGGTTTCAAAAGGCGCTGAGCTCTTTGCAGCGGCTCTACCCGAAATTTTATTTTAAGCAGAGGGTCACGGAAGAGTTTGTGCATTTGGCCGATGACCACTATCGCAGCTTGCTCCAGCTGCAGAGCGAGATGGCCAAGCACCGACGGGGAAGTGGCTCGCACTCACCATTGAATCTGAAGGCGCGCGAGTTGGAGAACACGCTTTGGCTTTCGCTCGATCAGTACGCCCAGCAGTACCAAGAGTTGAAAAGCTGGATGCGCAACGCCCTGCGCGCCAAAACCGAAATGGTAGAAGCCAACTTGCGCCTCGTGATTTCCATCGCCAAGAAATACACCAACCGCGGGCTCTCGTTTCTCGATCTGATTCAGGAGGGGAACATGGGGTTAATGAAAGCAGTCGAGAAATTCGAATATCGTCGGGGTTACAAGTTTTCCACTTACGCCACCTGGTGGATTCGTCAGGCGATCACCCGCTCGATTGCCGATCAGGCGCGCACCATCCGTATTCCTGTCCACATGATTGAGACAATCAATAAGTTGATGCGCGTGCAAAAACAGCTCGTCCAAGAGTATGGCCGTGAACCGACTCCGGAAGAAGTGGCCGAGGAAATCCTGTTGCCGGTCGATCGCGTTCGGGCCGTTTTGAAAATGGCCCAACAACCGATCTCGCTTCAATCGCCAGTGGGCGAGAGCGAGGAGACGAATTTTGGCGATTTTATCGAAGATAAAGGCGCCGAAAATCCGTGCGACATGACAGCAATCGTCTTGTTGAAGGAAAAAATTAAAGATGTGCTCGAGACTTTGACCGAACGCGAGCGGCAAGTGCTCGAACAACGGTTCGGGCTGGTCGATGGCTATAGCCGAACGCTCGAAGAAGTGGGCCGGCAATTTCGCGTGACCCGCGAACGGATTCGGCAGATCGAAGCCAAGGCGCTGCGGAAAATGCGGCACCCGACGCGGATCCGGCAGCTGGAGGGCTTCCTCGAAGCGCCGGAAGCGTAGGGACCTGTCTCGCACGGTGTTTCTGCGCGACTTTCGAGCCAAAAATTGGTTTAATTTTCGCGAATAGAAATGAAACGCGACGAAGACCAGGAGTTATGGGATCTTTTAGGCAACGTCAAGCCGACGGGGGTCTCTCCTTTTTTCGCGCGCGATGTGATTCGTCGACTGCGCGAAGAGCCCCGCGTATTCGATCAGCTGCGAGCTTGGTTTAGCCTGCGCTGGCTCATTCCGACGTCGGCGCTGGCTGCCGCGATTGTCGCAGCGGTAACCATGATGCAGCATCCAGGATCCCGGTCACCCGTTTCTGAGAGCTTGCCCGAAGTCGTGGTCAAGATCGACCCGCAGGATTACGAGGTTGTCGCCGATCTAGATGTGTTGCTCGCTTCGGACGAAAATAGCCTGTGGGACGAAAATCAAAGTCTCTAATCGCAATTGCTTTGCTGTCGCTTTTGACCCTGGGCCGCGGTTCTATCCAGGCCCAGCCTCCAGGTCCGGGTCCGATTCGCCGAGGGCCTGAGCTTAAAGGCGCACGCGAGCGGTGGTCTTCGATGTCGCCGGAAGATCGACAAGCGTTTCGGCGAAACGCGGAACGTTGGATGCAGATGAGCGCAGCGGAACGCAATTTGATGCGCGATCGAGAAAAATTACATCGCGAAGAGCTAAGGCGAGAAGCCGACGCGGCGCTTCGCGATGCGGGGCTGCGTCTGGATCAGCAAAAACGCGAATTGTTTGAGCAACGTTATCTGCAAGAGCGCCGCAAGATGGAACGCGCGCTACGGCAGGAGGTTGAGTCGAAGCGCAACCAGGAATTGCCGGCTTTGAACGACCGGTTAAAAAAGGAATTCCAGCAAGGTTCCCCGACGACTAGGTCGGCATCAACGCCTGCGACTTCCGCCTCACCGAAAAAATAGGGGCTCGTGTTAGACAATCCGAGAGCCTGCGGCCTACGTGCCTCGCCTTAAACTTGGCGGCACCCCATTTGGTCCGCCCGCTTAAGCAAAGTCAGCTCCGCGATTTACCGCCAGTATCGGTATGGCCGGTGATGACGGTAATAGACGCGGTGACCGTGATACCAATAAAACGATGGTCCCACGTAGACCGTGGGGCCGTAGTATCCGTAGTACGGGTATGGGTAAGGATAAGGATAAGCGTAATAGGGATACGGATAGGCCACGGGGAATCCCAGTCCGATGCCGATGGAAACGCCAGCATTAGAACGTGGCACCGCTGCGAAGGCAAAGCTGCCAGCAACAATCACAATTACCAAAAGCTTTTTCCAATTCATGACCTTTTGAACCTCCAACTTTCAATAACTAACAGTAATTAAGACGAAAGGGTTCGCAAAATTATTCGGGAGCGGCGCCGGAGCGATAGCGCGGATATGCGTGGATGAAAAGATCGTGCTGGACACGGTCATACTGAATCTGTTCCAGGTACGGCGCGTTACGCGGAGCATTCGTTCCGTGCCCCGCGAAGGCAATCACAGGGCCGCCGGTAAATATCGAACCGACATAAATGTGAACCTTGTCGATATGTCCGCCATCGAGCGCTTGACCCAGAATATTCCCGCCGCCTTCGATGAGAACGCTGGTGACGTTTCTTTTTCCGAGATCTTGCAACACATAATTCAGCGATTTCCCACGGTAAACCAGGGTCCTGTCAGCAAAACGATCGGTAAAGATGTGAGCGCGACGCGGTAATTTGCCGGAGCGTGTGACCACAACCCGAAGCGGTTGGGCGGAGCCGCGCACGCCGCGCACGGTCAGCCGTGGATTGTCACTTCTGATTGTTTCTGCGCCGACCAGAATTGCGTCAACCCGCACCCGAAGTCTATGGGCGTGCCGGCGCGTCGCCGCGCTCGTAATCCAGCGCGACTCGGCCGGAGGGCGTACCAATCGCCCGTCCAAGCTCATTCCGCACTTTGCAATGACGAAAGGTTCTCGAGTGACAATCCATTTGTTAAAAGCCTCATTTAGCATGGTGCACTCGGGAGCAAGAACGTGTGTTCGCACTTCGATTCCGGCATTGCGCAAAAGTTCGATTCCGCGGCCAGAGTGCAGAGCATTTACGTCAGTCGCTCCGACCACCACCGTCCTGAGGCCAGATTTTATGATTTCGTCGGTGCACGCCGGAGTGCGTCCCGCTGTCGAGCAAGGTTCAAGTGTGACATACAAAACCGCATCTTTTGGAATTGCGCGCCCAAAATTGCGGAGACATTCGATCTCAGCATGCGGAAGACCTGCTCGCCGATGGTGACCGCGTGCGATGATTTGATTTTGAATGACCAGCGCCGCGCCGACGGCGGGATTGGGGCTGGTCTGGCCTAACGATTTGCGCGCTTCCTGAAGCGCGACGCGCATAAAATCCTGGTCGTTTGATCGCATTTTCACGGACAAGGAATATCCATCACCTTTAAAGTGAGCAAGTCGTTAGAAGAGCGAAATGTAGGCATTAAATATGTAAACTTTTGTCCCGTTAAAGATTAGGTGTTTCGACGGCCATATGCGACATAAGGTCACATAATCAATACGGGAGTAATGCTGTTAGTTTTATTATATCATACTTGTAATCAATGGATTATGGTGTTGTTAAACAGTGAGTTCCAAGTTGGTACGTTGTGAGCTTCTCTATTGCACAGCAAATTTTTTATCACAGAAAGGAACAAAACAATATGAGTCTTATTCGTTACCAAATTCCAGAGTTGGCGATTTGGCCATCTCTTGATCGTTGGAGCAATTTAAGGGACGACCTGAACTCGCTTTTGGAATCACCGTTCTGGTCTGCTTTTGGCCGGACCGGAGAGCTTTTCAGCGGATGGTCGCCCGCGGTCGATCTGTATCAAAACAATGACAACATCATCGCCGTGGTCGAATTGCCCGGCATGTGCAAGGAAGAGATCGAAATCTCTTTGCATGATGGGACGTTGACCATTGCCGGCGAGCGCAAAAGCGAAACCCCGAATGGGGAGAAAGCCGAGCGGAGCGAACGCTACGTCGGCAAATTCCGCCGCAGCATCACGCTGCCTGCGCGAGTGGACGCGAACAGGGTTAGCGCGACTTATCGCGACGGCATTCTGACAGTGACGCTGCCGAAAGCGGAAGAAGCAAAACCAAAACAAATCCAAGTCCGCGCAGATTAAGTGCGAAGTTGGAAAAATTTAAATGGAGGGAATTAAGATGAACACATTGGTGCGTGAAGATCGGCACACGGAGCGCCGGCAGACCGAACAATTTGTGGCTCCGATGGCGAGCGTCGTGGAGGAGACAGACGGCTACGTGTTGCGAGTCGAAATGCCGGGCGTAAATAAGGAAGGCCTTGAGATTTCCCTGGAGGACAACGAGCTAACGATCATCGGACGGCGTTCACTGCCCGCAATTGACGGGACGCTGGTCCATCACGAATCGCGCCGCGAAAGCTTCCAGCGCACGTTCGAGCTCGACCCGTCCATCGATGGAAATAAGATCGGGGCCAAGATCGAGCAGGGAATCCTGACGGTGACTTTGCCGAAAGCCGAGCACGTCAAGCCCCGAAAGATCGCCGTTTCATAAGAGCGACATCGTTCACAGAACGAAAGCCGTGGAGCGTGGATTCCACGGCTTTTCTGTTTCGAGGGTGGGGGAGCGCCTGCGACGGCGCACATTCTGGGTTGCCGGCAGAATGCCGGGAACAGCGGGCAACATGCCCGCGCTCCCTACGTTTTTGCCTGGCCAAACTCTCTTGCGAGATTTATCTAAAGGGATACGGATATTATGGCAATCAAACCTGAAACCAAGAATGGCGCCGACAAAGTAACGGCCGCGCGAAATAAAAATCTCGATCTCGCCATCCAACAAATCGCCAAAGATTATGGCGATGGTGCGATCATGCGTCTCGGCGACGAGAAGATCGTCGATATCGATGTCATTCCAACGGGAAACATTTTAATCGATCGCGCACTCGGCGTCGGCGGGTTCCCGCGCGGGCGAGTTGTCGAAGTTTTCGGTCCGGAATCATCGGGCAAAACCACTCTTACTCTGACTGTGATTGCGCAGGCGCAAAAGCGCGGTGGCCTCGCAGCCTTTATCGATGTCGAACATGCGCTCGATCCAGGATACGCGAAAAAGCTCGGGGTTGATCTTGATGATCTGCTGGTTTCTCAACCCAGTTCGGGCGAGGAAGCGTTGCGCATTTGTGAAACCCTTATCCGATCCAACGCACTCGACGTCATCGTCATCGATTCCGTTGCGGCCCTTGTGACGAGAGCGGAACTAGAGGGTGAAATCGGGGATGCCACGGTGGGTGCGCAGGCCCGGCTGATGAGTGCCGCGCTACGCAAATTGACTGCCCTGATCGCTAAAGCACGCACCTGCTGCATTTTTACGAACCAGATTCGCGAAAAAATCGGCGTTATGTTTGGAAATCCAGAGACGACCCCCGGTGGCAAAGCGCTGAAGTTCTACGCCAGTGTGCGTATCGATATTCGACGGATCGGTGCGATTAAACAAACCGATGGCGTGGTCACGGGGAATCGCACCCGTGTCAAAGTTGTGAAGAACAAAGTCGCACCGCCCTTCACAGAAGCGGAGTTCGACATCATGTATAACGAAGGGATTTCCTCAGCGGGCGCACTTCTGGATGTTGCGCTGGAAAAACAAATCATCGAGAAGCGCGGTTCCTGGTTGAATTACAAAGGCACGCAATTGGCCCAAGGCCGCGATGCAGCAAAAGATGCGCTGAAAAACGACCCAGCGCTCTACGAAGAAATCGAGACCGCCGTGAAAGCGACGCTCGACGAAGACAAGCACTAACAGTCGGACCCGTTAGATGATAGATTCTTAATTCTGCTTGGGCCCGAACATGACCGCTGAGCTGGAAGCTGATGCTGAGCTCGAAATTGGGCACGTCTTGTTCATGGACATCGTGGAATTTTCGAAACTGCTCGTGGATGAGCAGAGTAAATGTTCGAATCGCCTCAATCAGATCGTCCGAAACACCGATCAATTCCGCAGCGCGGAAGCCGCGGACAAACTGATTCGGTTGCCGACTGGCGATGGCATGGTGCTGGTATTCTTCACTGGCCCCGAGGCGCCTGTGCGATGCGCTGTTGAAATAGCAAGGGTATTAAAAGAGTCCTCCGATTTTGGGCTGCGCATGGGCATTCACAGCGGGCCGGTGAACAAAATTTTCGATGTAAACGATCGATCGAACCTCGCGGGTGCCGGAATCAACATCGCCCAGCGGGTGATGGATTGCGGTGATGCGGGACACATCCTTCTTTCCAAACGGGTAGCCGAGGACCTCGAGCAACACAGCAAATGGCGGCCGCACTTGCATGATTTTGGCGAATGTGAAGTGAAGCACGGCGTGCGCGTGAGCTTGGTAAATCTCTACACCGGCGATGTCGGCAACTCCAAGCTGCCCGAGAAATTAATCCGAGCGAAGCAGGAACAAGATGCCGCCGCACGCATCGGGACGTTAGCGGTCAAGCCGCTCGATAATTTTTCCGGCGATACAAGCAAAGATTATTTCGCCGATGGAATGACAGATGAATTGATCACGAAACTCTCACAGATCAGCGCGTTCAAACGAGTCATTTCCCGCTCCACGATGATGAAGTACAAGCGCTCGCCGAAATCCGCACCGGAGATCGCGCGAGAGTTGGATGTGGCAACGCTGGTCGAAGGATCGGTTGTGCTCTCTGGAGATCAGGCGCGGATTTCGGTCCAGCTAATCGAAGCGGCGACGGACAAGAGTCTTTGGGCCGACAGTTACACGCGCAATCTGGCGAATATTCTGAGTCTGCAAAGTGAAGTCGCCCTCGCCATCGCCAACGCGATCGAACTGAAACTCACGCCTGACGAGACAGCGCGCCTAACCAAGACCCGCGTCGTCAACCCACAAGCGTACGATTACTACCTGCGCGGGAAGGGTTCTTTTGGAACGAACAAGGAAGCGACCGATGCTAAAATCGCGTTACTGGAAAAATCGGTCGGGCTGGATGACACCTTTGCAGAAGCCTGGGCCGAACTATCGCAAGCCTACACCAGCAAAGCCTACTTTCTCGAGGCCGGGAAGAAGGATTGGGAAGTCAAAGCGGAAGAGGCGCTGGTCAGGTCTCTCCAACTCAATCCCGAGCTCCCGGCGGCGCTGGTAGCTAAAGCACGCCTGTTTTTCAGACCGTCCGCTGGTTTTCAGCATGAAAAGGCAATTGCTGAGCTCCGTCGTGCCCTGGCCGTGAATCCAAATTATGGTGACGCACGTCTTTTCCTAGGCGGGATTTATTTTCATGTCGGACTCATCGAAGAGGCGCTGGAGGAATACAAAAAGGCGGACGAGATCGACCCGGGCAACGCGCATGCCAAGTTTCATATCGGGATGATGGCGCTCCTTCAGGGTCGCTATAACGACGCCTATCCGATGATGGAAGAGAATCCGATGGCGATGGTCCGCGCCTGGGTCACGTGTAACATTGCCAACGCGCTATTCTTTGCGGGTCGAACGAATGAAGCCCGATCGCGTATCGAGGAGGCCAAGGCCAAATTTAAAGACGACGGTGGTATCCTCGCGTCGATGCACGCTGTCTTTCTGGCGGCAGCAGGTGACAAGACAGGGGCAAAAGAAAAGATCGACGAAGCGATCAAGACCGGCGAAGGCTACGGACATTTTCATCATACGACTCATATGATCGCCGCGGCCTATGCGCTGATGGATGAACCTGATTCGGCGCTGAAATGGCTCGCGTATACGGCAGAAAATGGATACCCGAACCTGACGTGGTTCGAGCGCGATCCATATCTCGAGAAGCTTCGAAACGATCCGCGCTTCATTGAATTCCTGGAGGAAATGAGGCCGCGCTTCGAGCGGTTCAAAGAGCTGGCGGGCAGCGCCGATCGCCCTTAGTTAAACGCGAGATCAGCCGCATTCTCATTGACTATAGGGTGTCGCCTGATAAGATCGACATCGTTCTAAATCGCAGTATGCGAATTCCTTCACCGCTTCGACTTTGGTCAGGCGGTGTCGTCGCGTTCGTTAGTCTCTCGATCACCGCGCCAAGACTTCTATCTCAGGGGTGAGTCTGCTCGCACTTAGTGACGCCCAGTTTGGGTGTCGAGGGCACATCCATTTTACCAGCGGGACATTGGTCGGCGTCGGTCGCGTTTCGCTACTATAATTCGCGTCAGGACGTGCTCGGGGACGAACCGCAAGATCATCCCATCGTTTACGCGAACACTCATGTCTACGGGTTTGATCTCGGTGTCACCTACGCGGTGACCGATAGATTTGATTTAACCTTGGAGGTCCCCTTTCAGTACGGAACGCGGGCAACCTCAATAGAACACGACTTTAGATTCCCAAACCCGCCCCCGCTCCACACCATGCGCGCGGGAGGAGTGGGAGATCCGAGATTACGAGCCGACTATTGGTTGCTCGACCCCAAAAAATATCCTAACCGCAACATCTCTTTGGGATTGGGCATCAAAATTCCGATCGGGGTGGATGACGCGACCGATTATTCTTACCGCCCGACAGGGAAAGTGTTGCGCCCGGTTGATCCGGCGATCCAGCCGGCAGACGGCGGATGGGGGATCATCCTGGCTGGCCACGCTTTTACCAGTTTGTATTTTCCTAGTCTGCCCTACTCAAATTGGTTCAAGAACACCTTCGCTTACGCCGACGCTATCTATTTGTTTAATCCGGAGGAAATGAATGACACCCAAACCGTTTTCGCCGACGTTCCGCAACTGACCGCCGGCGGGGACAAAGGCTTGAGGTTCGATTCCATACCGGACCAATGGCTTGCACGAATGGGCATATCGCAAACGGTTTGGCCCTCACAAGGGGTATCGGTTAGCGCTGGTGTTCGATGGGAGGGCGTTCCCGCGTTTGACGTGATCGGTGGCAGCAACGGTTGGCGCTTGCCGGGAAATTCAGTTTCGTTCGAACCCGGCGTGACGTGGTCGCACCGCAAAGATTCTTTTTCAGTGTTTGTGCCAATTGCCGTCCACCGACACGCGAGCGACAGCGCTCCATTGCAGCGCTTGCACTTGCCGGATCCCGATCTGGCGACAATCGCGGATTGGGAACTGATCATTAGCTACACGCACACGTTTTAAATTCATATCCGCCTTGTTAGCGCCTGGCAGTTGATGGATGATGTTCGCCTTTGAGGGCGCGAAGAAATGTGGACCGCTGTTATAATGGCGCTCGGTTAAGAGAAAAATATTTCCGCGTGAGCACAACAAGATCGACATGTTGATTAAACGAATCATCCTGACGCTTGCGACTGGTGTCGCCATTTCAGTTTCGGCGGCGCCGGCGAAAACCAATCCGGCTTCATCTCCGCACCTCATGCCGGGCTTGGGCGAGGTGCATCATCCGGTCTCGACAAAAAATCGCGAGGCGCAGCAATTTTTCGATTAAGGGTTGAAGCTCGTTTACGGCTTCAATCACGACGAAGCGCGGAAATCGTTTCGGCACGCTGTTGATCTCGATCCAAGACTTGCCATGGCCTGGTGGGGCGTCACCGTTCGTTGATCAAAGCCTTAGGGTTGCAGAAGTCGTTTGGCTTCGGCGAGCTCTGGGGCGTCGAACTCCTCTGGAAGAGAGGCGCATAGATCACGCAGGGGTTGCAAGCCTCTTTCTGGTTGACCCATCGAATTCGCTGCCTCGGCCATGTCGATTGCAGCTCTGAGGTGAAGAAGGGCTGCGTTTTGCTGCTTCGCGATGTCTACGGCCATCTGTAGCGAACTCATTGCTTCTTCTTTACTGTGCGAGTCGAGCCGGAGCAGGCACATGCCTTGCAACCGATAGAGTTCCGGTAAATACAAGCCAATCCCGGGCTCAGTCACGGTCTCGAGCGCCGATCGCAGAACGGTTAGCGCATCCAAAAACTTTCCGAATTTGGCCCGGGCTTCCGCCAGAAGCGCAGCGTAATACCGGAAGAATGGTCCTATCGCAGAAGCCCCGGGGATATTCGGCCTCGATCAATTCCAAGCCCGCTTCGGAATCCTGTCCAACGGCACGCGCCCAGCCAGAAAGCACGAGCGCGTGCGCGCGGATCGGAGGAAAATTGTACTTGTCCGCAAGCTCAATTAATCGTTGCGCTAACCGATCGAGAGCTTCGTAGTCACCCGCCAACTGGTGAAATACCATCCCACTTTGAAGCGCAAACGCCACATTATAGGGCTGCTTGAGTGCTTCAGCGAGTGACACCTCTTGTTCGACGCAACTCCTGCCGCGTTCAAAAAAGCCTGAGATGCCAAGGCCGATGGCCTGGACGTTAAACGCGCAAACGCCCGGGTCATGACCTCCGAACACCGGCCCCATCCAGCTATGCCGGGCCGGATCGTAGCGCTTGATGCCCTCGCGACTGTCCTTCAATGCAGTCGCCGTGTCTCCGCGAAAAAAAGCGGTGGACCAGCGGCAATGAAAAGCCTCTAACAGCAAGTCCGGATCAGTTGAATGTTCAGCAAGAGTGACGAGCTCTTGGGCTCGATCACGCGCCTTTTTCAAGTCGCGACCGACGTTGGGCACAAGCCACAGGCCCCAGGTCGCTTTGAAGAGCCCGGTCTCGTCGCCTAATGTGGTTCCTATCCTGTGGGCTCGTTCGTAGACTTCCTCGCATTCGGGACACTGTATCCCCTTCATGATCGAAAGCGCTGGTCCCAACTTAAGCAGAAGAGAGAGTTCACGCCGCGATCGATCCGGGCATTCCACCAGTTGGCCAGCCTGTGTCAGCCCGGCTTTGAAATGGGCAACCGCTTCGGCAAAGTTGGACCGAGCTGCGGCTCGATCGCCCGCGCGTTCACAGTACGTACATGCCAGGTCGGCAAGACCAGCTTGACCGAAATGGTACGCCAAGAGTTCCGGTTCCCCTTCGGCCACAGCGGGGAAGCGCTCCTCCAGCGCCCGCGCAACCCGTTCGTGAATCTGCTGCCGTCGTCCGCGCAGCAAGTTGTCGTAAGCTACGTCTCGCATTAACGCATGTTTGAAGCTGTAGCTAGGTTCAGTCGTGCGGCTCTGCGGAAATGCCAGTCCGGCATCAACCAGACGCGCAATCCCGGCCGCAACATCAGCCGCGGGAGCAGAACTTACCATTTCCAGCAATGCATGAGAGAATTGCTGCCCGATCACGGACGCGACCTGGGCGATCTCCTTTGCCGGCCCGAGCCGATCCAGCCGCGCCATTAACGAATCTTGCAAGGTCGCGGGCACGGCGGACCGATCAGGTGTCGCCGACTCGATGACGGCTTTGGTCAACTCTTCGATGAAGAGTGGTACCCCATCGGTCTTGGCCACGATGTCTTCAACCAAAGCCGGCCTGAGCGCTTCGGCCGTGGCCACGCCCGCGATTAGTTCAGCACATTGCGTTTTGCTGAGGCGACTGAGGGCGAGCGATGTCACATGGTCTCGGCCTGTCCAAGGCGACAAAAATTCCGGCCGCGCAGTAATGAGAATGAGCACACGCATCGAGGCGATACCATCGATCGCGCGGGTAACCAGTTCCTGGGTGGTCGGATCGATCCAGTGCGCATCTTCCAGGACAAGCAAGACTGGTTTTTGCTCGGCGAGCCGGCTCAGTTGATGCACGATGGCCGCAATCGTTGCGGTCTTGCGTTGGGCGGGCGAAAGCTCAAGCGGGGGATAACGACCGTCGAGAGGTATCGAGAGAAGGTCGGCGAGGAGAGTCGCCGTCGAGTCGGTGAGATTGTCGGTGGCGCTGAGCAGCGCTTCGAGCTTCTCCAGCTTGATCGCAGCGGAATCCTCCAGCGTAAATCCGGCGGACCGCTCAAATTGACGGATGACGGGATTAAGCGCGCTGTTTGTGTGATAGGGCGAGCATTGAAAAACCAGATGGTAGTAGGGATCGTCACCGATCCGCTCAAACAACGCATCAACGATGCGTGATTTACCCATTCCAGGTTCGCCCGAAAGAAAAATGACCTGACCCTCTGCCTGCTTTGCCAACTGCCATCGGTCGAGGAGGAGGCCGATTTCCTGCACGCGGCCGATGAATGGGCCGGCCCTGGCGGCACGTCCGGCCGCGAAGCGGCTCGCGACCGCTGCCTCGCGCAGCACATGCCAAACTTGGACAGGATTAGCGAATCCCTTGAGACTCCGTTCGCCAAGGCTCTGGTAATCGAACTGCCTTCCGAGCAAATGGTGGGTGCTCTGGCTGACGAGGATCGAGTTGGGTTCGGCCAGAGCCTGGAGTCGTGCCGCGAGATTAGGCGTTTCTCCCGCGATCGAATGTTCGCGCGCAACTCCGCTCCCAATGATGTCGCCAATCACCACGACGCCAGTGGCAATGCCCACCCGAGCAGCGAGCGGTCGCCCCTCGGGACCTTTCAACTGCGTAAGGCTGTCGATGATCGCGAGGGCGGCATAAACGGAACGTTCAGCCGCGTCTTCCTGGGCTTGTGGATAGCCAAAATAAGCAAGCACACCGTCGCCCATGAACTTGGCGATAAAGCCGTCGAACCGGGCAATTGCACCAGCGCATACATCCTGATAGCGCTTGATCAACGCGCTCATGTCTTCCGGGTCGATCTCGTTAGCCAGCGCTGTCGAACCCACCAGATCGGAAAACAACACTGTCACCTGGCGTCGTTCCGCTTCTTGCGTCTCTGGTGCGGGCGGCGGTGCTTCAGGTTGGCTGGAGGCAGGCTTCAGCGCCGCGAGCGCTCTTAAAAGCTTGCGGCGATGACCAAGCGAAAAGCCTAACTTCTCGAGATCGCTCTCGGTGAGATCGGAAAGGATATCGAAGTCGATATCATTGTCGACCAGCACACCCGCATACTGTTCGAGGCCTAGTTCCTTAAGCCACTTCTGCAGCTTCGTCATAGGATTCTGCGGTTTTCACCGAGAATAAATGGTAATTTCGAAAATGTCATACCGCCTGACGGAGCTGCAATCGGATCTAGTCCGACTCTGTGGTAGATAAGAGATGGCAGAACGTGCCTCACAATGTACGATACCAAAGCAGGATAGATTTTGCTGGCCGCGAGGTCGAATTGAAATGATTATCCGCTGGAGCACTGCACGGACGGCGCAATCATGAACGCTGAGCTCGAACGTGATGCTGAACTCGAGATTGGGCATGTGTTGTTCATGGACATCGTGGGGTTTTCGAAGCTGCTCGTGGATGAGCAGAGCGATTGTTCGGATCGGCTGAATCAGATCGTTCGAAGTACCAGTCAATTCCGAGCCGCGGAAGCCGAAGGCAAATTGATTCGGCTGCCAACTGGCGACGGTATGGTGCTCGTTTTTTTCACCAGTCCAGAAGCGCCCGTTCGATGTGCCGTGGAAATTGCGAAAGCACTGAAGGACTCCTCAGGTTTCGGTCTTCGTATGGGCATTCACAGCGGTCCGGTGAACAAGATCTCCGATGTAAACGACAGAGCGAACCTGGCCGGCGGGGGAATCAACATCGCCCAGCGCGTGATGGCTTGTGGCGATGCCGGGCACATCCTTCTTTCGAAGCGTGTGGCTGAGGACCTCGAGCAACACAGCAAATGGCGGCCGCACTTGCAGGATCTTGGCGAATGCGAAGTTAAACACGGGGTGCGTGTGAACATGGTGAATCTCTGCACCGGCGAAGTCGGCAACGCCGCGTTGCCTGAGAAACTTACTCGCGCGAAACAGGAACGAGATGCTGCCGCGTTAGCCGCAGATGAAACAAGCGCGGCAGCCGCCAGTCATGCCGTTGCTGTTCATCGGCGAAATATCGCGCTTCTGGCTGGTTTCCTCCTTGCGATGCTCGCTGTCGGTGTCGGCCTTTGGGTTTTCTCTCAGCGAAAAGCAGCAACAGCAACACTTGCCGCTGCGCGAATTGGGTCGCTCGCAGTCAAACCGCTCGACAATTTTTCTGACGACAAGAACAAGGAGTACTTCGCCGATGGAATGACCGACGAATTGATTAACAAACTCTCACAGATCGGCGCGCTGAAGCGAGTCATTTCTCGCTCGACCATGATGAAGTATAAACTTTCGCCAAAATCTGCTCTTGAGATCGCGCGTGAGCTAAACGTGGCCGCGGTGGTCGAAGGCTCGGTCGTGTTGTCTGGAGACCAGGCGCGGATTTCGGTGCAATTGATCGACGCGGTGACCGAGAAAAATCTGTGGACCGAGAGCTATACGCGCAGTGTGGCAAACATCGTGAACCTGCAAAACGAAGTGGCATTAGCGATCGCCAACGCCATCGCACTCAAACTAACGCCCGGAGAAAGAGCGCGGCTGACCAGCGCCCACGTCGTGAACCCGCAAGCGTACGATTGCTACTTGCGCGGAAAGTTCTTCTTTGGCTTGGGCAAAGAAACGACCGATGCCAGCATCGAGATGCTAGAGAAGTCCGTTTCTCTGGATGGCACCTTTTCCGATGCTTGGGCGGAGCTGTCCCTTGCCTACGGCAGCAAAGCATTCTTTCTGGAGGCCGGCGCGAAGCAATGGGAGGTCAAGGCCGAGGAAGCAGTGGACAAAGCCCTCCAGCTCGATCCCGAGCTTCCGGCGGCCCATCTGGCGAAGGCTCGGGTGTTATGGAGACCATCCAATGGCTTTCAAAATGAAAAAGCGATCGCTGAGACTCGTCACGCGCTGGCCGTGAATCCGAATTTTGCTGAGGGCCACTATTATCTCGGGGCGATCTATTTTCACGTCGGACTTATCGAAGAGGCGGTGCAACAAATCAACAAGGCGGACGAGCTCGATCCCGGCAACCCGACGATCAAGTTTAGCATCGGGACTGTGGCGCTCTTTCAGGGCCGCTATAACGATGCCTACGTCATGATGGAGGCGAATCTGACGGGGATGGTACGAGCTGTTGTCGAATACTGGATTGCGAGCGCGCTCTTGTATTCAGATCGATGGGATGAAGCCAGAACTCGAATCGACGATGCCAAGGCGAAATTTAAAGACGAAGGCGGTATCCTGGCGTCTATGCAAGCTGTGTTTTTCGCGGCCGCCGGTGACAAAGCGCGGGCCCAAGAGAAGATCAATGAGGCAATCAAGATCGGCGAGGGCTATGGACATTTTCACCATACAACTCATATGATCGCCTCGGCCTATGCGCTGATGGATGAACCTGATTTGGCCATGAAATGGCTCAACTATACGGCAGAAAATGGCTACCCAAACCTGACCTGGTTCGAACGCGATCCCAACCTCGATAAGCTTCGCAAAGATCCGCGCTTCATCGAATTTTTGGAGAAGCTCAGGCCGAGATTCCAACGGCTGAAAGCGATCGCGCAAGCTCCCATTTCCAAAGAGTAAGTAGTGCAGTGTAACATTGAGTTCTGATATGTCACCTGGCGTCGCTCCGCTTCTTGCGTTTCTGGTGTGTTCGGTGGTGCTTCGGGTTGCCTGAGGGCGGGTTTTAACGCATCGATTGCTCGCAAGAGCTTACGGCGATGCCCCAGCGAGAGGCCTAACTTCCCGAGATCGCTCTCTGCGAGGTCAGGGAGGATATCCAAGTCGATATCATTGTCAGCCAACACACCGGCGTACTGTGCGAGGCCCTGTTCCGTAAGCCATTCCTCCAGTTTCGTCATAGGACTCTGCGGTTTTCACCGAGAATAAATGGTAATTTCGAAAATGTCATACCACCTGGCGTAGCTACAATAGGATCTAGTCTGACTCATTGGCAGATGAGAAATGGCAGAACGTGCCTCATAATATACGACACAAAAGTAGGATAGATTTTGCTGGCCGCGAGGTCGAATTGAAATGATTATCCGCTGGAGCACTGCACGGACGGCACAACCATGAACGCTCAGCTCGAACGTGATGCTGAACTCGAGATTGGGCATGTCTTGTTCATGGATATTGTCGGGTTTTCGAAACTGCTCGTGGATGAGCAGAGCGAAATCTCGCGCCGACTGAATCAGATCGTCCGGGATACAGATCAGTTCCGCGCCGCCGAAGGCGCCGAAAAACTGATTCGGTTGCCTACCGGGGATGGAATGGTGCTGGTGTTCTTCACCAGCCCGGAAGCGCCCGTTCGATGTGCCGTGGAAATTGCAAAAGCACTAAAGGACTCCTCAGGTTTCGGTCTGCGGATGGGGATTCACAGCGGCCCGGTGAACAAAATCTCCGATGTAAACGACAGATCGAACCTGGCGGGCGGCGGAATCAACATCGCGCAGCGGGTGATGGATTGTGGCGATGCCGGGCACATCCTTCTTTCCAAGCGTGTGGCTGAGGACCTCGAGCAACACAGCAAGTGGCGGCCGCACTTGCAGGATTTTGGCGAATGCGAAGTCAAGCACGGGGTGCGCCTGAATGTGGCGAATCTCTACACCGGCGAAGTCGGTAACCCCGCGGTGCCGGAGAAACTCACCCGGGCGAAGCAGGAACAAGATGTGGCCGCCGCTCGTGCCGTCGTCGTTCATCGGCGAAATATCATGCTCCTGGCTGGTTCCCTCCTGGCAATGCTCGCTATCGGTCTCGGCTTTTGGGTTTTCTCTCAGCGAAAAGCAGCGACAGCAATATTCGCCGCTGCGCGAATTGGGTCGCTTGCAGTTAAGCCGCTCGACAATTTTTCCGGGGATGCAACCAAGCAGTACTTCGCCGATGGAATGACGGATGAATTGATTAACAAACTCTCACAGATCGGTGCGCTCAAGCGAGTCATTTCCCGATCCACCATGATGAAGTACAAGCAGTCGCCAAAATCCTCTTCCGAGATAGCGCGCGAGTTGAGTGTTGAAGCAGTGGTGGAAGGCTCGGTAGTGCTGGCGGGAGACCAGGCGCGGATTTCTGTCCAGTTGATCGAGGCCGCGACCGACAAAAATTTATGGACTGAGAGCTACACTCGCAGTGTGGCGAACATCGTGAACCTGCAAAACGAAGTCGCGTTAGCGATCGCCAACGCCATCGAACTCAAGCTGACGCCCGGAGAAAAAGCGCGGCTGACCAGGGCCCGCGTCGTGAATCCGCAAGCGTACGATTACTACTTGCGCGGAAAGTTCTTCTGGGGCTCGGGCGAAGAAGCGACCGATGCCAGCATCGATATGTTAGAGAAGTCCGTTTCCCTGGATGACACCTTTGCCGACGCTTGGGCGGAACTATCGCTTGCCTACGGCAACAAAGCCTTCTTCCTGGAGGCCGGCACGAAGCAATGGGGGACCAAGTCCAAGGAGGCGATAGCGAAAGCGCTTCAGCTCGATCCCGAGGTTCCGGTGGCACATCTGGCTAAGGCTCAACTCCTGTGGACACCGTCCAGTGGCTTCCAGCATGAAGAAGCCATCGCTGAGCTTCGGCGTGCCCTGGCCGTGGCCCCAAATTTCGCTGACGCCCACGTTTTCCTGGGGAAGATTTATTTTCATGTCGGGCTGCTTGAAGAGGCCGTGCGAGAATTCAAAAGGGCGGACGAAATCACCCCTGGTACGCAGGGAGTCGGGTTTTACATAGGCAGGATGGCGCTTTTTCACGGCCGCTATGATGAGGCCGCCGCGGTCATGAAGGCGAATGTGACGGGGATGGTACGAACTCTTGTCGAATACAACATCGCGAGCGCACTCTTTTATGCGGGACGAAAAGATGAAGCCAGAGCTCGAATCGAGAGCGCCAAGGCGCAATTTAAAGACGAAGGCGGGCTACTGACGGCCACGGAGGCGTTGTTTCTCGCCGCAGACGGTGACAAAGCGCGGGCAAAAGAGAAGATTAATGAAGCAATCAAGATCGGCGAGGGCTACGGACATTTTCATCACGCCACTCATGCGATTGCCTCGGCCTACGCGCTGATGGATGAACCTGATTTGGCCATGAAGTGGCTCAATTATACGGCAGAAAATGGTTACCCAGACCTGACTTGGTTTGAACGCGATCCCAATCTCGACAAACTTCGGGAAGACCCGCGGTTCATCGAATTTCTGGATAAGCTAAGGCCACGATTCGAGCGGCTGAAAGCGCTCGCGCAGACTCTCATCCCAGCGAGTAAGTAAGCCACGCTCCTGTGTATGGGTTTAGCGCCAAAGGCGCGGTATTGAGCTTAGCCTGGGGCAGCGCCCCAGGAAGCCGTAAACGCAAAACCGCCAGCGCTGAGATCGCGATTCATTCCGGCGCCTTTTCGGTGGGCGGCGACGCCCCAGGCTGGCATGAGACCGCGCCTTTAGCGCTCAACAGATACAGCGTTAAAACGCTGGCCTATTCCTCAAAGGCCGATATGGTCTCGTCCGACATTTTTGTTAGGTTTTGTTTGACATTCCTATCGGATAAAGTCCACTCTCGGCACATTCGAAAGGAAGGTGGTGATTTTTTGATGCACAATATTCCGCTCTCGCCAAAGGCTAGGTTTGGTCTCGGTTGTTTGATTGTTGGTTTGGTCCTTTTGCTCCCGGCGCACCCGGTTTTATCGCAGGGGTGAGGGGCGGGGCGAAGCCTGGCGCCCAGTTTGGGTGCCCTCGACCGTTACTCTTCGGGTGCTAAAGAGACGCCGTATCTGGAACCACACGAGTGGGTGGCGACAGTTGGCTACCGTTATTTCCATTCTTTCCGCCTTTTCAATTCGAGCGGCGACGAGGTATTCCCACCTCTTGGAAACGACACTTACGTGGACCTTTTCGATGTCGTCGCCACGTATGCGGTAACCAAGAGATTGAACTTAACCCTGGAACTTCCATTTCAATATGGAAGCCGGACCAACGCCTTTGAGCATGACGGAGTCCATGTTCACACCATGCGGGCTGCCGGCATAGGAGACCTCCGATTATCGGCCAATTTTTGGCTGCTGAATCCAGACAAACATCCGGACCAAAACATCTCGCTGAGCTTGGGCGTGAAGGCCCCCACCGGCGATGACGCCGCGTCAGATTTTTCGTTCCGCAAGACTGGACCTGAGTTGCGTGCGGTTGACTCGGCGATTCAGCCGGGAGACGGCGGCTGGGGCATCATTTTGTCAGGCAACGCTTTCGCCAAGGTGTTCTTAGATACTTTTGCCTACGTAAACGCTTTTTACTTGATTAACCCGCGAGAGACGAATGGCGTTCACACGGTCAATTTCGATGTTCTGCCTTTTACCCACGGCGACAGGGGCCTAATGTTCAATTCCGTGCCGGACCAAAGTATGGTGCGAGGTGGTTTAGCTCGCGCGATTTGGCCGGCAATAGGGCTTTCGGGGAGTTTCGGTGTGCGGTGGGAGGGCGTCCCGTCCCATGATTTGATCGGCGGTAGCGACGGGTTCCGCTTGCCCGGATATTCGCTTTCGGTCGAGCCAGGCATCTCCATTTCACGCGGCAAAGACTATCTTTCCGTAACCGCGCCGGTCGCCGTCTATCGCTATGGCCTCGACAGTGTCCCTCTCGTGCGCGTGCATTCTCCAAACGTAGGCCGCGCGAGTTTCGCAGATTACCAGATCAATATTACCTACTCACACGAGTTTTGAAACGAAAGATCCCGGTCACCGCGTTCGGCTAATAGGCAGTTGACGGCAAGGAATTCTCTGACGGCCCGAGGCCAGAATTAGCAGAGAGACTCGACGAAGGGAAAGAATCGGCGAGAGTCATAGCGGCATCCAGGATGGCACGCTTCGCTTTGACTCTATTGCTTTGTTTAGGAGCCGCGGTCCCGACATCCTCCATTGCACGCGAGAAGCCTGGTCCGGCGAGTTCGCAGCCTCGTTTGATGCCGGGCTTGGGAAATGTGCATCATCCGGTTTCAACCAAGAATCGGCTCGCACAGGAATTTTTCGATCAGGGGTTGAAGCTCGTTTACGGCTTCAATCACGACGAGGCGCGGCGATCATTTCAGCGCGCGGCCAATCTCGATCCAAATCTGGCCATGGCCTGGTGGGGCGTCGCGCTCACACTCGGGCCGAATTACAATTTGCCGGTCGATATCGAACGCGAGAAAGCAGGCTACGACGCGGTGCAGCGCGCCATAACATTGAAAGGAAATGCCTCCGAGCCGGAACGCACCTACATCGACGCGCTCGCCGCTCGTTACTCGAATGATCCTAAAGCCGATCTCGATGCGCTCGATGTTGCTTACAAGGATGCCATGTCGAAACTGGCCGCGCGTTATCCCGACGATCTAGACGCGGTGACGCTGTACGCCGAGAGCCTTATGAATTTGCATCCGTGGGAACTCTGGTCGCCAGATGGCAAGCCGAACGAAGACACAGAACAAATTGTGTCGCTGCTCGAATCGGTTTTGAAACGCGACCCGAATCATCTCGGCGCTAATCATTATTACATTCACGCCGTGGAAGCCTCGCCGCATCCTGAGCGTGCTTTAGCGAGCGCCGCGCGTTTGGAAAAGTTAGCGCCAGCCGAAGGCCATCTCGCGCATATGCCGTCGCACATTTACGCGCGCGTGGGGGAACATTCTGCTTCGGCGCGCTGCAACGAAGCCGCCATGGCCGCGGACAAGAGATTTCTGAGCGAAACGCAGGAACAAGGTTTTTACCGGCTGATGTATTACAGCCACAACATGCATTTCCTGGCCTACGCCGATTGTATGCGCGGCGATTTTGCCGGCGCGAAATCGGCCGCCGGCAAATTGGTCGCCAACGTAAGCCCAGGCGTAAAAGCCATTCCGATGCTCGAAGGCTTTTTGCCGACGCCGATCGTCGTCTTGCTCGGGTTTGAGCGTTGGCGAGACATTTTGAAATTGCCGCAACCGGACCATTCCCTCGCGCTCACCAATGCGGTCTGGCATTCGGCGCGCGGAATCGCTTTTGCAAATCTCGGGAAGACGTCGGAAGCGGAGCAGGAGCAGAAAGCGTTTCACGATCTGATCGCGAAAATTCCCTCGGACCAAATGTACGACATGCTCAATAGCCGCGGTGCAGTCTTCAAGATTCACGAAAATGTTTTGGCCGGAGCAATTGCGCACAGCCGCCACGATGACAACGCCGCAATCGATTTTTTAAAACAAGCCGTTGCTGGGGAGGATGGGCTCAATTATAGCGAACCACCGGCCTGGTATCCGCCGGTCCGGCCGACCCTCGGGCGATTACTGCAGGCCACAAATCGCGCCAGCGAGGCAGAGAACGTTTTTCGCGCCGATCTTGAGAGACATCCGCGAAATGCTCGTGCCCTTGCCGGCCTGCGCGATTGTTTAAAGGCCCAGGGTCATGCTTACGAAGCCGAACAGATCGACAAGCAATTTCAGGCTGCTTGGAAAGCTCCTGACGCGGCCAGCGGCTCTCGGCGCTGATTCTTAGATCGACATCAGCGTGTTCGAAAATGGATCGGAGCGCGGCGACGCTCGGGTCAAAAAGCGTGAACGACGGAAATTAGAAGTCAGGGCTCCGCCCTTTCCGCTAGACGCCGAGAATCGAAGTTGGGAGGATTATCGGTCGAAATCCTACCCCGATCATGGCCGCTGAGCTCGAAAGTGATGCTCAACTCGAGATCGGACATGTTTTGTTCATGGATATCGTCGGCTTCTTACATGGTTCGAACGAGATCCGAGCCTTGACAAACTTCGCAAAGACTCGCGCTTCATCGAAGTCTTGGACAAACTAAGGCCGCGATTCGAACGGCTCAAGACGCTCGCGCAGACTGGCATTCCAGTGAATAAGTAATTGCGCTTTGCCGGGAAGACAAGTCTCGTCAAAACGCGCTCGGACAATGGTGAAGGGGACAACCCTGCAAGCTTATGATGTCTTGTCCAGTGCCTTCGTTAGGTTTTGTTTGACATTGGCGGCGAAAACCGCCACACCTCGATCGACAAAGAAGCGAGGTGATTTTACGCACGTTGGTGCACGATGTATAAAACCCTGGTCAGGGGTTCTGGCGATTAGTTTGGTCGTATTGAGCTGCGTCCCAAAGGCAATGACGCAAGGGTGAGGGGCGGGGCGAAGCCTGGCGCCCAGTTGGGGTGCCCTCGACCGCTACTCTTCCGGTGCTCAAGAGACGCCCTATCTCGAGCCACACCAATGGGTGGCGACAGTGGCCTACCGCTATTTCCATTCGTTTCGTGATTTCAGAGGAGATGATGAGGTCCATATTCCGGGAGGCAAGAATGATACCTACGTGGACGCTTTCGATGTCAGCGCCACGTATGCAATAACCAAGAGACTGAGCTTAACCTTGGAAATTCCATTTCAATATGGAAGCCGGACAAACAAGTTTGAGCATGACGGAGTTCATGTTCACACCATGCGGGCCGCCGGCGTGGGCGACCTGAGATTGTCGGCTAATTTCTTGCTGCTGAATCCAGATAAACATCCGAACCAAAACATCTCTTTAGAGCTGGGGGTGAAAGCACCCACCGGCGATGATGCCGCATCAGATTTTTCATTCCGCGCTACGGGACCTGTGTTGCGACCGGTTGATCCTGCGATACAGCCTGGAGACGGCGGTTGGGGCGTTTTTTTGTCAGGGAATGCTTTTGCAAAGGTCTTTAAGAATACGTATGCCTACGCTAGCGGCCTTTATTTGAGCAACCCGCGCGAGTTCAACGGTGTCCAAACTGTGATAGGCGATCTTCCCGAGTTTACCGGCGGAGACAAAGGCGAAGCCTTTAATTCCGTGCCGGACCAATTTGTGACGCGGGCTGGCTTAACCGGTGTCATTTGGCCGGCAATAGGGCTCTCGGCAAGTCTTGGTGGACGGTGGGAGGGCATCCCGTCCCATGATTTGATCGGTGGCAGCGACGGATCTCGAATACCCGGATATTCGGTTTCGATCGAACCAGGTATCTCCATTTCACGCGGCAGAGACTTCTTGGGCTTGACCGCGCCGGTCGCGGTCTACCGGCGAGGTCTCCCATCCGTGCCTGATGTGCGTACGCATAGTCCATTCGTCGGAATCGCGAGTTTCGCCGACTTCCAGATCAACGTCACCTACTCACACCTATTTTGAAATCCGATTGTTCCTGTCAGTGCGACAGGAATTGACTAGGCTCTCCGAAGACCTCCCACTAGCGAAAGATTTTATTTGTCTGCCGGTTTCGTCATTTGTCCTGTTCTGGTCTCCGTGGGCTTTTCGCCTTTGCTCTCGACGACGCCCGGCAAGATTGGAATTATCGACCTAGATTCCTGCCGCCACGAACATGACCGCGCCGGTCGAGCCAGAGTCTGAATTTGAGATCGCTCACGTCTTGTGCACGGACATCGTCGGTTATTCCAAGCTGATGATTGACCAGCAAAGCGAGTATCTTCGCAAACTCAATGAGGTCGTCCGCAGCACAGAGCAGTTTCAGCGTGCGGATGCGAGCGGGAAGCTTCTTCGCATTCCAACTGGGGACGGCATGGTGCTGGTGTTTTTCACGCATCCGCAGGATCCGGCGGAGTGCGCGGTTCAAATCGCGCAAAGATTGAAAGCGCACGCGGAAATTCAGTTGCGTATGGGTGTGCACAGCGGCCCGGTCAACCGCGTCAGCGATGTGAACCAGCGTTCAAACGTGGCCGGAGCCGGAATCAACATTGGTCAGCGCGTGATGGATTGCGGTGACGCCGGACACATTTTGCTTTCGAAAAGAGTCGCTGAAGACCTCGCGCATTACAGTAAATGGGGCCCGCACTTGCACGACCTGGGCGAGTTCGAAGTAAAGCACGGCCTCAAAATCGACATCGTCAATCTTTACATCGACGACGTGGGCAATTCGGCAATGCCGGAGAAGCTCAAAGACAAAAAAGTCACACTGGCTTCTCCTTTTGCCAGGCTTGCGAAGCCATTGGTTGCGGCCGCTCTCTTAGTGGCAATCGCGCTCGTGGGTGTGTGGTTCTTTGTGCATCGCCGCGCGGAGCGCTCGACTGGTCTCCCGCTCGCCACAATTTTTCCCGGAAAAAGCATCGCGGTGCTCCCCTTCAAACCTCTGGTCGCGAGTACTCGCGACGAAGGGTTGGAAGCCGGCATGGCCGATAGTTTGATAACCAAACTGAGCACCACTCGCGAAATCATCGTCCCATCGCTTTCGTCTGTTCGAAAGTATGACGATTTGAAGCAAGATTCTGTCAGCACTGGCCGAGCGCTGCGGGTGAACTCGGTGCTGGAAGGCAATGTCCAGAAATCGGGCGATCGAATCAGAGTCACAGCACGGCTGATTAAAACGGCGGATGGTTCTTCGCTTTGGGCGGACACGTTCGAAGTAAAGTTCACCGACGTTTTCGCCGTTCAGGACGCGATCGCGCAAAAAGTCGCCAGTGCGCTTGCGGTCCGGCTCAGCGAAGACGAGCAGAAACGCCTGACCAAACGTTACACAGACAATACTGAGGCCTATCAGCTCTATCTCAAAGGCCGCTTTGATTGGAACAAAGGCACGGAGGAAGGCTACATGAAGAGCATCGAATTTTTTAAACAGGCACTCGAGAAAGACCCAAATTACGCGCTCGCTTACTCTGGTTTGGCTGACTCTTACAGTTTATTAGGTGAGGTTTCGTACCTGCCTCCCAAGGAAGCTTTCCAGAATGCCCGGACCTACGCAGAAAAAGCACTGAAGCTCGATGAAAGTCTCTCCGAAGCTCATCTTTCACTCGGCATCGTAAAACTCTTCTACGATTGGGATGTCCCCTTGGCAGAGAAAGAATTACTCCGGGCCAAGGAACTTGATCCGCACAATGCGCAGGTCTATCACTTCAATGGCCACCGGCTTGAGTTCCAGTCTCGGTTTGAAGAAGCCATCGCCGAGTTCAAGCGAGGCGTGGATGTCGATCCGACGAGTCTCATCATTAACACCGAGCTTGGGAACGCCTATTACCTGGCGCGCCAATTCGATGCGGCCATTGCGCAATGCCGGAAGACGCTCGAGCTGGATCCAAACTTCGCGCCCGCGTCGATCTGGCTCGCGCAGACTTACGAACAAAAGGGAATGTACCAAGAGGCTCTGATGGAGTTGAATAAGGTCCGCGCAGTGGCCGAGAGCTCGCCTTTCTTTATCGCGGAAGTCGGATGCAGCGAAGCAGGGTTGGGCCATCGCGCTGAGGCAGAGAAAATTATTAAAAAACTCGAAGATCGAATGACGCGCGAGTACGTCGATCCGAGCCTCATCGCGTACATTTACATTGTTCTAGGTGACAAGGATCAGGCCTTTGCCTGGCTCGAAAAGGGGTATCAAGAGCGAGCGGGCAACATGCCATGGATGAAAATCGAACCAAAGTTTGATCCTTTGCGCTCAGACCCGCGCCTCGTAGACCTGATGCAGCGCATCGGTCTCAATTAATCGAAGCCAATTTGCGGAAGCCAAGAGCGCGGCCGAAAAATTGGTGGCTAACGTTGGAGCGGTGTGAAAGCGATGCCCGATTTGGAAGGATTTTTGCCGACGCCGATGATTGTCTTGCTCCATTTGAGCGTTGGGGCGACATCTTGAAATTGCCCGCCTCAGACGCATCGCTGCGTTGCGTTTGCAAACCTTGGAAAGGCCTCCGACGCCGAGAAGGGCTCCGTGTGGAAATTTGCCACTGCTGAAGCCGCCACCGCCCCAAAGCGTTGATTCAGACGATGTGAATTACGTCTTCGCGGGGGAAGCGGACCTTCTTTTGGTTGCGTATTTATCGTCGGCCGCGGGATAGCCGGCCGCAGGTCTTGGCCGTAGAAGATTTCCATTTGGAAATACGCGCAGCTGTGGATCAACCACGAATCAACACGAATGGACACGAAAAATGAAAGTTGTTGGCCAGGGAGAGCTGTTTGACGGATTAGTGTTCATTCGTGTCCATTCGTGATTAAAGGATTGACTTGTTAGATCGACAGCATGACCTCGGCACAGATCCGCAAATCATTTCTCGATTTCTTCCACGAGAAACAGCACACGATTGTGCCGTCGTCATCGCTGTTGCCGGATGCGCCGAATCTGCTCTTCACCAACGCCGGCATGAACCAGTTCGTGCCGATCTTTCTCGGGCAACAACGGCCCCC
>Ga0070697_100000577_pt1 | contig 27671 bp, 28 predicted proteins | sample KBSK1501metaG_FD_65475 | JGI IMG/M metagenome (GOLD analysis project Ga0070697, IMG submission 65475) | Corn, switchgrass and miscanthus rhizosphere microbial communities from Kellogg Biological Station, Michigan, USA - KBS K1-50-1 metaG | ecosystem: Host-associated > Plants > Roots >...
GGTTGCCGAATCCTCCGCCATTGACGCACTGCGACGGGACCCCAGCCCGGCAGTTTGCGCACGTGCCGTCGCAATAGATGAAGGGTGCGATGACGAAGTCGCCCTCGGCCAGGCCTCGCACCTCGGCGCCCACCTGCTCCACCACGCCGATGAACTCGTGGCCGATCGCACCGAGATCGTGTGGCGACTCGCCGCGGTAGTACCAGAGGTCCGAACCGCACACGCATGAAAGGACGACGCGTACGACGGCGTCGGTCGGCGCACTGATCACGGGGTCGGGGCGTTCTCCCACCTCGATCGCGTGGGGGCCGTTGTAGATGGCCGCCCGCATGGCTACATGCCCTCGATCGCCGGCGCCGCCGCGTACTCTGCATCGGTGACATGGTCGCCCCATGTCGCGTTGTTCCCCTTGTCGTCCACCTCGAGCATCGCGAGGTGGGTCATGAACCGCGTCGGCGCCGCGCCATGCCAGTGCTCCTCGTCGGGCTCGAAGAACACGCGGTCGCCCGACCGGATGACCTCGACCTGGCCGCCACGTCGCTGCGCCAGGCCGACGCCCTCGGTCACGTAGATGGTCTGGCCGTTGGGATGCGTGTGCCACGCCGTGCGCGCGCCCGGCGTGAAGTGGACGCTGCTCGCGCTCAGCCGCGACCCACCCGACGGAGCGGCGACCGAGTCGACGAATACTGCGCCTGTGAACCACTCGATCGACCCCGCGGTCGTTGCCATGCCGTTCTTCGTGATCTGCATGTTGTCCTCCTACGCCACCCGTCGCTCGAGCTCAATCGCCCGCGTCACCTGTTCGCCCAGCACCAGCCCTAGTTTGGATCGAGTTTGGCCTGGGCGGTCGCGTTCGTGTCCCGCCCGCTCCGGACGACCGGCTCTTGAGCATTTTCGTTGACCTCGAGACGAAACAGGTCGGGCCGGGCGTAGTGACCGGTTACGTCGAAGTCGTACTTCGCGCGCGCCACATCGGCGAGATCGAGGTCGGCGAACAGGATCGTCTCTCCGTTGAAGTCAGGGCCCGCAAGCACATTGCCCAATGGCCCGACGATGCAGCTTCCGCCGAGACACACAACATCGTCTGGCTTCGAGGCGAGCTCGTTCTTGATATCCGCGGGAAAGTCTGAAAGCCTCGCGAACTGGTTCGCGGAAAGCACGAAGCAACGGCCCTCGAGAGCGATGTGGCGCACGGTGGACAGCCATGTCTCCCGCCCATCCGCGGTCGGATGCAGTAGATCTGGACGCCCTTCGAGTACATGGCCATTCGCAACAGGGGCATGTAGTTTTCCCAGCAGATCACCGCACACAACCGTCCGAACGGAGTGTCAAAGACCGGCAGCGTGGATCCGTCGCCGAAGCCCCATACGAGCCGCTCGGCCGCGGTCGGCATGACCTTGCGATGCTTGCCCAGGTAACCGTCTGGCGAGACGAACACGGCCGTGCAGTAGAGAGTCCCTCGCTCGCGCTCTATTACGCCGATGACGATATAGATCCCGAGCTCGGCGGCGAGGACGGCAAGCTCGTCTATTGCGGGCCCTGGAATGTCGATCGAGCTCTCCCAATACCTGCGGAAGTGGTCACGACCTTCGGAGGTCCGGTCGCCGATCACAGTGCCGAACGAGATGCCGCGGGGATAGCCGGAGATGAACGCTTCCGGAAAAAGCACGAGGCCAGCTCCCCCGGCAGCCGCATCGGCGGCCAATTTCCGGACCCTGGCAAGGGTGGCGGCGCGATCGAATACCGCCGGTGCAGCCTGAACCACCGCGACTCGCTTGACGTCGTTCACGATTCGCTGCCGGTGGATAGCGCGGGCGCGCTTCTCGATTGGAGCTCGTCCACCAACCGGCGCGTCACCGGCACCGCGACGCCCGTCTTCTCGGCGCGCCGGAGCAATGCACCGCCGAGTGCATCGAGCTCGAGGCGTCGGCCCGCGGCCTGGTCACGCTGCATCGATGACTCCATCGACTCCGGGACCGAATCGAGCAAACGGAGCACCGCGCCCGGATCGATGGCAACTCCATCGGCCTTGGCGACGGCGGCGACCTCTTCGATAAGTGCGATCGCGTCGGTGCGCCGTCTGGTGCGTATCGCTCCCACGTTGGCGCGCTCATGCGTCGTCAGCAGCGCCATCGGCGCTAGCAACACAAATTTGTCCCACAACATGGCCAGCTCGTCATCGCGCACACGGACGTCGAGACCGGCTGCGCGCAGGTGCGCGGCGATCGCCTCAACGCGATCGTGGTTGTCTTCGACAGCCGCCATATCGATCAAGGCGAAAGGGCTCGTCTGACGGATCAAGCCCGGTCGCACTCTTGCCGTTTCGACTCGAATGGTGGCCGCCACCACGCTCGACGGTGGATAAACGCCCCGCAAGAAATCGACGTGCTCGAGGCCGTTGAGGAAGGGGATCACCAGGCCTCGGCCGACGGCATCCGCGGGTACGCGTTCCAGAGCTTCCCTCAGCTGTGTGGCCTTGACCGTGATGAGACAGGCGTCGACGGGATCCGACAAACGCTCCGTGGTTCGGACCGAAACCTCGAACTCGCCGAACCGCCGACTCTCGAGCCGGATTCCGCTCTGGGCAATCGCACGCGAAGTGTCATGGCTCGCCAGTACCAGCACTGAGCTGCCTTCCCGCGCCAGCAGCGCGGCCAGGAAACCACCCACACCTCCGGGCCCGAGGACTGCCACGCTGAGCGGCCTCGTGTCGTATCGACTCTTGCTCACAGGAAGGATTCGCGCGCCAATCCGCGGACGTCGATCTCCAGGTTGAAGCCATCGACCGGGGGACGCGCGAAAAACCAGCGCAAGCCGGGCCGCACCAGCTCGTCAAAGTGCGCCAGACCCCGCGCTGCGAAGAGCTCGTGGTCGGCGCGAGTGCCGTAGAGCTGGGTCTCGGTCGCATCGGCCCAGCTGACGCCCAGAGCGGTCATTCGCTCTTGCAAAGCGTTGGCGATGGATGCCCAGAAGATCGACAGACCGCCCTGCGTGCCGGGCGGTTCTGGCGCTCCCGAGATAACGAATGTGGCTCGCCGCCCCTCACCCTCGACCGTGTAGCAGAAGGCGTGCAGGCTGGGCTGCTCTGGAGGCTCGGTCTCCGGAGCGACGTTGGTTCGAGCGGCCGGCTGGTGACCGTTCACGGACAGCCCCCAGCGCTGGAGCTGCGCCAGGTAACCGACGTTGAAGTCGTCGAAGCCGGCGCGGCTCAGCGGCTTGGGGATGCGGAGCTCCATCGCACAGAGCGCGGCCAGCGGGCGGCCTTCAGCTTCGAGGGTCTCCTCGACCACGCGGAATCCCTGCGCGAGCGCCGTGTAGCGCGGAGTGCTTGCGCGCACGATCTGGTAACCGGGTTCAGCGGCCACGCCGGCTGAAAAAGGGGCGTCCGTCGGAAGGAAACGGAATCCACCCGAGGATCTCATCGCTTCCACCGCACTACCGTAGCGGGAACTGAGACGGGGAGAGCCGACTCGCACAACCGCTACGTCGCGACGATGGGTTCCCTCGCCGATTCGATGGTCGCGGGCACGCGAAGGTACCGCTCCCACCACTCGAGCACAGCGCGCATATGGCGAACGCGATTCCATGGCTTGCCGATGACCGTTATCGAGTGAGGCTCGCCGTGGAAGATTATGAGGTCGACCTCGCGCCCAAGCTTCAGCAGGCGCACGTACACCTGCTCGGCCTCCTCCAGCGGCGTCCGAAGGTCACCCGTCGACGCGATGATGCGTAGAGGTGTCGTCATCCGGTCCGCGTAGGTCACCGGGGACAACCGCCGGTAAAGGTCAGGGTCCTCCCAGGGTTCGGCGCCGAAGGAGAGTGGGCCGAAGTTCCAGGCGATATCGCTCGATCCGTAGAAAGCCTGCAGATCGCTGACCGGGCGCATCGAGATGGCGGCCTGGAACCGGTTGGTGTGGCCGATGACCCAGAGAGTGGAGTAGCCGCCATAGCTGGCGCCGGTGACGCCGAGCCGCTCGGGATCCGCCACGCCGCCGGCGATCGCCTTGTCGACCAGCGTCATCCACACCGGAAAGTCGAGCTCGCCCCACCGGCCGGTGAGGCAGACGGAATACTCCTCGCTGTACGTCTGGCTTCCAGGCGAGTTGCAGAAAAGGACCGCGTACCCCTGGCCGGCCAGCGTCTGCATGATGTGCGAGAAGCTCCAACCCCACGCCGCGTGGGGTCCGCCATGGATGTTGAGGATGGCCGGAACACGCCCGCCGGCATATCCGGGCGGCAGCAGAGCCCAGGCGTCGATCGTTCGGCCCTCGTGGTCGAAATTCATAACGCGGACCTGCCCAAGAGCGCGCTCGCGAATCCACGGATTGGGCTCGAAGAGCACACGTTCCTCGCTGCCATCGGCATTGGCGATTCGCAGCGTCAGCGGGTCGTCGTGGGATGTGCTGAGGAACGCCAGGCGACCGCCACCGAGGCTGAAGGCCGGAATCACCCGGTCGCCGCTCAGCACCGGCTCGGGCGGCCCACCCTCAGCCTCGACGCGGTCAACGTAGATGCGGCCGCGGTCGGTCATCGACGTATACAGGGCGGCGCCATCATCCGTCCAGAGCAGCTCTGGCACCTCGCGTGGCGGCAACATATCGGCCATCACACCGGCCCACACAGATCGGTCGATGCCGGCGGTCCGGTCTTCGCCGGCGACGAAAAGACGGTGGTTGCGCGCGGAGAGGGAACCTGGGCCCGGGCCGATGGCGACGTATGCCAGGGTCCCGCCCGGGGAGAACGCGAAGGTCGTGACCGTCGTGCCCCCCGGCGTCAGCCGCTCCGGCTCACCGCCGTCGGGGTCGATCTTCCAGATGTCGACGAACTCTGACCGCCACCAGTCGTGGGCGTGGTTGGCCAGGTAGGCGATGCGACCGTCAGGCGCCCATCGCGGCCGGGCTGCCGGCCATGGGCCATGAGTGACCTGGCGCAGCCCCTCGTTCTCACCCGAGGCGTCGACTACCCATACCTGCGGTTCCTCGTCGTCGAGCTGACCCAGCCCGTCCATTCGGTAGCGGAAGCGGTGGACCAGATGGCGCACCCGCTCCTGGTAGCGCTTCCGAGTCTCTTCGTCGTCCTTCGCGGGCGGCATGTCCGGATCCTTGGGCCAATCCGGACGCCCAAGAAGGGCCAGCCGCCGCCCGTCCGGCGACCAGTCGAATTCGAGTATGCCGCGCGGCAGCCGGGCGGTCCGCGTGGGTTCGCCGCCGGCGAGGTCGAGGACGTAGAGGTCGTTCCCCCACTCTTTTTCGCGGTTGGCCAGGAAGGCGAGGCGACTGCCATCGGGCGAGAAACGCGGGCGTTGGTCGCGTCGCGGACCGCGGGTCAGCTGCCGCGGCGGCGCAGATCCATCGGCGGGGGCGACCCAGATCGCGCTGCGCTGCTCGTTCGCGTCGGGGTCTTGGGTGAGCACGGTGACGGCGACCAGGTCCCCGTTCGGCGAGATCGCCGGGTCAGCGAGCATCCGGATCGCGTGGATGTCCGCCGGTCGAAGTGGCTGCGCCACGAAACGAGAGGCTAGCAGGGTGATGAAATCATTGCGAGGGCGACGCTGGTTCAGCTCTTCAGCGCATATTCGATGGCGCGTTCTCGAGACATTGCACGGCCTTCCGCCCAGTACGCTTCCGACCGCCCTGGACCCAGCTCCAGGCGGCTCTTCTCGAGCCACCGTTCCACCAGCGGCCTCGTCAGCCGAGTGGCGACGCCGCCAACCGACGCAGCGAGTGCATCCGAGGCACCTGAAAGGCGTAGAGCTCGGCTCGGGTGGCCCTGGGCCGCGGCCAGCGCCGCAAAGTACATGAGCGGAGTGGCCAGGCCGATGGTGAAGTCGAGAACACGAGCGATTGCCAGACCTCCCTCCAGATAGGAGCGAGCTGCAGCAAAATCTCCCCTGTATATCGCGTTCAGGCCCAGGTAGCCACGAGCGATGTTCATCAACCGGAGGTCGCCGATGCGCTCGTGATACATAAGGCTTTCCTCCAGGTACGTGCGCGCCTTTTCGTGGTCTCCCTCTTTCATCGCCAATCGTCCTAGCTGCCTCCGCAGGTCAGCGGCCGATGCGTCATCCTTCGCCTCCGTCGCTATGGCCAGACTGGCGTCGAAGCACCTTCGCGCCTCTGCCAGGTCGCCTTGCCACTCTTTCAGCTCCCCCACCCAACGCAGCCCCTGGCCAACTCCTTCTCGGTCATCCAGCTCACGGTAGATGTCCAGGCATTCATGCCAGCGTGCGGAGGCAGTGTCGATGTCGTCGCGCCAGTAGGAGACCAGCCCGCCCTGTGCAAGCGCTTCCGCCCTAAGCCCGTTCCGGACGGGATACCCGGCCAGCGCCCGCTTGAGCCAGCCGTCGCCCTCTTCGACAAGGCCGGCGATGTACCAGAAGCCGATCAGCGCAATGATCAGCCGCAAGTTTGCATCCGGTTCGCGGCCGCTGGTCCACTGGAGCGCCAACCGCAGGTTGCTGACGTCCAGCGCGAGCCGCCTGTGCCAGACCTGCTGCTCACGGCCTTTGAGCTTCGGTGAGGTCTCTCGAGCGAGTGACACGAAGAACTCAGAGTGGCTCCGGTTCATTCGCTCCACCTCGCCATGTTCAGCCAGGCGTGCCTGTCCGTACTGCTGCACGGTCTCCAGCATTCGGAAGCGAATCGGCGCCGGCCCTTCGGCAGAGGCGACCACAAGCGACTTGTCGACCAGGCTCCCAAGCAATCCCGCAATCGCGTCGACCTCGAGATCGTGGTCGCAGCAGACCTGCTCGACCGCCTCGAGACTGAAGCCGCCCGCAAACACCGACAGGCGCCGGAAGAGCCTCCGCTCCTCATCACGCAGCAGGTCGTGACTCCAGTCGAGGGCGGACTGCAGGGTCCGATGACGCGCCGGCCCGGCGCGACTGCCGCCGGTCAGGAGTGCGAATCGATTCTCCAGTCGATTCAAGATCTGGTCGGGGGACATCGAGGCGGCGCGCGCCGCGGCCAGCTCGATCGGCAGCGGGATCCCGTCCAGCCGGCGGCAGAGCTGCGCGATGGCAGAGGCGTTCTCCGCGTTGATCTCAAAACCAGGCGCAGCCAGCTGCGCTCGATCCAGAAACAGGCCGACGGCCTCGTATTGGGCGAGGTCACGCAGATCGAGAACGGCGCTCGCATCGGGGACCGCGAGCGGGACAACTCGCCAGATCGTTTCGCCGCTGACGCGGAGAGGCTCCCGGCTGGTAGCCAGGAGCGTGACGCCGGGACAGGAGCGGAGGATGGTGTCGACAAGACCGGCGCAACCCTCGATCACGTGCTCGCAGTTGTCGACCACCAGCAAGAGGTGACGGCCACGCAGGTGCTCGAGTAGGGTCTCGGCAATCGGTTGGCGCGGACGCTCGTGGACTCCCAGCGTCGAGCCGAACACGCGGGCAACCAGATGACCGTCCTTGATCGGGGTCAGGTCCACGAGCCAGGCCCCGTCTGGATATGCATCCAGGGCCCGGTTGGCCACTTCGAGGGCCAGGCGAGTCTTGCCCGCGCCGCCGACGGCTGTAAGGGTCACGAAACGCTTCGCGGCAAGGAGGCGCTGCAGCTCGGCCAGCTCAGTCCCGCGGCCGACAAATTTCGTCAGCTGCAGGGGGAGATTGTGTCGATGCCCGTTGGACGAGGCGGCGATCGAGCCGACCGCCTCGTCATGCGCGACCCACGCCGCGACCTGGGTGCGAGAGTTGAAACCAAGCTTGTTGAGGATTTGTTTGACGTGCCACTCCGCCGTCCGGCGGGTGATGGACAGCCTTCCTGCAATGTCCCGATCGGTCAGCCCACCCCTCACGAGGCGGGCGACCTGCCACTCGCGGGGTGTAAGCCCGACCTCGAGCTTCCTACTCATCAGCTGAACCCGACGCCAGTTTAGACGGCAAATACCGGTACCCAACCCCGTAGTTCTCGTGGTGACGCCGCCCGCAATCAGAGGTAGGGTGCCGATTGACGCCAGAGGCGAAACCAGGTGCCGAAGCGAACGGAAGTCACCTATCACAACCGTATGAGGAGTTGCGCATGAACACGCTTGCGAAACGGGTAGTCCGGCTGGCTGCGATGACGGTGGGATTGGCGGGGCTGCTTGTAGCCGTCAACGCAGTCCCTGGGGCGGCGACACCACCAACCGGATTCACAAGCCAGCTCTTGGGCCGAGGGACCTACGTGTCCGACGGAACCCTTCCCCTCAAAGAGGGTATGGATATCGTCGTCTCGAAGATCACCGTCGTCCCGGGTGGCTCCTCAGGCTGGCACTCGCATCCCGGCGGCGCGATCGTCGTCGTCCAGCAGGGCGAGGTCACCATCTATGAGTCGGTTGGGAACCACTGCGCCATCACCAGCTACGCCAAGGGCCAGTCGTTCATCGAGCGCCCGGGTGCGGTGGTGGACGCCGTGAACACCGGCTCGACCGACTACATCATCTTCGTGACGTTTCCTGGCGTGCCCGTGGGCGGCCCGTCGAGGATCGACCAGCTTGATCCGGGTACCTGTCCCGGGGTCTGACAGCTGAACCAGCGGGCGGCGTCCTCGGATGGGGGCGCCGTCCGCCAACTTCGCGCAGCTCTAGCCTTTGTCGAGCTTCACCGCCTGTTTGATGTAGTAGCCGAGAGCGGCCTTGTCGACCTCGTCCAGGTCCTTCATCTTCACCCGCCTCGACCCTCCCTTCGCGGCGCCCCGCAGCAAGCCGTACCGATCTTCCATCTGGACGCCACGTGAGAAGCCGACAGAGACATCTCTGCCGGTCGAAGTGATCCACGCAAAGAGCTTCTTCCCCTTGTAAACAGGCATGCCGTAGCTGATGACCTCCTGCGCGCCTGGCGCGTGCTCCTTCATCAGGCTCCGGATGGTGGCAACCACGGGCCGGAACTCGGGCAGCACCCTGGTCTCGACGAACTCATCCACGGTCACGGCTTGCTTGCCTTGAGCGAGAAGAAGAGCGGCAGCCGGCCGTCTTGTTCAGCCGGCAGGCGGTGGGTGCCGTCCGCCTGGGCTTGAAGAAACGACACCGGCCACTCGCAAAAGGGGAATTCGTGAAGGAACTCGACCCGCAAGCTCACGTTGGCAAGCGCCGTCACGATCTCGCCCAGGCCGTGGTTCCAGCCGTACGCGACGTCCTGCGAGACCTTCGCCGTGCGGTCGGCGTAGGAGCCGACGACGGCGCTCGTGATCGGGTCGGAGTGCGAGAAGTACGGATACCGAAGGCGGAGCTCGGTCACACCGTCGTCGTCATCGAAGACCTGCGCAACCGGGTGGACCTCGGTGATGTAGAAGAATCCTCCCGGCCTCACGAAATGCGCGACGACTCGCGCCCAGCGGTCCAGGTCGGGCAGCCAGCCGAGGACGCCGCGCGAGGTGTAGACGATGTCGTACTTTCCATCCAGCTGATCTGGAAGGTCGTACACGTCGGAGCAGACGAAGCGCGCATCGAGCCCGACCTCCGCCGCGAGGGCGCGAGCCTGCTCGATGGCGGCGGATGAGAAGTCCGCGCCGGTGACGTGAGCGCCCAGCCGCGCCCAGCAGAGGGTATCCAGCCCGAAATGGCACTGCAGGTGGAGAAGGTCCTTGCCCTCGACTGTGCCGACCTCCTCCATCTCGTAGGCGCGAAGCTTGTTGAGCCCCGCTTTGAAAGCGTCGACTCTGTAGAAGTCCGACCGGTAGTTGACCTCGGTCCATTCGTCCCACAGGGCGCGATTGGCGTTGAGGTGCTTATTCACCGCGATACTGCCTGATCAGTTTGAGCCAGGCGTCTCGCCCGCACTCAGCTCTGACAGGTGGCCGGCCACGTCCCAGGTCCAGAACTCGACGACATGGCCGCCAGGGTCGGTGACATAGGCGGCGCGACCGCGGTCGTGAGCGTAACCAGAGTGGTCGTGGTCGAGCACCGAGTAGCCGCGGCTTCGCAGCCGCTGGACCACCGCATCGTAGGCGCCAGGCGGCAGCCCCATTGCGTAATGGACGTGAACGCCGCCGCGACCTCCGCCCAATCCGATCTGGGGCCGCCAGAGGCCGATGCGCGTCCGGTCACCCGCCATCACCCAGACCGCTTCGCGTTCGCCGGTCCAGCGCTCGACCACAGGAAATCCCAAGACGTCAGCATAGAAACGCTCGGCCGCGGCCAGGTCGTTCTGTTCGAGCACGAGCTCGCTCACGCCGCTGACCGGAACCGCCCTATCGCTTTCCATGGCGTCTTCGTAGCTCCCTAGTAGTGCTACAGCGAACCCTTAAGGTTCGACCACTCGATCCAGTCGTACGAGCGTGGATGCGGCCAGGAGAACCGATGCCACCCGGCCGTCGGCCAGGCACCGGAACACGGCGAGCTCGCCGGATTCACGCTGGCCAGGCTCGATGAGGAACACGTTCGGATCATCGGTCCGGGCGAGCGTGGGCCGCCAGGCAGGGTCGTCCGGATCGACGAACGTCAGCTTGCCATCGCGCCATTCCAGCCGGATGAGCGCTCCGTAGTCCCGGTTGAGGTAGATCCCCAGCAGCGGGCGGTAGTCATCGGGCAGGGAGGGCGGCGGCTCGATCGCCGGTGCGGCCGTACGGGCCGCATCGCGAGCGATTGTCGCCAGGTCCATGGCGAGCGAGGGCGCGTCGGCGACCCCGTTCAGCAGCACTATGGCCCCCACCTTCTCTTTGGGGTCGAAGCAAACATTCGAGATGAAACCGTGCAGGCCACCAGAGTGCTGCACCCAGATGACATCGTCCCGACGGGCCGCATACCACGAGATGCACCATGCCTCGGTCCAGTCGTCATTGCTGATGTAGCGGGCCCTGTGCATCTCCTTCAACGTGGGGCCGGCCAGGACCTGCGCGCCCTCACGTGGCCCGCCGTCCTCCCGAAACTGGAACGAGAGCCAGCGCGCAAGGTCATCGACGCACGACCACAGGCCGCCCTCGGCCCACACGGTCGGCGGAGCTGCAGCGACGTCCAGATCGTCTGAGAGGAACCTCCCCGAATACCCGGTCGCACGCCGTGTCGACAGCGTCTCGGACAGCGGCTCGAAACCTGAAGCGGTCATGCCAAGCGGCTCGAGGATCGCCTCTCGAACGTAGTCGGTATACGGCGAGCCGCTGATGCGGGCGACGATCTCACCGAGCAGCTGGTAAGCGAGGTTCGAGTACTTCTTGTGCGTGCTTGGCGGGATCTTGGTTCCGATCTCGGCCGCCCGCTCGAGGTTGCGGGCCGCGACCGCCTCGTAGATGGGGGATCTCCAGTCGGTGCCGGGCGGCTCGCTCATGAGGCCCGAGTCATGCGAAAGCATGCGGCGGATCGTCACCGTCTCGATAGGTCCAAACGGACTCTGCGCCCCACGCAGCTCGGGAATGTGCGCCACGGCAGGGTCATCCAGGTGCAGGAGGCCCCGGTCGCGAAGCTGCATGATCGCGGTGCCCGTGAACGTCTTCGTGATCGAGGCGATGCGGTACATCGTCAGCCGCTTCGGCGCCCGCCGCTCCGCCACGTCGGCGAAGCCCAGACCAGCCGCCCAGGCGAGATCATCACCGTGGACGACCCCGACCGCGGCGCCCGGTAGCCGGTTGTCCCTGACGAACGCCGCCGCCTTCGCTTGCAGCCTTGGTGCGACGTCTGCTAACGAGCTCGCCATCGCCTGACAGTTTCCCCCATAACGTTGCGCACGAGTCGAGGTCGGGGTGTAGGCTCGTTAATCTCGATGGCCGTACCCTACGATGCCGCCAGCGGGGGGCCGGAGCCGGAGAACGGGCACCAGACGCTGGATGCGATGAGATCCTGGCTGGTCAACGGCGTCCAGCTCGTCGATCGCCGCCGGCGCCTCGGCAGCCACGGCCGGGCGAGGGAGCTGCTGGTCGTCGATCGACCGACGCGCTCGGGCGCGTCCGAACGATGGGAGACGCTCGCGGCTGCGCTGCACCGGCACACCGTCCGGGGCGGACTCTCCAGGCTCAGCCAGGAAGAACGTCGCGTCATCTCCCTCGCCTACCTGGAAGGCCGCACCAACCGCGAGATCGCGGCGATTCTGGGCGTGTCGGTCACCACCGCTCGGCGCCGGCTGTTGGTCGCACTCGAGCGCCTCGAGGACTACCTCGGCCGCACCGGAGGCTGGCTGTCGGTCTTGATCGTGGCCTTCCTGGCGTACGCGGTGAACCAGGTGATGCGCCTCGGCGGACTGGTCACCACCGCGGCCGGATCGGCTGACAGGGCGCAAAGGGTTGCCGCGACCATGACGGCCGGGGCGGTGGCCGCCGCCGCAGTGGCCATGGTCGCATTCACCTATGGCTCCGGAGCTCCGAGCAAGCTGTCACCGGCGACCGCGGCGCCGTTGATCGCACAGACGGCGGTGGGCGCGTTCCCATCCGGATCGCCGGACGCGATTCCGTTCTCGATTCAATCGCCGGGCGGCGTCGACACCAGCGGTACAACAGTGGTAGCCAGCTCTTCGAGCGCAAACGCAAGCCACCCCAACAACGGCTGCGACGTCAACCCGACGAGCGCGCCTCCGCACGTCCCGGTCGGTCCGCGAAGCGGCCACCCGAGGGGAGCCCCGGTCACGCATCCGTCGGCGGGAGGATGTAAGGCCTAGGGACACCCCTCCCCCCGATGCCAGGGGGAGGGGTTCAGTGCCCTCAGCGGGCGAGTTTGTCGTTCTTGAGCTCGGCGAGCAGCTCGGCCAGGCGCTCCATCGACTCGTCGGCTCCGTCCCGCATGCCGGATGCGACCATGCCATCCCTGTCCATGACGGACTCGAATACCTGGTGCGCGACAAGCCTGGTCTTGTTGCCGAGGGGTTCAAACGTCGCTGTCTGCAGCGCGACATGGCCAGGAACGCCTTCGTACTCGAATGTCGCGCAGATGCGCTCTGGGGCAACGACGTCGTGGTTGACGCCGCGGAACCCGTGCCGGCTGCCGTCTTCTCCGACATGGACGACACGCCACTCGCCTCCGGGTCTCGAATCGAACTTGTCGACCTCGATCTTGTAGCGACGAGGACCCCACCACCGCGCAAACAGCTTCGGGTCGGTGTAGGCCTTGAACACGAGCTCGCGCGGGGCGTCAAGGATGACCGTCGAGGTGATCTCCTGCTTCCCCGGCTCGATCACGTACTCAGTCTTTGGCATCGTGCTGACTCCTTTCGCCTTCAACTTTCTTCTCCTTTTGAATGAGATCCTGCAGAACTTCGTCGAGGCGCTCGAAACTCTCGTCCCAGAAGCGCCGGTAATCCCCCACCCAATCGGCCGCCTCCTTGAGGTGCGCTCCTTCCAGGCGGCACGGCCGCCACTGCGCGCTTCGGCTCTGCGTGATCAGCCCAGCGCGCTGCAGCACTTTGAGGTGTTTCGAGACGCCGGGGAGGCTCAGGTCGAACGGCTTGGCCAGCTCCGTGACCGAAGCCTCGCCCTGTGAGAGACGGGCGAGAATCGCTCGCCGGGTGGGATCGGCGAGGGCTGCAAACGTCACGCTCAAACGGTCGGTCGCCATCTCGTATTTTCCTATCTAGCTAATTAGCTAATCGGAATAATACGTCCAGGCCGTCCCGCCTGTCAAGTCGTCGTCAGTAGGCCTCCTGCAGCCCACCCCGGCGCGCCCAGCCCTCGAGCACGCGGAACAGCGCGTAGCCGAGCCCGGCGTAGATCGCCCCCACGAGCAGCTCGCCGGCAAGGAGGCCGGCCACCTGGCCGATATCAGCTCCCCTCACCGCCTGGCGCGCGGCCTCCACGCCTCGCGTCAACGGGAGGGCGTAGGCGACGGCCTGGAGGACGAGCGGAAGGCGCGCGACCGGGAAATTGACCCCGCAGAGGATCAGGAGGCCGTAGTAGACGACGTTGGCGACGATGATCGAGTCGCGCATCACCAGCCCGAGGCTCCCGAAGAGGAGACCCAGTCCCGCCGTCGTCAGGGAGATGATGACGATGCACAGGCCGAGGAGGAGCAGGTTGGCGGTCCCCAAATCGAGCCCGTAGAGGATGGCCGTTACGACCAGGCCGAAGATGACGCTGACGATGCCGTCCAGGACGTTGACGAAGGATCGGCTCATGAAGCTGACGAGACGATTGGCCGGCGAGGCGAGAAGCAGCGGCAGCGTGCCGTATTGACGCTCGTTGGACACCGTGGCGATCACACCGAAGATGCCGGCGTTGGCGGTGAGCTGAAGAGAGTTTCCGAGCGCGAAGTACAGGGCGTTGCCCGGGCCGGTCGCGAACACCCCGAGCTGGACGAAAAACACGATCTGTGTCACCGGCAGCACGACCTTGTAGGCGAAGTAGCCGAGCGGAGTCGCCCACTGAAAAAGGGCCACGTACTGGAGCCAGGTCGAGCGCACGAAGACGGCGACCTGCGTCACGCGAGAGCGAGCTCTCCGGTGACCCGTGCCCTGACGTCGACGTACCGATAAAGGAGGACGCTCAGGGCCAGGTAGGCGGCGCTCAGCCCGAGTGCGACCAGCCACCAGCCGGCGATGCCGGCGCTTGGTGACGGGCTGGCCGACGCGTAAAGAGCACGCGTCGCCCAGGTCGGCGACAGCACGTAGGAGGCGGGCTGGAGCCAGCCGGGCAGCTGGCTGACAGGGAACATGAATCCGCAAAGGCCGTACACCGCCAGCTCGAGGCCGTTCAGCACCGTGAATGCCCACCGCCACACCGCGAACAGCGGCGTCAGCGCCACCGAGATGATGAAAAAGGAGAAGGTCAGGACTCCCAATGAGACCGCGAACCGTAGCGGGTCGAGCGCCGGCAGGACCGCGTGAAAGCCGAAGTACGCCAGCGCAACTGTGGGGATGAACGCCAGCAGCCCGAGCAGGACGCTCGAGACGATCTTCCCGATCACGATGACGAGCAGAGGCGCCGGCACGGCGAAGATCTGCTCGAGAGTTCCCTGCCATCGCTCGTCCTGGATGGCGTTGCCACCGTCGAGGTAGGCGACCGACCAGAAACCGATGATGCCGCCGCCGAGCACTCCGTAGGCCACGCGGTCGATTCCCGACGACGAGAGCATGAAGAGCCCCGTGGCCGCGAAGATGACCGGGAACACCAGCCAGTTGAGGTACGTCCACGGGTTCACGACCCGGAGGCGCAGGCTCATCTCGAAGGCGCTCCAGGCGGCGCGGATGAGCGCCCTCATGAGGACTCTCCGACCAGGTCCACGTAGGCGTCCTCGAGGGTCGCCTCGCGCGACGACACGCGATGCAAGGTGACCCCGTCGAGCAGCTTGCCCAGCTGCGTCATGACATCGGGCGGCTGGGCGCAGTGGATGGTCACGCGCAGGGCCAGCTCACGCTCTGCCGTCACGACCGAGCTGACGCCCGGCAGGGCGCGCAGCCGGTCGAGCCCCTCTGGCGCTAGAGCGTCGACCTCGAACTCCACGACCCCGATCTCGCCAACCCGCTGCTTGATGCTGCCAGGCGTGCCCTGGGCGACGATCTGCCCTTTCTTGATCACGGCCACCCGATCGCATATCGCGTCCGCCTCGAACATGTAATGGGTCGTCAGGAAGATGGTCTTGCCATCGTCGGCAAGGCCTCTGACCAGGAGCCTCAGGTCGCGCGCGCCGACCGGGTCGAGGCCGATGGTGGGCTCGTCCAGGAAGAGCACGTCCGGGTCGTTGAGGAGCCCGCGGGCAAGGTGCAGTCGCTGCTTCATGCCGCGCGAATAACCCTCCACCTTGTCGTGCTCGCGGCCGGCCAGCCCGAGCGTGGCAAGAAGCTCGGGGATGCGGCGCTTCGACACCTGCGGCGGGATCAGGTAGAGGTCGGCGAAATAACGCAGGTTGTCGTAGCCGGACAGGCGCCAGTACAGGCCTCGCTCGCCGCCGAACACGAAGCCGATGCGGCGCCGTACCGCGCTCGTCTCGGTGACGACGTCGCGACCGAGGACGCGCGCGCTCCCCGAGGTCGGGAGAAGCAGTGTGGTCAGGATCTTCACGGTCGTGGTCTTGCCCGCCCCGTTCGGCCCGAGCAGGCCGAAAAGCTCTCCCGGGGCGATGGCGAGGTCGATCCCGTCGAGCGCCACGTTCTCGACCCTGGTGCGCCGGAACGTTCCGCGCTTGCTCACGTAGACCTTGCGCAGGCCTGCGACCTCGATGGCATGGCGAAATGGCGGGTCGGGAGGCATCGGTGCCGAGTCTAAGCGCTTAACGGGGGAGAGATCGCGTGCCGCCGACCCATAATCGCCGCGAACCAGATGCCCCTTTTGATCGTTGCCGGTACGCCATGAATGCCAATCGGCCCGCGATGTCCGATCGAGCCGGAGTGGCGCTCGCCGTCGCAGCGATCGTGGTGACGTTCGCGGGCGCGCTTGCCATCACCCACCTCAGGAACCCCTCGAATCCGGGCCGGCACACCAGGGCCGCCGTCGCGGGCCGCGGGGTCGAGGTGACCACGGCGCTGTACACCACGCAATCCGGGCAGGCCATCTACGTGATCGCGGACGTGTCGATCGTCAACAACGGCGATGAGGCGGTCGCCTACATCGGCATGGCGTGCTCGGACCCGGTGACGGTCGAGTTCAGGTCGACCACTCCTGACCCTGCCGGACCGCCCTACTCCAGCAGCGCCGCTGCGCTGCGCGCGCGGATCATGCAGAGCCGCCGCAGCCTGGACGGGCCCCTGGAGTTCACGGACGAAGCCCCTCCCAACGCTGCTGGGAAGACGGCCGGCTGCGACGAGTCCGCTCCACCCATCCTGCCGCCCCACCAACGATTCGCCTACCGGCAGCGCGCCGAGCTGGTTCTCGGCGGCACGGTCTGGGTCGACGCGCCGACCACGGACGTCGTGGCGACACTGGAGCTGGGCGATGTGCCTGCATCGACCGCGCCGCCGCTGCCGATCGTGCGGACCGACACGATCGAGGTGAGGACCCCCTTGCGTCAGGTCGCCTCGTACACGAGAGCATCGAGGGCCGAGCTGGTTGTCACCTCGCAGCGGTTCGATGCGGTGATGAAGGATGCCGCCGCGTCCGCGTGGATCGACGCCCAGGAGCCATCGTCCTGGGGGGAGGCGGAGCTCAGAGAGTCCGGCTCCGAGTGGACCATGAAGGCCTTCAACCGGGGGTACGCGCTGCCCCTGGTTGCCACCGCGGCGGGAAAAACCGTGGTGGTGCGGATCCCGCACGAAAGGGCCTCATCGCCCGTGGAGTCGGAGCCGGTCATCCCGGCCGGCGCCTTCATGCGAAGCGCAAATTACATCCCACTCCGTGATCTCTACGTCGGCGATCTCGTCCTGCCGTCTGGAAGTGTCATGGTGGGCGATCCGGCGGAGAGCTACAGCATGTTGACATTCGATCTGGGTCTGCAGCCGGGCAAATACCCCGTTCACGTGGTGACGGCACGTCCGCGGTATCTCGGAGACGATTGGGCTCGCGTGGCGTGGGAGTCGCTGACCCTGTCGAAACGCCCGGTCACACACTGGCAGCCCGCGATCCCGATTGGCCATAGCGCCAAGGAGCTCAAGCCGGGCGACGTTTTCGTGTGGGGAACCGACGGAGGCACTGGAGGCTTTGGGTCGCCCGAGGCCGTCAAGGTGATCGACGCCGGGGTTGGGGCGGATCAGCCGCTGGAGGACGAGCTGTTCGACCGTGAGCGAGCGAACGACTACCAGTGGGCATTCCTGACGGTGGATTCGCGCAACGGAGCCAACGCGTTCGCGTGTGAGTCGGGCTTCGGTGACGGCGGCTATCCCGTGTTCGTCGGCCTTGACGATCAGGATCGCCCGGCGATGCTGCTCTCAGATTTCTCGGTTCTCGACATGGACTACGGCGGCATCCACGCCCAGTAGCCGAATCGGGCACATGATCCGCCCGCGTCGAAGGTCAAAACCGCGTGGCCTGCGCGCCGGGCCACGCGGCAATGGGTGTCAACGAGATCGGCTTGGATTCGTCAATACGCCGGCGTTCGCCGTGCCGGCCTGGATCATGAGTACGCCTGCCAGCGCTGCACCGACCACCAGCAGCTGCAGGAACCGCTTCCGGTTCCACATCTCTCCCACCTCCTTTCGCTTCACGCGCACCTGGATGTCGCTGTTGCTCATGAAACGGCCGAAGTGGAGCGACAGTTACAGCTCCGGCGAGCCTTAACGTCCCATTCACCCAGGTTTGCCCAACCCATCTCCCGACTTGCGCGCAGCCGCTCGAACATGGAGAATCGGGGAGCGCACGGCTCTTCATATCTGTGGCTGTCAGTTGTGAAGACGGAGGTGGGTTGTGACCGGACGACTTCGACGCAGGCTGCTCAACGTGGCTGCTCTGATTCCGCTCGTGGGAGCGGCGTTCGCTGGCTTTGCGATTAGCGGCGTGGCGTCGGCGCCGCTCAGCGCCGGCTCCGCCGACGGGAGCTGCAGGCTGAGCTCGGCAACAGGCCAGATCCAGCACGTGATCTACGTGCAGTTCGACAACACGCACTTCACGAGGGACAACCCCAACGTCCCCTCCGACCTCGAGCAGATGCCGAACCTGCTCGGCTTCATCGAAGGCAACGGCGTGCTGTTGAGCAACCACCACACTCCGCTCATCTCACACACCGCGACCGACATACTCACCTCGTTCACGGGCGTTTACGGCGACCGAATGGGCGTGCCGGTGTCCAACAGCTTCCGCTACTTCAACCCGAACGGAACCACCAACCTCGGCGTGTCCTTCGCCTACTGGACGGATCCGCTGTTCGACCCGACGACGTCGACCCCCTCCGACACCAAGTTCAACATGCTCACCGCGGATGGAAAGAACGCGCCCGCGCCGTGGGTTCCCTACACGCGGGCCGGCTGCAACGTCGGCCAGGTGGCCACGGCGAACGCGGTGCTCGAGAACATACAGACCGACATCCCGACCGTCTTCGGCGCGGGATCGCCCCAGGCCCTGGAGGTTTCGTCGGACGCCGGCTGCGCGAAGAACCCTCCTGACTGCCAGGCGTTCTCCGACTTCGTCGGCATCGGCGTCCACTGCGCATTCGGCGACGCCCGATGCTCTGCTGCGAACGGTGGCGAGCCGGACCGCCTGCCGGACGAGCCTGGAGGCTACTCCGGTTTCATGGGCCTGTTCGGCCACAAATACGTGGCGCCGCTGATCAATCCCAGCGGTCCGCTGACGGATCTCGACGGCAATGTGATCCAGGACCACCACACCCCAGTCAGCCACATCGGCTTTCCGGGCTTCGATGGCATGGCGGCGGCCGTGTCGCTCTCCTATGTCGCGGCGATGCAGGAGCACGGGATCCCGATCACCTACGCGTACATCTCGGACGCGCACGACGCCCACCCGAGCGGGCCGGCCTTCGGCCCTGGGCAGGCCGGCTACGTGGCGGCGCTCAAGGCTTACGACGACGCCTTCGGCAAGTTCTTCACGCGCCTCGCCTCGGACGGCATCAACAAGAGCAACACCCTTTTCGTCTTCACGGCCGACGAGGGCGACCACTTCGCCGGCGGCCCCGCCAGCCCGGCTGGATGCGATGGGGTGACCACGCCATGCACGTACGCGAAGATCGGCGAGGTCAACACCAACCTGACCGGATTGCTGGCGACCGAGCAGGGGATCACCACCCCGTTCAACGTCCACGCTGACGATGCGCCGACCGTCTACATCAACGGCAACCCCGCACGCGACGCCGCGGTCACGCGAACGTTCGAGCGGGCCACCAGCCAGCTCACGGCTGTCAGCCCCATCACCGGCAACACCGACACGATCACGAAGTTCCTCGCCGATCCGGTGGAGGAGCAGGCGCTTCACATGATCACGGCCGACCCCGCGCGAACACCGAGCTTCACCCTGTTCGCCGACCCGAACTACTTCCTGTTCCATGGAGGTCCCAGCTGCACGCCCCCAGCCCCTCCCTGCGTGACCGAGAATCCCGGGTTCGCGTGGAACCACGGTGACGTTCAACCCGAGATCGTCACCACCTGGCTGGGCCTGGTCGGGCCCGGAATCGACCAGGTCGGAGTCGACAGCACCACCTGGTCTGATCACACCGACATCCGGCCGACGCTCATGGTGCTGCTCGGTCTCAAGGACGACTACAGCCATGACGGCCGCGCCCTTACCGAGGTGTTCACGGGGTGGGCAAGGCCGGCGGCGACGCGAAAGTCGGACGGCTACGTCAAAGTCGCGCAGATGTACAAGCAGATCGATGCGGCGGTGGGCCAGTTCGGCCTCGCCACGCTGCAGGCGTCGACGCGTGCGATCGAGAGCGGAAGCGCCTCGGATGACAGCATGTACACCAACCTCGAGAACCAGCTCGCCGCCCTCATCGGCGAGCGCAACACACTCGCCGCTCAGATGATCGGCCTGCTCGAAGGCGCGGAGTTCGACCGGCAGCCCATCACCGAGCAGCAGGCACAGGCGCTCGTCGCCCATGGCCAGGCGCTGATCGCGGAGGCGACCGCCCTGGCCTCGTAAACGACTCGTTCATACTGCGGCGCGTGGGGGAAGCCCGCCGGCTCACCGTGCGCGCCGCAGGTGGCCGGGACCTGGAGGTCCTGGTCGACGGCCCCGAGGGCGGGACTGCCCTCCTGTTCCACAACGGGACTCCCACCGCCGCCGTGCGCAGCCGGCAAATCGTCAACCCCGCAGCCAAGCGCGGCCTGCGCACGGTCACCTACTCGCGTCCCGGCTACGCTGATTCGACCCCGCAGCATGGACGCTCCGTCGCCGACGCCGCGCAGGACTCGGAGGCGATCCTGGACGCGCTGGGCGCCGATCAATTCCTTGCCCTCGGCTGGTCGGGTGGCGGTCCGCACGCATTGGCCTGCGCCGCTCTGCTCCCGGAACGGTGTGCGGCCGCCGCGACCCTGGCGGGCGTCGCTCCTTATGGCGCCGCCGGCATCGACTGGTTCGCGGGCATGGGCCCTGAGAACGTCGACGAGTTCGGCGCCGCGGTCGAGGGCGAAGAGGCGCTCACGGTGTTCCTCGAGCAGGCCGCGGGCGGGTTGCGTGACGTGACCGGGGACCAGCTGGCGCAGGCGCTGGGTGGGCTCGCCTCCGATGTCGACAAGATCGCGCTGACGGGCGAGTTCGCCGAAGTGCTGGCCGAGAGCTTCCGCCGCGCGGTGTCCAAAGGCATCGCCGGCTGGCGCGACGACGACCTCGCATTCATGCGGCCGTGGGGCTTCGACCTCAAGAGCATCCGGGTGCCCGTGGCGATCTGGCAAGGGGCGCAGGATCGCATGGTGCCCATCGACCACGGACGTTGGCTCGCGGCCAACGTCCCCGGCGCGCAATCACGGCTCCTCGATGACGAAGGCCACCTCTCGCTGATCAACCACATCGATCGCATCCTCGAGGACCTGGTGGGGCTGGGTACCAACCAGCCCTGAGCGCTTCGCCGTCAGCTGCGGAACGACATGAGCCCGGTGGAGTACCCACCGTTCTCATTCGAGTCCGCGGCGGCAATTCGCACATAGAGGAACCGCTCGTCTGGCTTGAAGGCAGCCAGTACCAGGAGGATGCCGCGCCAGCCCCCCTCGCCGGGCAGATTCCATGAGCTCCACGCGGCCACATCGTCGGCGGTGCCGGCGAGCCGCGTCCAACCGGCTTGCTCGAGCTGTCGCGAGAAGTGGGTTTCGAGGTCGGGTACGGGCAGGTCGGTTCCCACTGTGGCCTGCGAGTGCCAGCTCCACGAGCTGCCGCCGCCGCCTCCAACGCGAAGGGGCACCCCGGCCGGCGGTGAAAGCGGTGGGAGGCGCTCGGCCCCCTCCGGCCGGCCATGCATGCGCATTTCGGGCAGATGGCGGGCCATGTCCCAATCCAGCCGGAGACTCAGCTCGGTCAGACTGGTCCCGCCGTCGGTCGCCGCGACCATGAGAATCGGACCCTGGTCTCTTTGTCGATACGACTGGCCCGCGCCGAGCTGGCCCGGGACGAATCCCCCATGCATTCCGCCGAACCCCTGGAACACGGTCCAGCCACGCTTGCCCAGCGCGGCTTCGTACCTGCTGAGCACCGATCGCGCGTCCCCTTCCGATTCATAGACCGCCTCGACCTGGGTGGGGAGACCACGGCGGGAACGAACCACGCCGCCCAGCAGGTCAGCTCCCGGTGGCTCGGGGACCGCGCCCCACAGGTCTGGCAGGCGGCGCAGGAAGAGCTCGACGGAGACCTGGCCCTCCGGGTGCGGGTGGCTGAGGAGTCGCTGAGCCAGGTCTCTCAGATCGTCACTCTCTGACCGCGGGCCTTCGCTCACGTGCTCACCTCGCCGATCTTGCGCAGCTCGGCCACGGTCTCTTCGCCCAGCGCCGCGACGATATCCAGGGCGGTGACGTTCTCCTCCACCTGCTTCGGGGTGGTGGCGCCGAAGAGGACGCTGGCGACGCGCGGGTTGAGCAGCGCGAAGGCGATCGCCATCGGCGCCGGGGTGCCCCCTTGCCGCGCGGCGAATGCGCTGAGCCGGCGCGCGGTCCTGAGGGCCGACTGGTGGAGCTCATCGTCCAGGCTTTGCGCCAGACGACCCGTCGCTCCCGGTGAGCTGTACTTTCCCGTCAGCGCGCCACCGTCGAGCGTGAAGGAGGCAACCACCACCGCGCCCGCGGCGTCGAGCGCGGCCGCCATCTTTGGGTCTTCCACCGGCGAGCGGCGCACGAGGCTGTACGCGAGCTGGGCGGCGCACGGCGGCTGAACCCCCAGCTCGGCGGCAACCTTCGTTGCCCTGCCGATGAGCTCGGCGCTCCAGTTCAGCACCCCCCAGGCCCGAAGCTTGCCCGCGTCGATGAGGGCGCCGACGTCGTGCACGATCTCTTCCATTTCCAGACCCTTTGGCGGCCGCTCGGCGTACGCCAGATCGATGTAGTCCATGCCCATACGCTGCAGCGATGCGTCGAGCTCCGCTGCCGCCTTCTGCTCGGGCCAGAACTCCCACCACAGCTTGTTGGCGAGCACTACCTCCTCGCGCTTCCAACCCGAGGCCCGAAACAGCTCGCCGAACACGACCTCGGAATAGCCGGTCTTCATGGGGGCCATCCCGGTTTCGTCGTTGTACCGCGCATCGTCCAGGAAGTTGATCCCGAGCTCCCGTGCCTTACGCATCACGGCGATGCCGGTCTCGCGCGGGATCCGCTCGTACGTTCTCCACGAGCCGAGAGCGAGCTCCGACACATCGATGCCCGAGGCGCCCAGAGACCTGCGGGCGAGCCCGATCATCAATCCAGCTTACGTCCGGGTGGCACTAACCTCTTGTCAATGGCCATGCGGACATGAGCGTGTTCAACCTTCGTCTGGAATCCGTGCAGCGAAAGACCGGAGGGCGGATCCACCTGACGCCCAAGGTGCCGCGCAGCGGCGCGGTCACCACGCTGTGCGGGCAGTCTCTGCCTGCGGGCTCGTTTGTCGCGATCGACCGCGATGCGGACTGCGCGAACTGCAAGCGCAGGTCCATGGACCCGAGCCGCATCTCCGGTGCGTTCTTTGCGCAGGAAGAGGGTTCTCAGCTCCTGCAGCTGTCGCTCGAGCAGGCCCGAGCCCGCCGTCCGGCGGGCAAATCGTCAGCCGCCCCAGGCAAGCCGATCGTCCGTGTGCTGCCACCACCGCCGGCCGGCGTCCCGGATCGAATGGGAGAGCTGGTGACTGCCGGCTTCAAGCCGTCGGGCGAGGGCCTGTGGCGCAGCCCGGCGGGCGTCCTCGTGCGGATGCGCAAGCAGGGTCGCGATTGGCGGTTTGCGGAGCTCGTCTTCGAAGGTTCGACGGTGGCGACCAGGCAGGACGGTGGATTGAGACTTCGGTCGGGCGACGTCGAGGTGCGGTCCACGCCGAATGGCTACGAGGTTCGGATCAAGAGGACCTGACACGCTAGATCGGCTGTGTGACGAGCACGATGCTGCGGGCCGCATCCGCATAGACGATCACACACCAACCGCGACCGAAGTCGGAGGTCGGGACCAGCACCTGCCCTGTATGCGCAGATCCGACGACGAGGTCCGGCAGATACGCGAGGTGATAGCCCTGGCTCCCGCTGCAGATCGCGTGCAGGTGCACCTGGTATGTGCCGGGCGGGAGATGCGAGAAGGCGACCGGCAGGTGCGACGGCGCAGCCGCGCGGCTCGGGTGCGGCACCGCGGCGGCCACAGGTTTGAGGATCGAGGCCGGCGTGGCGGCCAGCGCCCCGGCACCGCACGAAACCAGCATCGCGCACGCGAGGACGAGCATGGTGAGTCTCACTGCTTGACGTCAGGGGATACGGTGCACGGTTACCCCGCCGCGTAAAACGCGACGCCGGTGTCCGGGATCTTCTAGTGGCGTGCTCTGCCGGCGACCAGCCGGCGCCGCGTCTCCGCCGTCATCGCGCGGAGCGCCGGCGTCGGCCGGGCGATGGGCGGCCGCGGCCTGTCGAGGTCTCGCGCGCCCGCCGGCAGCAGTGCGAGGTCCGCGCGGAACCGGGCGTTCGCCTCCGTGATCGGCGGCCGTCCCGTCCGCCGCACGCCACCGGCCATGACCGGCTCCAGCAGCAGCTCACGCCCCGGAGGCGCATTCTCGTCGTACAGACCGACCAGGTCGCCGAACGGCCGCGCCCGGCGGAACACCTGCTTGCGTCCAGGCGCGCTCACTTTTCCATGCGACAGCTTCATGACCGGCCGCCCCTGGTAACAGACCAGCTTGTAGGCCGTGTCGAGGTATGGATGGTCGGCGGACACGCCCATCCGGGTCCCGACGCCGAAGGCGTCGATCAGCGCGCCGCCCGCCACCAGCTTTTCGATCGAAGTCTCGTCGAGGCCTCCGCTGGCGAAGATTCGCACGCTCTGCAGGCCGGCATCGTCCAGGAGCCGGCGCCCACGCCTTGACAGGGCGACGAGGTCCCCGCTGTCGATCCGGATGCCCAACCGTCCGCTGAGGCCAAGCTCCTTGATCACCGAGATCGCGTTCTTTATCCCCGTGACCGTTTCGTAGGTGTCGACGAGAAACGTCGCGCGGCCGGGGAAGTCCTGGGCGAAGGCGCGGAACGCCTCCACCTCGCCGGCGAAAGCCTCGATGTACGAGTGGGCCATCGTGCCGGCGGCGACCAGGCCGTAGCGCCGGGCCGCCTCGACGTTGCTCGTGGCGACGAAGCCGACCATCGATGAGAGACGCGCGACATCGATGCCCGCCTCGATTCCCTGCGTGCGGCGAAACGAGAAGTCGACGACGTCGCGGCCGCTCGCCGCAATCACGCAGCGGGCCGCCTTGCTCGCGATGGTCGTCTCGAACGTGACCAGGTTGAGGAGCAGCGTCTCGACCAGCTGCGCCTCGGGCAGTGGCGCCGTGACCTCGAGTATCGGCTCGCCCGCGAGCGCGATGCGGCCTTCCGGGATGGCCCAGACATCGCCGGTGAAACGAAGCCGGCGAAATGCTTCGAGGTCACGAGCCTCGTAGCCCTGGGTCTCGCGGAGGTAGCGGATGTCGTCCTCCTCGAAGCGAAAATCCTGAAGCCGGTCGAGGCATGACTCGATGCCGGCGGCGACCAGGAATCCGCGCGCCGCCGGCAGCGCGCGCACGAACAGGCTGAATGTGGCCGTCCCCGTCATGCCGCGCCGCAGGTAGCTGGCGGCCATGTTGAGCTCGTACAGGTCGGTCAGCAGTCCGTTCAATTCGGTGTCCGCATCCTAAGGTGATTGCCGTGAGGCTCGTCGCCGCGTCCTTTGCCTGGCCGCATCAAGGCGCGTGGCGATCGAGGTTCGCGCTCGGCACGCTGATGGTGGTGCTTCTTCCCATCGCGTTCATCCCGCTGCTGGGCTACGCGATCGCGGCCATCCGGAGCGCCGTGGAAGACCCCACGCGAGACCCACCCGCCTGGACGCTGTCGTGGCGCCTGCTGGTCGACGGCTTCTGGACCGCGCTCGTCCTTTTCGTGCTGACGGCGCCCTTCGCCCTGGCGCTGAACCCGCTTGCCGATGCGATCGGCGGAGCGCATCTGTGGCAGGTGACCGACCGCGCGCTGTCGCAGGTATATGCGCATATCGCCGCGACGTTTGTCCTCGCGCTGCCCTGGGGCCTGCTGCTGCTGCTCCTGATGCCGCACGGAACACGGCGTTTCGCCGTCACGCAGCGTGCACGAGACCTGTTCGACTTCCAGGCGACGCTGCGCGAGGTGAGGCGTGACTTTGCGACGTGGAACATCGCGGCCGCGGCGATGGTGACCGCGTGGGTGCTCGCCGCCGCCTGCGTCGGGCTGCTCTGTGTAGGCGTCCTGCCAGGCACCTTGTACGCCATCCTTGTGAGCGCACATGCCTCCGCCACGCTCCGCTCGCAAGCCGGCGCCTCGGGTGCGGATCCACCCCCTGGGTGACACGGCGCTGCTCGCCGAGCTCGGCACCCGGCTCGACACCGCGCTGAACACGCGGGCCATCGCGCTCGCGTCCGCATTGAAGAAGCGGCGGGACGTGCGCCAGGCGGTCGCCGGGTACGCCGGGGTGACCGTCCATTTCGACCCGGACCAGACGACTCATGACGCCCTGGGCGCGGCCATCAGGCGGCTGGCGACGAAGCGACCCCCGATGGCCGAGCCGGGCCGCCTGCACAGAATCCCGGTCGTGTACGAGGGACCCGACCTCGAAGAGGTTGCGGCGCGGCTCAAGCTGTCGCCTCAGAAAATCGCGGAAGTTCATGCGAGGCCGATCTACCGCGTGTTCCTGGTTGGCTTCGTCCCGGGCTGGGCCTACCTGGGACCTCTGCCCGAAGAGCTCGAGCTGCCGCGGCGGCACGTGCCCAGGACTCAGGTGCCGGCCGGTTCGGTCGCCATCGCGGGGCGGCAGACCGGCATCTATCCCCTGCCGACGCCTGGGGGCTGGCACTTGATCGGGCGGACATCTGTGAAGCTGTTCCTGCCCGACCGCGACCCGCCGTGCCTCTTCCGCGCCGGCGACCGGGTGAAGTTCTTCGCCGCGACCAGGTGAGAGCGCCCGTCCTCCGCGTCCTCCAGCCAGGGCTGTTCACGACCATCCAGGACCTCGGCCGGCCGAACGCCATCACCGCCGGGGTGCCGCCCGGCGGCGCGATGGATCGGTTTGCGCACCGGGCGGCGAACCTCCTGGTCGGCAACTCCGAAGCCGAGGCCACGCTGGAATGCACGCTCACCGGTCCCGACCTGGTGGCGGAACGCTCGTGCCTGGTCGCGATCACGGGCGCGGACCTCGATGCGCAGGTCAACGCCCAGGCGGCGCCGATGTGGACCGGCGTATTTCTGGGACGTGGCGACCGCCTGACCTTCGGCGGGCGGCGCGCGGGCGGGCGCGGATATATCGCTGTCGCCGGCGGAATCGAAGCCGACCGGTGGCTCGCATCCACGTCGACCAACCTGATGGCCGCCCGCGGCGGCTTCCACGGGCGCAACCTGAAAGCCGGCGACGGCATCGCCGTTGCGCGCGATTCGATGGCGCCCATGGTGTCTGGCCGGCACCTACCGGAGCGATTGCTCCCCGATTACGCCGACCACACCCTCTTCGCCGTCGCGGGTCCGCACGTGAGGCGCCTCGATGCGGAAGGTCGAGTCCTGCTGTTCGGAGCTCCGTACAGGGTGAGCCGCGAGGCCGACCGCATGGGGTACCGGCTCGAGGGCCCGAGGCTTGCGACCTCGGGGGAGGAGCTGCTGTCGTTCGGGCTCACGGCCGGCGTGGTGCAGGTCCCTCACGGCGGACAGCCCATCCTGCTGATGGCCGACCACCAGACCGCGGGCGGCTACCCGGTGGTGGCCACGGTCGTCAGCGCCTCGATGCCCGTGGCCGCGCAATTGGTGCCAGGCGATGAGCTGCGATTCGCCGA
>Ga0070697_100000579_pt1 | contig 27659 bp, 25 predicted proteins | sample KBSK1501metaG_FD_65475 | JGI IMG/M metagenome (GOLD analysis project Ga0070697, IMG submission 65475) | Corn, switchgrass and miscanthus rhizosphere microbial communities from Kellogg Biological Station, Michigan, USA - KBS K1-50-1 metaG | ecosystem: Host-associated > Plants > Roots >...
ATCTTCGAGGCGCTGGTGGAGACGGCGCGCGAGCTGGGCCTGCGGTTCCATCCGTGCCGCGGATCGATGTCGCTGGGCAAATCGAAAGGAGGGCTCCCGCCGGACGATGCGGTCGAAGAGCACGACGCGATCCTCGCCCACACCGAGGCGGTCGCGAGCCACTATCACGATCCCGCGCCGGGCTCGATGTGCCGCGTGGTCGTGGCGCCATGCTCGCCCTTCTCGGTGACGCCCGCGCTGATGGAGGAATCGGCGGAGCTGGCGCGGCGCCTCGGCCTCCGCCTGCACACACACCTCGCCGAGACGCTGGACGAGGAGCTGTTCTGCATCGAGAAGTTCGGGCGCCGGCCGCTGGAGCTCATGGACGACCTCGGATGGACCGGGGACGACGTCTGGTACGCGCACGGAATCCATTTCAATGACGCCGAGGTCGACTGGGTCGCCGAGTCCGGCACCGGCGTCGCGCACTGCCCTTCCAGCAACATGCGGCTGGGCGCGGGAATGTGCCGCGTTTCAGACCTCGTCCGAGCTGGAGCACATGTGGGTCTCGGCGTCGACGGGGCCGCGAGCAACGAGGACTCGAACCTTGCGTTCGAGGTCCACCAGGCTTTGCTGCTGGCACGCGCGCGTGAGACCTCGCCGCGCGCACTCGACGCGCGTGGCGCGTGGCGCCTCGCCACGCAGGGCGGCGCTCAGTGCCTTGGGCGCGATGACTGCGGCACGCTCGAGGCGGGCAAGTGCGCCGACATCGCGTGCTTCCGCATCGACGACCTCGCCCATGCGGGCTCGGCCGACGCCGTGGCCGCGCTGGCGCTCGCACCGCCGGGGCGCGCGCAGGCGGTGATCGTCAACGGTCGCGTCGTTGTGCGCGCGGGCAGGCTCCTGACCGCCGACGAGGAGACCATCGCCGGCGAGCTGGCGGCTACGAGCGCTCGCGTGCGGGGCGCATGAAGCGCCCGCCCGATTCGGCCACGACCTTGCCGTCGACGAACACCGTCTCGCCGCGCCGGATCGTGCGCACCGTCCGGCCGCGAACCGGCTGTCCCTCATGCGCGCTGAACGGGTTCTTGTAGAGGAGCTCTTCGCGCCGCAAGACGTCGGTGTGCGTGAGGTCGACGAGCCAGAGGTCGGCGTCGAATCCGGGCGCGATCTCGCCCTTGCCCACCAGCGCGAATCGCCGCGCCACGTTGGTCGCGGTCACCGCGGCCAGCCGGCGCAAATCGAGTGAGCGAGCGAGCAGAAGCCTGCGCGTGGACTGGCATCCGGACAGCCCGCCCCAGATCTTGAAGAAGTCATCGCCCTGCTTGAGCTCGAGCGTGCTGGGCGAATGATCGGACACGACGATCGGCAGCTCGCCGGTCGCGAGCATTCGCCAGAGCCCGTCTCTGTCGGCCGCGGTCCGGAACGGCGGAAAGCACTTCCCCACCCCGCCCAGGCGCTTCATGTCGTCCTCGACATAGAGCAGGTAGTGCGGACACGTCTCGCCGCTGACGTCGACGCCACGACCCTGCGCATCGCGGATCATCTGCATGCCCGCGAGCGTGCTCACGTGCACAACGTGCAGGCGGCACCCAGTTTCAGCCGCCATCTCCATGGCATGCGCGATGGCGGCAAGCTCCGCGTCGGGCGGCCGTGAGCGGACGAAATCAGCGGCGGTCGTGCCCTCAGACGCATTCGAATACTGGCCGAGGACCACAGGATCCTCGGCGTGCACGAGCAAGATCGAGCCGCTGCGCGCAATGCGCTGCATGCCCGCCTGGAGAGTGAGCGTGTCGCATGCGGGGAACTCGTCGATGCCGCTGGGGCACATGAAGGCTTTGAAGCCGAGCACGCCGCGGTCGACCAGGGCGTCCAGCTCGTCCACGTTGCCGGGCACCAGTCCGCCCCAGATGCCGAAGTCGACGATCGCCGACTTCTCAGCCGCGGCCAGCTTGCGGTCGAACGCATCCGTGTCGATGGTCACCGGCAGGCTGTTCAACGGCATGTCGACGTAGCTCGTGTAACCGCCGGCGGCCAGGGCGGCCGACCCGCACGCGATGGTCTCCCACTCGCTGCAGCCCGGCTCGTTGAAGTGAACGTGAGCGTCGATTCCGCCGGGCAAGACGTGCAGCCCGGAGGCGTCGATCTCTTCACCGGCGTTGACGTCGAGCCGCGGCCCAACCTCGGTGATGCGACCGTCTTTGACAGCCACGTCCGCGTCCACCACTCCCGACGCGGTGACGACGCGACCGGCGCGGACGACGACGTCGACCCTGTCGGTCAAACCGCGGCCAGTCGCTCGAGGAAGTGGCCCAGGACGTCGATCGCGACCTGCACGTCTTCGGCGGCCACCATCTCCGCAGGGCTGTGGCTCACACCGCCCTTGCAGCGCACGAACAGCATCGCGATCTCGGTCAGCGACGCGATCACGACCCCGTCGTGCCCCGCGCCGCTGGGCAGATGCAGCACTTCCTCACCGGCATCCTCGACAGCGCGTGAAAGCAGCTCCGACAGTCGCGGAGAGCAAGGCACCGCAGCGTTCTCGCTCACGGGTTTGACCGTGACGGCGACGTTTCGCTGCGCGCCGACGTCCTGCGCGTGCTCCAGGATGTGCGCGCACGTCGCGATCCGCGTGGCGTCGTCCGAGTGCCGGACGTCGAGGCTCAGGTCGACCTGGCCTGGGATGACGTTGGTGGCGCCAGGAAACACGTCGAGCTTGCCGACGGTCGCCACGAGGCCCGGTCGCGCGAGCGCCTCGGCCTCGACGGCGAGCACGATCTCGGCCGCGGCAGCCAGAGCATCGCGCCGGCCGGTCATCGGCACCGTGCCGGCGTGACCCGCCTCGCCCTTGAGCGTCAGCGCGTACCGGTTCTGGCCCGCGATCGCGTTCACGACCCCGACCGGCTGCAGGCGCGCCTCGAGCACGGGGCCTTGCTCGATGTGGGTCTCGACGTAGCCGAGCAGGTTGCCGCCTGCCCAGCGATCGTCCGGGATGCGCGCAGGGTCGCCGCCGAAATCGGTGATCGCCTGAGCCAGGCTGATGCCGCGCGCGTCCACCAGGTTCAGGTCGGCCGGAGTCAGGGTGCCGGCGAGGGCGCGACTGCCGAGGTACGTCGAGCCGAACCGAAGCCCCTCCTCGTCGGCAAATGCGATCACGTCAATGCCGAACGGAAGCGTGCGGCCGGCGTCGTGCAGCGCCTGGACCGCAGCGATCGCGACCAGCACGCCGAGCATGCCGTCGTATCTGCCCGCGCCTCGGACGGTGTCCAGGTGAGAGCCCATGAGCAGCGTCGGGCCGCCCTGTACCGCGGCCTCGTAGCGGCCGCGCACGTTGCCGATGTTGTCGCGGCTCACGCGCATGCCGGCCTGGAGGAGCCAGAGCCCGACGAGCTCGTGCGCCTTTTGCATCGCAGCCGACCCAAAGGGCCGGGTTATGCGCTCGGCCTCCTCGCTGCAAGCGGCGAGCTCGTCGCACCTCGCCATGACCGTCTCGGCGCCGGTCACCTCAGCGGGCAAGCTGCGTTAACGAGATCTCCTGGGCGCCTTTCCAGAGCACCAGGTGCCCGAGCTCGCCCAGGTGCTCGGCGCCTTCGTAGATGGTCGCGAAGTGGTTGCCGGCGAGCTGGCCCATCTTGCTGCCAAAGACGCAGGACCCGTAGGGAAACAGGATCTCAGTCTCGCTGATCCCGCCCGGGTACAGAAGAAGGTGGCCGGGCGCCGGGTAGCTCGTGTGGTTCTCGTAGCCGAGGTCGAGGTCGAGCTCGCCGAACGGGATCCACGCCGCCTCGCCGCTCCAGCGAGCCTGGATGATCTGGGTCTGCAGGGGCAGCATCGACTCGAATTTCGCGCAGCTCCTGGGCGCCTTTTCGTGCTCGAGCCGCGCGACAAAGCGAAGCGGGCCGACCCGTATCTCGATGGCCATCGATGCAAAAAGATAGGCGCCGCGAACATTTCGCGGCGCCCGGTCTAGTTTCTCAGGCGGCTTTGGACCCCATCGCGGACTTGCTGGCCCCGCCGACCATCTGGAAAACGTAGTAGAGGACCGCGGTCAGGACGAAGCCGACGATCGGCGTGATGTCGCCGATATTCGCGTTGCTGGTCGGGATCGGCCCGACCCACACGCCGAACACATTGCCAAACAGGTAAACGGAGACCACGAGGCCGATCGCCATCGCCGCGAAGCCCTGCCAGCGCTGGTGCTTCGTGTCGTAAAAGATCGACTCGTCCCCGTAATCCCCCTTGCGCATCCAGTAGTCGACCAAGACCACCGCCAGCCAGGCGGCAATCCAGTAGCTGATCAGCAGGAGGAAGGACTCGTACTTACTGCCGGGACCGACGTTGGCCTGGCCGATGACGCCGATCACGTAGCCGAGGACTCCGACCACCACGGCGAGCACCGCCCGGCGCTGGCGGAGCGTCATACCCATCTCGCGGATGCCGACCGCGACCAGGGACATGGTGCCGCTGTAGATGTTGATGGCGTTGGCCGCGACCGCTCCGATCGCGATGCAGAGCAGGGTCAGGTAGTACAGGAAGCCCGGCATTCCCTGCTGCAATTGAACGGTGGGAATGTCGGTCGGGCCCCACTTCGTGCTCGGAATCGTGGCGAGCGCGGCACCGGCCAGCTCGAGCACGACGCACGAAACGAAGACGCCCATGGCAGCCCAGAAGCCGACCATCCGGCGGTCGACAGTGGGCGCCATGTAGCGCGTGTAGTCGGCGGCGTACGGGTTCCATCCCGCCGCGTAGCCGAACACCGCGGTGAACAGGAGGGTGAATGAGCCGAACGTGCCGGCGCCCGCGTTGTTGGGAGCGCCGAAGTTCGCGTGGGTGAAGATGAACAGCGTCGCGAGTGCGAAAACGACACCGAGCAGCGGCAGCGCGAAGCGCTCAAAAAGGTGAATGAAGTTGTGGCCGAAGGTCGCCACGAGGACCTGCGCCACGACGATCACGAGAAAGCCCAGCCAGAACCATGACGGGCCGAGGTTGACCAGCGCGAGCAGCGCGAACGCGCCACTGACGCTGTTGACGATGAACCAGCCTATGGACCCTGTGAAGGCGTTGAGGCCCGCCGGCAGGATGTTGCCCAAAAAGCCGAACGCGCCACGGCTCTCCACCATCATGGGCACGCCGAACTTGGGGCCCCACGAGGAGAGGATCCAGTGGGTGATCGAACCCAGAAGAGTACCGACGATGATGGCGAGCGCGGTCAACCAGAAGTTGAGGCCGAATATTGCCACGCCGAGGACGCCGACGAAGACTGTGGCGAACTCGAGGTTCGGCGACAGCCAGGTCCAGAACAGGTCGATCGGCTTGCCGTGCCGCTCCTTCAGGGCGATGTACTCGACGCCGCCCGGCTCGACTGTGGCGACGCGCTCGCCGTAGTCGCCCTCCCGTATCGGTACGTGTTTCTCTACTTCCTGTGCAGTCTGCATTCGCTTCCCCCTCTACAAATGGCAGGCGGCTGTCTGCCCGCAGTTTAAGGGCAGGCTAGGATTCCGTCGATGCTGGATTTGCTCCTCCGCGGCGCAAGGCTGCCCGGGGAGTCGGCCAACAGGGAGATTGGCATCCGCGACGGCCGCATCGCTCCGGCCGAGCCCGAGGCGAGGCAGGTCCTGGACCTTGGCGGCGCCCTGGTCACGCCGGCACTGGTCGAGCCGCACATCCACCTCGACGCGGTCCTCACGGTGGGCGAGCCGCGCCACAACCAGTCGGGATCGCTGTTCGAGGGCATCGCGATCTGGGGCGAGCGCGTCAAGACGCTCACGGTGGATGACGTCAAGCGCCGGGTGCGCACTGTCCTGCGCTGGCAGCTCGCCAACGGCGTGCAGTTCGTGCGCAGCCACGTCGACGTGTGCGACCCCGAGCTGCGCGCGGTGCGCGCGTTGCTGGAGCTGCGGGAGGAGATTGGCGACCAGATGGCCCTACAGCTGGTGGCCTTTCCGCAGCAGGGGATCCTCTCGTTCGACGGCGGCGAGGAGCTGATGCGGAAGGCCGTCGACATGGGCGTCGACGTCGTCGGCGCCATCCCCCACTTCGAGCTGACGCGCGAGTACGGCGAGCGGTCGGTCAAGTTCGCCATGGCGCTCGCCGCCGACAAGGGCCTGCGTGTCGACATCCACTGCGACGAGACCGACGACGACCACTCGCGGTTCGTCGAGGTCATGGCGGCGGAGACGATCAGGCTGGGCATGGGCGGCCGGGTGACCGCGAGCCACACGACCGCCATGCACTCGTACAACAACGCCTACGCGTACCGGCTGATCAACAACCTCAAGCGCGCGGGCATGCACATGGTCACGAACCCGCTCGACAACTCGACTCTCCAGGGCCGCTTCGACAGCTACCCCATCCGCCGCGGACACACGCGCGTCAAGGAGCTGCTCGCGGCGGGCGTCAACGTGTGCGTCGGGCACGACTCGGTCATGGATCCGTGGTACCCGCTGGGCTACGGCGACCCGCTGCAGGCCGCTTTCGTGCTGGCGCACTACGGCCAGATGTCAGGCCACGGCGAGCTGCGGACGCTGATCGACATGATCACGCGCAACCCGGCCGAGGCCCTCGGCCTCGAGGGCTACGGGCTGGACGTGGGCTGCCGGGCCGACCTGTGCGCGTTCGCGGCCCCGAGCGAGATGGACGCGATCCGCCTCGTCGCGCCGCGCAAGCTCGTGCTGCGTGGCGGCAAGGTCGTGGCGCGCACGGAGCCTGCGCACAGGACGGTCGTGTGGGACGGTCGCGAGGAGCAGGTCGACTTCCTGAAGCCCTGACCTTGGTCCCTCCCCACCGTGTGGGGAGGTTAGGTGGGGGTGTTAGAGGTCACCCCTCAACGCGACTCCACGAGCAGGCTCTGCACGCTGCGACCGATCCGCCCGCGGCGGTCGTAGAGCGCTCCCTCCGCCACCCCGACGCCGTTCGGCTCGAGCCAGGTGCGCGCGTCGACCATCACCCACTCGTCGACCGGATGCCGGTGCAGGTAGAGCGTTACGTCTGGGTTGACGAAGCTCACCCGGCGCGGGTCGACGACCCGGCTGATGCCGTTGGGGAAATCAGCCGCGGCGCACACGCGAATCAATCCAGACGGCTCCTCGCCCGGGATCAGCGGCAGGCGAAGGCGAAACCAGGAGAAGTGCGGACCCAGCTCCGCGAAGTCGGACGGCGAGCGGTTCTCCACGCCGATCAGGTGATACGCCTCGTCTCCCGGGCGCCAGGAACCGGACCACGTCTGCAGCGATTCTGGCGGCTGGTGTGGACGGTCATCGGGTACCAGCGGAACCGCAACCTCCGCGGTCCGCATCCGCAGCGCCGTTGCCCGACCGACCTCCTGGTCGCCATTCCACAACGAGGCCTCGACGATCTGCACCTTGCGACCGGGGCGGACGATCCGCGACCTGGCCTCCACCGGAACTCGACCGAACGCTCGCAAGAGCTCGACGGTCATGCGGGTGACGAACATCGGCTGCTCGGCAGGAACGCGCTCGATCTCGCGCGCCAGGAGCATCGCCACAGGCGACCCGTGCAGTGACTGGTCCGACCATGGGCTCAGCGCGGCACCGGTCGGCACGAATCGACCGTCTCCCGCCGGCTCGAATATCGACGCGGCCACTGACCGAGAAGTTTGGTCGAACCGCCTCGTATGGTGGGAGACGCAGGAGGTGGGACATGAGGATCGCGTGCGTTCTCGCTGCCAATTTCGAAGACTCCGAGTTCCAGGACCCGTACCAGGCGTTTCTACAGGCCGGCCATGAGGTCACCGTCGTCGGGCTGAAGGCGAACGAGGTGCTGCAGGGCAAGAAGGGCCAGGTCACCGTTCTGACGGAGAAGTCATTTGGTGACGTGAGCCCCAATGATTTCGACGCGCTGCTGATCCCCGGCGGCTACAGCCCCGACAAGCTTCGCGCCCACGACGAGGCGGTGGTCTTCGTGAAGTCGATGATGACCGCCAACAAACCCGTGCTCGCCATCTGCCACGGGCCGCAGCTCCTGCTGACGGCGGAGGAGTACAAGCGCCACCGCATGACCGCGTGGAAGACGATCCAGGGCGACCTGAAGAAGGCAGGCGCCGACGTGGTCGACAAAGAGGTGGTCGTCGATCGGAACCTCGTCACCTCGAGGATGCCTCAGGACATCCCGGCGTTCATCCGCGAATCCCTCAAAGTCCTCGAGGCGGTGCCGGCCCGCCGATAGGACTAGCGGCCGAGCACGATCCGGCCTTCGCCGCTCTCCGCCCTGAGCGCGGCGGAGATGCGCTCGATCGCGATCGCATAGGCGGCCAGCCTGAATGACGCGCGCCTGAAAGTCGCGAGCTCCGACACGCGCTCATAGGCCCGGCGCATGGTCACCGCAAGCCTCGCCTCGACCTCCTCGCGCAGCCACTTCTCCGCGTGCAGGTTCTGCAGCCACTCGTAGTAGCTCACGACCACGCCTCCGGCGTTGGCCAGGATGTCGGGCAGCACGTTGACGTGTCGTCGCTCGAGCATCACGTCGGCCTCCGGCGTGGTGGGCCCGTTCGCGAGCTCCAGGATCCATCGCGCTTTCACTCGCTCCGCGTTGGCGGAAGTGATCTGACCCTCCAGCGCCGCTGGGACGAGGATGTCGGCTTCGGCGAACAGCGGCTCGTCCGCGGGCTTCAGCTCGTGGTCGGTCAGGTCGGCGAAACTGCCGCCTTTCGCCTTGAGAGCGACCAGCTCGACGACGGGCAGGCCCTCCACGGCGAAGACCGCGGCGGTCGAATCCGACGCGGCCACGATGTGAGCGCCCGCGTTGTGAAGCAGCACCGCCGCATTCGCGCCCGCGTTGCCGAATCCCTGGATCGCGACGGTCGCGCCGTCGATGCTCTCGCCCTTGGCGCCGAGCGCGTCGTGCAGCACCTCGAAGCCACCCTGCGCGGTGGCCGTGTCGCGGCCTGCAGAGCCGCCATGGGCGATGCTCTTGCCCGTCACCACCGCGGGTGAGATGGTCCGGCTCTGCCGGCCGTACTCGTCCGCGATCCAGTCCATCGTCTGCGAGCTCGTGTTCACGTCCGGCGCGGGGATGTCCACCTGCGGCCCGATCACGCGCCAGATGCGTTCGGTGTAAGAGCGCGTCAGCGCCTCGAGCTCCTGCTTCGAAAGACCTTTCGGGTCGACGGTGATTCCGCCCTTGCCTCCGCCCAGGGGGATGTCGACGACCGCCGTCTTGATGCTCATCCACGCGGCCAGCGCCTTGACTTCGTCCAGGCTGACGTTCGGGTGGTAGCGGATTCCGCCCTTGTACGGGCCGCGTGCCGAGCTGTGCTGAACGCGGTAGCCCGCGAATATCGCCTGCGAGCCGTCGTCGCGAACGATCGGGACCGAGACCTCGTGGATGCGCTCGGGCGTCTTGATTCGCTCCAGCAGCGCGGCGTCCTTGAGACCAACGATGGCGGCGGCCGCATCGATGGTCCGAGCGAAGCGATCGAAGGCACCGTCGGTGCTCATTCCCACCTCCCTCCAGGTCATCCACAACCGTACGCTGAATGTCGCTGATGGGCATCGCTCCGTACGGCGCCTTCCTGGCGGTCTCGCTGCTGGTCATCTGCACCCCCGGCCAGGACACCGCGCTGACGATCCGCAACACGCTGCTGGGTGGTCGGCGGTCGGGCATCGCGACCGCGGCCGGGGTCTCCAGCGGCCAGGCGGTCTGGACACTCGCCACCAGCGCCGGGCTCGCGGTGATCCTCGCGGCGTCCGGTCCGCTGTTCCTCGCGATCCGGCTGGCCGGGGCCGGCTACCTCGTCTACCTTGGCGCGCGCTCTCTGCTCCGGGCGCTGGTGAAGTCGGATCAGCCCGCTCCGACCCCAGACCATCGCGGCGCCTTCTGGCAGGGCCTGCTCAGCAATCTTTCCAACGCGAAGATGGTCGCTTTCTTCATCAGCCTGCTGCCGCAGTTCGCGGGGCCGCGGCCCGGATTCATGATGCTCGCGCTGCTCGGCCTGAACTTCTGCCTCCTGACGCTGGTGTGGCTGATCGGATACGCGTTCGCCGTCGACCGCGTGAAAGCGCTGCTGCTGCGCGGGCGCGTGCAACGAGCGATGGACGCGCTGCTCGGCGCGGTGCTTGTGGGGCTCGGCTTGCGAATGACGAGGGAGGCGCTGGCGGCGCGCGTCTAGCTGCCGGCGCGGTGGCAGAAGGGCGACGATGAGGCTTGCGGCTGCAGGTGCGCCTGCATGAAATCGTTCGGATTCACGAAGCGATTCGGGAACGCGGGGAACCCGTCGCAGGACGCCGGTGGCAGCGCGCCTCGCCACGAGGTCGCCGTGAAGTTGCCGATGTAGACGGCGAAATGCAGATGGGTGCGCGAGCCCATGTCCGCGATGTCCGCGAACACCTGGCCGCGCGTGACCACCGTGCCGACCCCGAAACCGCGCCTCGGCCACACATGCCAGTACTGCGTCAGCACCACGCTCTGGGCTGTGTTGTGGCGGATCAGCACTCCGCCTTTGAACGTCGGATCGACGATAAAACCGGCGATCACGCCGTTGGCCGCGGCCGCCACCGGCTGGATGCCAGTGGTGATGTCGACTCCGGTGTGCAGCCAGATCGCCCCTGTGGACGAGCAGCGCCGCAGCACGGTGCCGTCGCACAGCCGCCACTGACTGCCGAACCCCAGGCAGTGCGGCTGCCATGTGGGCAGCGGATACGAGAAGTAGTCGGCCGGAGCGGCGTCCGCGTGGATTGGCGCAGATGCCGTCGCTGCCGCGGCTGCCGGCGGCATGAACGCCCAGGACATGCACACGAGCGCGGCCGCGATCATGGGCACTCTCAACCTCGGCTCGCCCATCACTACATGATGATCGACAGGCTTGCGGGCCCGGCCGGCTCGTGCGAACATGTGTTCGTGGGTGCGCGGGCCCCTTCACGAGAGGCCATCGGGCTCGGCCTCAACCTGGCCGAGCCGGCGACCCTCGTCATCGACCTGAACTGCGCGTTCGCCTCGATCGAGCAGCAGCACGACCCCTCGCTGCGCGGACGCCCCATCGCCATCGGTGCTTACGGCGTCGACGCGGCCACGATCGTCTCGTCTTCGCGGGAGGCGCGCGATCTCGGCATCAAAACCGGCATGAAGGTGTTCGAGGCGAAGGCGATCTACCCGGCGATCCTCATCCGCGAGCCCAACCCTCCGCTCTACCGCGCCGCGTCGGACCAGCTCATCGCGATCATGGAGCGGCACAGCCCCGACGTCCTGCGCATGTCCATCGACGAGGCATCGATGAACCTGGCCGGCACGCCGGACCTGAAGAAGCTCGGACCTGAAGGAGTCGGGATGGCGGTCAAGCGCGCGATCCGCGCCGAGATCGGTGAGTGCGTCACCGCCTCGGTCGGCGTGTCGACGTCGATCTGGATGGCCAAGCAGGCCTCGAACCTCGACAAGCGCGACGGTCTGCGCCGCATCGACCACACGAACCTCATCTCCGTCTTCGAGCGCCTGAGCCTGACCGACCTGTCGGGCATCGCCGAGGCCAGCGCACGCCGGCTGGCGAAGGCGGGCATCCACACGCCGATGGACTTCCTGCGCGCCACCAATTCGCGGCTTCGCAACGCTGGCATGCACGAGGAGGTCGCGGGCGGCTGGGCCAGGCGGCTGCGCGGATTCGAGGTCGGCGCCTTCGAGCACGCCGCACGCAAGAGCTACAGCCACTCCCACGTGATGGCGCGCGCCACCACGTCGCAGCAGGAGCTCGAGGAGCTGCTGATGCGACTCTCGGACATGGTCGGGCGCAGGCTGCGTGCCGCGGGCCGGCGCGGCCGGGTCGTGTCCATCGGCGTCGTGTACCGGCCGGACGCCGGCCACTTCTCGCGCCAGATGACGCTTTCCGAGCCAATCGCCACCGGCGACGAGATCTACCAGGCCGCGCGCAACCTGCTGGCCGCTCGCGATCCGCGCTTGCTCGTGGGGACGCTGGGAGTCGGGCTTTCAGGGCTGATCGAGGGCGATGAGGGGCAGCTCGACCTGTTCCGGCCGGCGTCGGCGCCGCTGCGCAGCGAGAAGCTCGAGGCCGCTGTCGACGCCATCCGCGACAGGTTCGGTGAGGATGCGATGCAGCGCTCGAGACTGCTCGGACGCGCGTCGGTCGTGCGCGACCGGATCGCGTTCGGGAATACAGGGCACCCCGACGAGAAACCCGCTCGACGTTAGCTCCATACTCGCAGGCGGGCATGATCGATGACCCGGTTCTGATCGAGGACTGGCACCCGGTCGCTCGGGTCGAGGACCTCGCCGGCGGCGGACCGCTTGCGGCTCGGCTGCTGGGCGAGGACCTGGTCCTCTGGAGGTCGGGTGACGAGTACCTCGCCTGGCGCGACCTGTGTGTGCATCGCGGCACCCGGCTCTCGCTCGGGCACATCGTCAACGGCGACCTGCTCGAGTGCGCTTACCACGGGTGGACCTATGGCGACGAGGGGAAGTGCGTGCACATCCCCGCGCATCCCGAGCAGAGCCCGCCGGCCAGGGCGCGCGTCACCGTGTACCACGCCGCGACCTCGTACGGCGTGGTGTGGGTCACGCTCGGCAGCGGGTCGGCTGCGATCCCCAGTTTCGAGCTGCTGGACGACTCCGCGCACAACGTCCTGATGTCCGGGCCGTATCCGGTGAAAGCCAGCGGGCCCCGAGTCGTCGAGAACTTCCTCGACGTCGGCCATTTTCCATTCGTCCACGAAGGGATCCTCGGCGACCGCAAGCGCCCCGAGATCGCCGACTACGAAACTTCGACGGGACCGGATGGCGTGCTCGCGGAGGGAGTCAAGGTCTTCCAGCCCGACCCGTACGGCACCGGCGAGGGTTCGACCGTGACCTACACGTATCGCGTGCACCGCCCGCTCGCTGCATCCTTCATCAAGCACGGGGATCATTCTTTCGGGATGCTGCTCGCGGTCACGCCCCACGACGCCGTCACCAGCACCGCATGGATGTGGCAGGCGATGAACTACGAACCTGCCGGCGACATGATCGAGTTCCAGGATCGGATCTTCGCGCAGGACCGGCCGATCCTCGAATCGCAGCGCCCGGAGCTGCTGCCGCTCGACCTTCAGGCGGAGCTGCACCTCCGCAGCGACAGGACCGCCATCGCGTACCGCCGCTGGCTGCGCGAGCTCGGCGTGCGCACGGGCGCGGCATGACGCCCGAAGAGACCTACCGCCACACCACGCCGCGCTCGCGGGAGCTGCACGAGCGCGCCGCCGCGGTCATGCCCGGCGGCACCACGCGCACGACCACTTACTTCGCGCCGTACCCGCTGTACATCGAGCGTGGAGAGGGCTGCCGCATCTGGGATGCGGACGGCACCGAGCGCATCGACATGCTCGGCAACTACACCGCGATGATCCTGGGCCACGCGCATCCGAAGATCGTCGAGGCGATCCACCACCAGGCCGCTCGCGGGACAGCCTTCGCTGCCGCCAACCCGGTCGAGGTCGAACTGGCGACGCTGATGTGCGAGCGCGTGCCCAGCCTCGACGCCGTGAGGTTCTGCAACTCCGGCACCGAGGCAACGATGTTCGCGATGCGCCTGGCCCGCGCGTTCACGGGCAGGCCGAAGATCGCGCGCATCGAGGGCGGCTACCACGGGACCCACGACTACGCGGAGGTGAGCACGCACCCGGTCGTGGACGAGGCTGGGCCGCCTGACGCGCCTATCGCCGTGCCCGACTCGATCGGCACTCCGGACTGGGCTCTCGAGAACGTTGTGGTGCTCCCTTTCAACGACGCGGATGCCGCAGAGGCGATCATCCGGCGCCACGCCGCGTCCCTGGCGGCCGTGATCCTCGAGCCGATCATCGGCGCCGGCGGAGTCATAGCAGCGCGACCCGAGTTCCTGCAGCGCCTGCGGGAAGTTACGAGCGAGCTGGGGATCCAACTCATCTTCGACGAGGTCATCTCGTTTCGAGTCGGCCCTGGCGGCGCGCAGGAGATGTACGGCGTCACCCCCGACCTCACAACGCTGGGCAAGATCATCGGCGGCGGCCTGCCGGTCGCCGCGTTCGGCGGCCGCGCCGACGTGATGGAATTGCTCGATCCCCGTCACGAGCCGAGCCTCGCCCAGGGCGGGACCTACAACGGCAATCCGCTTGGGATGGCCGCGGGCCTGGCCTGCATGCGGGAGCTGACGCCTGACGTCTTCGCCGAGCTCAACCGCAAGGGCGAGCGCGTGGCCGAGCAGCTTTCAGAGGTGTTCGCGTCGCATGGAGTGCCGGCGCAGATCAACGGCGTGGGCTCGCTGCTGGCGATCCATTTCTCGGACCAACCGGTCGTCGACTACCGCGCGGTCGCCGCGTCGGACAAGAAGCGCATGCGCGACCTCTTCCTCGGCCTGGTCAACCACGGCGTGCTGATGGCGCCGCGCGGCATGGGCGCCATCTCGACGCCGATGGATGAGGACGTGCTGCAGCAGTTCGTCGACGCCGTGGACGAGGTGGTGGGCGAGCTCAGGCCTTCGTGGGGATCAGGCTAGCCAGGTCGCCGCGGCCGATCTCGGTCGCGAGCGTGCGCGCGTCGCGTCCTTTGTAGTCCGGCAGCGACGGGTCCGCCCCGCTCTCGATCAGGAATCTCACCATCTCGCGGCTGCCGCCCATCACCGCTCCATGGATCGGCGCTGCGGCTTCAGCCTTCGCGTTGACCTCGGCGCCGGCGGAGATGAGCAGGTCGGCGGCCGCCACACTGCCGCCGATGGCGGCGAAGTACAGGACGGGCAGGTCGTGCACGCCACGTGCCTTCGCGAGCTCGGGCCTGGCGCGCAGCTCGGTGCGGACCTTCTCCAGCTGCGCGAGCACGAGCGCGGTGAAGAAGTCGATGGGGGCGCCGCGCGAGACCAGGTAGTCGATGATCGCGCGGTTGCCCATCTGCGTCGCGGCCTCGACCGGCGTCTCCTTCCACACCGCCGGGACGTTGATGAGCTCCGGGTGCTCCTCGAGCATCTCCTTCACGCGGGCGAGGTTGCCATGGGCGTTCCCGACCAGCTCGTCCACGAGCCTCTGGTCAGTCATTTGGCGTACATCTTCCGGCAACGAGATGGCGGCCGGGGATCCCGGCCGCCCTCGCGCCCTAGCGGATCTGCGTCCCGGACGGAGAGACCACGTACCACAGCGCGCCGAAGGCGTTGATGCCCTGGCCCGTGACGTCGCCCGGCTTCTTGTCGGTGATGAAGTAGTAGAGCGGGTGCCCGGCGTACGTGACCTGCGTCCTGCCGTCCTTGCGCTGGGTCGTGCCCAGAAGCATGCCGTCCGCGCCTGATCCCGCCACCGGAGCTCCAGCCGTCAGCACGGGCGGCCAGTACTGCACGCAGGCGGCGCTGTTGCAGCTGGACGTTGCGCCGGAGTCGGCCAGGAACAGATACACGGTCCGGCCATTAGAGTCGACGAGGATCTGGCCCAGGCGGCTGCTCCCGACCTGGATCAGGGTCCCGGTCGCGACCGGCAAGGCGGAAGGCGAACCGGCCACCGGCGACGCGCTCGCCACGGGCGATGGTGCAACGCTCGGCGCTGCAGCGTAAGGACTGGACGGCGACGCGCATGCAGCGGTCGCCAGGACTGCCGCGACCGCGACACCCACTACTCCAAATGGTCTGATCATGGTTCTTCTCTCTCCAGAGTTTTCTCGCTTGAAAGAATCTTGCTCGCGAGGGAGTTATTCCGGAGGATTGAACGCTAGAATTTCGGCGTGGCCCAGCCTGATTGGACGGACGCGCTGCTGAGCCGGCTGGCCGCCACCCGCTCAGCGCGAGAGATCGAGCCCTTCGAGGTCACGGCTCGCATCTCGCGGCTGAGCCTGCATATCGCGCGGATCCAGGACGAGTCGTTCGGACGGTTCGGCCTGAACCGGGGGGAGGTCGGCGTCCTCGCCGCCCTCATGCTGGCCGGTCCGAGGCAGCGCCTCTCACCCACGCAGCTGTTCAAAGGCCTGATGCTTTCGTCTGCCGGCATCACCAGCAGGCTCGACCGGCTCGAGAGCCGCGGCTACATCAAGAGGACACGGCACGCCACCGATCGGCGCAGCGTGCTTGTGGAGATCACGGAATCGGGCCGCAAGGTCCTGGACCAGGCGATCACCGCCGACGCTCGGCGCGAAGCTGACGCCGTCGCACCGCTGGGTCGCGCGGAGCGGCGGAACCTGGCCGTGCTCCTGCGGAAGCTGATCGCGGCGCTGGAACCCGCCTAGGCCGCGCCCTGCTGGGGCAGCGCCAGCGGCGACGCACCGAACTTCTCTTCCAGGAACCGCCCGTTCGCGAGCAGCGCGTCGGAGTCCTTCTTGTGCACCGCGTCCGCGACGTCGTCCATCTTCGATGACAGCAGCGTGAGCTGGTCGCCGAGTACCTGGTCGGCGGTCTTGCCATTGGGCATCTTGTGCAGCGTCGCATACGCTCGCGGCAGGTTGAGATACGCCTGCAGCGCCGAGGGCAGGTAGTCGGTCGCCGTGCGGCCGACCACGAACAGATCGGGCGACCCCGGCGGAAACTCAGAGAAGTGCGGAAGGATGCCCGTGATGTTGTCAGCGATGGACTGGAGCTTCGCCTGCAGCTCCGGAGGAAGCTTTCCGTTCGAGATGCTGAGCGTGTGCTGCAGGCTTCGGCGGATGCTGTCGGGGTCGAACGACGTGCCGGCCAGCGCGACCTGCGGAGGGCCGGGCCAGAGCAGGGCGCCGATCCCGTACATAGCGACCACCACAAACGGCCAGAAGAAGCTCGTTATCACGCCCGTGAAGAACAGCAGCAGTCCGAAGATCGCAAGCGTGCTGCCGACGATGTTCTTGCTGCTGTAGAGGTACCTCAGAACCGGTTGGGCAACGATCCGGCCGGGATCATTGGTAGCCACGGATCACCTTGAAGACCGACGCCAGGGACACGTTGCGGCTGTCGAACGCCTGGCCACCGGTGAGGTTGGCGATGTTCGTCAGGTCCTGCGGGCTCGCCTCGCCGAAGATGATCGCGAAGGTCGGGATCGCCTTCGCCGAAGCAGGGAGCTGGTTGTAGAACCTCTGGAAGCCCGCGGCGTCGTTGCCACGGTTGTTTTCGCCGTCGGTCATCAGCACTATCGAGTAGAAGCGATCAGGCTCCTGCTGCTTGGCGATCTCGGCGTCCTGATAAGCCCTGATCAGCGCGTCGTAGATCGCGGTGTTGCCGTCCGTCTGCAGGTTGTCGACGTAGTTTCGAACCGCCGCCAGGTCGGGACTGCCCGGACTGACGTCCGTGATGGTGAACGTCTTGTCGTCCTGAACGGTGCTGCTGAACGGCAGGATGGTGATCTCCTCGCGAGCGCGCAGGCGCGCGAAGCGACCCGTGATGCTCTGGTCGGCGCCCGTCAGGTTCTTGAACGTGCTCTTCACCGCGTTCAGCCGGTCGCCCTCCATCGAGCCGCTCACGTCGAGGACGAAGAACGTGTGCGCCGGCGGGCGGATCTGGTCGAGGTACGCGAAGATCAGGTTGTCCACGACGGTCAGGTTCGACGGGAACGCAAGCTCGACAAGCAGCTGCTTGGTGAACCGCGAGTCCGGCTGGACGTCGGGCACTGCCGGCCGGCGATCGGTGCTGGTCATGATCTTGTTCTGGACCGACGCGGACCGCAGGTACGTGACGACCTTGTCGTAGGCGTCCCGCTTGGCCGGGTTCAGCAGCATCAGCGGGTAGTTGGCGGTGATGATGCCGTCCTTCGGGAACACCAGGTCGAGCGGCTCGTGCAGCTTGCCGCTCGAGTTGTATTCGAGCAGCACCGACTCGTAATTGATCATCCCGTCCAGGCGGTCCTGCTGGCGCACGTACGAGTCGGCGAGGAAACCGGAGCTGCCGGCGGTGAGCACCTGGCCGCTGAAGAAGTCCTTGAGCTTGTCGACGTTGATCGCGCCCGAGTCGAGCGCGCTGCCGCTGCCGGCGAACGCAGATGCCACGCCGACCAGCGCGACGAAACCGCTGTTCGACGCGGCCGGGTTGGTCATGCCGAAGTGGAACTTGCCGGCCTTCGCGGCGTTGGCGATGTCGACCCAGGTCACCGCGGTCGATCCCGACCAGCCGAGGCTCTGGGCCACGCTGTGCTTCACGCCGATGACGACCGGCGACAGCATGATCGGCTGCTGGGCCACGATCCGGCCGGTCTTACCCTCGAGCAGGGTCAGGTAGTTGCCGGTCGAGAACCACGCGAGGTCGCTCTTGTTGGTACCGTCGGCGATCGACTGCGCGCCGTCCAGCGAGCCTGTGAAGTTCAAGGAAAGCTGATACCCCGTCGCGGCCTTCAAGTCAGGCAGCAGCGGCGCGAGGTCTTTCAGCTCCGATCCCGCGAGCACCGTCAGCGTGTGAGCGCTGTCGACGGACGGCTGCGCGGTCGCGCACGCGGCGACCAGGACCATCAGTCCCAGCCACAGCCCGAGCAGCCGGTGCTTCATGCGCGCTAGCTCTTGGCCGCGGGTACCGTGAGCGAGCTCACCATCGTTTCTCCGGCCGGCGGGCCGGCGTGGGCGCGCTGCAGGTAGCTTTGCGCCTTGTCGATCTCCCCGGTCAGCGCGTCCACCGTCTTCTGCATGTTGTCAAGCGCCTGCACCTTGTACGTGTCGATGGCGTCGATCGACGTGTAGATGTTGTCGAACGCTTTCTGCAAGCTCTCCAGCTGGATCGTCGAGTCCGCGGCCTGCTGGTAGACCTGCCCCGACTGCTCCTTGAGCATCTCGGAGGTCGACTCGATCAGGTTGCTGGTGGTCGTGTTGAGCGCGTTGATCTGGTTCAGCACGAGCTTCTGGTTGGCCAGCGCCTGGGCGACGATGATCGCGGTGCGCAGCGCCGAAACGGTGGTCGTGGTCGCGCGGTCCACGCCCTTTATGAGCTCCTGGTTGTTCTTCTCGACCAGATCCATCGCGAGGTAGCCCTGGGTGTTGACGGCCAGCTGAGTCAGCAAGTCCTGGCGCTTCTGCCGCACGTAGAACAGCACGTCCGCCTGCAGCTCCTTCGCGCGGTCGGGGTCCGACGACTGCACCGACGCGATCTTGGCGCTCACCTGCTGGTCGAGCGCGGTCGCCATGTAGATGTACTGCTCGAGCCGTCCCTTGATCGACCAGACGTTGGCCTTCTCCTGGTCGAGCGATGCATTGTCCTTCTGCAGCTCGTCCTGGCCCGCGTACAGCGACTGGATGATCGCGTCGAGGTTGCGCTGCCCGGACTCGTACTTGTGGAAGTAGTCGCGAAGCGTGTTTCCGAACGGCAAGCTGCCCCACAGGTGCTTCTTGCCGAACAGCCCTTGCTGGGTGGGGTCGAGGTCCTCGACGGTGCGGCGCAGCTTGACCAGGCTGGTCGAGATCTGCGACTTGGAGTCGAGCGTTCCGCCTGACGCCATCGCGGCCGCCGGCCGGTCGAGCAGCCGGTTCGACACCGCGGCAGACGCGCGGATGTCGGCGTCGCCGAGCGAGTGCACGGCGTTGAGCTGCTGGTCGAACGCCGGCGAGTGTGGATCGGCGCTCATCAGCGTCGTGACGTACTGCGCCACGGTCGCGTCGATCTGCTTCTTGGCGGCGGGGTCGATGTTCTGGGCCTGGGCTGCGGCCTGGTCATCGGTCACGGCGGGCACCGCGGCCGGCGGCACCAGGGCGAGCGCGGTGCTGTCGGAAGTCACATCGGACATCGAGGCTTAGCCTCCTTTGGCCTGACTCTGGACGGCGGCAACTGCGGCGATTAGCGCCTCGAGGTTGGCGTAGGTCGGCGGGTCGATGACGTTGACGAGCGGGGGCGGGGGCGTCACGCCCCGGTCGGTGAGGAACTTGTTGAACGCGGCCGCGTCGCTGGTGCGAAAACCGTACTTGATGGCAAGGCTCTGCAGCTTCGAGTCGTTCATCAGCAGCCGTCCGATCGCGTCGCCGTTGGTGTCGAGCGGCACCAGCGTGTGCTTCGAGTACACCGTCGGCGACGGGTAGATCATCGTGCGGCCGCCGCTGGTGATCGCCTTGTCCTTGGCCGCCTCTCGTGCCAGGAACTGCGCCTCGTAGATCATCACCATCGGGTCCTTGCCGATGCCGATTGTGAGGTAGTCCTCGAAGGGCGCGTCGGTCGATGAAAGCGTGAATCCCTGGCGGGTGAAGAGAGGAGCGATGGCAGGCGCCACGGCGTGCGCCTGGGTCGCGTCCTGGACGACGTTGTTGCCGTTCGCGACGTACGAGGCGAGGGAGATGTACATCGCGGCCGAATTGGATGTGTTCGGATCGGTGGAGGTGACGTAGATGCTCTTGCCCGCCGGGTAGGTGGTGTTATTGGCGATGTCGGTCCATCGCTTGTTCTGCGCGACGATGGCAAGAAACGCCTTCACGTCGAGCACCTGCACGCCGCCGCTGGTCGTCACCACGTTGATCGACTTCAGGAGGTTCACGATGTCGGTGAACGTCGCGATCGCCATCGGGGTGAAGAACGGGATGTATGTCGCCTTCGCGTGATGGTCCTGCTGGATCTTGACCGCCGCCGGCTCCCCGGCCGGGAAGGCGAAGTCGTACTTGGAGAGGTCCACCGTCGTTGCGATCTGGCGCGAGCCGGCCGTGTCGACCTGGACGTCGAAGCCGTGCGCGCGGAACTCCGCGATGACGTCCTGGTCCTGGAAGAAAGGCAGCTTCTCGGAGCCGATCACGCCGTGCACGGTGACCACGTTCGCGCCGGCCGTTTTGTGGCTCTGGCTCTGGGTGTACGAGATGACGATCGCGGCGATCACCCCGAGGGCGAGTACCACGGCCAGGGCGATGCCCAGGACCCGGTTCAAATTCCCTCCATCTGGCAGTGCGAGGTTACCAGCAACGAAACCGTGCTACTCGCGTTCGGAGGTCTCCGGTGGTACGGGTCCGGCGCGGGCCTGGAGGACGTGGATTCCGGCCCCGATCGCCGCCCCCAGCAATGGTCCGGCGAGGTAGATCCAGAGGTCCGACCAGCTTCCGTGCGCGAACAGCGCAGCGCCGGCTGTGGCCCCGAACGCCACCGCCGGGTTGAAGGCTCCGCCCGAGATCGGCCCCACCGACAAGGCGCCCACAGCGACCGTGAAACCGATCGCCAGGCCGTAGTAGGAGTTCCCCGCCGTCTCCTTCGTGGCCGCCACGTTCAGCACCACCAGTACGAGCGCCGCCGTGAAGACCAGCTCCGCGGCGACCGCGGTGTACCAGTAGACGCCGGGGCCAGGGTGGATGCCGCCGCTGTGGCCGGTCAGCAGGAACGCGAACCAGAAAGCCAGCACCCCGGCGGCCAGCTGGGTCACCCAGTAGAGGCCCATCGTGGGCGGCGTGACCACACCGCGCAGGAACAGCCCGAACGTGACCGCCGGGTTGTAGTGCGCCCCGGATACGTGTCCGCCCATGTAGACCATCGCCGCCAGCCCCAGCCCGATCACCAGGGGCGCCAGGGAACCGGCACCGCCCGATAGTGCTATCACGCTCAGGAACACGAAAGTGCCCACGAACTCGGTCAGGAGCCGCGCCCGCATCGAAACCATCAAGCGGGCCGGGCGGCCCTGGCCTTCTCTTCGAACACCTCGCGGATCGCTGCCTCGCCCGCGACGCTCATCGCTTCCATCATCTGGCGCACGCCGTCGGCGATCTCGGCGTCGGAGGGCGGCTCCCAGATGAACGAGCGCTTGACCTGCGTGCGGCCGCCGCCTTGATCGCTGATGCGCGTGGTCACGTACATGTCGGTGGGCTGGTCGGCGTAGAACGTCAGCTCGCTGCCGGGCTCTCGTGACACCAGCCGCAGCGTGACCATGGTGCCGCCGTGGTGGCAGTGGAACTCCTCGCCGATCTCCTCGCCACGGGCGCCCGGTATGACCACCACATCTTCGGAGAAGAGGTAGCGCTGCATGACGTCGGGCTCGGTCATCAGCCGGTCGACAAGCTCGAGCGGCGCTTCCACCGTGACCTCCGAGTTGACCAGCGCCTCCTCGGGTGTCACGCGCCGGCGTTCCTTCGCCCGCGCCTCCTCCCACAGGTGGGCGATCTCTTCGTAACCGCCCGAGATCGCGCCGAGGTCGAACGATTCGGAGTGCGGCGTGAACTGCTCGCGTCGCTCCGCCGGCAGCCGCTCGAGCACCGCGTCGGTCACGAGCAGGTACTCCTTCGACGGCACTGTGTTCTTCAGCAGCCGGTGGGCGACGATGACGTCGGTGCCGTGCAGCTGCTCGACGGCGCCGAGGCGCTGGCGGGAGAACTTCCCGTGATGGACGACGAACTTCAGCTTGAGCATGGCGATGTTCGCGCAGGCGCTGCACGGGCAGGTCGTGACGGCCTGCATGTCGCGCAGGCGGCGATGAAACGCGACGAACGTGCCCTCGACCGCCGTGATCACCTCCGGCGTCGACAGGCCGCTGATGAACAGGATGGCGTCGCCCTCGACCTGGGACACGTCCATACGGCCCGACAGGCTGCGCACCATCGTGTCGAGCAGCTCGTGCAGGATCGACCAGCTGTGGTCGACCTCGGTCTGCGCGATGAACTTCGAGTAACCGGAGATGTCGGCGAGCACGAGCGCGCCTTCCTGCAGGCCCGAGAACGTGGCCGCGCCGGCCGAGCTCATCCTTGCAACTTCTTTGATACAGCGACGATCGAGGTGTGCAGCGTTTCCACGATGCGGTCGATCTGCTGCTCGGTGATCACAAAAGGGGGCGAGATCGCGAGCACGTCGCCGGTGAGCGGGCGGACGATGACGCCCTCCTGCAGCGCGGCCAGCCAGACGTTTCGAGCCGCACCCGCCGACACATCGAACAGCTCCTTAGTCTTCCTGTCCTTCACGAGCTCCACGGCGCCAAGCAGCCCGATGCCGCGCACATCCCCGACGATCTCGTGCGTAAGCAGCTCCTGCAGCTTCTTCTGCAGGTGCGCTCCCTTCTTCGCGACCTGCTCCACCAGGCCTTCTTCTTCGATGATCTGGAGGTTGCGCAGGCCGACCGCGCACGACGTCGGGTGGCCGCTGTACGTGAAGCCGTGCATGAACGCGCCCTTGACCGTCTTCAGCACGTCGTGCACCGAGCGGGTGAGCATGACGCCCGACAGCGGCAGGTACCCGCTGGTCACCCCCTTGGCGAAGATCATCATGTCGGGCTGCACGCCCCAGTGCTCCATGGCAAACCACTTGCCCGTGCGGCCGAACCCGGTGATCACCTCGTCCGCAATGAGCAGCACGCCGTGCTGGTCGCACACCTTGCGCAGCAGCGGGAAATAATCGGGAGGCGGCACGATCACGCCGCCGGCGCCCTGCACCGGCTCGGCCACCACTGCAGCGACCGTTTGCGGGCCGGCGTCGACGATGACCTTCTCCAGCGCGTCGACGTAGGCGGCGCCAGGCGAACCTTCGCCCGCGAAGCGGTACGGATCCGGCGAGGGGGCGTGGAGGAAGCCCGGCGCCACGGGCTCGAAGCCCTTCCAGAACCCGGCGAGACCTGTCGCGCTGGTCGCACCCCACGTGAGGCCGTGGTAGTCGCGGATCCGCGAGACGATGTTCACGCGGTCCGGCTCCCCGCGGAGCTTGTGATAGAGCTTCGCGATCTTGTAGGCGGTGTCGTTGGCCTCGGCGCCGCCGGACGCGAAGAAGGTCACCTCGAGCTCGCCCGGCGCAATCTCCGCCAGCTTGGCCGCCAGCTTGATGGCCGGCGCGGTGCTGAAGCCGCCGTACGCCGAGCTGAAGGCGAGCTCCTTCATCTGCTCGGCCGCGGCCTCGGCGAGCACGGAGCGGCCGTGGCCGACGTTCACGTTCCACAGCGAGGCGAGGCCGTCGATGTACTCGCGTCCGGCGACGTCGGTGATGGTGGCGCCGCGCCCGCTGGCCATGATCAGGTGCGGGATGGTGCCCGGGGGAGCCGCCAGGTCGCCCTGCGGATGCAAAAAGTGCGTGCTGTCGAGCTCCAAGAGCCGGCTCGCCTCGTCGGCGGAGATCTTTGGGGCAGCCACGAGCACAGGATAGTTAGGCCGCGGTGTAGCCGCCGTCGACTGGTAGAGAGATGCCGGTGATGTGCTTCGACTCGTCGCCGGCCAGAAACAGGATGGCGCTCGCGACCTCTTCCGGCTCCGCCATCCGGCCCTGCGGGATGCTGGACACGACCTGCTGCTCGAACGCGGCGGGGTCCGGCTGGCCGTCAATCCAGGTGCGGACGAGCTGCGTGCGCGTCAGGCCCGGAGCGACGGCGTTGACGCGCACTCCCTGCCGCGCCCATTCGATCGCCGCGGTTCTCGTCAATGCGAGAAGCGCGCCCTTGGCCGCCGCGTACAGGCCCATCGTCGGCAGTCCCACCGACGCGGTGCGCGACGTGACGTTGACGATCGATCCGCGACCGCGCTCGAGCATCTTCGCGCCGGCGGCCTGCTGCATGAGCAAGCAGCCCAGGAAGTTGGTGTCCAGCACGCGGCGGACGTCGTCCTCCGACGTCTCCAGCACGGTGCTCGTCCAGTCCATGGCGGCGTTGTTGACGAGCACGTCCACTCCTCCCCACTCTTCCGCCGCGGCAACCGCCGCCTGGGCCGTGCGTTTGTCCGTCACGTCGCCGGCCACGAATCTGGTGCGGCCGTCGCTCTGGCCGCTTGCGTGGCGGGCCACAACGACGACGCGCGCACCTTGCTCCACGAAAAGACGGACAGTTGCCTCGCCGATGCCGGAAGTGCCGCCGGTGACGATGGCGACCTTGCCCTCGAGACGCCCGCTCACTTTCTTGAGCGGGCGAGCAGAGCGAGGAACTCGAACACGATGTTGGCCGCGGTGAACGACGTGTTGTCGGCCACGTCGTAGGCGGGGATGACCTCGACCACGTCGAAGCCGACGTAGTTCAGCCCGTTCAATCCGCGCAGCAGAGACTGCGACTCCCAGGTCGTGAAGCCGCCGATCTCCGGCGTGCCCGTGGCTGGCGCGTAGGCAGGGTCGATGAAGTCGATGTCAAAAGAGAAGAAGACCTTGGCGTCGCCGGCGCGTTTGACGACGCGCCTCGCGACCTCCGCCATTCCCAGCTCGTGCGCCTCGACGCCGGTGATCACCTGCATGCCCATCTCGCGCGGTACCTCGTGGTCGCGCGCCGAGTACATGCCACCTCGCAGCCCGACCTGCGTCGAATGCGACGTGTCGATGAGTCCCTCATTGACCGCGTGGTAGAAGGGCGTGCCGTGCGTGTGCGGCATGCCGAAGTAAGAGTCGATCGTGTCGCTGTGCGAGTCGAGCTGGACCAGCGCCACAGGGCCATGAACCTCATGAAGCGCGCGCAGCTCGGGCAGCGCGATCGAGTGGTCGCCGCCCAGGTCGATCGGGATGACATCGGCCTTCAGCACCTCGAGCAACCCGGCCTCGATTCGCTTGTAGGACTCCTCGATGTAGCCGGGCACGACGGGTACGTCCCCGTAATCGACCACGGAAAGGGCGTCGAAGACGGCGACCGCGCTGCCGGTGTGGTACGGGCGGATCAGCGCCGACGCGGAGCGAATCGCCTGCGGCCCGAATCGGGCCCCCACCCGATACGTCCCGCCCGTGTCGAACGGGACGCCGACGATCGCGACGTCGACGCCGGCGAGATCCGTGACATGAGGCAGCCGGGCGTACGTGCGGATGCCCGAGAAGCGGGGCGACGCCAGAGAATCGGCTGGTCCGTAGCGCGGTTGCTTCTTGTCCATCTAAGCTGCTGATTCTGAACTCGCCAGACGCAGTCGTGATCGGGGGCGGCGTGATCGGCTGCTCCATCGCCTACCACCTCGCCCGCCGGGGCGCGAGCGTGGTGGTCGTCGAGCGCGAGACGCTGGGCTCGCAGTCGACCGGCCGCTGCGCTGGCGGCGTCCGGCGGCAGTTCTCATCCGGGCCCAACGTCGCCATGCAGCAGCTGTCGGTGCGCCTGCTCGCCGGCCTCGAGGCCGAGACCGGCGTCGACCCGGAGTTCAGGCACATCGGCTACCTGTTCCTGCTGACCGGCGAGCGCGACGTCGAGGACTTCAAGCGCCTGATCCCCATGTGGCATGAGCACGACCTGAACGACGCTCGCTGGGTCGAGCCCGCCGAGGTGCGCGAGCTGGCGCCGCTGGTGAGCGGCGACGACATCCTCGGCGCCACGTTTTGTCCGAGTGACGGCATCGCCAGTCCACACGCGGTCACATCGGCGTACGCGGGCGCGGGGCGGCGGCTGGGCGTGAAGTTCATGGAAGGCGTCGCGGCCACGGCGATCGTCAGGGATGGCGCGCGCATCACTGGCGTCAGGACGACGGATGGCGACTTCGCGACTCCGCACGTGTTCAACTGCGCCGGCGCGTGGTCCCGCGAGATCGGCGCCATGGCGGGCGTCGACGTGCCGGTGGACCCCTACCCGCGCGACATCTTCGTCACCGACCCGATGGGCTCGATGCGCCAGCACCCGATGACCATCGATTTCGCGACGTCGTTCTACTTCCACCCCGAGGGCGACGGGATGCTCTTCGGCATGGGCAAGAAGGGCGAGACGCCGAGCTTCAGCACGGAGGTCGACTGGACCGTTCTCGACTCGATGGCAGAGGTGATCGAGCGGCGTGCCCCGCGTCTGGGCACCATCGGGATCCAGACCGCTTGGGCCGGCCTCTACGAGGTGACGCCCGACCACCAGCCGATCCTCGGGCCGGTCGACGACGTCGAGGGCTTCTGGTGCGCGTGCGGGTTCTCGGGGCACGGCTTCCAGCAGGCGCCCGCCGTGGGCCATCTGCTGGCGCAGATGTATTCGGGCGAGGCGCCGGAGGTGCCGCTGGACATCTTCGCCCACCGCCGCTTCGCGACCGGTATCGTCGAGCCCGAACGCAACGTGGTTTGACAGAGGAGATCGATAGATGAGCACCAAGACGGCCACCGGCAGGTCGGCCGCGGTCGAAGAGATCCTGGGCGCGTTCGGCATGCGGGCCGGGGGCACGGTGAGCGGCGTGGCGTACGGCGGCCGGTTCATCGAGGACGCCGGCGGGCCGGCTCTCGAGACGCACGACCCGACCACCGGCGAGGTGCTGGCTCACGTCCGGACGGCGACCGCCGACGACGTGAAGCGCGCGGTCGGCGCCGCTCACGAGGCCTTCGCCCAGTGGCGCCTGGTGCCCGCGCCTCAGCGTGGCGAGATCGTGCGCCGGCTCGGCGACGGCTTTCGCAAGCGCAAGGAGGGCCTCGCGCGGCTGGTCAGCCTGGAGAACGGCAAGATCCTGACCGAGGCGCGCGGCGAGGTGCAGGAGGTCATCGACATCTGCGACCTCGCGGTGGGTCAGTCGCGCCAGCTGTTCGGGCGCGAGATCGCGTCCGAGCGCCGCGACCACCGCCTGGTCGAGCAGTGGCATCCGCTCGGCGTCGTCGGCATCATCTCGGCGTTCAACTTCCCCCTCGCGGTGCCGGGCTGGGGTTGGGCCCTCGCGCTCGTCTGCGGCGACACGATCGTGTGGAAGCCGTCGAGCCTCACGCCGCTCATCTCGATCGCGGCGCAGCAGATCTACGACGAGGTCACGCGGGGCACTGACGCCGAGCGCGTCTTCAGCCTGATCATCGGCAGCGGCGGCACTGTCGGCGAGGCGCTGGTGGCGGACGAACGCGTGCCGCTCATCCAGGCGACCGGGTCGACTCCGCTGGGCCAGCGCGTGGCGGCAGGCGTCGCGAAGCGCTCCGGCAAGGCGATCCTCGAGCTCGGCGGCAACAACGCGGTCATCGTCATGGCGGACGCGGACCTCAAGCTGGCGCTGCGCGCGGTGGTCTTCGGCAGCGTCGGCACCGCGGG
>Ga0070697_100000580_pt1 | contig 27633 bp, 17 predicted proteins | sample KBSK1501metaG_FD_65475 | JGI IMG/M metagenome (GOLD analysis project Ga0070697, IMG submission 65475) | Corn, switchgrass and miscanthus rhizosphere microbial communities from Kellogg Biological Station, Michigan, USA - KBS K1-50-1 metaG | ecosystem: Host-associated > Plants > Roots >...
CTGAGGTTTTTCGCAAATGTGTAGTTGGCCAGGAAGGTCCAGCCGCGTGCAAAACGTCGCCGGACGTTGACGTAACCTGCGTCGTACCAGCTTTGCGCGGAATTCTCTAACAGGTTAATGCCACTCACCGGGAACGTCGTATTGGCAATAGTGATGTTGCCGGGCAAGACCATGCCGGGTAAAAAACTCAAAGTCTTAAACGGACGTCGAGGCCCGATTGCCCCTGGGCCAGGAGGTGCGTTGTTAATCAAGTGGGATCTTTGTAGATGTACTCCGTGCGATCCGAGATAGCCCACTTCCAGCGTGGTCTCTGAGCCCAAACTCTTCTCAACGGAACCGCTCCACTGCTCGATGTATTGAGGTGGCGCGTTGACCTCAAAGGCCGAAAAGCTGACTGTGGTCGTGCCCAGGACCGCGGGACCGAAATTGAAATGACTGGCAACGATGCCGGCAGCCGGAGTGAAGTTATCGCTCTGCTGCGTCTCGGGAAAAACATAAGGGACATTGTGTCGCTGATTACACCAGGTATTCATGTCCACAGGTGTGAAGAAAATGCCAAAGGCCGCGTGGAGGACGATACCGTAACTCGGAATACTGTGGGAGATGCCTGCGCGAGGAGCGAATTTCAGCTTGTTCGGGTAATTCAATCCTTCCGGGTAGCCCTGTTGTCCACCGATGAAGACAAAAGGCACCCCATCCTTGAAAACGAGATTGGTGTTCGCGAAACGAATGTCCCTTAGAGGACTCATATATTCATAGCGCACGCCGATCTGGATTGTCGTGTTGCGTGTCACCTGGAAACTGTCCTGTACAAACGCATCCGCGTACCACTGGCGCAGTTGCATCTGGGGAATACCTGCCTGGCGTTGCTTCACTGCCGGCAAGCCGAGCAGGAAACTGGCCAGTGCAGAGCCCGTACCATCGTTCGTCGCTGTTTTAGTAGTAAATCCACTAGTAAACTGATAGTGCCCTCGGTTTTGGAAGAACCCCCACATCGGCCAAATGAAATAGCGGTAACTTCCGCCGAACTTCACACTGTGGCGGCCAACCTGCCAGCTCAACGTGTCGCGTGCTTCCAGAATCGTATCCCAGGCGTGCATCGGCGTAGCGATGTAGGTGTCGCCCATGACGGAGTAACCCTGCACGTTGAACGATGGTGCGCCAAAGGCACCCTTGCCGCCAAAACCAACTCCCGTAATTCCGAGTTGAGAAACAATGTCGTTGGAGAAGCTGTTCTCGGAAGTGCGATGCATGGACAGGCGCGACACCGTAATGTTGGCCATGTTGACAACGTTAGGACTGATTATGCGATTCCAGCCGACAGTGCCGTTTTGAGAGAGGTTATCGTGAATGGCGCCGAAGCCGGGCAGGTTTTGCGGCATGAAACCTTTTTCACTGCTAAACGAATACCGCGCGAACAGGCTGTCGCCGCCGTGGAAGTTTTGATCGAAGCGGATCGTGGCCTGATCGGTTTTGTGGTGTTCATTGCGCACGTCGAGATAGTTGTTGCAGTCAAGCCCAGCTCCCACGACCTGCGGTATTCCCATCATCGTCATGCCGCAACCATTCATCCCCATATCCATGTTTGGGCGCGGAACATATTGACTGAGGAACCGCTGCGCCTTCTGATCAATCAGGTTCTGCGGAATGACGTTCCCGGGAAAAGGATCACGAATGACCTGGGGATTGCTAGGGCTTACGGGTTTTGTAGAATCGAAGTTCGGGTTTGGGTGCGTGCTGAAAGGGTTGTAGATCGTAGCGCCGCTCATGCTGAAATCACCACTTATCTCATCCGCGGTCGGCACTGTGTCAACCATCGTGTCGGACTGCGTTAGTCGCAAGCCTTCGTAGTTGAAGAAGAAAAAAGCTTTGTTGCGAATTATTGGGCCACCCAGCGAACCGCCAAAATTGTTTCTTACCAAATGGTTCGACGAGTCCATCTCATTAAAGGCCGGTGAATCGAGTACATTGTTGCGCAGAAACTCGTAACCGGTTCCGTGAAACTGGTTCGTGCCGGTTCGCGTTACGATATTGATCTGACCGCCACCGGCGCCGCCCATTTCAGCCGTGTAACTTCCTGTTTGTACTTTGAACTCCTGAACGGCGTCAGGCGAGGGACTCAGATTCAGAGTATTGAACGTCGGATCGGTGTTGGTAGCACCGTCCAGTAGGAAATAGTTCGCGTTGGGCCGGTTGCCGCCGATGCTGACGGCCGAGCGCTGGCCCGGCCGCCAGTATAACGGACTCATGTCACCCGCCTGCGCCCCATGACTCTCGTGCGCTCCCGGAACGGTGAGCACTAGATCGATCAACATGCGCCCATTGAGGGGCAGGTTCCGAATCGAAGTTGGCTCTACCACCTCACCTACGCTCGCATCCGTCGTCCGCAACACGTTCACTGTTTGAGTCTCGACCTGGACCGTGGTGCTAAGGGACGAGAGCTTCAGCGTTACATCAAGGCTCATCTGCTGTCCCACCTCAACACGCATCGTTTCGGTAAACAGCGCAAATCCCGTGGCCTGCAGCGTAAGTTTATAATCGTCCGGCAGCAGGCCTGTGATTTGGAATGTTCCCTGCTCGTTGCTGTTAGCTTGCCGAACGCTGTGAGTACTAACCGAGGTGAGCTGCACCGAGGCCCCCGGAATTGCCTGCCGCTGGGGATCGTAGACGGTGCCACTAAGGCTGGCATAATTGCTTTGGGCGACAACGGGAAACGCTGCGCACGATAGCAGTAGTCCCGCTCCAGCAAACAGGAAGAGCCGCAATGATTTTTTGATTGTGGTCAGGCGCCGGACAAAGGCAATTTTCATGATCTCCTCACTCATAATGTTCGGACCATAGGTCCTATAGGATTTATAGGACCTATTTTATGTGGCGCTTAAAAAGGGGATGGCCCCGGGCTGGTAATTAACTGGGCACTTAAGGGCTTCGAGTCTGCAACAAACTGAAGGTAGGAAGTTGCCCTTAAATTGCCCCAACCCGGGGACCACTAATCGTCTGCAACGGTCGCACATTAACACCGGGAATGATCGCTGTCATGAGACCGGCGATGGAGTTTTATATCCAACTTTAGTTGGAGACGAGCCACGTTACCGATATCGGCCTATTTTGGAGAATTTCTTTGCGCACGGCTTTGCGGATCTTTGCGTACTTTGCGGTACAAAACCCTTAAAAAACATTAACCGCAAAGAGCGCGAAGAACGCAAAGATCACGCAAAGAGTCGACTTATGACGCCCATTATCATGCAGATCGCGCGCCGTTGAAGATCAGTCGGCTCCAGCTGCGGCGCCGTCAAGCAAAATACCTTTTTCGAGATGGCGCTCGTGAGTGGCATAAGCGGCAGCGTGTGGGTCGTGAGTGACCATGACAATGGTTTTCTTCAGTTCCCTGTTGAGCGTGGCGAGGATATTGAGGATCTCTTCGCCCGAACGGGCATCTAGATTGCCGGTCGGTTCGTCAGCCAGCAGCAAATCGGGATCAGTCACAATTGCCCGGGCGATTGCCACGCGTTGTTCCTGTCCACCGGATAACTGGCGAGGTTGATGATGCATACGATCGCTAAGACCAACCAGCTCCAGCGCGGTTTCCACATTCTTCCGTCGCTCCGCTTTTGAAAGCTTAGTCAACAGCAGCGGCAACTCAACGTTCTCGAAGGCAGTCAGCACCGGCACGAGATTGAATGTTTGAAAGATGTAGCCGATGTGGCTGTTGCGCCAACCTGCCAACTGGCTCTCGCTCAATTTCGCCAGGTCGGTTCCCAACACATCTACTTCGCCTTCGGTGCAGCGATCGATTCCCGCCAGCAGATTCAGCAAAGTGGATTTGCCCGAGCCGCTCGGTCCCATGAGCGCGAGGAAATCGCTCTGTTGAATATCAAGGTTGACCTTGTCAAGCGCCACAATTTCAAAACCGTCTCGTGCGAAGCGCTTGCTCACGTTGCGAACTTGGACCATTGATGCTGGCATGTAATCTCCCGAAAAGTGTTGTTATTCAGAGGTCAGAGGTCAGAAGTCAGACGTTGGCCTGGTTGAAAGTCTGAACCCTGATAAATTGTTTCTGACCCGCTCTGACATGTGATCTCTGACTTCTGATCTCTGACTTCTGATCTCTGATCTCTGACCTCTGACCTCTGACTTCTGACTTCTGACTTCTGACCTCTGACCTCTGACCTCTGACTACTGATTGACCTTAACCCGATCTCCATCGCGCAACTTATCAACGCCCGCCGTGGCGGTTGATTCACCACCGCTTAATCCTTCAAGAACATAAAAAAATTCACCGGCTTCATCACCCAGACGTATTGATCGTTGTTCCACCCTGTTACCCTTAACCACGAAGACAAAACTGTTGCCGTCCTTGCGCACCACCGCCGCTTTCGGGACCAACACCCGTGGGGCGGCCTTAGTCTGAGTTGCCGGCGCATTGCTTAGAAAGTTTACCCGGGCATTCATCTCCGGCCGCAACTGCTCGTCGGGATTCTCCACTTTCACCTTCACCTGGACAGTAGCCTTCGCCCGGTTCGCTTCCGGAGCAATCTCAGCTATGAAGCCGGAATACTTCAGGTTAGGAAAGGCTTCCGGGATGATCTCAGCCCGCTGATCCATCTTCAAACGAGCGAAGTCCGCCTGACTGATATCCAGCTCTATTTGCAAATCGTCCAGGTCCGCGAGCGCGACCACAGATGTGCGCGCGCCGGATTCTCCAACCGCAGAGGGACTCACCATCTCTCCGCGTTCGACGATTCTCTGCAACACAGTCCCCGAAACAGGCGCCTTGATTTCGGTGTTGGCTAGTTGTGTATCAGCGTAGTCGAGCGCCGCCTTCATCTGCCGCACCTGCGCCTCGGCGGCGCGAATTTCTTCAGGACGCGGTCCGATGTCGGTCATGGCGCTGGATTGGCGCGCGCCTTCAACCAACGCTCGCGCCGTGTCACGCTGAGCGACAGCGCGATCCAGCTCGGATTTCGAAGAAATTCCGGCGCGATAAAGTTTCTCTGTTCGATCGTATTCGGCTTCTGCATTTCTCAGTGTTGCTTCCGCCTGCAGGACCCCCGCTTTGTCCTTCAGCTTTTCCTGCGGCCGCGAACCGGTGCGCAATTGATCCAGCCGGGCCTGGGCCGCTGCCAGATTAGCCCGCGCCTGATTTGACTGGGCGCGAAAGTCATTGTCTTCCAAGCGCACCAGTACCTGGCCCTGTTGAACCTTGTCGCCCTTTTCAACTCCAATCCAGGCGACGCGTCCCATAACCTTGGCGCCCACGGCGATTTTGTGATGCGCCACCACGTAACCCGAGACTGACAGCACGGTATCACCCGAACCGCCGCCGCTATTTTCCAGCTTTACCTCCGCTGTGGAAATAGTCTTCGGCGTCGAAAAGAAATAGAAATACGCCATCGCCGCCAGCACGATGAGAACAGACAGCGCGAGTAATAAAAGCTTCGGCGGACGGTTACGCGGGGAAGGCGGCGCCGCGGTACCTCGATCGATCTTCAGGCTTCTGAGCCGCTGGTTCAGATCTTCCTGGTCTTCCTGGGTTTTGGGAATTGTAGACATGCAACTCTTAAGGGCTAAACAGAACTCAGGATGCGCGCAAGGCGTCAACTATCTTGAATCGCGCCGCCCGGATCGACGGCAGTAGCGAGCCCACGAAGCCTATGGCGACGCCGAAAAACAAGGCCCATAACATTAGATCAGGGGTCACACGAAAATTAAAAGCGATCTCACTGAAATTCTGAAAATTGGCAGTCCCGGTGGAGACGAAATCTAACGGCAGGGCCAGCAGGATACCGATGGCCACCCCGATGATGGCAATTACTATAGACTCCAGTACAAACGAAACCAGGATGCTGCGCCGCTTGAAACCCAGTACTCGCAGCGTGCCAATCTCCTTGGTTCGCCGGGCGACCGCGGCATACATTGTATTCATTCCCGCAAAGCCCGCGCCGACTGCCATGATGAATGAGATAAAGACAGCTATTCCTTTGAGGAAGCCGGACGCAGCGCCCTGTTGATCCTCATAAAAGGTTCGCTCCGGCATAGCTTTCAGGTGCAGGCGCTGATCGTCCGTGATGCGTTTCGACAATGAGGCCATGGCCGCCTGATCTTTAGCCCGAAGCAGTACGGTGGAAAAAGTCTCGCGCTTGGTGGTGCTTCCCAGCGAGTTAACGTCCACCCAGATCTCGGATTCGAATGCCTTGCCGCCGGCATCAAACAGCCCCACCACGGTGTAGTCGGTAGTCTGGATGCGGAATTTGTCTCCGATGTCCAGTCCCTGAAAGCGTTCGGAGATGCGCCGGGAAACAATCGCTTCCGTCATTCCGGGTTGAAATATGCGGCCGGCTACTGTCTGGTATCCTGAACGTAGCTTGTTCGACATGGGACCGATTCCACGAATGGTGACATTTGATCCCTGGCTCATTCCCTTGCGCGGTTTGTAGATCAACGTCATCGTTTCAGCCGCAGCCAGCGGTTGGTCGCCTTCACGCGCCACGCCATCAAGGTAGATCAGGTCGTTTAGCTGCTCGCGGGTGACGCTGCTATTCAACTCAGCATTACTTCCTTCGCGCAAGACGATTATGTTCAGGGGCTCGCCGCTGCTGGTCAAGGTGAGATCGATCCCGCGGGCCAATGCCATCACCATCAGGAAAACACCCACGGTTAAACCGATAGTGAAGGCGGTGGCCAAAGTGCTGGATTTGCGCACAGTAATGTTGCGAAAGTTATATTTCAGGGGAAGGGCCATGATTCAGTGTCTTGTTTTTCAGAAAAGTCAGAGTCAGTCTTTGGTAGTGTTCAAAGTTAAACCCTTTGCGTTATTGGCGCTCTTTGCGGTTGATTGTTTTAAAGGCTTTTTCACCGCAAAGTACGCGAAGATCCGCAAAGGTGCGCAAAGAAATCCAAATATGACACTACCTGCTCCAGGTCACTTCGAGCTGAACTTATCAGAAACTACCAGTGCATTACTCCGTGCTGCGCAGCGCATCAGCAATAGTCATCCCCGAGACCCGATAGGCCGAATAGATCACACTCAGGAGTCCTACACCGATCGATATTATGAATGCGATCAGCAGGGTTTGTCCGTTGGGCACAAACTCCTGAAAGTTTGGCACATAAAGACTCAAGTCGACCGATTTGAATATCAGCATTGCCCCGCCGATACCGATTAATGCGCCGATAGTGGTTACGAGCAACGACTCACCAACGAACAATGCGGCAATCGTGCCGCGCTGAAAACCGAGTGATTTCAGCAGTCCGACTTCCCTGGTCCGCTCGCGCACGGTCATTGCCATAGTATTGGCCATAATCAGCAAAAGCGAAAAAGTAATCGCGGCGATAATGCCATACATAAACTGTTTGACCCCGCCCATCATGGTTTCGAAGCTGATGGCAAAATCGCGTTCGCTCTCGGTCTTTGTGGGCGCATCAGTATTGATGAATATCGAGTCAACTGCCTGGGCGATGCGCGGTACATCGTCCGCGGAATTAGCCAGAATACTGAATGTGCTTACCTGGTCCTTGGCCCACGCCGGAACTAATTCATTGATGTATTCATGATGAAAGAAAAGCGTCTTCTCGTCGCCGCCGGTGCAAATGCCGCGAATGATAAACTCCACGCTTCTGTCATAGATTGGACTTCGCAGGGTGACCCGCTGGCCGATGGTGAAGCCGTAGAGTTGCACCAGTTTCTTTCCGACGATGGCGCCTTGGCGGTCGTTAATAAAAGCCTGCCACTCCGGCTCAGACATCTTCAGTTCCGTCACGACTTCCCGGAGTCTGGCGGCATCAACCGCGAAGTTGGCGAAAAAGTTTTTCTCATCCTTGTAAATGCCGCCAAACCAGCTGAACGGAATCACGGCCTTAACGCCCGGTACTGTCGCGATCCGCTGTTGTTGGGAGACAGGCAACGTGAAACCCAGCGACACGGCGTGCCGCGTTACCAGCCGGAGAGGGTTTGAGCTTTCACTGCCGCGCGAAAACTCCGTCAATATCGTGGCCAGCGTAATAATCAGAAAGAGTGAGACGACCAGACTTGAGATAGTCAGCAGCGTGCGGCGTTTGTTACGGAGGATGTTCTTTAAGATCAACTTGCCATATTTCATAGCGCTATTCCAACCTCCCGGGTTTAACTCTCGTTCAGGTTCCGTTATTGGCGGGTGCTGTCAACCATGCGTTCGACAATTTAATTGTAAGTCATGATAACGCATCTTTGCCTTCCAGGGTTGCGTTGTAATCAAAAAGATGCCGTGGGCGCCCCCTCGGTTGAGTCTCCAGGAAGGATCTACAGACAGTGCTACCTTGAAAACTCCGTAGCGAACGGCGGGGCGCCCACGGAGGGACGCCCCTACAATTCTGTTGTTAAGACGACTTTAATGACTCCATCAGCACGATCAGCGAAAAGTGTGAATGCTTCCTGAGCCCGGCTGAATGGAAAATTGTGAGTAACTAACAGTCCCACATCAATCACCTGGCTGGCGATCAAGTCTACTGCGATGCGGAAATCATCGACCGTCGGACCGAGACTACAAATCAATCGACCCTCGTTCCAGAAGAACTCGTGAAACGCGAAATCGTACTGGTATTTGTGTGGCAGGCCAAAAGCCAACAGGGTTCCATTACGGCGCAGGAGCTTCGCCGCCAGGTTCAGAGTTTCTGCACTACCTATCGCCTCGACGGCCAGATCCGCTCGCTTGCCATCCGTTATTGTGTCTATCTCCCGGACGACTTCCGCCGCGTTTCCGCAGATGGTATGCGTTGCGCCCATTCTGGTAGAAACCTTTAGTCGCTCGGGGAGAAGATCAACCGCAATCAACGGGGCCGCACCCATGTGACCCAATAGAGCGGTGAACAACTGGCCCGTCGGGCCCTGGCCCAACACCACCGCCGTTTGTCCCGATACTTCCGGCAACTTCAAGCAGGCATGAACCACCGTTCCCAGGGGTTGGGCGAGCACCAGGCGGTTTGTCGGCCCTGCCGGGACCGGAACAGCGCGATCTTCGCTCGAAACAAAATACTCAGCCAACCCTCTATGTTGAATAGTTGGTAAGGCGAGCACGCGATCGCCTTCTTTGAACCGTTTACTCCGAGACTGCGTGACCAGTCCCACTAACTCGTGGAGTGACAGCATGGGAGGCAGTGGAGCTGACGCTCCCGCAAGAGCAGGATGAGACCTATCGAATAGAAAGTAAGGTAGATCACTGCCACAGATGGAGCCTAACTGAAGCTTGACCAGAATCTCGCCTTCGTCTATCTCGGGTATTGGTATCTCAACCAGTTCCAGACGGCGAGGACCAGCAATCTGTCCCGCAAGCATTTTAGTCATTGTTCGAGTAGTGCTCGCTTAAGAAGAAGTTCTTGTGGTTTGATTCGCGTCATCGGCCCATCGGTGATGATACACTGAAGTTAACCAGGAAAAGGATGACGCCGTGAGTACAGGCGTATAGAGTGCAACCTTTAGGTTGCGTCTGCGCTAACACGCAAGCTAAAGCTTGTACTCTATACACCTGTTGTAGCAGCGCTTTTTCCGAGCACTCTGGAGGCGAATATGTTTCGTGTGCAAATCATCTTGCTCTCGTTAGGATTCCTGCTGGCACTTTCCGCTGTCAAATCTTCGCACGACACTCCGGCCCACGGACTCTTACTGGTGGTCAATAAGAACGAGCAGACTTTGGGCATCGTCAGTCCGGAAGCGGCTGGGCAGTTGGCGACGGTGCCGGAAGGTGGCATTACAGGTCACGAGGTGGCGGCGTCCCCGGACGGTCGCACCGCCTACGTTCCCATCTACGGAAACTCAGGTGTAGGAAGACCCGGGACCGACGGTCGAAACATGGTGGTGATCGACATCGCGGCTCGCAAAGTGATTGGCGACGTTGATTTCGGGCACGGCGTGCGGCCACACTGCGCTGTGTTCGAGCCGAAGAAAGGCCTGCTCTATGTTACGACTGAATTAGACAATTCGGTCACCATCGTCAATCCTCATACGCTGAAAATCGTAGGGTCAATTCCCACCGAGCAATCGGAGTCTCACATGCTGGCCATCACCCGAGATGGACAACGTGGTTACACAGCCAATGTCGGACCGGGCACAGTCTCGGTCCTTGATCTTAAAGCGCGCAAGACGATTGCCGTCATTCCCGTCGCACCGAAAATTCAACGCATCTCGCTTTCGCTTGACGAAAAAATGGTCTTCACCGCCGATCAGACAAAACCACAGCTGGCAGTGATTGACACCTTCACGAATAAGGTGAAGGCGTGGATACCGCTGCCTGCGCCCGGATACGGAACTGCTTCCACGCGTGATGGACGTTGGTTAATCGTGGCCGTTCCCACGGCTAACAAAGTGGCTGTTGTTGATCTGAAGGAGATGAAGGTCGCGCGGGTGATTGATGTACCGAGCGCACCACAGTTTGTTCTGGTGCGACCGGATAACGGCGTGGCGTATGTTTCGTGTGACGCGAGTCACAAGGTTGCCGTGATTAATATATCGACCTGGAAAGTTGATAAGTTAATCGATGCGGGCAAAGGCGCGGATGGGCTTGCGTGGGCGACTGCGGCGAAGTAAATGCTCACCTCATCGGCGGCGGCGCCTTGGATGAAGGCACCGGGTTTCCATCCACAGTATCGGGCTCCATCAGCTCGATTCGAGTTCCGTCAGGATCGAACAGGTTTGCCTGTCGCTTGCCGTTCTTACCAACCTTTATCTCAATCGGCCTGGTGTAGCTCCGTCGTGCAGGGCGGGATTCGAGAATCGCTACAGCCTTCCTAATGTCCGGGGTGATCAGACAAATATGATTCTTGACTCCGAGTTGTGCGGCGTCAGGCGGTGTGGAGTAGAGCATGAACTCGAGATAGTCTTTACCATCTGGAACTCGCATGTTGACCCAGCTCAGCACGTCGCTGGACGGACCACCCCTCCAAATATCCTGGAAGCCGAGAATGTCTCCATAGAATTTCAGCGCCCGTTCAAGCGGTCCCACCAGCACGCCGATGTGTGCAATGTGCGCCGAGATGCGGGTGTCAGGCATAAATTTACCCTTCTCGCGTAACGTCCAACTATCCGGTTCATACTGAACAATCTCCACCGTGTGACCGTCCGGATCGACAACGTTGAAGTTAGAGTTTCCGATGCGGCCCTTTCCAACCGTATCCGGCACTTTAACTCCGCGAGACGCCAGGTATTCGCGCATGGCGGGCGCGGAGTCGGTGTAAAAGGCGATGTGATTGAGACGGCCGTCCTGCTTTGGAGCTTCCGCAAAGAGCTCGATGTATTGGTCGTCATTGACTTTGATGAAAGCAATCCGCGCCGAACCGTCGTCGCGCTTCAAAACATATGGTTCGGCAAACCCCAGAAGGTCCTTGTAGAAGGCACGCGCCGCTTGCAAATCGCTAACGTACAGCGCCATGTGTGCCACGCCGAGCACGCGAGGCCGGCTTGGCTTCTGCGCCGCTGCCAAGCTGCAAAAGACAACAACAAACAGCACCAAACATGACACTCGCTTCATACCTGATTGCTCCTTTAACACCTTGTATCGTCTTCACACCACGGAAATAACAGACTAGCCGGGAATGGATAAGCCTTTGCTTTTGGCGACGCGGTTCAAATCTCTCGGCACGTCTCACACCGCAAGTCACCTGAGATATACGTTAGACGGTCGGCACGTTGATTTCCTTTTATACCAGAAAACAGAAGATAGACCACGGTGGTCCTCAGTGGGGACTGTGGATATTTGAAGGCGGTTTAGGTTTGGGACCCTGGCCTCTAATCGCCTGCAAGGCCGTACGCGCTTCGACATCGAATGGAAAGCTCGTCGAGGTCGTCTGGGCGATTCGCTCGAGCAACGGAATGGCTGCGGCAGCTCGCGGGCCAATCCTGCCGAGAGCACGGAGAGCCTCAAGGCTGGCTGTGGTGTCCATCAAAAAAGTGAACATCATGTAAATATCTTTGAAATCCGGGTCGAGAGCCCGCATGAGATAAGGGACGGCATCAGCACCCCGGGCACCTAACGAACCAGCAGCGACAGCCGCACCGGCGAATTCGTAACCGTCGTCGCTTTGCAGAGCCTCGAGGATGAAGCGGCGACTCTCAGGCGGCACACCAACACGTGCCAAAGTCACAAACAAGTGCGCCCGCAAATACGAGCGCAAGAAGACACCACGGTTTTGCAAAAGCTTCGAGTCGCGGGCGAGCGAAGCCGTGATGACGGGACCTGAAGATGAGGCCCTCTGACCGATTGCGCTCAGCGCCTCCAGATAGGCATCCACTTCTTCGAAATTGGTGGAAGCGGTTGATCGGTCGAGCGCAGAGATCAGCGCGGGTACGGCCTCATATGCGGCGTCCCCAATCCTGGCGAGAGCCAGGGCTGCTTGCAACCGAACCTTCGGATTGGTGTGGGCGAGAGCCAGGGCCAGCGGAGCAACCGCCGACGCATCTACAGGCCCAATCTTTTCAAGCGCCCCGACCGCAAGAGAAGAAAGATAGTCGTCTTCGCCGGCGAGCGTTGAGAGTAACGCTAAGGTAGTCTCCTGCTGGCCTGGCCCCACGCTGCCAAGCGACCGGATAGCAGCGCAGCGAAGGTACCTCTCCGGCGACTTTTGCGTAATCTGAACGAGCAAGGGAAGCCTGGAGCGCGCTTCTGTGCCTTGACGCTGCACGGCCAGAAATGCCCGCGAGCTTTTGGCGGGGGCCATCTGTTCGAGGCGTTCAATATCGGGCGGGAAAAGCGGCGCAGGACCGCCTTCAATTGTGCCAAGCGCAACATAAGCCTCGCATTGTATCGCCGTCATCGGATCCTTTAGAGAAATCACGAGCGTAGCAGATGCTTCTTTCGCTACCGGCCCTAACCGGGCGAGTGCGCGCACGATAGCCAGGCGAAGGGAAAAGACAGTGTGCCTATCTTGCAGTGAGCGAATCATTGCCGTCACCACATCGGGTGAGTTCGAATCGATTGCCGGCAGGCTCTGAGCAGTCTCAGCGCGCACAAAGTCGATCGCCTGAGTGTCACCAAGGATTGCGATTAGCTCCGGTATAGCTTGGCGCGCGCGAGGCCCATAGGCAGCGAGAGCGCGTACGACAAGCTGTTGCACGACTGGGGAAGAATTGCGGAGATTTTCGATGAAAAGCGGGACTCCCTCCTCCGGGGAGAGTCGCATTTCCAAAAGCTGACCAAGCGCAGTCCGCCGTTTATCAAAATCCTGATCCGAAAGCTGCGTTGCCAATTCCGGAATCCGCGCACGGCGCTGCCGGTCCTGCTCTTGAAAGATAGCGGCTTCCATCTTCCGGACAGTATCCGGCGAGGTACGCTCCTGGGCGCAGACTGTGAACGACGCGGCGATCAGGCCGATCGCCTGAAGCATCAGGAAACTGGAAAAGCGCCTACGCATGGTAACGTCCGAAGAGAGGCAGCCTAAGGTCCTGGGCTTTTCCTCCGGTTTCGACTCCTTTTTCTATGGCTTCTTATAGGTGAACGTATAAGTCTTGCCCTCGTAACTCGCTGTACCTAGCAACTCCACTTTCACTTCGCCCTCCTTCGGAAGATCAAAGCCGGAAAACTCATACACCATGAACTTCGTACCTACCCCGATGTCGACGCTGCCTTTCGCCGGACTCCCGTTGACGGTGAGCTTGCCGGCTGTAATGTGGATCTTATTGGCACTGGCGATACCATCGTTTTTCGATACAGGCCTATCAAAAGCAACGATGATCGCACTCGGGGCAGCGGAAAGGATGGTCTTTTCAGTGGGGGTGATACTGACGATTTTGGCGCGATCTACTTTCCAATCGCGGCGTACCTCGTCCACGATGGAGTGCCACTTCCAGAACGTGTCTTCCTCCGCCCCAGGAGAAGAGAAAGTCCCCATCCTCCTAAAACCGGTAGCCCCAGCGATGTTCATGTGGGTGTCGTTATGCCATCGGTGGACCACGTCGCGGCCCAGTTCATCCAAATCCTGATACTCGCCGAGCCTGACGTATTTATAGACGCGAGACTCCTGACCCTTGGAGGAATCGGGAGAAAGTTTCAAGTACTCCGGCTTGGGAAACTTATCTGCTCCTGGTGGAGGATTGGCTCCGATAAAGGCGCCGACGTTGAAGGTGTCGCGCCATTTCTCGTGACTCTCGAGTAATTCTCGATGCCAGCGCAGGAACGCCTCGCCGTGATAGTCGAGTTCGAACTTTTTAGTGCCATCGCCCCATTTGGGCGCTGAGAAGGCCGGAACTTCTCCGTTCACGTCAATACCCTTATGCCACTGTCCGTGGCCTTCCAGAATGTCATAACCTGGAGATTTGTTTTCGTTGCCATCCACCGTGTACACGTCCAGGTTCATATCGGGGAATTTCGACACCTCGAAATCGACAGTCTTACTAAGTGAAGAAGTCCCAATCGTAACGGTCACCGTGACGGGGACGCCGGTTCCTTCTTTCTGCCAGAAGAACGACACAGACTTGGTCTTCAGATCCGCGGCCTCGAGCGGAATCGTCTTATGACGTTTCGGATCGTCCATACGATGCTCATAGCTTTTGATGCGATCACCGGCTACAGTCCACTCATACTTGGCAGTGCGATACTCAGGAGTGAGTTTTGCACTGAGCTGCGTGCGCACCGCCACATGTTCCGAGGTAATGGTTGGCGGAGAGTCTAGGACTTTTTTGTCTTTGTCGAGAATATCCACAGTCACAACCGTGAGCTTCACCTTGGCCGGACAAGGAGGCTTGTCCGATGAATCCAACTCCAATGTCAACTCAACACCCTGCATCTTCTCATCCGACTTGACTCCTTCGACCCATACCTCTTTCGGAAGGGAGGCCGACTTAAACACATGGCCATATCCATCCAAACTCACTTCTCTGCCCGCAAGTTTCGCGTCGCTTTTCACTTCCTTAGTTTTATCGCTTGTTTCCCAGACCCTGATTTTGCCTGGACCCGAGGTCACCTTTAAAGTCACATCCTTCGGTTCAGGACCATCTACACTAAGCTTGATTGGAATCAAGTCGTCTTCGTCTTTCACCGGGCTAATTTCTTCCGGCGCCAGATCGATGATTCCATTTTGATTGTCGTCGTCGGAATTCAAAGCTACGTAACCCCCATCCTTTTCAACCTCTTCCTTGGTTAGGTACTCTCCGCTTTTTCCGCTCTTTTTTCCTACCTGCAAATCGAGTTTGTAAACCTTAATTGTGATCTTCTTGGGTTTCATGTCGTCATTTTTGACACCTTTTTGTTTCCCACTGTCTTTTCCTACCAATGTGACGGTGTACTCTCCAGGCGTGGTGGGAGCGGTGTAGATCACGGTGCTTCGCCAGCCGTTAGTGTCGGTCTTCTCGGCGCCGTTGACCTTGGAGCCGTTATCCTTGCTGCCATCCGCAGTCCAGGAGTAGGTCGTGGCATCAAACACCCCTGATTCTTCTTCGGAGTGACCGCACCCGTTGCATATCTTTGTCAGTTTGTGACTCCCGAGCAGCTTCGAAATGAGGACGACTTTCTGGCCCGGGCAGGCTTTGACCTCGTCGCTTGTTGCAGCCGCTTCGATCTTGCCCTTCTCAAACTTTTCGTCGCCCTTGCAAGGGCACGCGCCTCCCTTCGGAGGCGGGGGTGGATGTTCCTCTATGGTTTCGTATATTGATTTAGGCTTGGGAACCAAGACCGTTTGAACGTAACCATCTTTATGATGCACGACCTCTAGTTTGAATATGACACTTGTGGGAGGATCGTCCCCGTAACCAAATGGGTAATCGCTAATCTCAACCTTCAGCAGGGCCGTGAAAGGAGCAGCTCCTTCAGCCAGATCGGGCGGCTGATAAAGCGTTGCCGGCCCCACGATACCCAGGCCAAATGATCCTGGGTAATAAGGTGGGGCAAGGAATTTTCCCTTCGCTCCCGGCGGTATTCCGCCCGGAGGCACTACAGGCGGAAGAAAGGCGCCTGGAGGGGCCGGCACCTCGCTCCAAACGTAGTTGAGCACATCTACCACGTAGAGACTCTTTAACGATGTGCACCTCTTGGTTCGACTTCCGGACGGATCCGTTGCATAGCAGTTACACGAGTAATCTCGTAGGTCGATGTCCCAGGCATCTACCACGAGGGGCACGGGGTCGTTGGTCTTCGAGGTAGTCTTCCAAGTGATGGTTGTGCCGTCATCTCCCACCATTGTGTGCTCATCTTTTTTCGGCTTGACAACTTCAACGTGCTTCACTCCCGGGCCTTTCTTCAGCACGAGATCGTAGGGAGTGCCTGTTCCTACCTCGCACTCACTGGCCGCGGTTCTCGGTGGAGGCGGGCCACCTGGAGGTGGTGTTGGTCCCGACCGCGCTTTCGGACCTGGGCCAATGGGGCGCTCGGGGTTCGTTGGCTTCTCCGGCGCACACACTACAGTAGCCGTAATCTGAAAGGCGCCCGGTTGAATACCCGTCAAACCGCGTTGGATTTTGTAAGTGCCATCGGCCGCGACATCTGCCTGATGGATATCGAAATGCTGTGCATTGCCCCCCTCCATGTTAATGACCGCCGGTGACACATTGATTAGATCGAGCGGCATGTCTTGTTGAATTCCCGTTAACCCCGTCACGGTGACAAGCAGAGTTGTTTGCTGTCCCCGCAGCAGGCTTAAGTTGCCTGCAGACAGCTGTACGCCAAAATTCTGAAATGGACCACTAGTTTCTTTCCCCTGTTCTCTATAGTTGATCTGCGTGGCACCCGGTGTGTTGCTTGTGTTCTGTAGAACTCTCATGCGTGGCGACTCGGCGAGGGGTTGCAGCGGTGTTCCAGCGATTGAGCAGGAATCGTTCGGAGCAATGACTCCATCACAGTGGTCCATGACCACGACATTCTTTCCCATTTGTCCGCAGGTGGGCAGTTGAGTGTCCGACGGAGGGGACTCTGATGTTTGCGAAATTGGCAACTGCGCATTAACAACCTCCTTGCCATTAACCTTCAAGATGATGAACGGCCCGTCAGCGTTGATCTGTTGCGGGATGGTGCGGGTAAAGACCTTTTCCGCGACGCGTACAGGTTGGCCTCCGAGGAGCAGTACCGATTTCTCCAGCTCAGCCTGGTTGCGCGCGCGTTGCTTTTCATCTTTACCTCCGGCTGCTTCTGTCTGCACTGTGCCGGAGAAAGTGTCGCCAACAGCGACGAAGCTTGGAAAGTTGATTATCAGCTTGCTGCCGCTGGGAAATGTCAGAATATCAGTCGTCAGGCCAGGCGAACTCTTTAATTCGAATTTGTAATCGATTGCAACTTTAAATCTCGGCGAAGGTGTAGGACCAGGGGAAGGAGTCCGGATCGGCATCACAGTCCTTTGAGCTGATGCTCGCCGACCAAAGAGCGGATGGCTCGCGCAAATGACAGTGGCTATCAATAAGCATATCGCGATCGCTAGTCTTCGGTGGCTGAATCTCATCGGGGAAAGATTGCACTCTCGGAAAGAGGGCCTTCACTGCCATTACAACGAAACTGGCTCAGAAGCACGTTGACGATTTGCTGTCCACAGCCTTCCATTGAGGGAGTCTTCTCTCTCTCTCAGAAAGAATCCCAGGGCCACATCCTCCGATAATCGAAGGCTATACGGCTATGCACAACTATTAACGCCGAAGCGAACCGACGCAGATGAGCGGAGGTGCTGCCGCGGCGTTTGAGAAGTGGAGTCTTCCCAGATCGACCCATTGATAGATCGTCCCCACGCTCTCACGAGATGCGGCGGCGGCATCCTCAGCAGTAACCAGGCTCATATCCGCAGCACATTGATGGCACCAGCCTCGTTGTGTCCGCATCCCGCGAACTGCCACGAAAGTCTCTTGTTCGACGATAATCTCCATCGTTGTCTTTGTGCGCATTGTTCGGACCGTGTACTTTCCGTCGGGCATCAGCGTCAACCGCCTTTCTTGCCGTCCAAAAACCATTGAGAGCACATTCGACTTGCCATAGAATGCGGGCCGATACTCGCGATATAACGACGATCCGGAACCTCTGGTCAGGCTTTGCACATGATTTCGCGATGAACCATAAACGTGGGGCCGACCGAAGTACTTAGGAAGTTCTGAATTTCTTCCAGTGAAGTTCTGAAGTCCGGGAAATATTCGAAAAACCTTAGCTTGCCATTGCTCGGCCGAAGGAGATACAGGCGTAACCAGCGTCAAACTGAGATTTGCCGGACACTAATTCATGAAAAGGCCGGTTAATCATTTTTACGAATTCGGGATGTTTCGCATCGACGTTGAAGAACGCCTGTTGTTCCGCCAAGGCACTGCCTTGCCTCTGCCGCCGAAGGCCTTTGACATCCTGCTGGTCCTGGTTCAGCAAAGCGGGCACGTGTTGGAAAAGCGTGAATTGATCGAGAGTGTTTGGGCCGACACCTTCATCGAAGAGAACAACCTGACGCAGTACATTTCAGCTTTGCGCAAGATACTCGGCGACGATCGTCGCGAACAGCAATACATCGAGACCGTAGCGCGGCGCGGTTACCGGTTCGTTGCGCCTGTCAGTGAGGTGCATGGCGACGACCGCGATCTAATTGTCGAGAACCGCACCAGCGTGCGAGTAGTCATCAAGGAAGAAAAAGAAGAGCGCGAGTTAGTGATACAGGCGTCCGAAGTGCCGGTCTCGTCTTCAGTCCGCAAGTCTAAACGGCGGATGTTTCTCGGATACGCGCTGGTTGGGTTGTGTTTGGCTTTGACCGTCGTTTCGGTTTACTGGTTGTCGTTCATCGTAAGGCAGCCGCAAGCGAATGCCACATTGCCGATTATCCATTCCATTGCGGTTCTGCCGTTCAAACCTGCCGGTGCCGGCGAAACTGATCAGTACCTGGGCCTGGCGCTGGCACATGACCTATCCAGCCGGCTAAGTCAAGACGGAGTTCATTCGTTACCAGTCAGCGCCAGTTACAGATATCTGGACGATCAAGGTGACCCGGTGAGGGCTGGACGCGAGTTGGGTGTAGATGCTGTGATTTACGGAAGCCTCAAGAAATCGGGTAGGCGAATCGCAATCGATGCTCAACTAACGAGGGTCAGTGACGGCGTCACACTTTGGAAAAAGAGTCTCGAAGACGAATCTCGAAACGCTTTCACGCTTCAAAACTCGATCTCCTCGGCGGTAACACACGTGCTTTCGCCGAATGCTGACGTAAAAGACATTGAATTAGGCCCGCCGCCGGGCACTTTGAACCTTGACGCTTATGAGGCCTGCGAGAAGGGTTGGTTCTTCCTGAGCAAGCGAACCGCCGTGGGCACGCACTTGGGCGCTGGTTACTTCGAGCGAGCGATCATCGAAGATCCCAACTATGCGCTGGCCTACGCCGGTCTCGCGGAGGCCTATGCGTTCGACATTGAGAATTGGAAAAAGGCTGAAAGCACGGCCTTAAGGGCCCTGGAGATCGACCAGAATCTTGCCGAAGCGCACGCCGTCATAGGCTTCGTACATATGTTTTGGTTGTGGGATTGGCAAGCTGCCGAAAAAGAATTCAAGCGCGCGGTTGAACTTGATTCCAACTACGCGACCGCTCATGAGTGGTACGCCAGCTATTTAGCTGCGAACGGAAGGGGACTTGAGGCAAAAGAGGAGATGCGAAAAGCTCTCGAGCTCGATCCGTTCTCCGTACCGATCAATGCAGATATGGGCCAGATGTTTTACTTCTCGCAGGAATACGATCGAGCGATCGAGCAGTGCCAGACGACCATCGCGCTGAACCCAGAATTCCTGAACGCTCACATCTATCTTTATGAAGCGTATACACAGAGGGGGATGTATGACAAAGCGTTTGCCGAGTACTTCAATATTCAAAAGCTCGCTGCCGGCAATCTCCTTTATTCACCCGCGGCGGAAGAATCGCTTAGAAAAGGTTATCAGGATTCGGGAATCAAGGGCTTCTGGAAAGCAAGGCTGGCCTTCTTGGAGAAGCGTTCCAACGATGATCTAGCGGCGGCAGAATATTGTGCGCGCCTGGGTGATAAAGACCGAGCCTTAACTCTTCTGGAAAAGGCGTACGCCACCCACAATTTTGACCTAGCTCTTATCGCAGTTAATCCAATCTTCAGCGACGTTCGCACCGGCCCCAGATTTAGACGTTTGAACCATCGCATCTTCCCGGAGAGTGCATATCAACGGCCGTAGCACGGTCTTGTCGAAGTCGTCCTGCGCTGCCAAAAGCTGCACAAATCGCGGATTCCGCAATTTCCGGTAAATGGAAACTATCGCACCTGCGAGCGGTAGCCACCCGTCCCGGGTAAGCATCCGAACTACCAACCCTTGAGCGCGGTGCGGCGGTACGATCGCTTTTCCTGATCAGTTAGTCCCGACTTCCACTCGTAAACCGCGTTCTCCCAATCTCCATACATGGGATTAGGGACGACGATGAAACGTGTTCCAAACAGCGCTCGATCGCGATCAACCTGGGCGGCGCGCTCTGCTATAGATTTGCCGGCAAAGTCATCAGTGAAATCGTTGAGATTGTCGCCTAACAGCAAAACTATCCGATAACGTGCGGCTACTTTCTGCCGTCGCGGCTCCTTACCTGGCGGCGAACCTTCTTCGCGCACCATCACGGTTTCTTCGCTCACGTCCGGAAAGCCAAGCCTTTGTAGATTAGTGATCGTTCCCGCTTTCTCAGCCTGACGCCGATTCGTGATGTAGAAGACGCGGGCGCCACGTCGCGCGGCGTAGTTGAGAAAATCAACGGCTCCCGGAACGGCACCGGCTTCGGCGCGCTGGCACCATTCACGCCAGGCTTGCGAGGTATAAGGCAAGTTGCGAAGGATCAGCTCCGCTTGAAATCGACTGTTGTCCAGGACCGTCTCATCCGCGTCAACGATGACCGCGGCGCGCGGCGCAGAACGGCGAGTAGTGCCCCGGCTTCGCGCATTGCTACCCCGCAAACTCTCATCGAGACGCAGCCGCGCCAGCATAAACGTCTGATAGGCAATCGCGCGATACTCCGCCGATGATTGCGTCCACAGAATCGCTCCGGTCTGGTACTCGTTGTCAACATCAGTTTGCCGGCTGGTTGATGGCGTTTGAGCGGTGGTGAATACGTGGGTTAGCACTAAAATCGCAATACAAAATAGCGAAGCGCCTGACGAGTTTCTCACATTGATCGTTCGTTTTTCTTTCTTCATGAAACCTCCAACCTGGTCACTGCGGTAGAATTACACAACTTATCTTTCTCTGTGCATCCTCGGTGTTCTCTGTGTCTCTGTGCTGGGTATTTCTCCTGATAAATTCACCACAGAGGCACAGAGAACACAGAGGTTGCACAAAGGGCTGAAACTCAACCCAGACACACTTTACGAGATATGTTAAAGTCATCCACTATGAAAACAAATCGTCGTAGTTTCCTCCTGGCTTCGTCTGCGGCGTTGGTGTTAGCAAAGAGCAAACTAACGCCGGCGTCATATGTTCAACCTGCTGAAATCTCAGAGCCACCGCTTCCGATCGAGGAACGAACGGTAACCGTCTACACCACGGCTGACAAGACTAATTATCGTCTCTCCGCTACTGACACTTTGAAATTCAAACCTCTGGGTCAGCCTTTGGAAACCCAGATCTGCGTGTTTGTCGATCCCGCTAAGACATTTCAAACGATCCTTGGCATTGGCGGCGCATTGACTGATGCCTCTGCTGAAACCTTCGCAAAACTGCCCAACCCTAAACAGCAGGAGATTCTAAAAGCATATTTTGACGTCAGCAACGGCATCGGTTACACCCTGGCACGGACCAACATCCACAGTTGCGACTTCTCAAGTGGCAGCTACACCTATGTAACCGAAGGCGACAAAGCCTTGCAGTCCTTCAGTGTCGATCACGATAAGCAATTTCGAATTCCCTTTATTAAGCAAGCACTGGCTGCAACGGGCGGGAAGCTGACCCTTTTTGCCAGCCCCTGGAGTCCACCGGCATTCATGAAGAACAACAACGATATGCTTCATGGTGGAAAATTGAAGCCGGAGTTTTACCAGTCATGGGCCGACTACTACGCCAGGTTTATCAAGGCGTATCAGCGAGAAGGCATACCGGTATGGGGAATCACTGTTCAAAACGAGCCCATGGCGACACAAAGATGGGAGTCATGTATTTACTCTGCTGAAGAAGAGCGCGACTTTCTGAAGAACTATCTTGGCCCGACAATGAAAAAGGAAGGCCTGGGCGACAGGAAGATAATAGCCTGGGACCACAACCGGGACCTGGTCTACCAAAGAGCCCGTACGATTCTGAGTGACCCCAAAGCCGCACGGTATGTCTGGGGCATTGGCTTCCACTGGTATGAACCATGGAGCGGCGGCGAACAGATGTTTGACAACATTAAGCTGGTGCACGAAACCTTCCCGGATAAAAATCTGATCTTCACGGAAGGCTGCTCCGATTCCTTCAATCCGCAAAGACTTAACGACTGGAAGTTAGGCGAGCTATATGGTCGTTCAATGATCAATGACTTCAACAGTGGCACTGTCGGCTGGACAGACTGGAACATCCTGCTGGATGAGACAGGCGGACCAAATCACGTCAAGAACTTCTGCTTCGCGCCGGTTCACGCCGACACGAAAACTGGCGAATTGATTTATACAAACTCCTATTACTACATCGGACACTTTTCAAAGTTTGTGCGTCCGGGTGCGAAGAGAATCGCCAGTTCACCCAGCCGGAGCCAGCTGCTTTCCGCTGCTTTCATCAATCCTGATGGAAAAGTGTCGGTGGTGGTGATGAATAAGAGCGACCAGAAGATCTCCTATTATCTTTGGTTGGACGGCCAGGCCGCTGAAGTCAGTAGCCTGCCGCATTCTGTTCAAACCCTTGTCTTCTGATTCTTTACCCCAAGGAGGAACGTCGATGACGAGAAGGTCTCTTTTCTACGCCTCTTTATTAATAGTTCTGGTAGCCGGTTTTGCGTCCCCCCAGTCAGGGGATAAAGCAAAGGCTTCTGAATCCGACAAGCTTGTGTATGCCGATTTTCAAAACCTGCAAAACGGGCGGCTCGTGAGCAAGCGAGGTGGCGCCACGCGCCTGAACCGGTATGCTGAGAACCCCGCCAATCAACCAAAACTTCGGGGAATGGAAAACGTAGATCCGCCCACCCCTGCTGCCGCGCGGGTGACGGCAGAGGATCTTGCGGCCGCCTTTGAATATGAACTGCGGATACCGAACCAGTGGGAGGGAGTAGATTTAGAGGTGGTCGGACAGCCCGAGAAAGATGGCAAACTCGTGGCTGACGACGTCAGTGGTTATAAATTCATCACCCTGAGGCTTTTTGCTAAGAGTTCCCAATCGGGTCCCCAGTCGATTCGGATCGAACTCATCACTCGCGGTCACGGCTATAACCTCGAGGGCGGGTATCCGAACGCAACTTTCCGAGTCTCTCCTGGTTTCAATACCTATAAGATGAAGCTCGACTCATTTAGCCAACCGGAGTGGGCCCCGCACCTTGACCTGAAGAATGATGTCCTCAAGAAGTTGACTTCGGTTACAGTTGGAGTGTTCTGCGATAAATGCAGGCTCGAGACCGGAACGGTTGTAGTGGACAACATCGCTTTCGAGAAGTGAATGGGTCGATGGATCAATGCGTCTATCAAGCTTTGTTCACTACCCGGTGTCGCTCCGTCCTCAACTAGTTCTATCTCTGCTGCTCTTCTGGAGCGGGCATGCGCTCGCCTTTGACTCGCAAAGAGCGCTATCCGAGCTTACCCATCAGGTTTGGCTGACTGAAAATGGCTTGCCGCAAAATACTATTCATTCTATCGCCCAAACCCCGGACGGCTACGTATGGATCGGCACGGAGGAAGGACTGGCGCGTTTTGATGGCGTTAGATTTACTGTCTTCGACAAAGAGAAGACGCCAGAGCTCAAGAGCAATTACATTCGCGCTTTGTTCGTAGACCGGCAGGGGGCACTCTGGATCGGGACCGCGGAAGGTTTGGTCCAGATGCAAGGCGGGAAGTTCACCACCTTCACGACCAACGACGGCCTTCCCAGCAACACCATCCAGGGAATCTATGAAGATCGAAAAAACAACCTCTGGGTCGCTACCGCCAATGGACTGGGCCTTTTCAAGGGGGGCTCTGTTACTCCGTTTACCGCCAGAGAAAAGTCGATCGGGGGCAGCATACAGGCCGTGTTCGAAGATGCCGGCAGCGCTCTCTGGATTGCCACGCCCTACGGACTGGTCCGCCTAAAGGACGATAACTTTACCAACTACACTGTCAGAGACGGCCTCGGCAGCAACAGTGTGAGATCCATCCAACAAGACACCGAAGGTCACCTCTGGTTCGGGACCCTTGGCGGCCTGACCTTCTTCGACGGCAAACGCTTCAGAAACTACACCACGCGAGATGGGTTGCCGAACGATAGGATTATCTCTTCGCATGCGCAGAAAGATGGCAGTCTCCTGGTTGGAACCGCGGGCGGCCTTTGTCGCTTTAGTAATGGTCGTTTCTCAGGTTTCAATGCGGCGGACGGACTTTCAACCAACACCATCCTGGCCCTGCTCGAAGACTTCGAAGGCAACCTCTGGGTAGGCACTGAGTCTGCCGGCATCAACTTACTCAAGGACACAAAGTTCACGACCTACGCCACCAGAAACGGTCTGTCAAACGATCTAATCAAGTCGATCTATCAGGACCGCGCCGGGAATATGTGGATAGGGACTGACGGCGGGGGGTTGAATCTGCTGAAGGACGGCCAACTAAGCGTCTACACAACCCGGGAAGGTCTGTCCAGCAATGTGGTAGTCGCTCTGTTCAGCGACGCTGAAGGTAACCTTTGGGCCGGTACGCCCGAAGGTCTAAATCGTTTCAGCCAGGGCAAGTTCACTGTCTACACGGCAGCGGACGGTTTGGCAAACAACGACGTGAGATCAATCAGCACGGACCATCACGGCAATCTTTGGATTGGCACTCGAGGTGGTCTGACGCGGATGAAAAATGGAGTCTTCAAAACCTACACCGAAGTTGACGGGCTGGCCAACGATCTAATCGCCACCATTTATGAAGATGCCAAAGGAACTCTTTGGGTTGGGACTTTCGGTGGCTTGAGCAGGTTAAGTAATGACGAGGTCACTTCATTAACTTCAAAAGACGGGCTTTCGAGCGATCTGGTGATCTCACTTTACGAAGACGCCGACTCTACCCTCTGGATCGGCACCAATGGAGGCGGGTTGAATCGACTGAAAGATGGGCGGCTGACAGCGTACACGACGCTTAACGGTCTACTCGACGACGTCGTCTATCGAATCATGGAAGACAACCAGAACAATCTATGGCTGAGTTGCCGCAAAGGAGTCTTTCATGCGAGCAAGAAAGAGCTTGACGATTTTGCCAACGGGACGATAACCGCGATTGCGCCGGTGGCCTACGGTACTGCCGACGGCATGATGACGCGCGAGTGCAGCGGCGGCGGCGATCCGGCGGGTTGGCGTGCAAGCGATGGAAAGCTTTGGTTTCCAACCATCAAAGGCGTGGCCGTAATCGATCCACAGCATATTCGGATGAACACTAAGCCGCCGCCCGTGGTGATCGAACAGATCGGGGCCGACAACCAAACATTTGCGGCTCGCGGGAAGATGGAGCTGCCACCGGGCAAGACCAGCTTGGAGTTTTACTACACGGCGGCCAGTTTTGTAGCTCCTGAGAAAGTGCGTTTCAAATACAAGTTGGATGGCTTTGATAATGATTGGGTTGATGGCGGGACGCGCCGGATCGCTTACTACACAAACTTGCGGCCGGGCGACTATACGTTTCGGGTAATCGCCTGCAACAACGACGGCGTGTGGAATGAAACCGGGGCCGCTCTGGCGCTCTATTTGAAGCCCTACTTCTATCAGACTTACTGGTTTTATTCGGTAGGCGTTCTGTTGCTGGCGCTGCTGGCGTGGCAGGTATATCGCTTTCGTGTTCGCGGAATGGAGGCGCAATTTTCGGCCGTCCTGGCCGAGCGGACGCGGATCGCTCGGGAGATTCACGATAACCTGGCCCAGGAGATGGCAGGTATCTCCGTGCAGTTGGAGGTGGTTGCGCGTACCATGCCGCCCGGTGCAGAGGCTGCCAAAACGCAGCTGGATCGGGTGCGCATGTTGGTACGCCACGGGATAACTGAAGCGCGGCGATATGTTTGGGCCTTGCGTTCTTCGCCGCTGGAGCACCACGATCTGCCCACTGCTTTAAGTGAAACGGCGCGACGATTAACGGCTGACACGGCGGTCGACGCCCAGGTTCAAGTGAGCGGCACTTTCCGGCCCTTGACACAGTTGGTGGAGGACAATTTACTTCGCATCGGACAGGAAGCGATTAATAATGCCGTGAAACACAGCGAGGCGCAGCATATCTTTGTAAATCTGGTGTTTGATGCCAAACAGGTGCAACTCACGGTGCGCGATGACGGCTGCGGTTTCGATACTCAAATCATTCGGGAAGGCGCCTCCGATCATTTCGGGCTGCTCGGCATGCGCGAGCGCGTAGAACAGATGGGCGGCAGCTTATCAATCCAGAGTACTAAGGGAGCCGGGACGGAAATTACGGTCGACGTCCCGATCGGTAGTTAGTCACCAAAATGTCCGACATGCTTCAGCTTGTCGTCGAGATTGGGGAACTCTCAATGTGGAACGTTACGGGTAATCTCACTGCTGGAGTGATGCCAATCTTGACGACAAGCTGAAGCATGTCGAACATTTTGGTGCCCCCGGAGAATAGGAACTTGTGAACAGCCAGAAGATCAGAGTAATGGTCATCGACGATCAGGCGGTCGTTCGCCAGGGCTTTGCCGCGCTGATTAATACGGTTCCCGATATGGAAGTGATCGCCGAGGGAATCAACGGACAGCAGGCCATCGATCTGTATCGCCAACACAAACCCGACATCACGCTGATCGATCTGCGCATGCCCGTCGTCGGCGGCGTCGAAGCTATCGCCGCTATCATGGGTGAGTTTCCGGAGGCCCGGCTAATCGTTCTCACGACCTACGATGGTGACGAAGATATCTACCGGTCGCTGCAAGCCGGCGCGAAAGGTTATCTATTGAAGGACGTGTTCTTCGAAGAACTGGAAACGGCCATCAGGACGGTACACGGCGGCGCGCGGCGGATCCCGCCGGCCATAGCCGAACGATTGGCTGAACGAATGAGCGGCTCCGATCTAACCGCCCGAGAAATGGAAGTGCTTGAGCTGATCGTGCGAGGGCAAAGTAATAAGGAGATCGGCGCGAGCCTGAGTATTAGCGAAGCCACGGTAAAGAGTCACATCAATAACATCCTGAGCAAACTTGGGGTCACCGATAGAACTCAGGCCGCTACCACGGCACTGCAACGCGGGCTGGTCCACCTCCGTTAAAACAATAGGTCAGATAGGTCTCATAGGTCCTATTGTTTTCCTGGTGGCGTGGGGCTGGCCGCTGGTTTAGCAAAGACTATCGGCGACGCTGACGTGATTCCCTTCCCTTCCTCAACTGTTAACGATTGGTTCGGCTTAATCTCTGAAATGGTATCTTTCTGGCCACCCGGCCAGGTTATTTCCAAACTCAACACCCGGCCTTCCTCGGGCGCGCCGAGCCCGAAGACAAGGGGCAGCTCACTTTGTGAGCAGTAGCTGGACCCCGTCTTCACCATGCTAAAGAGCCTGGCCTTCGCAGTTTTCAAAGTGACTTTCGCGCCAATCCCATCACGGTTGGATCT
>Ga0070697_100000583_pt1 | contig 27539 bp, 22 predicted proteins | sample KBSK1501metaG_FD_65475 | JGI IMG/M metagenome (GOLD analysis project Ga0070697, IMG submission 65475) | Corn, switchgrass and miscanthus rhizosphere microbial communities from Kellogg Biological Station, Michigan, USA - KBS K1-50-1 metaG | ecosystem: Host-associated > Plants > Roots >...
TAGAACTGATGCATAGCGAAGAGTAGCCCACCCTTTGCAAAAAAAAACGCAAAGGGTAGGCCACCCCAGAGTAAAACAGAGTCAAAACCATCTCGGCGCGTTAAGGGTCGCCCACCCGCCACCCGCCAGTCGTGTTAGTTCCTTCTGCATCAAAGATCTCCCGGTTTTTCCAAGAGACAGATGTTGTGATAAATGGTGGGCTCGCCATCCAGTACATGCTCGGAATCCGTGACAATAAAGACTTCGTCTCCTCTTGGTCGCGCTACAAGCTCAGAGGACGCAAAGTCGGAACCGATTTTAAGAAAGCCAGGACGCAAAGACGAGGCACCTACCACCTTTCTGCTCACGAAAAAGTCCCCCTTGATCTCTCGGACGCTTTCAAACTGTGCAAAAAATTCTCGAAGAGTGGGTCCGAGCCTATCAATCGTGGGATTGTGTGAAAGGTTCTCCGTTATAGTCTCGAATCGAGCCGAATTCGTGATAAGCGCAAGTGCGTGGCCTTTGGCCTCCTCAAATGGCATCGCGCGCACTCTTCGTATATCTTCTCTTACCTTACGGTCGACCGAACTCCGCGACGTAAGAAATTGAATTAACTTGACCAGGACATTCATGAGCGAAACTCCCACACCCAACTTTTACTCGCAGCCACTCTTGCGCCCGATCAGGTTTAGCAAAATCCGACCACTCGTCGTTGCCGGGTTTACAGCCGCTTCACTCGATCGTTGCCACGCCTTGGTTCTTGCCACACGGTGAAATTGCCAAACGGGACGTCTCGGATGGAGTTGTGCCCTCGTAACAACGCATAGATTTATCGGAACAGAGTTGCCATCTCGATTGACGTCCATCGCCAACATTCCTCTAAAGCCGCACCCATTGATGAACCAACCCCCAAAGGGTGCGCCACCCCAGAAAACGTCCCGTCGTCCCTCAGTTTCCAACTGCCAACGCGGTTGACGTCCATCGTTGACATTCCTCTAAACCCGCACACTTTGATGAACCAACCCCAAGAGGGTGCGCCACCGGCGTTATCTTTCAAGATCAAATGTGTAGTTGATGTTCACGAATCCCACTTTCGCCCTTTGCGCATGCACCTCAGAGGGCCTACAGGTCAGACATCGTACCGATAAGTTGTGATTGTCGGTCCAAGAAATCTCGATTTTCTGCGGTCTTTCAGCTGTCATAGCGATGTCTCTCTCTCTGTCGTATTTTCCGGAATTCAAATGTACGGTCACCCAAGTAACCTCTTTCGTTGTGGCACCGCAATCCCGAGCAAACACAGTCGCCATCATCTTGCCGTCCGGAGAAGCTTTGCTCCAGATCATTTCGTCGGAACAGATCGAACAACCCCACCCCCAAACACTTAGCAGCAGGAGGACCGGAAGCGAAATATTGGAAGATCGTCTCACTGGTGGCAGCCCTGCCTGTAGTAGTCATAGCCGAGCATGATTTGAATCTGATCGGCTGGATCATCGCCATACGGGGGTGGCCCCCACCAATGACCAAGTTGCGCCGCACGACTAGGATCGGACCTTGTCGAAGCCCAGCCAGCACCCCTGAGAGCTACATTCTCAGGTATCCCGAGTGCCGCTGCCGTTGCGCCAAAATTGAAATTACCGAAGTCTTCATAGGGCGATTGTCGGTCCAGCGAGCCAAAATCATTCAGAGTCTTGTTCTGTTTGTAGTCCCACGGACCGTGGTTTCTTACTTTGTGGTAATAATCTTCAAGTACCAGAGGGGCACCGAGCAGATTGGGCAGAAGCGGCGCGTTTGATTCTTCTTCAGCAATATTCTGATCTACATTCATGCTGTCCAGATGAGGAGGGACCGACGGGCAATCGCCGTTCTTCTTTTTCTTGTCGAGCCCAGAAGGATCGTTGAAATTTGTGGGAGAGTCCAGGACATAGTCATACTTGTTGATTCCTCCCATAAAGCCGATTGGGTCCTCAGAGATGAATCTCTGGAGTTGGGGGTTGTAGTATCTGGCGCGGTAGAAGTAGAGGCCGGTGGCGTCGAGCTCTCGGCCGGTGTAGGCAAAGCTGTTAGTCGTGGCTGCGCCGGTTATGGAGGTGTTGCCGAAGGGCTCGAAAGTGTATTGGGTTAGGAGAGTGCCGGTGGAATCCGCCAAAGCGAGCGTGCTGCCGAGCGCATCCGTCAGGAAATTCCTAGCGCCGGCCGAATCCGTGCGCTGGAAATATTCGTCCACGCCGCCTGTGAGCAGATTCGCCGAAGCCGATGAGCCGGAGATTTCCTGGACGGGATTTGCTCCGTCGTAGAGATATTGCGTCGTCCCGCCAATGGTCTTGCTGACGCGGCGGCCGAAGGGGTCGTACTGAAAACTCGCGGACGCTGCGCCGCTGATGGACACCAATTGATTTCGCGTGTTCCAGGTGTAGGTATTCGTTCCGTCGCTGGTCAGGTTGCCGTTGGCGTCGTAGGTGAGATTCGCGCCTTTCCACTGCGTCAGCTGGTTGTTGACATTGTAGGTGGCGGGGGAAGCCGCCTGCGGCGTGTTCGTCCGGGCAAAGCTCCCGCCAACGCCCGTGCGCCGGCCTGCCAGATCGTAAGCGGTCCCGGACCCAGGCACGGGACTTTCTAAATCGAACATGCCAGCCTCGCCGATCCATGTTCAGCATTCCTCTAAACCCGCACCCTTTGATGAACCAACCCCCAAAGGCGGCGCCACCGAACATCGTCCTACGGTTCTGGGCGCGGCTTCACCCGCCGGCAGTCTCGCTTAGCGCTCTTCCGTTTTGGCAGCCTTTGTCCGTTTTGCGAAGACATGTATTGGCCGGCGTCTGGAGCCATCCTGTTTTTTGTGGGCGACGCCTGAGGTTGCGGATTGCACCATGTACGCGGAGCGGGTCATGCCCGCTTGCGTGGCGAGACGGTCGATCAGTTCAATCTGATTTTCGCGGGCGGTGACGTTGACGCGAACGGTTTTTGATTTTGGGAAGTCTGCGGCGACTAGAAACGCTACGGCATTTTGTCTGGCGGCGTCCGCGACCAAATCATCGATCTTGGACGGCTTGGGGATTTTTTCTCCGTCCTCCATCATGCCGGCAATATGAAACGCCAGTGCGTCTGGAGCCCTACGGCGAGCCTCGTCGAGGGACTTACCTGCTGTCACACAGCCGGGAAAATCGGGGAAGCTGACGCCGAAATCGGATTTGCGGTCTTTGTGTAAATAAGCGATGTAGTCCATTTTACCTCAGCCTGATATTGGCTTGCTTTTCGATACTTCCAAGCGTGCCGATGGGAATGTCTCGGACGGGATGCGGCACGGTAACTCTTCCCGCTTTCGTACTGTGCTTAAACTGCTTGTGACTCCCTTCGTGAGCGACTTCATACCAGCCGTCTTCTGGTAAGCGCTGAATGACCTCACGACTGCTCATACCTCAGAATACACACTTTTAACACACTGGCCGAATTGACGTGCGCTCCTGGCAGGCGGGCCGGGAGTTTGAACTTCGCGGACGGCTTACGACGGCGTTGGGTGCGGAGAGTGTGCACAATGTATCGTGCCCCTACAAGGGCGGTTTATTGGGGCGGCGGCGAAGGGTGCGGCGATGGACGCAGCTGCAGGGACGGCGTTAGCGGCAGAGGGTGTCGAGCGGGGCGGGAGGCACGGGTTGCGGCGGGAGGGGCAATTTGCGGTGTGCCATTGCGGCTTCGAGAGTGTTCGGGTTGGAGGATAGGTGGGGATCGATGTCATTGCGGTAGAAGGGGTCGCGTTCAGCTTCGGGAAGGGTAATGAATTGGAAGCCCCTGGAGCGATAGAGGTCGAGGAGCCTGGGAAGCATCTCCGCGTCGAAGGCGCCAATATGCATCAGGAGGACATAAGGAATGTCGCGGTCGTACAGAGCGTGGGAAAGCCGGCGATAAAAACCGATGTTCGCGTCCGCGGCGGCGAGGTAGCTGCTTTGAAGCTGCGCGATGGCCGCGTTGTCGCCTTTGGCTTTGCAGCGGCCATACGAATCGTTCCATAGATAGTCGGCAAAACTCATGGTGACGCCGGCGATTTTGTAGCCGTGCTGCGCGAGAAAGGTGCGAATGCCATCGTGTTTCGCCGGAGTGTAGCCTTCCGCGAGATACGGGAAGCGAAACCAGTGCCAGTCTTCGTTGTCCATCATTTTGTTGAGAAGCGGCTCGTTGCGAGTGACGTTGGCTTCGAAATCCTCGAGAGAATTCTGGTCGAGGTTCATGTGTGACCACGTGTGGCTGCCGAGGGGATTGCCGGCGGCGCGCCAAGCCTGGAGTACAGGCAGATCCTGGGGCTCGCTTTCGAGCGTTGCGCCGTTCACGAAACCGTAGGTCGGAGGAACGTGAGCGTCGTGCAGGGCGGCCAGGATTTTTGTGGCGATTTCGGCGCGAGTTTCTCCGGCGGGCAGCGGGCCGTGGGCGGGAAGATCGTCGAAAGTGAAGGCGATGCACGGGGGCGCGGTGGAGGAAGAATGAGAGGAAGAATCGGGGGAAGGAGATTGGGTGTTGACGATGGCGGCAGCGAGGAAGAGCGGAGCGACGGCGAGCGCGTATTGGAGCAGGCGGGGGAAGGTATGACGTGGGATGCGGAAGGAAAGCATGAGGGCTCACCGGGCCGGAAAGAGTGAGGCCGAAAAGCGAAAGTAAAAAGTAGCAGGAATGGGATGAGGATGTCCAATGCAGAGGCGAGGGGGTAGAATGCGCGGCGGTGAGAAGGAGACAGACTGAAGTCTGTCCCGCCGTCGGAAGCGGGCGCAACGCGGAGGCAAATGTGAAGAAGAGGAAGAAGATTGTTGCAATGGCGATGATCGCGGGCGGACTGTGCGCCGGAGTAGCGAGGGACGCTTGGGCGCAGAAGCCGCCGCTTTTGCCGGAGAAGGATGTGGCGGCGCTGGCGAATGAGTTGAGCGGGGAGACAGCGAAGCGGAATTTGGAGGTGATTGCGACGTTTCACCGGCAGCGAGGGTCGCGGGGATTTCATGCGGCGGCGGAGTTGGTGGCGGAGCGGGCGCGGGCTTATGGGTTGAGCGATGTGCAGATTTTGGAGTTTCCGGCGGATGGGAAGATTTTTTATGGGACGCAGAGGTCGCGGCCGGGGTGGGATGCGGAGGTGGGGGAGTTGTCGGAAATGGTGATTGCGCTTTCACCTGATTGCGAAGCGTCAGAAGAGCGGGCGAAGCGTGCTGGGAAAGGTGCCAGCTCGGTTCCCTGCGATTACTTCGTTGGCAAGGACATGCTAATCGCGAGTTATGCTGCGGAGCCGGTGGTGTTGGCGGAGGAGAGCGAGTCGGCGGATGTGACGGCGGAACTGGTGGATGTGGGTGGCGGGACTAGCGAGGCTGACTACGCGGGGAAGGACGTGAAGGGGAAAATTGTTTTGGTGAGCGCTTCGCCGGGGGCGGCGCAGGATTTGGCGGTGGGGAAATTTGGGGCGGCGGGGATTGTGAGTTATGCGCAGAACCAGAAGACGGCGTGGTGGGGCGAGAATGAGAATTTGATCCGGTGGGGACATTTGGAGACGTTTACGGCTAACAAGACGTTTGCGTTTATGGTGTCGTTGAAGACGGCGCGGGCGATGAAGGAGCGGTTGACGCGCGGGGAGAAGATCACGCTGCATGCGGTGGTGAAGGCGGGGCAGCATGCGGGGAATCATGAAGTGGTGACGGGGGTGATTCCCGGGGCGGATGCGAAGTTGAAGGACGAGGAGATTGCGTTTTCTTGCCACCTGGATCATCAGCGGCCGGGAGCTAATGACAATGCGAGCGGGTGCGTAACGATATTGGAGGTGGCGCGGACTTTGCAGAAGTTGATTGCCGAGGGGAAATTGGCGCGGCCGGCGCGGACGATGCGGTTTATTTGGCCGCCGGAGATTGAGGGGACTATCACGCTGTTGAATGCGAGGCCGGAATTTGCGAAGCGCATTAAGGCCGCGATCCACATGGACATGGTGGGAGGCGGGCCAGAGACTAAAGCGGTGTTCCACGTGACGCGGGGGCCGATGAGTTTGCCGTCGTTTGTGCATGACGTGGCGTGGGCGTTTGCGGAGTTTGTGAACGAGGAGTCGTACAAATTTGCGGCGACGGGGAAGGCGGAGTATCCGTTTGTTGCGCCGGAGGGCGGTAAGGAGCCGCTGCGGGCGGAGTATTCGGCGTACACGATGGGGAGCGACCACGATGTGTATCAGGATTCGTCGTTCGGGATTCCGACGATTTATATGAATGACTGGCCGGACCGGTACATTCATACGAATTTTGATACCGCGGCGAACATTGATACGACGAAGTTGAAGAGGGCGGCGTTTATTGGGGCGGCTAGTGGTTATTTTCTGGCAACGAATTTTCCAGACGCTCGCGAGTCGGTGGGCGTCGCGAATCGGCAGGGCCGTGCACTACGTGACGCACAAAACCGAGTGAGGTTCGAGAGCCTCGATAGGAGAGCGGAGGGATGCGCCTTCCTGATTAAAGGGTTGGAGTACGAACGGCGGATAGAGAAGTCGGCTGAGTTGTTGCCGAGCAAGGTGCCTGGATACATACCGCGGCGTTACGAAGATCTTACTTGCGGCGAAACGATTGGGAGAGTGCCGCAGAAACAGTCGAATGAGAGGAAGTGGCAGAGAAGATCTGAGCCGAACGGGCCGCTGGCGGTGTTTGGGTATGACTACTTTGCAGATCATGCGAAGGCGGCGGGGGTGGCGATGCCGAAATTGTTGAGTTATGAGGGATTGTGGGGATCGGGGGAAGAGTACGCGTATGAAGTTTTGAATTTTGCGGACGGGAAGAGGAATGCGCAGGAGATCCGGGATGCGGTGTCGGCGGAGTATGGGCCTGTGCCGCTCGAGATGGTGGTGGAGTATTTGAAGGCGTTGGAGAAGATTGGGGTAGTGTCGGAAGTCAAATAAGAAGAACGATATACGAAATTCGAAACTGGAAATTCGAAAGGACAAAAGCAGATTCCTCGCTACGCTCGGAATGACTATTTTGTTTTTCATTCGCGATGACCGCTAAGAACAGATGACGACTAACAACGCGACGATTGCGGAGAGGATTGAGCGGTTGCCGCTGGGGGGATTTCACCGGCGGTTTATTGCGTTGGTGTCGCTCGGGAATTTCTTCGACCTTTACGACATTTTTATTGTGGCGTACATCGGGGTGGCTTTGCAGCAGTCCGGATTTCTTTCGCTGAGACAATTCACTTTTTTTGTGGCTTCCGGTTTTTTGGGGATGTTTGTTGGGACGGTCGTGTTTGGGATGGGAAGCGACCGGATGGGCCGGCGGAGCGCGTTTATTTTGCTGCTTTTGATTTATTCGGTGTTTACGTTTGCGGATGCGTTTGCGCCGACGGTTGGCTGGTTGATTGCGCTGAGATTTTTTGCAGGTGCCGGGATTGGCGCTGAAATTGTGGTGATTGATACGTACGTAACGGAGGTTGTGCCGAGCTATGCGCGGGGGCGGTATGTGGCGATCACACAGGTGGCGGGATTTTGCGCGGTGCCGGTGGCGGCGGTGTTCTCGCGTTTACTTGTGCCAACGCATTTTTTGATGAGCGGGTGGCGATGGGTGATGGTGATTGGAGCGTCGGGGGCGCTGCTGACGTGGTGGTTTCGGCGGAGATTGCCGGAGTCGCCGCGGTGGTTGGAGAGCCGCGGGCGAGTGGCGGAAGCGGACGCGATTATGTCGGCGCTGGAGAAAGAGTCGTTTTCTGCTTCGGGAAGAAGTGGCGAGTGGCTAGTGACGAGTGGCGAGAAGGAAGAGAAAAGCAGATCCCTCGCTTCGCTCGGGATGACAAACACAGAAGCGGAGCGTGCGTCGTTTTGGGAATTGTGGCAGCGGCCTTATCTTTCGCGGACGGTGATGCTGGTGATTTTCCAGGCGTTGCAGACGATCGGGTTTTATGGTTTTGCGAATTGGGCGCCGACGTTTTTGTTGAAGCGCGGAGTTTCGCTTTTGCATTCGCTGGAGTATACGTTGCTGATCGCACTGGTTTCGCCGCTGGGGCCGCTCCTGGCGGCGTTCACGTCGGATCGATTCGAACGCAAGTGGACGATCGTGGTTCTGGCCTTGCTTGTGGCGGGGCTGGGGATCGGATTTGGAAATTCGATTGCGCCCGCGGCGGTTGTGGGATTTGGGGCGCTGCTGACACTGGCGAATTATTGGTTTTCGGCGGCGTTTCATGCGTATCAATCGGAATTGTTCCCGACGCGGCTGCGCGGGACGGGCGTGGGATTCACGTATAGCTGGAGCCGGTTGAGCGCGGCGTTTACTTCGATCTTGATTGGGGCGGTGTTGGTGCATGGAGTGCCTGCAGTTTTCGCGATGTTGGCGGTGGCGATGATTTTGGTGGCGGGGGTTGTGACGGTTATGGGGCCGCGGACGAATGGTTTGGTTTTGGAGGAGATTGCGCGATGAGAAAAGGGCGTAATGGAGCGGAACCGTGAAAAAGACGGGCACGATGTATCGTGCCCCTACGGGTGCTGAAGATTGCGGTGTGCTAGCATCGGGGATTGTGTCTTGAGCGAGGATCGATGTAGATGGCGGCGACGACGATGAAGGCGTTGCGGAAGATGCGCGCGGGGCGGGGATTGTCGATGGAAACCGCGCCGGTGCCGGCGATCGGCGCGGCGGACGTGTTGGTGCGCGTGAAGACGGCGTCGATCTGTGGAACGGATTTGCACATTTACGGATGGGACCGCTGGTCGCAGGGACGGATTAGGCCGCCCTTGACGCTGGGGCATGAGTTTTGCGGGGTGGTTGAGAGCGTGGGCGAAGAAGTTACGGCGGTGAAGTCCGGGGATTTCGTCAGCGCGGAGATGCACGTCAATTGCGGGCATTGCCGCCAGTGCCGGCTGGGCGAAGCGCACATTTGCCAAAATTTGCGGATTATCGGGATCGATCAAGATGGAGCGTTCGCGGAGTTCGTGAAAATACCGGCGTCGAATATCTGGAAGCTCGATGCGGCGATTCCGGAGCACTACGGCGCGATTCTCGATCCGCTGGGGAATGCGGTGCATACGGTGCTGGCGGGGCCGATTGCGGGGCAGACCGTGCTTGTGACGGGATGCGGGCCGATTGGATTGATGTCCATCGCGGTGGCCAAGGCTTGCGGCAGTTCGACGGTGTTTGCGACGGAGACGAACGAGAACCGGCGGGCGATGGCGAAGAAAATGGGCGCGGACGTAGTGCTGAATCCGGCGGCAGAGGATGCCGTTGCGCGGATTCTTGCGGAGACGAATGGAACGGGAGTGGATGCCCTGCTCGAAATGAGCGGGAACCCCACGGCGATTCAGCAAGGGTTCAAAGCATTGCGGGCGGGAGGCAGGGCGTCACTTTTGGGGATACCGACGGAAAACGTGCCGCTGGATTTGGTAAACGATGTGATTTTTAAGGGCGCAACCGTGCAGGGGATTTATGGGCGGCGAATGTATGGGACCTGGGTGCAGATGACGGCGCTGCTGAAGGCCGGTCGGCTGAATCTGGAGCCGCTTTTTGGGGAGCGAGAGCCGCTGGAAAAATTTGAGAATGCTTTTGCAAAACTGCAGGGCGGTTTGGCGGGGAAGATCTTACTCTTTCCGAACGGAATGCCGCGCTAAACGAATTGCTTTTCTTTTCTTTGCTCACGATTCGTTTGCTCGCAGCCGCTAGCTAACGCAGAATAGTAGTTCTACCAACCGAGTCCACCTCAGGAGTCTATGCATGTCTGATGCCGCAACGATCACAACGAAAAAGAATCCGACACATTACATTTCCGACCAGTTGAACGAGTTGAGGGCAAAGGGCGTTGCGCCGAAGCTGCGCGTGCTCGAAGGTGAGCAGAAGCCGGTGTGCATTTTTGACGGGCGGGAAGTGATCAACCTGGCTTCGAATAATTATCTGGGTTTGACGACGCACAAAGCGTTGCGGAAAGCGGCGCTTGACGCAGTGAAGCGGTACGGCGCGGGGGCCGGAGCGGTGCGCACGATCGCGGGAACGATGAAGATTCACATGGAACTCGAAGAGCAGATCGCGCGGTTTAAGAATGTGGAAGCGTGCGTGGTGTTCCAGTCGGGATTCACGGCCAACGCCGGGACGGTTTCCGCGGTCCTGGGGAAGGAAGACCTGATCGTTTCGGATGAGTTGAATCACGCGTCCATTATTGATGGAGCGAGGCTTTCGAAAGCGACGATCAAAGTGTTCAAGCACAAGGATGTGGCGGACTGCGAGCGAATCTTGCAGGGAAACACCGAGTTTCCCGGGAAGAAACTGATCATTACGGACGGCGTTTTTTCGATGGACGGCGACATCGCGCCGCTGCCCGCGCTTTGCGACCTCGCGGAAAAGTACAACTGCATCATGATGGTGGACGACGCGCACTCGAGCGGAGTGCTGGGGCGCGGCGGGCGCGGTACGGTCGATCATTTGGGGTGCCACGGGCGCGTCCATATCCAGGTGGGGACGCTGAGCAAAGCCATCGGGGCGATGGGCGGGTATGTCGCCGGATCGCGCGACTTGATTGATTTTCTTTATTTGCGCGCGCGGCCCTTTCTTTTTTCGACGTCGCATCCGCCGGCAACCGTGGCGGCGTGCCAGGCAGCGTTTACCTTGCTCGATTCGCCGGAAGGCGAGAAGCTCGTCAAAAAGCTGTGGGCCAACACGAAAATGTTCAAGCGCGAACTGAAAAAGCGCGGCTTCCAATTCAAGGTGAGCGAGACGCCGATCATTCCAATTCATGTGGGAGACGCTGCCAAGGCGTTCGAGTTCACGAAGAAATTGTTTGACGCAGGTGTTTATGCGCCGGCGGTCGGATTCCCAGTTGTGGCAGAAGGCAAAGCACGTCTGCGGGCGATCGTGAGCGCGACGCACAAACGTGAACAGCTCTTGCGGGCCGCGGATATTCTGGCGGAAGTGGGAAAACCTCTGGGCGTCATTTCGTAGACAGTTCGACTTAGCGTGGTGAGCCTATTTAATCTTGAATATTGGCCGTAATTTTCCAGGCCTGACTCCAAGACTTGTCTGAATCAGGACTCGAAGAACAGCGCTTCGATGCTGCGAAATAGATTGGATCTTCCGAACGCCGGCAGTCATGCAACTATTCGTCGAAAGGGAGCGTCCCCTTGTATAGGGGATATTCCCAATCGAACTTGCCCAGCCCATTCGCAATTGTTGGAGGAAGAAATGATACGAGCAGGATTTGCGGTATTGGCCGGAGCCATGATTGCGGCTGGTGCCGCGGCGCAGGCTCCAATGAGAGAGCAGACGCCGGCAAATTCGAGCGCCCCGAGAGAGACAGAAGCAAGAACGTCTGGGCTGCCGAGCGGAACCGCGGTGAACGCGGAACTGAATTCCTCCGTGGATTCGAAGAAGGTCAAGGCGGGGGACAAGGTCGAGGCGCACACGACCGAGGCTGTGAAGTACGATGGCAAGGTAATTGTTCCGAAAGGAGCGAAGCTGGAGGGGCACGTCACGGAAGCAACGGCCCGATCAAAGGGGGATAGCGGGTCCACACTGGCGATTCAATTTGACAAGGCGATTCCGAAGAAGGGAGAGGAGATTTCCCTGAATGTGGCGATACTTGCCATCGCGGCGCCGCAAAGTGATTTTTCTGGTGGAACGCCTGGGCCGGGCAGAGATCCGATGGGCGGTGTGGGGGCGTCGGCTGCCGGCGGATCGCCAATGGGAGCCAGCCGGCCACAGAATCCGGGAACCGGAACACCGGCCGATCCATCCGGTGCGGCTCCTGGAGCGCCGGTGGATTCAACAACAGAACCGAACGGCAGATCACAATTGTCAGCAAACAGCCGTGGCGTGTACGGATTGAAGGATTTGAAACTAATAGCAGCCTCCTCTAACACAAGCCAAACAACAATCATAACTTCGAGTGGCAAGAATGTGCGCCTTGACAGCGGAACGAGATTGCTACTTGTTTCGCAGGCAGGAGTGCCGGCGACACCAGCCAACTAGTACGAAAATAAAAATGAAAAAAGGCGCGGCTCTTTTCGCGCGTCGCGAGAACAAGAGCGCGGCGACGACAGGCGAGGGACGCATGCGGGGCCGGATGCTTTCGCTGTATGGCGGGGCCCCCGAATCGTGTGAGCGGACAGGTCCGGCTGAAAAACCAAATTCTCTCGGTCGTGTAAATCTTTCTCTATGGCCGCCTGTTAGTCGGTATTAATGCACATCAGCTGCTGCGCCGATTCCTGTCTAAGCCATTGAAAATATTAATGTTCCTCGCTGGCACCCTTTTTGCCTATATCAGACAAGTGTCTGAGGCCCCTTTTGCTGAAGTAGGGCCTAATGGGGCATAAGCAAGAAAACGACGATGTGGAGGGATAAGCAATATGAGTCGAATTGGATTAATGCTTCTTGCGGCTGCATCTCTTGCGGGCAGCCTGACTGCGCAGACCCAATCAGCAGCACAAGCGAGTACGCAATCGAGCACTTCGGCGTCCGCCGATGTCAGCAAGCATGGAGCGCAAGCTTCCGCAAACGGAACTTCGGGAGCCTCCGGCGCTGCTACTGTGGGAAATAACGACGCTGCACTTGCAGGAGGCTCGACTTTCAACGCTGCATTGAGCGCTCCCCTGGATTCGAAAAAGTGCAAAGCCGGCGATCCGGTGAAAGCACGAACGACCGAGCCCGCGAAGTCCGGCGGCAAGACGGTATTTCCAAAGGGGACCAAACTGGAAGGCCACGTCACTCGGGCTTCGTCACGAGCAAAAGGAGACTCGGAATCAGCCATTGGCGTTGTCTTTGACAAAGCCATCTTGAAAAACGGCGAGGAAGTGCCTCTAAATGTGGCGATTCAGGCGATTGCTTCGGCACAAACGGGTGCGGCAGCGGCGGGATCCGATGTCGATTCCATGGGCGGCATGGGCGCATCGGCAGCAGGTTCAGGAATGGCCGGAGGTCGCGGCACGCTTGGCGGAGTTGCTTCCACCGCAGGTGGCGCTGCCGGTTCCATCACAAATACGGCCGCCAGCGTCGGCGGAACAGCGGGTGGTGCACTGAACTCGGCTGGGAACGCCACGGGAAGCGTCACTGGGGCGTCAAGGGGAGCGATCGGCGGGTTGAACTCCGCCGGGCAGCTTACCTCAAGCAGTCAGGGCGTTTTCGGATTGAACGGACTAAGCTTGAGCTCCGCGGCAGCAAACAACACGCAAGGCTCGTTGATTACCTCAGCGGGAAAGAATGTGCATCTCGAGAGCGGCACTCGTATGCTCCTCGTTTCGCAAGCGCAGGCAGGAGCAGAGCCGAGGAGCGAATCGACGAAGCCAAACGCCGAAAAACCTGAGTCGCGATCCAAGCCCGACCGGCCAAATTGATAAAAAGCGCAGTCTGAGGTTCCCCGCGGGCCGCTCAACTCTGAAAAAACCCGAGCGGCCCGGATCTTTTCTCGAAAAATGAACGGCGGCAATCCGAGCACTCCTGCTTTGCTATACTCGCCGGGATGCCTGCAGCGCCAAAAAAACTGTTTCTGGTGGATGCGATGGCGCACATCTACCGAGCCTTCTTCGCGCCGATGCCACAGCGGCTGACCGGGCCCGACGGTACGCCCACCAACGTGCCATTCCTCTTCGGCAATATTCTGCGAAGGCTTATCAAGGATTACCAGCCGGACTACATCGGCATCGTATTTGATCCTCCCGGAGCGACGTTTCGCGACAAGCTGTTTGAGAAATACAAGGCGCAACGGCAGCCGATGCCGGACGAGATGCGGGTGCAATTGCCGTTTGTGCGGCGGTTGTGCGAGGCGATGAGACTGGCGATTCTCGAGGTTCAGGGATACGAAGCAGACGACGTGATCGGCGCGATAGCGGTGCAAGCCGCAAAAAAGAACTTGGACGTGCTGGTGATTTCGAACGACAAGGACATGATGCAGCTGGTCGGAAAGAATGTGCGAACGCTGCGCACGGGATCGGGGGGAGCAAAAGCGGACATCATCGTCGACGAAAAGAAAGTGGAAGAGATTCTGGGCGTGCCTCCGGAGCGGGTCGTGGATTACATGGCGCTGCTGGGCGACAACATTGACAACATTCCGGGTGCGAAAGGTATCGGTGAAAAAGGAGCGGCGGAGCTGATCAAGAAATATGGAAGCGTCGAGAAAGCGCTGGATCACGCCGACGAAGTTCCAAACAAGCGCTACCGTGAGGCGCTGCAGCAGCAGCGCGAGCAGGTCATGCTGTCCAAACAGCTGGCGACGATAGCGACGGATCTGCCGTTGCAACTGGATTTGCACGCGCTCGAGCGGCGCGATGCCGATGTCGCGGCGTTGGGCGCGCTGTATCGTGAACTTGGTTTCAATTCCTTATTGAAGGAGTTGAGCCCGGAGGGATTGGCGTCGTCCGCGCCCGCTGGCGAGAAACCCGGCTTGAAGCCGGACTACGTCGCGTTTAGCGACCTCGCCGAGTTTCGGGCGTATCTCGGGAAAATTCCGGCGAAGCAGCCGCTGGCGGTTTGGCTGAATCTCGAACTGGGCGAGCGGGAATCGGAAGGTTTTGGCACGCGCATCGCGTCGATTGAAGTTTCTTCCAAGGACGGCGAGGGACGTTCTGTTTGGCTCGATGAAAAAGGAGAGGCGCTGAAGTCACTTGCGCCGCTTCTCGCGGATGCGAAGCGTGCGAAAATCGTTCACGATCCAAAACTTTTTCAGCTTCTCGCCGGGCGTGCATCGAATCTTATGCACGCAACGCAACTTTATTCGTATCTGCTACGGCCGACAACGGCAAATCACAATTTCACCGATGTGGTCATGCGGCAATTCAACGCGATGGTCGGCGGCGGGCCGGGAGAGCGCGCCGATTACCTTCAGCGCCTCGCGCCCGTTCTGCGCGCGCAGATCGACGAGCAAGAGCTTGCCGGGGTCTACGAAAAAATCGACTTGCCTCTCGCGCCGGTGCTTGCCGATATGGAACGCATCGGTATCCGCGTGGACCCGAAAGAACTCGACAAGATGTCCAAGTCGATGGAGAAAGAAGTCCGTCGCCTGGAAAAAGAGATCTGGAAACTTGCTGGAAGTGAATTCAACATCAACTCACCAGCGCAGCTAGCGGAGATTCTGTTCGACAAGCTGAACCTGCAGCCGCCGATGCGCCGCGGAAAAGGAAAAGTGCGGTCGACGGCAGCGGACATTCTGGAGGAGATGGCTGCGCAGCATCCGCTGCCCGCAAAAATTATCGAATATCGGGAGATTTCCAAGCTCAAATCGACGTATGTAGACGCGCTGCCGAAACTGATTCACCCGGAAACCGGGCGGCTGCACACGAGCTTTTCCCAGACGACGGCCGCGACCGGCAGGCTCAGCTCCAGCGACCCGAATCTGCAAAACATTCCGATTCGCACGGAGCTGGGGCGGGAGATCCGCGCGGCGTTTGTGGCGGAAAAGGGCAAGATTCTGCTTTCGGCCGACTATTCGCAGATTGAGCTGCGCGTGATGGCGCATTTCTCGAAAGACCCGGTTTTAACCGATGCTTTCCGCAATGGAGAAGACATTCACGCGCGCACCGCTCAGGAAGTATTCGGGGTCGGACCCCTGGCGCAGAATGCGGAACATCGCCGCGCGGCGAAGGCCATAAACTTCGGAATTATTTACGGGCTTTCGGCGTTCGGATTGGCGCAGCAGCTTGGCATCGGGCAGAAAGAAGCGGCGCAGTTCATCAACGCGTACTTCACGCGATACCGGGGAGTGAAGGAATTCCTGGACAAGATTCTTGCGGAAACGCGCAAAACCGGCGTGGCGAAAACGCTCTTCGGGAGAATTCGGCCGATTCCTGAGATTAATTCGCCCCAGGCGCAACTTCGCAGCTTTGCGGAGCGCACGGCCTTGAATTCACCCCTGCAAGGGACGGCTGCAGACCTCATCAAACTGGCTATGATCAACATCGACCGGCGCTTGGCGGCGGAAAGATTCGAAGCCAAAATGATTTTGCAAGTCCACGATGAACTGCTGTTTGAAGCTCCGCCGAAAGAGAAAAGCAAACTCGAAAAACTCGTCCGCGAAGAGATGGAAGGCGTACACAAACTTACGGTCCCCCTGGTCGTAGAGATTTGCTCCGGCCCTAATTGGAGGGATTTGGACTGAACAGTCCTTGATTGCAACTTAAACGATCGTTTCGTCACACGGGGACCGTTTCTAGGTTGGCGCCGTTCCGTGCGAACAATCCGACGGGCAGCCTGCCGGACGAAAGTTCACTTTGCACCAAACAGAATTCTGTCTCCGAAAAAACTCGAGGCACTGGGAAGCCTTGCTTTTGGGCAAAGGCTCTTTCATTGCCCGGTCCCTGGGCGTAGAATCCGTCCAAAGAATATCGCCGATTCCTCTCGTTCGGCCGGCCCGACCTGTCAGGAGGAGCGTATGCGCAAAGCATTCCTGGTTTTAGGCACGGTCTTTGTCGTTAGTCTTGGGTTGGCGCGAGCCAACCAGAACGCCGCGCAGGAAAAACCGAAAGACTCCCAAGCCAGTGCGGAAGAATCCAAAATCCCGCAGGAAGACATCGATAAGAAAAATCCAGTAAAGCCCACGCCGGAAGGCCTTGCGGCGGCTCGCCGCTTTTTCGGATATGACTGCGCGATGTGCCACGGCGCCAATGGAAATGGCAAAGGCGATGTCGTCGAGTCCATGAAGCTGACGATGCACGACTGGCACGATCCGGCATCACTGGCCGGAAAGACGGATGGTGAGCTTTTCTACATCATCAGCAAGGGCAAAGGAAAGATGATGGGAGAAGGCGATCGCGCGCCGGAAACCATGCGCTGGAATCTCGTCAATCTCGTGCGGTCTATCTCGAAGAAAGAGACGGGAGAGAAGCCCGCCACTTGAAATTTCAAAACCCGCTAACGACGACGTGGAGCAGCCAAAATGATGTCCCCCGGATTGTTCTCGATAGCGACTGCTTCCCAAGCCCCGATTCTATTGTGCTAGGCTTCTTTCGTTTGAATGGACTTCGGAGGATCGTATGGTTCACTCGCCACAATTTCTGAAGCTTGTCCAGGATGCCAAGCAGCGCGTCAAGGAAACGAACGTTCCGGAAGTTAAAAAGCGGATTGATGCGGGCGAGAGACTCATTCTTGTGGATGTCCGCGAGGACAATGAATGGGCCAAAGGGCATCTCCCTCATGCAGTGCACATGGGCAAAGGCGTTATCGAACGCGATATCGAGAGCCAGGTTCCCGATGTGCACACCAAGCTTATCGTTTATTGCGGGGGCGGGTTCCGCTCTGCTCTCGTAGCCGACAACCTGCAAAAAATGGGCTACACCAACGTGGAATCGATGGACGGTGGCTGGAGGGGCTGGACGGAAGCCGGATTGCCGACTGTCCGGGACTAGACGTCAGCGAATCCATTTGCAGGGAATTGGCTGGGGCGGGAGGATTCGAACCTCCACCGTCCTCATTAACAGTGAGGTGTCCTACCGATTGGACCACGCCCCAGCAGCTCACGGGGTAGGCTCCGCCCGCACGCGCAATCGACGGCGGAGGGTGCTTCTAAGATAACACGGCTGCGTCTTGTGTAAGGCTACTTCCCGAAAAAAGGTTGAAACCCTCGCGGCCGGCGTGAATCGAAGCAAATGAAGGCGGGCCGGCGGCATGTACGCGCGGCGGTCAGGGATTTGTGTTCGTTTCAAACTGTTTGCAGGCGTTGTTCACTTTGGCGAGCGCAATTCGGGAAAACTTTTTTAAGAAAAACTAGATGAGACGGTTGCATTAGAGAAAGTTTTGTCGGAAACTATCCGGTCACTTACGAGCCGGGTGCGCACTTCCCGGCCATGACGTCGCGGAGTCTCCAGGCTTTTGCTCCTTCCCGAAGAGACTTTCGCCAAAGTGCAACGCTGACATGGCCCAGATTTTTCATCGCAGTACGAATTTCATTTCGAGATTCAGTCTGTTCTCGGCTGTTTTTTTGGCTGGGCTGGGGCTCGTCGGCGTTTTGGGACTGGCGCGCTCGCCCTATTCGACGAACCAAAACGTTTCGCGAGCGCAGCCTGTACAATTCAGCCACAAGCATCACGTCGGAGATGATGGAATCGACTGCCGCTACTGCCACACTTCCGTGGAAACTTCCGCGGTCGCGGGCATACCCCCCACCAAGACCTGCATGAACTGCCATTCGGTGTTGTATGCCGACTCTGCGTACCTCGAACCTATCCGGGAGAGCTATCGAACGAACGATTCAATCCAGTGGGTAAAAGTTCACCGCCTCCCCGACTTCGTGTATTTCAATCACAGCATTCATGTCAACAAGGGTGTCGGCTGTTCCACGTGCCACGGTTCCATCAATCAAATGCCGCTGGTGTTCCAGGCGTCTCCTCTGCTGATGGAGTGGTGCCTGGGCTGCCATCGCAATCCCGAACAGGCGTTGCGGCCGCTCGATCAGGTGTTCAACATGGATTGGAAAGCTCCCGCTGATCAGGCGGAAATCGGCAAACGGTTTGCTGCCGAGCGAAAGATCCGCACGACCGAAGAACTGACAAATTGCTCGACATGTCACCGCTAATGGACGGTATGCGCAAAGACGACTTTATCGACGGCCACATGCATCGCCACCAAGCACGCGAGGGTTCCTTGCACGCAGACGATCATTCCGGCTCGCACGAAGAAGATTCGACGGCGCACGCGCATCGTCTGGATCTAGGGCAAGTTCGCGCGAAACTTCGGGAGAAGAGCGGCAAGCAATACTGGCGCACGCTGGAAGAGCTGGCGGACGATCCGCACTTTGAAGATTTGCTGCATCGCGAATTCCCACGGCAGGCGTCGGAGTGGGATGAAACCGTGGACCGGCGAAATTTCCTGAAGCTGGCCGCGGCATCGCTGGCACTTGCGGGAATTTCGGGTTGCCGCCAGCCGGACGAACTCATTGTTCCCTACGTGAAGCAGCCCGACGGAATGACCCTCGGTAAACCGCAGTTTTACGCGACGGCAATGCCGTTCGGTGGGGATGCCGTCGGATTGCTAGTCGAGAGCCACGAGGGCCGGCCCACGCATATAACAGGCAATCCGGATCATCCCTCGAGTCTCGGCGGCACGGATGTGATTACCCAGGCTTCCGTCCTAAACCTGTACGATCCCGACCGCTCGCAGACGGTTTCTTATCTTGGGGAAATTCGTACTTGGTCTGACTTTCTGAAAGCGGCGGAGACGCCTGTTTTGAAGGCCAAGACTCAGGGCGGCGCGGGTTTCCGGATCTTGACAGGCACGGTCACTTCGCCGGCGCTCGCCGCGCAAATCGGCAATGTGCTTCGACAGATTCCCGGTGCAAAGTGGCATCAATGGGAACCGGCGGGGAGCGATGGGCCGCGCGAAGGAAGCAAGCTCGCTTTTGGCCGTTACGTCAACACCGTGTACCGTCCGGAAAAGGCCGACGTAATTCTCTCACTGGATTCCGATTTCTTGGCGAGCGGGCCGGGGCACATCGGCTACATGAACGCGTTTTACCGCCGCAGAAAGCTCAGTGGGCCGGGCGACACCATGAACCGGCTGTATGTGGTTGAACCGACGCCTTCCGTCACTGGCTCAAGCGCGGATCATCGTCTGCCGCTGCGCGCATCCGAGATCGAGCAGTTTGCTCGCGGGCTAGCCGCATTGGTGGGTCTCGGTGGCAGCGGGACACTTTCACCCGCTGCCCAGAAGTGGCTGGACGCGGCCGCCAGCGATTTAGCAAAGCATCGCGGCACGTCCCTCGTTATCGCCGGAGAGTTCCAGCCTGCGGAAGTCCATGCCCTTGCGCATGCCATCAACGCAGCTCTCGGAAACGCAGGCGCAACGCTGTATTACACGGATCCGGTCGAAGCAAATCCGGTAAACCAGCTGGAATCGTTCAGCGAATTGTGCGCTGACATGGACGCGGGCAAAGTTGATACGCTTCTGATTCTCGGATCGAATCCGGTGTATGACGCCCCGCACAACTTTGATTTCACGTCGAAGCTCAAGAAAGCCGGCATGTCGGTGCTGCTTAGTTCTCACTTCGACGAGACCGCTGAATATTGCCAGTGGCATATCGCCGAATCACATTTTTTGGAAACCTGGGGCGATGCGCGGGCCTTCGACGGTACGGTCACCGTGATCCAGCCGCTGATTGCGCCGCTCTACCGCACCCGCTCCGCATTTGAGGTTCTTGCAGCATTCACCGACAAGCCCGGTCAGACTGCCTACGATGTGGCTCGCGACCACCTTAAGGCACTAGCTGGCGCGGCAGATCCGGAAAAATTCTGGCGCAAAACTCTAAATGACGGAGTGGTTGCAAATAGTGCGTTCCCTCCGATTTCCGTTGCGTTGAAGTTTACTCCCGCGAGCTTGCCACCGGCCAAGACGCCTCCAGCGGGCCAACTCGAATTTCTGTTCCGCCCGGATTCAAACGTTCACGACGGCCGTTACGCCAACAACGGCTGGCTGCAGGAGTTGGCGCGGCCCGTCACCAAACTCACCTGGGACAATGCCGCGCTGGTTAGTCCAAGGCTGGCGGAGAGGCTTCAGCTCACGCAGCACGCTGCCGCCCGCGGCGGTGAGCATGGCCAAATCGTCACCAATGTCATCGACATCTCGATTTCGAACAGCAAAGTTACCGCGGCAGCCTGGATCCTGCCGGGTCAAGCCGACGATGTTGTCGTGCTGCCGCTGGGCTACGGGCGCAAAAGAGCCGGATTCACCGGTTCGAACAAGGGGTACAGCGCGTACGTCGTGCGTACCTCCACCGCGTTGTGGACTGCCACGGCCAGCGCGGATGCCATCAAGAAAACTGGCGAAGAGTACCCGCTGGCTTGCACCCAGTATCACTTCAACATGGAAGGCCGGAAGATTCTGAGCACCGGGACGCTCGCGGAATACCGCAAGAATCCGGATTTCGCTCGAGAAGGCGATGAGACACCGCCGAAGGAAATGTCGCTGTACAAGGAATTTGCCTACCCCGGATATGCATGGGGCATGGCTATTGATTTGAATAGCTGCAATGGCTGCAACGCTTGCGTCATCGCTTGCCAGTCGGAGAATAATATCGCGGTTGTGGGCAAGGATCAGGTCATGCGCGGCCGGGAGATGCACTGGATTCGCATCGATCGCTACTATGCAAAGCTGAACACGGAGACTGGCGATCCCTCCGCGACGGATTACGACGCACTCGACAATCCACAGACCTATTTCCAGCCCGTCCCGTGCCAGCAGTGCGAGAACGCGCCTTGCGAGGAGGTTTGTCCTGTCGGCGCCACCGTGCACAGCGCGGAAGGCTTGAACGACATGGTCTACAACCGCTGCATCGGCACGCGCTATTGTTCGAACAACTGCCCCTACAAAGTGCGCCGCTTCAATTTTCTCCGCTTCCAGGATTGGGAGACGCCTTCGCTCAAGCTCCTGCGCAATCCGGAAGTTACGGTGCGCAGCCGCGGCGTCATGGAAAAATGCACATATTGCGTGCAGCGCATCAACAACGTGCGCATCGAAGCGGAAAAGCTGAACCGACCCATTAGGGACGGCGAAATTGTTACTGCCTGCGAATCCGCTTGTCCTGCCCAAGCCATAGTTTTTGGCAACGCCAACGACCCCAAAAGCCGCGTGGCTAAGCTGAAAGCACAGACCCGCAACTATCCGATCCTTGGTGAACTTAACACGCGTCCGCGCACGACGTACCTGGCGGCGGTTCGCAATCCGAATCCTGAACTGGAGAAGGCATGAGCGCCGGCGAGCCGCCAATCAATTCTCCCGAGATTACGCGGCTCACTCCCGTTCTTGGACCTGGGCACACCTACGCTTCGGTCACGGACAAGATCAGCGCGATCGTCCTCACGCGACCTACTTCGAAGGGCTGGCTGGTTGGATTCGCATTGTGTTTCGCGATCGTGATGATGCTGATGGTCGCCATTACCTACCTCATTACCAAGGGTGTTGGCATCTGGGGCATAAACATTCCTATCGGCTGGGGCTTCGCGATCGTCAATTTCGTTTGGTGGATCGGTATCGGGCATGCCGGAACGCTCATTTCCGCCATTCTCTTTTTGCTCAACCAGAAGTGGCGCACTTCGATCAATCGCTTTGCCGAAGCGATGACGCTCTTCGCAGTCATGTGCGCCGGCTTATTCCCGCTGCTTCATGCTGGGCGTCCGTGGTACGCCTTCTGGATGTTCCCGTACCCCAGCGTGATGAGCATATGGCCGCAGTTCCGCAGCCCGCTGATCTGGGACGTTTTCGCGGTTTCGACCTACTTCACGGTCTCTCTTCTCTTCTGGTTTGTGGGTCTTATCCCTGACCTCGCCACGCTTCGCGACCGCTCCACCAGCAAGGTCAATCAGATCATTTACGGAATGCTGGCTATGGGATGGAGGGGTTCTGCGCGCCATTGGCACCGATACCAGTCAGCGTATTTGCTTCTCGCAGGTCTCGCTACGCCGCTGGTACTTTCCGTGCACACGGTCGTGAGTTTTGACTTCGCGATTGCCATCGTTCCGGGGTGGCACACCACGATTTTCCCCCCGTACTTCGTCGCCGGCGCCATCTATTCCGGATTTGCCATGGTTATTACCATCGCTATTCCGCTGCGTAAGGCTTACGGCCTCGAAGACTTCATCACCATGCGCCATCTGGAAAACATGGCCAAGGTGATGCTGGCGACTGGGCTCATTGTCGCCTACGGTTATTTTTTCGAATTCTTTATGTCCATTTACAGCGGCAACAAATGGGACGTCTTTCTAGTCGCACAGCGGTTGCACGGCCCGTACGCGCATTACTATTATGCCTTGATCCTCTGCAACATCCTCACGCCGCAACTTCTCTGGATCCAGAGGATCCGCACCAACGTGACTATCCTGTTCTTGATGTCGTTGGTCATCAATATTGGCATGTGGCTCGAGCGCTTCGTGATCGTGGTCATCAGCCTCACCCGCGATTTCGTTCCGTCCGCCTGGGGCCGCTACTCCGCCACGTTCTGGGACTATGCGGTGCTGGTGGGCACCCTCGGTTTGTTCGTGGGACTGCTGTTCTTGTTTGTGCGCGTTCTGCCGGCGATTTCCATTGCGGAAATGCGCGAACTGGTCGCGGAAACGTCTGAGGAACACAAGTGATAGAGCACCGATCTCATGTGTACGGCGTAATTGGCGAATTCGAAAAGCCCGAACAACTCGTTCACGCCGCGACGAAAATTCGCGAGGCGGGTTATCGCTACTTTGAAGCGTATTCTCCGTTCCCGGTCGAAGGTCTCCCAGAAGCCATGGGCATGAGGCGCAATTTGGTTCCGCTCATTACTCTCCTGGGCGGCCTGGCAGGTGGTCTTGGTGGTTTTGGCTTCCAGTACTGGGCAGCTGTGATTGCCTATCCCCAGAACATTGGCGGGCGGCCTCTCAACAGCTGGCCAGCTTTCATTCCTGTCACTTTTGAGCTGACCATTCTCTGTGCTTCGCTTTGCGCGGTGTTCGGGATGCTCGCGCTCAACGGTTTGCCGCAACCTCATCATCCGATCTTCAATGCGCACCGTTTCACGCATGCATCGACGGACCGCTTCTTTGTCTGCATCCAGTCGCGCGATAAGAAATTCCAGCTGGGAGATACTGCCCGCCTACTCCAGGGGCTCGCCGCTCATCACGTTTCCGAGGTGCACGATGACTAGCACTTCCCGTATCCTCCTTGGCGTGTGCGCTTTGATGTTCTCCATTTGGGCCGGTGGCTGCCAGATTCGTCAGGACATGGCCGACCAGCCCAAGAACAAGCCGCTCTCGCCTAGCCCCCTCTTCGACGATGGCCGCTCGGAGCGTCCACTGCTCGAAAATACCGTGGCGCACGGCTCCATCGCGGACGACGAATTGTTCCTTCCCAAGGAATCGAATGCGTTCCCACTTCCCTTGACGCCCGCGCTGCTCAAGCGAGGCCAGGAACGCTACAAAATCTTTTGTACGCCCTGTCACGGTTTGCAAGGCGACGGAAACGGCATGGTTGCCATGCGCGGGATGAAGCACCCTCCCAGCTATCATGATCTCCGCCTGCGGCAGGTTCCCAACGGCTATATCTACGACGTAATCACCAACGGGTTTGGCGGTATGCTCGGCTACTCCGCGCAGATTCCGCCTGCTGACCGCTGGGCCATTGTGGCCTACGTGCGGGCGCTTCAGCTCAGCCGCAACGCTCCGGTGTCTGAACTTTCCCCCGCTCTGCGGGAAAAATTGAACGCAGGAGGCTCACCGAAATGACCGCGCAGGATTATACGGCGCCCGACAGTATCGGGCGCTTGCAGCAACGCGCGCTCATCGCGGGGTTTATCGGCGTGGTTCTCTGCACAGTTGGATTCTTTCGGTCCCCGGACCAATTTTTCCAATCCTATCTCGTCGCGTTTCTCTTCGTGCTCGGACTCTCGCTGGGCTCATTGGGTTTGGTCATGCTGCAGCACATGACCAGCGGGCATTGGGGAATTGTGATTCGCCGCCCGCTTGAGTCTGCCATGCAAAACTTGTGGCTCGTAGCCATCCTCTTCATTCCGGTCATTCTGGGAATGAAGCGCATTTATTTTGCTTGGATGGGTGCTCCGTCGACGGGAGAAGGCGCTCTGAGCGATTTTCAGAAGAGCTACCTGACGGCCCACGGGTTTATCATCCGCGCCATCATCTATTTTGTGGTCTGGTTGGTTCTCATCCTGATTCTCAACCACTGGTCGAAGCGGCAGGACATCGAGCCAGAGGATCGACGGGTCCGACGTGACCTGAAGCTTCTCAGCGGGCCGGGTATCATCCTCTACGTTTTTGGGATGGGATTCGCCTCCATCGACTGGGTAATGTCCATTTCCCCACACTGGTTCTCGACCATCTACGGTTTCATTTTTGTCGCGGGGCAAACCATTTCGGCCTTGAGCTTGATGATCTGTGTTGTGGTCTTGCTCGCCCAAACCGCGCCCATGGCCGGTCTCATCCAGAATCGCCACTTACACGACCTCGGCAAACTGCTGCTTTCTTTCTTGATGCTTTGGGCCTATTTCTCTTTTTCGCAGCTCTTGATTATCTGGTCCGGGAATCAGCCAGATGAAATCAGCTTCTATCGCAGCCGTCTCTACGGAAGTTGGGGTGTTGTGGCCGTCATCATCCTGATCTTTCACTTCTTCGTCCCCTTTTTTTTGCTATTGTCCCGCGATCTGAAGCGCAATCCCAAAACTCTTCCGATGGTTTGTATCTGGCTGGTCTTCATGCGCCTTGTGGATCTTTTCTGGACAACACGTCCGGAATTTACTTCCAATGCCATGCCCAGCTGGCTGGATATCGCCGCACCACTCGCCCTGGGCGGCTTATGGTTGGCTGGCTTTGCAAGAAATTTGAAGAGCCAGCCGCTTTTGCCGCTAGGCGATCCGAAACTTCAAGAGGCTATCGAAGTTCATGAGTACTGAGCATCACAACAAAGGCCAGTCCAGCGGCCAGGAGCCCACGCACACGGATGTCGCGTTCGAGTCGGCGGACATCAACACGCGCACAATTTTGGCCTACATGTTCTATCTGGCGTTGGCGGTTGTGGCTGCTTTCCTTATCAGTGTTTTTGTGTTCCGTACACTGACGAGTATGGCTGTCAATTCCGAGACGCCGCCTGTAGCAGCACGCCAGGGTGTTGGTCCCACCATGCCGCCCGAGCCCATGCTTCAGGGTGTTCCCGGGCACACCACCGACGCACAACAGGATTTGCGCAACAAACTGTCTGCGGACGAAGCGGCAGACCAAAAACTGGATTGGATCGATAAGCAAGCGGGCATCGCGCAAATCCCCGTGGAAGAAGCCATGAAAATCATCGTCACCAAGGGACTGCCGCTAGTGCCTGCGCCCCCGGCGGAAAAGAAGAAGTGAGGCCATGAACTGGATGCGTTTCATCTCGGGAGTTTTTGCGCTGCTGCTGTGCGCTAGCGCAGCAAGCGCACAGGCTGTGCCGGATAACACTGGTACAGCGTCGCAGAATATGCCTGCCGTCCTGCGAAACGTCGGTTTCGAGCCCCAACTCAATTCGCGTTTGCCGCTCGATCTTGCTTTCCGCGATGAGACCGGCCGCAACGTCCAATTCCGCGATTATTTCAACCAGCGGCCAGTCGTTCTCGCGCTCGTCTACTACGGTTGTCCCATGCTCTGCGATCAAGTCGAGCAAGGCGTTGTCGGTACTCTGCGCATGCTTTCTTTCAAGCCCGGGCGGGACTACGACGTGGTCTTCGTCAGCTTTGACTCGCGCGAAACTTCCGAAATGGCGGCCCAGAAAAAGGAAGTCGCCATGACTCATTTCCGCCGCCCCGAGACGTCCAACGGCTGGCATTTCCTGACGGGTTCCAAAGAGTCCGTCGATGCGCTCACCAAAGGCGCCAATTTCCGTTATTCGTTTGATCGGAAATCCGGCCTCTTCGCGCACGCCAGCGGCATTATGCTGCTCACTCCCGATGGCCGCATCTCGCGCTATTTTTATGGCGTTGAGTATCCAGCCCGCGACGTCCGCCTTGGCCTGGTCGATGCCTCAGCCGGCAAGATCGGCACGCCCATAGATCGCGCTTTGCTTTTCTGCTACCAGTACGATCCCGCGTCCGCGCGCTACAGCGCTTCCATACTCAAGATCATTCGGTTGGGAGGAGTTCTGACGATTCTAGGCCTGGTCGCGGGGATTTTAATTTTCCGCCGGCGCGATATCGCCGCCGCGCGAACGAAGATCCAAGGAGCCCACTAAGCCGTGCAGGCGCAACTGCCATTTTATCCGGATCAGGCCTCCAACTTCGCCCCCAGCGTGGACTCGCTGATGACGTTTCTTATCCTCGTGTCCGTCGGATTCTCGGTCTTGATCACCGCCGCGATCGTCATTTTCTTCTTCAAATTTCACCGCAAGAGCAAGAACGAAATTGGCGTTCCGATGCACGGCGACTTGCGTCTGGAAACCACGTGGATCGTGATTCCCGCTCTTTTGGCCCTGGCCATGTTCAGCTGGGGCGCGGTTGTCTACGTCGATTATCGTCACGCGCCTCAAGACACCCTGGATATCTACGTCATCGGCAAGCAGTGGATGTGGAAGATTCAGCAGCCCAACGGCCGCAGAGAAATCAACGAGCTGCACGTTCCCACCGGCCGCAACATCAAGCTTGTCCTCGCCAGTGAGGATGTCATCCACGACTTTTTCGTTCCAGCCTTTCGCGTGAAGATGGACGTTGTCCCCGGTCATTACAACACCATGTGGTTCCGTCCCACGAAGCCGGGCCGCTACCACTTCTTCTGTTCGCAATACTGCGGCACAAACCACGCTGTCATGGGCGGTTGGGTCACCGTCATGGATCCTTCCGATTACGCTGCATGGCTTTCCGGATCCACGGGAGAAGATGTCAATCCTGTCGTCGCCGGAGAAAAGCTGTTTGTCGAGAAAGCCTGCGCCACTTGCCATCTTGGCAATGGCACCGGCCGGGCTCCGTCTCTGAACGGAGTTTACGACGGCACGGTTCGGCTTGCTGATGGCTCGACCGTCACCGCGGACGACGCCTACATTCGCGAGTCCATTCTAAATCCGCCCGCTAAAATAGTGGCCGGGTATCAGCCGCTGATGCCCGCATTTCAAGGTCAGTTGACGGAGGAACAGATTTTGAGTCTGACCGCCTACATCAAGTCGCTGCAATCGCAGCCGGTTCCC